>Ga0111539_10007149_pt1 | contig 14310 bp, 12 predicted proteins | sample RhiMethybrSRZTD1_FD_79667 | JGI IMG/M metagenome (GOLD analysis project Ga0111539, IMG submission 79667) | Populus rhizosphere microbial communities from Tennessee, USA - Rhizosphere MetaG P. TD hybrid SRZTD1 (version 2) (version 2) | ecosystem: Host-associated > Plants > Roots > Rhizosphere >...
CGTCCGCGGTGCGCCGCAGCGAGGCGTAGCGGCCGACGTCGTCGCCGATCAGCACGAGCCGCAGGTCCTCGTTGCCCTCCTGGCAGCGCACGCGCGCGAAGGCGCGGATCAGCCGCTCGAGGTTCTTGTGCGGCTTGACGTTCCCCGCGAACAGCACGAAGCGGCCGCGTATCTGGTAGCGCTCGCGCACGCGGTCGCGCTCGGCCTCGCCGGGATCGACCAGCAGCTCGGCGTCGATCGCGTTCGGCACCACGTGCACCTTCGCCGGGTCGGTCGACGGGTAGAATCGCAGAATGTCCGCCCGAGAGGCCTCCGAGACGGTGAAGACGATCGAGCTGTTGCGGATGGCGCTTCCCATCACGTAGCGCGCGTAGCGGAAGGCCATCCGGTTCGGCAGGTACTGCGGGAAGAACAGGTGGATGCAGTCGTGGATCGTCACCACCGACGGGATCGTGCAGAAGAGCGGGCGCACGTAGTGAGGCGAGTGGAGCAGCTCGGCGCCGTACCGGCGCAGCTTCAGCGGCAGCGAGATGTGCTCGCGCACGCGGTAGCCCGGCGAGGTGTCGACGACCGGCACGAAGTTCTCGGCCAGGTCGCGGAGCGCGGACTCGTCCGCCGGGTTGCAGAACAGCAGGTACGTCGTCTCGCGGTCGATCTGCGCCAGATGCCGGACGACGTTGCGGACGTACGTGCCGATCCCGTAGTCGCGCCACTTACGTGCGTCGATTGCGATCTTCATGGCGCCAAGTCCCACGCGAACAGTAGCATGAGGACCGTTTTCGGCCCAAGGATGAAGGGCCTAGCCGTCCACCGCGGCGCGCAGGAGCGCCGGGGCCTCCCGTGTACGCCGGCCGTTCAGCGACAAAGCAAGGCGGCGAGGACGAGAGCGAGCTCGGCACGCGCGAAGAGCCAGAGACGCAGCGCGAGGCGCTGCGCCAGGCCGCAGTGCTTGCGGTAGTAGAGCCGGTGGCTGCGCTGGTACTCGAGTCGCGCGCGCTCGGGGGAGCGCGCCATGCTGCGGCCGAGCGCGTGACTGGCCTCGGCGCCGGGCGAGAACAGCACCTTCCAGCCTGCCGCGCGAACGCGCCGGCACAAGTCGGCGTCCTCCTCGTAGAGGAAGAAGCGCTCGTCGAATCCCGAGACCGCGTCGAACGCCTCGCGGCGGATCATCAGGCACGCGCCCGAGACCCAGTCGACCTCGCGCTCGACGGCGTGGAGGCCCTCGGCCTCGACGAGGATCGCGGCATCGCGCCGCGCGACGCCCCGCACGAGGCGCCGTTGCCGGATCTCGGAGACGAGCGACAGGTCCGGGCCCGTCGAGACCTGGATGTCGCCGTTGGCGCTGCGCGTGCGCGGGCCGACGACTCCGACGCGCGGCCGCGCCTCCAGGATGGCTGCGAGAGCCCCGAGCGATCCCGGCGCGAGCGTGGCATCGGGGTTGAGGAAGAGCAGGTAGCGGGCTCGGCTCTCGCGCGCTCCCTGGTTGCAGGCCCGCGCGAAGCCGACGTTCTCGGCATTGGCGACCAGCCGGACGCTCGGGAAGCGCTCGCGCACGGCCGCCGCGGTGCCGTCGCGGCTGGCGTTGTCGATCACGATCACGCTCGCCGTGGGCTCCGCGACGAGCGCGGCCAGGCATTCGAGGAGCGTCTCGCGCGTCTCGTACGAGACCACGACGACGTCGACCCGGGGCTCCTCGCTCATCGGCCGGCCGCGCGCGCGAGCGCGGCCCGCGTGCGCCGGGCGGTGGTCGCCCAGGAGTGGCGGCGCGCGAGCGCGTCGCCGGCCGCGACGAGGGCCTCCCGCGTCTCCGGCTCCGTCAGCACGTGGTCGACGGCGAGGGCGATCTGGTTCTCGTCGTGCGGGTCCACGACGAGCGCCGCATCCCGGAAGATCTCGCCGAGGGACGGCGGCTCGCCCACCACGAGCGGCACGCCGCGCGTCGCCGCCTCGAGCGCGGGCAGGCCGAACCCCTCGTACTCCGAAAGCGCGACGAAGACGTCGGCCGCGGCATAGCGCTCGGCGAGCGCCTGGTCCTCGACGAAGCCGGAGAGGCGCACGTGGGGGCCGAGTCCCCGCGACGCCACGAGCGCCTCGAGGTCGACGCGCGGGTGCGTGCGGTTGTCCCCGACCAGGTCGAGCACGATGCCCGGGTGGCGCTCGCGCAGGCGCGCGACGGCGCGGAGCAGCTCCGGCACGCAGCGGCGGTTGAGGATCGCGCCGACGGCGAGCACGAAGGGTCCGGTCACGCCGAGCGCCTGCCGCGCCTCGGCGCGCGGCGGCGCCGCGGGCAGGTCGCCGTCCGCGCCGAGCGGGATGTGGACGGCGCGCTCGGAGAGGTGAGGGAAGAGCCGCGCGAGCTCGCGGGCGGTGAAGGAGGAGCAGACGGGCACGACGCTCGACGCGTGGAGCGACGCCCGCACGAGCGCGCGCCGCCGCGCGGCGTCGAGCCAGCTGAAGTCCTGCGGGTGCGCGAAGAAGGAGAGATCGTGCACCGCCGTGACGCGCGGGCGGTCGAGCCGGAGCGGGCAGGAGTAGGCCGGCGAGAAGAACACGTCCACGTCGTCGGCGTGCGCCGCGCGCGGCAGCAGCACCTCCTGCCACCAGATCCCGCGCGCCACGCCGTCGCCGAGCGGGCGCTTGCGGATGCGGGGGTGCTCGAGCACGGGGTCGAGCGCCGGCGGACCGTTGAAGTAGACGACGAGGTCGTCGGCGCCCTCGCGCCAGTGGCGCAGCAGGTTGCGCAGGTAGCGGCCGGTCCCGGTCGGACGGCCGCCGAGCTCGCGCCCGTCGATCCCGACGACGAGCGGGCTAGCGGCCAAGGACCTTGCGGTAGAAAGCGAGCGTGCGCTCGGCCGTCGTGCTCCACTCGAACGCGCGGCTGCGCTCGAGGCCCTTGCGGCGCAGCTCCGCGGCGAGTGCGCGGTCCTCGAGCACGCGCTCGACGGCGTGCGCGAGGCCGTTCACGTCGTGCGGGTCCACCAGGCTCGCCGCGTCGCCCGCGACCTCGGCGAGCGCGGTGTCGCGCGAGCAGACGACCGGCAGCCCCGCGGCCATCGCCTCCACGACCGGCAGCCCGAAGCCCTCCTCGAGCGACGGCAGCACGAGCGCGGCGGAAGCGGCCATCAGCGAGCGCACGTCCGCGCGCTCGAGGTAGCCGGTCGCCACGATCTGCGGCCCCGAGTAGCTGCCGGCCTGCGCCCAGTCGGACCCGGGGCCCGCGAGCACGAGCGGAGGCAGCCGGCGGCGGCGCCCGAGGGTCATGTAGGCCATCACGAGCGTCACCAGGTTCTTGCGCTTCTCCGAGCTGCCGACGTACAGGATGCCGCCGCGCGGCAGGCGCAGCCGGCGCAGCGTCTCGTCGACCTGCTGGGCCTGCGGCTCCTCACGGAACACGGGGTCGACGCCGTGGGGGGTGACCGCGATCTTCTCGTCGGGCACGTCGAGCAGCCGCCGCGCCTCGGAGGCCGTGTACTCGGAGACGCAGATGACGCCGTCGGCGCGCCTCACGTGGTCGCGCACCAGCGTCACGAAGTCGCGCCGCGTCTCGCCCTCGACGAGCTCGGGGTGCTTCAGGAAGAAGAGGTCGTGCAGCGTGACGATGCGACGCCCGCGCTTGCACGGGATGAGCAGCGGCGTCGGCGAGTGCACGAGGTCGAGCGAGCGGTCCACCAGCCGGTCGATCGGCGGCCAGCCCAGGCGGTTCCACGCCGCGCTCAGGCCCCGGTTCGGGATGCGCCGGTCCACGAGGCGGACGTTCGGGCCCCAGTCGCGGGTCGGGTAGCGCTCCTTGAACGAGGCCGAGAAGTAGGTGAAACGGTCGTCCGGGGCGAGCGCCGGGAGGCGCTCGGCGAGTCCCAGGACGTAGGTCCCGACACCGGTCGGACGCGAGAGCGAGGGACGGATGTCGAGGCCGAACTCCATGCGCCACCGAATGATAGCAGGATGTGCTAACCTCGGCCCCTTCGGGCGCGGGAGGCGTCGCAGAGATGTACATCGGAGTGATCGGAACGGGTTACGTGGGCCTCGTCGTCGGGGCGTGTCTCGCGGAGAACGGCAACTTCGTCGTCTGCGTCGACAACAACGCGGACAAGGTGGAGCGCCTGCGGCGCGGCGAGATCCCGATCTACGAGCCGGGCCTGAACGAGCTCCTGCCGCGCAACGTGGCCGAGGAGCGCCTGCGCTTCACGACCGACCTCGCGGAGGCGGTGCGAAAGAGCGAGGTGCTGTTCATCGCGGTCGGCACCCCGCAGGACGAGGACGGCTCGGCGGACCTGACCCACGTGCTCGACGTGGCGCGCGACATCGGCCTCGCCATGAACGGCTTCAAGATCCTCGTCAACAAGTCGACGGTGCCGGTCGGCACCGCGGCGCGCGTCCGCGAGGTGGTGAAGGGCCTCACGTCGCACCCGTTCGCGGTCGTGTCCAACCCCGAGTTCCTGAAGGAAGGCACCGCGGTCGAGGACTTCCTGAAGCCCGATCGGGTCGTGATCGGCACCGACGACGCCAAGGTCGAAGAGGTGATGCGCAAGCTATACGAGCCCTTCGTGCGCACCGGCAAGCCGATCCTGGTGATGGACCAGGCCTCGGCCGAGCTCACGAAGTACGCGGCCAACGCGATGCTGGCGGCGCGCATCTCGTTCATGAACGAGATCGCGAACTACTGCGACCGCGTGGGCGCGGACGTGCGGCACGTGCGCATGGGAATGGGCACGGACAGCCGCATCGGTTCCTCGTTCCTGTTCCCCGGCGTCGGCTACGGCGGCTCGTGCTTCCCGAAGGACGTGAAGGCGCTCATCCGGATGGGGCAGGACGCGGGCGTGTGCCTGAACGTGGTGGAGGCGACGGAGCGCACGAACGAGGCCCAGAAGGCGGTGCTGGTGCCGCGCGTGGCGGCCCACCTGGGCGGGCTTCAGGGCAAGCGCATCGCCGTGTGGGGGCTGGCGTTCAAGCCGCGGACGGACGACATGCGCGAGGCGCCGGCGATCGCCGTGATCGAGGAGCTGCTGAAGGGCGGCGCCGAGGTGACGGCATACGACCCCAAGGCCGAGGAGAGCGCGCGGGGGTATTTCGGCGACCGCGTCGCGTTCTGCGGACGCGCGTACGAGGCCGTCCAGGGGGCCGACGCGCTCGTCGTCGTCACGGAGTGGAACGAGTTCCGCGAGCCCGACTTCGCGAAGATCCGCTCGCTGATGCGCGAGCCCGCGATCTTCGACGGCCGAAACATCTACGACCCGCGCCTGCTGCGCGAGCTCGGCTTCCACTACGAGGGCATCGGGCGGCGGTGAGCTCGCAGGACCGGACCGCTCAGCGCCGCGCGCTTCTCACGGATCCGCTGCTGAGCGTGGTGATGCCGGTCTACAACGAGCTCGCGACCGTCGAGGAGATCGTCGGCCGCGTGCTGTCGGTGCCGCTGCGGATCGAGCTGGTCGCGGTCGACGACGCCTCGACCGACGGGACGCGCCCGCTGCTCGAGCGCCTCGCGCGCGAGCGCGGCTTCAAGCTGCTGCTGCAGGAGAAGAACCGCGGCAAGGGCGCCGCCGTGCGGCGGGGGATCGCCGAGGCCACGGGCGACGTGATCGTGGTGCAGGACGCCGACCTCGAGTACAGCCCGGAGGAGTACCCGGAACTGATCGACCTGATCGTGCGCGGCAAGGCCGACGCGGTCTTCGGCAGCCGCTTCATCGGCCGCCACCGCTGCTTCCTCTTCACGCACTACCTCGCGAACCTGTTCCTGAACCTCGTGACGAACGTGCTCTACAACACGACCATGACGGACATGGAGACCTGCTTCAAGGCGGTGCGGGCCGAGCTGCTGAAGTCGCTCGACCTCAAGAGCGACCGCTTCGGCATCGAGCCCGAGATCACGGCCAAGCTCTTCAAGCGCGGCGCCCGCGTCTACGAGGTGCCGATCACGTACGAGGGCCGCGACTACTCCGAGGGCAAGAAGATCTCCTGGAAGGACGGCTTTCCCGCGCTTTGGGCGCTGGTCAAGTACAGGTTTACGGATTGACGCCCTGGCCTTGAATCACGCCCGCCGCGGTGAGGCGTGATTCGAGGCCAGATCTGGCTATTTCGGCGGCTGCGTTGTGGTTGTTTTGTTGTTGTTGTTCGTTCTGGTTCGTCAGCCCTGCAACAGCTTCCCCGCGCGGGTCATGAAACGGCTTCCTTCCTTGTTCTGGGGGGTGCAAGCACCCCCCAGACCCCCTGGCCCCCCGAGTCGTCGTCCCGGTAGCGGGGGTCCTTGTAGGTCGTTGTATACTGTTACGCTGCCGTCGCACTGCGTTAAGTGACGACCGGCCAAGGAGATGAGGTCATCGCGCCGCCCGCGATCTCCGCGGATTCCCCCGCGGGGGCGAGCTTGTCCGGAGTGAGTCCGCGTCGCTCGCGGCGGGGACGGAGTCTGTCGGAGCGCGTTCGCGCCGCTTGGCAGTCGGTGAAGCTCGAAGCGCGCCTCTTCCGGCGGCTCTTCGCCTACACGCGCCCCTACCGCGGACGGCTGATGGCCTCCTGGTTCGCGACCGCGGGCTACGCAGCGGCGGGTGCGTTGCTCGTTGCGCAGGTGAAGCCGATCTTCGACAAGGCCCTGATCGCGGGCGTCGACGTTGGACGGCTGTCGCTGACGATCCTCGCGCTCTATCTGCTGAAGGGCGTCTCGGCCTACTTTTCGACGACGCTCGTCGCCGACGCCGGCCAGCGCTCGGTCACCGACCTGCGCAACGGGCTCTACGAGCACATCCTGAACCAGTCGTTCGCCTTCCTGGGCCGCCGCACGACGGGCTCGCTCATGAGCCACATCACGACCGACGTCGAGAAGATCCAGGCCGCGGTCTCCGAGCTCGCGGGCGACCTGCTGAAGGAAGGCCTGACGATCCTCGGCCTGCTGATCGTGCTGTTCATCATGGACTGGAAGCTGGCGCTGGCGTCGCTCGTCGGCATGCCGATCGTGATCGTGCTGCTGCTGCGCATGAGCCGGCGCCTGCGCGTGTCGAACGAGACGTCGCTGCGGCGCTGGAAGGACATCTCGGAGATCCTGCAGGAGACGATCTCGGGCTTCCGCGTGGTGAAGGCCTTCGGCATGGAAGGCTTCGAGATCGGCCGCTTCCGACGTGCCGGCGCGCGGCTCCTGGCCGTGAACATGAGCATCACGCGCACCACCGCGATCCTGCCGCCGCTCATGGAAGGAGTCGGGGGGCTCGCGCTGATCGGCGCGCTCTTCTACGGCAGCCAGTCGATCCGCGGCGGCCACCTGACGACCGGCTCGTTCGTCGCCTTCCTGACCGCGCTCTTCGCGATGTACACGCCCGTCAAGCGGCTGTCGCGCGTCAACTCGACGCTGCAGGCGGCGCTCGCGGCGGGGGAGCGCGTCTTCGAGGTGCTCGACCGCCACGACGAGGTGCCCGAGAAGAAGGACGCGGTGGTGCTGCCGCGCATGCGCAACGGGATCGAGTACCGCGACGTCGGCTTCGGCTACGCCGACGCGCACGGCGGCGTGCTGCACAACGTCAGCTTCAGCGCGCGGCGCGGCGAGGTGGTGGCGATCGTCGGCACCAGCGGCTCGGGCAAGACCACGCTCGTGAACCTGCTACCGCGCTTCTACGACGTCACCGAGGGCGCGATCCTGATCGACGGCGTGGACGTGCGCCTGGCGACGCTCACCAGCCTGCGCGCGCAGATCGGGCTCGTGACCCAGGAGACGGTGCTGTTCAACGACACCGTGCGCGCCAACATCGCCTACGGCATGGAGGACGTCGACGAGGCGCGCGTCGAGTCCGCCGCGCGCGCGGCGTTCGCGCACGACTTCATCCTCGACCTGCCGCGCCGCTACGACACCGTGATCGGCGAGCGCGGCAGCCGCCTCTCGGGCGGGCAGAAGCAGCGCATCGCGATCGCGCGGGCGATCCTGAAGGACCCGCCGATCCTGATCCTGGACGAGGCCACCTCCGCGCTCGACCCGCAGTCCGAGCGCCTGGTGCAGGGCGCGCTCGCGAACCTGATGCGGGGCCGCACGACGCTCGTGATCGCGCACCGGCTCACCACCGTGCGCGACGCGGCGCGCATCGTCGTTCTGGAGGGCGGCGAGGTGCGCGAGGAAGGCCGCCACGACGAGCTGCTCCGGCAGCCCGGCGGGATCTACTCCCGGCTGCACGAGCTGCAGTTCGCGACCGAGACCCAGACCGTATGATCCGCTCGATGACGGGCTACGCGGAGGCGGTGCTGGACCAGAACGAGCTGCACGCGAGCGTCAGCGTGCGCGCCCTCAACCACCGCTTCTTCGACCTGACGCTGCACCTGCCGCGCCGGCTGCAGCCGCTCGAGTCGGAGGCGCGCGAGCGCGTGAAGGCGGCCGTCGGGCGCGGGCGCATCGAGGTCTCCGTGCAGGCGGCGCTGCCCAACGGCAAGTCCGAGGCCGTGTCGGCGTCGCGGCCGCTGGTGGCGTCGCTCGTGCGCACGCTCAGGGACATGCAGAACGAGTTCGGGCTCGACGGCGGCGTGTCGGTCGCGGATCTCGTCCGCTTCCCGGGCGCGCTCGAGTACATCGACGGGGCCGGCGCCGTCGGGGACGAGGTCCGCGCCGCGACGCTCGGCCTGCTCGACCAGGCGCTCGCCCGGCTCGACGGCGCGCGGCGCTCGGAGGGGGAGCGGCTCGGCTTCGCGCTCGAGACCGCGCTCGCGGCGATCGAGGCGATGGCCGCCCGGCTCGAGGCGCGCTTCGCGGCGACGCGCGAGGCGCGCAGCCGCGTGCTGTTCGACCGCACGCGCTCGCTCGTCGGGGATCTCGGCCTCGAGGATGCGCGGCTCTACCAGGAGGCGGTTCGCGCCGTGGAGCGCCACGACGTGACGGAGGAGCTGCAGCGGCTGCGCAGCCACGTGGCCGGGGCCCGCGAGCTGATCGCCGGCAACGGCGCCCCGGCGGGCAAGCCGCTCGACTTCCTGTCGCAGGAGCTGATGCGCGAGGCGAACACGATCGGCAGCAAGGCCCAGGACGCGGACGCGATCCGCGACGTGGTGGGCCTGAAGACCGAGATCGAGCGCTTCCGCGAGCAGGTGCAGAACGTTGAGTGAGCGCGCCCCCGTCGTGATCGTAGTCTCGGCGCCCTCCGGCGCCGGCAAGACCACCGTCGTCGCCCGCGTGCTGCGCGAAGTGGAGGGCCTGCGCTTCTCGGTCTCGCACACTACGCGCCCGCCGCGCAGCGACGAGCGCGAGGGCGTCGACTACCACTACGTCGACCGTGCGACCTTCGAGCGCCTGAGAGCCGACAACAAGCTGCTCGAGTGGGCCGAGGTGCACGGCAATCTCTACGGAACCGGGCGCGCCGAGATCGAGCGCGCGCGGGCCGAGGGTGTCGACGTGCTGCTGGACCTCGACGTGCAGGGCGCCGCGCAGGTTCGCGAGCGCATGAAGGACGCGGTCACGGTGTTCATCCTGCCGCCGTCCTACCAGGAGCTGGAGCAGCGGCTGCGCCGCCGCGGCCAGGACGACGAGGCGACGATCGAGCGCCGGCTGGCGGCCGCGACGCGCGAGATCGGCGCCTTCAAGAGCTACGACTACGCCCTCGTCAACGACGACTTCGACGCGTGCGTCGAGGGACTGAAGTGCATCATTCGTGCGGCGCGCAGCCGGGTCTCCGCGGTCGCGGAGCGGGCGCGCGCCATCTGCCGGACGTTCGACACAGGAGAGGAGACGAAGACGGCATGAGCCAGCTGATTCTTCCGAAGGACGTGGACTCGAAGTTCCGTTTCATCACGGTGGCGGCGCAGCGCGCCAAGCAGCTGCAGGCGGGCGCCAAGCCCCGCGTCGACACGCGCAGCCGCAAGTCCACGCGCATCGCGGTCGAGGAGACGCTCGCCGAGACGGTGTCGTGGGAGGTGCTCGACAAGCTCCCCGGCTCCGAGGGCGGCGAACCGACGGAGTAGGAGAGCGGGGACGTGCCGGTGGTGGTGCTCGGCGTCACGGGCTGCATCGGGGCCTACAAGGCCTGCGAGGTGCTGCGCGAGCTGCAGAAGCAGGGCGTGGACGTCCACGTCGTCATGACGGCGGCGGCCACGCGCTTCGTCAGCCCGATGACGTTCGAGGCGCTCTCGCGCCACCCGGTGTTCCACGACCAGTTCTCGCTCGGCGAGAACGGCGAGATCCGGCACATCTCGCTGGCCGACGACGCCGAGCTCTTGCTGGTGGCTCCCGCGACGGCGAACTGCCTCGGCAAGTTCGCCCACGGCATCGCCGACGACGCGCTCAGCACGCTCTACCTCGCGACGCGCGCGCCGGTGCTGGTGGCGCCTGCCATGAACGTCAACATGTTCGACCATCCCGCCGTGCAGCAGAACCTCGAGACGCTTCGCGCCCGAGGCGTCGGCGTCGTCGAGCCGGGCGACGGCTACCTGGCCTGCGGCTGGCTGGGCAAGGGCCGCCTGGCCGAGGTCGACCAGATCGTGAAGGCGGCGCTCGCGCGTCTCGCTGGCCGGCGTGACCTCGAGCGCGAGACCGTGCTGGTGACGGCCGGTCCGACGCTCGAGGACCTCGACCCGGTCCGCTTCGTCTCCAACCGCTCGACCGGGACGATGGGCTACCGGCTGGCCGAGGCCGCGCGCGACCGCGGCGCGCGCGTCGTGCTCGTCTCGGGCCCGACGGCGCTCCCCGCGCCTTCGGGCGTGACGTTCGAGGGCGTGCGCTCGGCGGTCGAGATGAAGGCCGCGGTCGACCGTCACGCGGCAGAGGCCACGGTCGTGATCGCCGCGGCCGCGGTGAGCGACTATCGCCCGCCCGAGCCGAGCCCTTCGAAGCTCAAGAAGACCGACGGTCCGCTGCGGCTCGAGCTGGTGCGCACGCCGGACATCCTGAAATCGCTGGGCGACGCGAAGGGCAGCCGCCTGCTGGTCGGCTTCGCGGCCGAGACCGAGGACCTGCTGGCGAACGCCCGCCGGAAGCTCGAGGCGAAGAACCTCGACCTGATCGTCGCGAACGACGTCACCGCGGAAGGGGCCGGCTTCGGCGGCGAGACCAACGCCGTCGTGCTGCTGCGCCGCGACGGCCAGCGCCGCGACGTGCCGCTCGCCTCCAAGCGCGAGGTGGCCGAGCGCATCCTGGACGAGGTGATCGCGCTGCGCGCCGCGAAGCCGGTCCCGACGCCGGCGTGAGCGACAAGGCCGCCGTCGTCGCCGACCTGCTCGCGCACGGGCGTTTCCTCGAGGAGCTCGACACCGTCGGCGTCGTCTGGCCGCCCGCCGGGGCCGCGCCGGTCGCAGCCTCCGTCGAGTCGCCTTCGCCGCCGGCCGCCGCTTCGGCGCCGACGGAGGACCGCGCTGCGGCGCTCGCGGCGGTGCGGGCCGACCTCGGGGACTGCCAGCGCTGCCGGCTCGCCGGCGGGCGCAAGACGATCGTCTTCGGCCAGGGCAACCCGGAGGCCGAGCTCATGTTCGTGGGCGAGGCGCCCGGCGCCGACGAGGACGAGCAAGGGCTCGCCTTCGTCGGCCGCGCGGGCCAGCTGCTCACGGACATCATCGAGAAGGGCATGAAGCTGCGGCGCGCCGACGTCTTCATCGCGAACGTGCTGAAGTGCCGGCCGCCGGGGAATCGCAACCCGGAGGCCGACGAGATCCTGTCCTGCCAACCGTTCCTCGACGCGCAGATCCGCGCGATCCAGCCACGCGTGATCGTAGGCCTCGGCAAGTTCGGCGCCCAGTTCCTGCTGAAGACGGCCGAGCCGATCACGCGGCTGCGCGGCCGGATGGGCGAGTACCAGGGCATCCCGGTGATGCCCACCTACCACCCCGCGTACCTGCTTCGGAACGCCTCCGGCAAGAAGGACGTCTGGGAGGACATGAAGGTCGTCCTGCGCTTCCTGGGCCGCCCCATTCCCGGAGAGTAGCGCCGCCGTTCCGCACGCCGACGACCACGGACCTGGACGGAACGTCGCTGACGATAGAGTGAGCGACGTGGACGAACGCGTCGTGTCGGTCGCGGTCCCGCTGCCGTTCCAGGCGCCCTTCAGCTACCTCCTGCCGAAAGGGGCGCCGCGCCCGGATCGGGGCGTGCGCGTGGTGGTGCCCTTCGGAGGCCGTCGCGCGATCGGCGTGGTCGTCGGCGACGGCGACGAGAAGGGCCGCGAGCCAGCGCGTCAGCTGAAGGAGGTCGCGCAGGTGCTCGACGAGGCGCCGCTCGTGGCGCCGCCGCTGCTCGACCTGGCGGCGTTCGTCGCCGATCACTACCTGGCGCCGCCGGGGGAGTGCTACCGGTTGGTGCTTCCTCCGGCCGGCGTGCGGGCGAGCCGGGCCGTCGTGCGCCTGGCGAAGCCGGGCGGCGCCGACGACCCGCTGCTCCGGCACCTGCAGTCCGGGCCGCTGCGGCTGTCGGCGCTCGAGAAGCGCTTCGGCCGCGATCCGCTCGCCCGCTTGTCGCGGCTCCGGCGCGAGGGGGCGGTCGCGGTCGAGCAGTCGCTCGACGCGCCTGGCTTTCGCGAGCTGCAGGTGGCCGTGCTGGAGGCAACGGGCGAGCCGGCGCTGCGCGGCAAGGCGCAGGCCGAAGCCGTCGCGCGCCTGCGCGCGGCGGGGGGCCGCGCGCGGGTCTCCGACCTGGTCGCAGATCGTCCCTCGCTGCGCGGGGCGCTCGGCCGCCTGGCGGAGCTGGGCGTCGTCCGGCTGGTCTCCGAGCGGGAGCGCCGCGCGCCCGAGGGACTGCCGCTTCGCGACGCCGTGGTGCTCACGCCGACCGCCGACCAGACTCGGGCGCTCGACGACCTGCTGCCGGCGGTGGCAGCGGGCGCCTTCAGCCCGTTCCTGCTGCGGGGCGTGACCGGCAGCGGCAAGACGGAAGTCTTCTTTCGGGCCGTCGAGGCCGCGCTCGCGCGCGGCCGGGGTGCGATCCTGCTCGTCCCGGAGATCGGCCTCACGCCGATGCTGGTGCGAGCGGCGCGCGGCCGCTTCGGCGGGACGGTGTCGGTGCTGCACAGCGAGCTCGCGGCGGGCGAGCGCCACGACGAGTGGTGGCGCATCCGCGAAGGCGAGGCGCGGGTCGTGGTGGGCGCGCGCTCGGCGGTCTTCGCGCCGGTGCCGGACCTCGGCCTGATCGTGGTCGACGAGGAGCAGGACGGAGCCTACAAGCAGGACGAGAGCCCGCGCTACCACGGCCGCGACGTCGCGGTGATGCGGGCGCGGCTCGAAGCCTGCCCGGTCGTGCTCGGCTCGGCGACCCCCTCGGTCGAATCCTACGCGAACGCGCAGAGCGGCAAGTACCGCGAGCTGCTGCTGCCGAAGCGCATCGGCTCGCAGGGCCTGCCGAAGGTCGAGATCGTGGACCGGCGCGAGGTGCTGCGCGCCGGAGGCGAGCCGATCCTGAGCCCGGCGCTGCGCGAGGCGCTCGCCGCGCGGCTCGCGCGCCGGGAGCAGAGCCTGGTGCTGCTGAACCGACGCGGCTACGCGACCAGCCTGCTGTGCCGCGAGTGCGGGCAGGAGGCGATGTGCCCGAACTGCTCGGTCTCGCTGACGCTGCACCGCACCGGCCGCCTGGCGCGCTGCCACTACTGCGGCCACGAGGCGCGCACCCCCGACGCCTGCCCGTCGTGCCGCGGCGCCTACCTTCGGCTCACGGGATTCGGGACGGAGAAGGTCGCGGAGGCCGTGGCGGGCGCGCTGCCCGCCGCGAAGGTCGAGCGGCTCGACCGCGACCGTGCCAGCCGCCGCGGCGTGCTGCAGCAGACGCTCGCGGCCTTCGAGCAGGGCGAGATCGACGTCCTGGTGGGCACGCAGATGATCGCGAAGGGCCACGATTTCCCGCGCGTGACGCTCGTCGGCGTGGTGGACGCCGACGTGGGGCTCGGGATCCCCGACTTCCGCTCGGCGGAACGCACCTTCCAGCTGCTGACGCAGGTCGCCGGACGCGCGGGGCGCGGCGAGACAGCGGGCGAGGTGATCCTGCAGACCCACATGCCCGACCACTACGCGCTCGTCCACGCCTGCGCGCAGGACTACACGGCCTTCTTCGAGCGCGAGAGCGAGTTCCGCCGCACGATGGGCTACCCGCCGGCCGCGGCGCTCGTCAACCTGATCCTCCGCTCGGGCGACGAGGACAAGGCGCGCGACGCGGCCGCGGAGCTCGGCGCGGCTCTCCGCGAGCGGGCGCGCGGCGGATACCGCGTGCTCGGCCCGGCACGCGCGCCGCTCGCGCGCTTGCGGCAGGAGCACCGGTTCCAGATCCTGCTGAAGGGCGGACGCAAGGCGATGCGGGAGGCCGTGCGCTCGGCGCTCGTGGCCCGCTACGGCGAGACGCGCTGGCCCGGGGTCGCCGTCGACGTGGACCCGCTGACGGTGCTGTGA
>Ga0111539_10007150_pt1 | contig 14309 bp, 11 predicted proteins | sample RhiMethybrSRZTD1_FD_79667 | JGI IMG/M metagenome (GOLD analysis project Ga0111539, IMG submission 79667) | Populus rhizosphere microbial communities from Tennessee, USA - Rhizosphere MetaG P. TD hybrid SRZTD1 (version 2) (version 2) | ecosystem: Host-associated > Plants > Roots > Rhizosphere >...
CCGGGCCGAGTGGCGGTGGCGATCGAAGTGCCGCGGGGGCCGGTCGTCGATACGTTACTGATGCGCGGCTATCACGTCTTTGCGCTCAATCCCAAACAGCTGGATCGCTTTCGGGATCGGTACGCCGTGGCGGGGGCGAAGGACGACCGGCGGGACGCGCTCGTCGCCGCCTCGGCACTGCGGACGGATCGGCCCGCCTTTCGACAGTTGCAGCCAGACGATCCGCAGGTCATCCGGCTGCGCGAGCTATCGCGGACCTACGCCGAGCTCCTCGGCGAGGAGCGTCGACTCGCGAATCAGCTGCGCGAGCAGCTCTGGCGGTACTACCCTCAGGCCCTGACGCATTGTCCGGGCGCCGATGAATCATGGCTATGGGAGTTGCTGCACGAGGCGCCGACGCCGGCGCACGCGCAGCGGCTCACCCGGCCGGCGCTCCGGGCGTTGCTGGCCCGGTACCGGCTCCGGCGGATTACGGGTGACCTGCTGTACGAGACGCTGCAAGCACGGAGCGTGACGCTGACGCCCGGGGCCGCGGAGGCGGCGGCGGAGCACGTGGAGCTGCTGCTGCCCCGACTGCGGCTGGTGCACGAGCAACGACAGCAGTGGGAGCGGCGGATGGACGCGCTACTCGACGCGCTCGGCACCCCCGTGGATGGACGACAAGAGCATCGTGACGTGACTATCCTCCGCTCCTTGCCCGGGGTCGGGAGAGTCGTCGCCGCCACGATGCTCGCCGAGGCCTGGGGCCTGCTGGCAGCTCGAGACTATCAGAGCTTGCGAGCGCAGAGCGGGGTGGCGCCGATTACCAAGCAAAGCGGCACGCAGCGGCTGGTGCTGATGCGGCGCAGCTGCAACCATCGGCTCCGGACGGCGGTGTTTCATTGGGCGCGCAACAGTGTCCGTCTGGATCCGCGCTGTCGGGCGCAATACCAGCGACTCCGTCAGCGCCACAGCCAGGCGCGAGCCCTCCGCAGCGTCGCCGATCGCCTGCTCTCTGTGCTCGTCGCGATGCTGTGCTCGGGGACCACCTATGACGTCACCCGCTGCCCGAACGCGGCTTGACATGGCGTGGAGACGTCCATCCCCACGGGGGGTTGGGTCGCGGACAGTTGAATCGTGGGCGGCTCGCGAGCCGGGCCTTGCACTCTCAACGGCGACGACGGCTCGCCATGATGGCGCGCCCGCGTCCGTCACGCGCGCCGGCGACCGCGCTGGCGCGCGGCGGGTGTGACTCTACGCCCCCAGTTCTTCGTCGAGACCCGAGTGCCTTCGCGCTCGGCTCTTGTCTTGGACGCTAGGCGCGGGTGGTGGCGGCGCGCTCGCGATCGAGCAGGGTGCGTTTGCGGTGGAGGCCCCAGCGGTAGCCGCTGAGGTTGCCGTCGGTGCGGATCACGCGGTGGCAGGGGATGGCCAGGGCGATGGTGTTTGTGGCGCAGGCTCGGGCTACGGCGCGTACTGCGCGGGGCTGGCCGATGCGGCGGGCGAGAGCGGTGTAGGTGGTGGTGGTGCCGGCGCGGAGGCGGCGCAGCGCGGTCCAGACGCGGCGCTGGAAGGCGGTGCCGCGGATGTCGAGCGGCAGGTCGATGTTCTGGGCCGGCGCGTCGAGATAGCGGGTGATGGCTTCCACGCAGTGCTTTACGGCGCGGTTGTCCTGTACCACGGCGGCCTTGGCGAAGCGCTGGGCGAGGCGGCGCCGTAGCGCCTCGGGACTGTCGCCGAGCTCGATCGTGCAGACGCCGCGTGGCGTGGCCGCGACCAGCAGGGTGCCGAGCGAGCACCGCGTGATGGCGTATGTGATGGTGAGGCCCGGGGCGCCCGCGCGATAGGCGCCGGGGGTCATACCGAGCGCCTCATTGGCGGTCTCGTACACGCGACTGCTGGAGCTGAAGCCGGCATCGTAGATCGCCTCCGTCACCGAAGTTCCGCGCTGCAGCGACTCACGCAGCCGCCCGGCGTGGCGCGCGGCCACGTATTCGCGCGGCGTCACGCCGACCAGCCGTTTGAAGAGCCGGTGGAAGTGGAACGGACTCAGCCCGGCCGCCTCGGCGATGGCACGCAGGTCGGGCGTGTCCTCGGCGTCGTCGATCAGACGGCACGCACGGCGGACGCGCTCGGCCGCGCTCACCGGCCCGTGGCCGTTGGTCGGTGTACAGCGCCGGCACGCGCGGAAGCCGCCGGCCTCCGCCAGGGCGGTCGTCGTGAAGAATTCGACATTCGCCCGTCGCGGCCGACGGGAGGGGCACGTCGGCCGGCAGTACACACCGGTCGTCCGCACGGCGTAGAAGAAGCGGCCATCGGCGTCCGCCGATCGTGCCAGGACGGCGCGCCAGCGCTCCGCATCGGTCTCCCCGGCCACTCGAGCCACGCTCTGGCTGCCCACGCGGTGATCATCGCGTAGAGCCCCCGGGCGGGTCTATCGCTTTCTTGCGCAAAACTCTTCCCGCCGTCGACGCGCGGATGGGCTCCGACCCCCGGGACGCGGACATCGGCGCAAGGCCTGGATATCCGCGTTTGCGTGGTCATCGATACAACAGCAGCATGACGACCACGCGATCGGCGGTCCGGGAGCAGGCTGGGCTCTTCCTGACCGGAGGCTTCGTCCTGTGCGGTTCGCTGCGGGACGTGTATTTCTCGCGGACGTTCCAGAGATGGAGCCCGCTCGACGTCGCGGCGCTGACGTTCACGATCTCCACGCTCGTGTTCATGGCCGTCGCGCTGCTCCGAGATCGCCACGGCCTGCTCGCGATCGCCCGGTGGCCTCGCGAGATCGTGGCCATCAACGCCACCTCGGCGATCGCCTGGATCTCGTTCTTCTACGCGCTGCAGAGCCTGGAGCCCTCGCTGGTCCAGGTGATCTGGGCGGGCAGTGGGCCGTTGACGATCAGGACGCTGGAGCGCGCGGGCGTGTTGCTGGTGGCGCCGATCCGGCTTGGCCCGCTCGAGCGGTGGTCCCTGGCCGCCCTGGGGCTGGTGGTCGCTCTGGCCGGCGTGGTGGCAGTGCTGGGACTCTCGGCCACGGACTCTGGCTCGGCTGCCTTCGGGGTCGGGCTCGCGCTCCTGAGCGGCGCGGCGATCAGCATCAACCTCCTGCTGTGCAAGGGCCTCCACGAGCGCGGCGTCTCGCCGGTGCCGCTGCTGTCCGTCCGCTTCATCGGGGTGGTAGTCGCGGCGCTGACCCTCGCGCCGTTCGTCGGGAGCGGGCCGAGCCTCTGGCAATCGGCAGCGCTCCCGAATGTGGCTGCGGCCGCGGTGCTGCTGATCGTTCTGCCGCTCTATCTGAACCAGCGCGGCGTGGCGCTCGCGAGTCCGATGACCGTGCGCGTCGTGCACGCGGCCGGGCCGGTGCTGGTGTTCGCGCTCCAGCTGGCGGACGGGCGATTCTCGGCGTCTCCGTGGTCGCTCGCCGTGATCATCGCGTATTCGGGGACGGCAACGCTGAGCGCGATCGCACGCCAGTGGCAGGTGACTGATGATCGCCGTCGCGAGCGGCTGACGGCGGGTGGGACCTAGGGGCCGTCGCGTCAGCCGGAGGGAAGCGCCTCACACTCCTCTTGCCAGATCTGATAACACGCGCGATGCAGGCGCAGGACGGCGGTCGGGCCGAGCGGCACCTCGAACTCGATCTGCGCCGACTCGATCGGCTCCCCGCACGCGGCGCAGTGCGTGCCGCTCCCGCGTCCCGCCCAGACCTTCCCTGACTCGTCGCACGGAAGCTGACCCGTCTCCACCATCTCTCGAACCCGAGCCCGGATGTTCAGCTCGTCCATCACACTCCTGCGCTTGTAAAGAGTGCAGATTCCAGCCTGCGACGACACACGCGCCCTCGCATCGTACACCGCGCAAGCAGCCCCGCCGCCCAGCGAATCACTCCAGATCAGCAACTCTGAAGACCGCTCCGTGTACGTGTGTCACACCTCCCAATCGAGCGGGCTCCAGAGGAGCGCCACGGCTCCGCCGGGGCGCTCCGAACCTCGGGGGGTGTGGGGGGCCATTTCGTGGCCCCCCACCTCAAATATTTACACCCTTCAGCTGGGCTTCGGGATAGCGCGGACCAGCTGCGGCGCCGACCGGCAGGGCCGCCGAGACGCGCGCAACGTCGTCTGCGCTCAGCTGGACCTTGAGCGCGCCCAGGTTCTCTTGCAGGCGATCGAGGCGCTTGGTGCCCGGAATGGTGACGACGTCTCGGCCCTGAGCGAGCAGCCAGGCCAGCACGAGCTGCGCGGGCGTGCAGCCCTTCTCACGGGCCAGCGACTCCACGCGTCCCACCAGCTCGATGTTCTGCATCAGGTTCTGGCCCTGGAAGCGCGGGTGGGCGAGGCGCCGGTCGCCCTCGGGGATGTCCTGAGGCTTCTGGATCTGCGCCGTCAGGAGACTGCGCCCGAGCGGGGAGTAGGCGACGAACGAGATGCCGAGCTCGCGCAGGGTCGGGAGCGCCGCCTCGGCGTGCTCGCGATAGAGGAGCGAGTACTCGCTCTGCAGGGCGCTGATGGGATGCACGCGGTGCGCGCGGCGCACCGTCTCGGGCGCCGCCTCGCACAGGCCGAGGTAGCGCACCTTGCCCTGCTCGACCAGGCGCTTCATGCCCCCGACCGTGTCTTCGATGGGCACCTTGGGATCCACGCGGTGCTGATAGTAGAGGTCGATCACGTCCACGCCGAGGCGCTGGAGGCTCGTCTCGCACGCCTGGATGACGTACTCGGCGCGGCCATCCACCTTGTTGGGGCCACCGGGGTTCTGCACCTGGCCGAACTTCGTGGCCAGAATCACCCGCTCACGCCGGCCCTTCAGCGCGCGGCCGAGCAGCTCCTCGTTGTGGCCCCAGCCGTACATGTCGGAGGAGTCCACGTGGTTGACGCCGAGATCGATCGCCCGATGGATCAGCGTGATCGACTCGGCGTCGTCGGCGGGACCGTAGACGCCCGAGAGCCCCATGCAGCCGAGGCCGACCGCGCTGACGTCGAGCGTGCTGTGTCCGAGACGACGATACGTTTGATCTGCCATTGACCCCGCCTCCAGTTGCCGCGATTCGTGACAGGTGAGAGCACGAGCGCTGTCCGTCGACGACGACGTCGTTGATAGCATTCCTCAGCACGGCTATCAAGCCCTGTTGCGGCCGAGGACGTCCGGGAATCGGGGCGGGCGTCAGTCGCGGGTGACGACCTGTCGTATTGCGCCCTGGAGGGCGTCGAAGGTGACGGGCTTGGCGACCACGATGTCGACCCCCGCCGGCTTCTCGCCCTTGGCATCCATGAGGTCGCCGAAGCCGGTCAGCATGATGATCGGTCGGTCGGGCGCCAGTTGCTTGATGGTGGTGGCGAGCTGGTCCCCGCCCATCTCCGGCATCGCCCGGTCGGTCACGACGAGGTCGAACTGGCCCGACAGGAACTTGTCGAGACCCTCGAGCCCATTGTTGGCCGTTTCCACCGTATGCCCCTGACTGCCGAGCTGCTCGATCACCGCCGCCCGCACGAGGGGATCGTCTTCCACCACGAGCACCCGCAGCCGACGCGCGCGATCGACCCGGACTCGTTCGGGTTCCAGCACGGATGCCTTGGCGCGCACGGGAACGTCATGATGAAGGCGGTGCCCTGGCCAACCTCGCTCTCGAGCGTGAGGGTGCCGTGGTGCCGGGCGACCGTGGCCTGGACGAGCGCCAGGCCGAGTCCTGTGCCTTGCTGACCCTTGGTGGAGTAGAAGGGCTCCAGGCACCGCCGGCGGACCTCCTCGGTCATGCCGGTGCCGTTGTCGCGCACCTCGAGCCGAATCTCGTTGCCTTCGACCTGGGCAGTCACCGCGATCGTCCCGCCCTTCGGCATCGCATCCACGGCATTGAGGATCAGGTTCGTCAGCATTTCGCGGATCGCGGCGGGGTCGCCGAGGATGATCGGCAAAGTGTCGACCGCGGTCCTCATCCCGATCATGATGCCGGCGCTGCGCGCCTGGTTCTTCCAGCGCGGCTGGGTCAGCGCCACGGCCTCCTCGACACAGCGGGCGAGGTCCACGGCCGCATCGTCAGCGCTCTCGCGGCGCTCGCGGTAGAGCTCGCGGAGTCGGCGAACCACGGCGGTGGCGTCCCGGGCGGCGGTGTTGATCAGGCGTACGAAGTCCTTCGCCTTGTCGTTGGCGAGATCGGGCTGGCGCATGAGCAGCTCGGCGAAGCCGACGATGGGCGACAGCGAGTTGTGTTGAAGTCGTGGGCGATGCCGCTCGCCATCTGGCCCATGGCGCGCAACCGCTCCTGCTGGAGGACCTGCTGCTGGGTCGTCTTCAGCTCGGCCAGCGTGGCCTCCAGCTGCCGGTGACTGCGCTGCAGGGCGGCCTCCGACCGGTGGCGCTCGGTGATGTCCTTGAAGCTCACGACCACGCCGGTCAGCTGCTCGCGCTCGACCATCGGCGTGCTCACGTAGTCGACGGGAAAATAGCTGCCGTCGGCGCGCGTGAAGATCTGGTCGGTCGCCTGCCGGGCGGTGGCGTCACGCAGCGGCGCGGTGATCTGCGAGTCTGCGTCCGTCACCGGGGTGCCGTCGGTGCGCAGGTGCATCACCACCGGGCCGACCGGCTTGCCGATGGTGCGGCGGGCGTCGACCCCGAGCATCGTCGCGGCGGCCGGGTTCATGAAGGTGATGCGGCCGTCGGTATCGAGCCCGAAGATCCCGTCGCCGGCCGCCTCGAGAATTAGCGCGGTCTGGGCGAATGCCCGCTCGTTGAAGCGCCAGGCGACGACGCTGCCGAAGCATGACCACAGCACGAAAAGCGCGTGGATGCCCGCCCAGGTCCAGGGCGCGTTGTACGCCGCCTCGTGATCGTAGACCGCCTGCGGCCAGATCACGCCGACCACGCCGTGGTGAACGGCGACGAAGCCGACCGCGAGGATGTAGGGGATCCAGTCCTGGCACAGGGCCAGGAAGGTGAGCATGACGAAGAAGTGAAAGTGGAACTCGATGTAGCCGCCGGAGAGATGCACGAGGATCGCCGAGGAGCCCATCAAGCCGAAGCCCACGAACGTGGCCTGGGCCGTCCGGCCCAGCCTCCGCCAGCAGGCGAGCGCGCCGAACGCGGCGATGATCATGGCTTCGCCGACGGAGTGCAGCGCGTTCCCGTCGTCGAACAGCGCCCAGGGCTGAAGCTCCCAGCGCTTGCCCATCACGGTCCCGGCCAGGGCGATGATCACGACGTGGAAGAACGTGAGGCCGACCAGGAACCGATGTCGTGCCCGCCACACGTTCTCGGGGAGGGATCCGCCGGAGGGGACGAGCGACCAGAGGCGCCTCAGAAGCGGTGCCGCGTCAGAACGAACCGTCATCCGACCGGCATCCAGCAAGAGCAGTGCCGGTCCGGCACACCACAAGCCTCGCGACTTTGTTGCGATCGGGCGGGCCGCCGTGCCAGCTGTGATCAATTTTCGTCATATTCCTGGCACGGCGACCCGCCCGATGGTGATCGAATCCGTCGGCTAGACGCGATTCACGGCGCTCACCACCGCTCGCAGCGAGGCGGTCACGATGCTGGCGTCGAGGCCGACGCCCCAGCGCGTCTTACCGCCGATGCGCGCCTCGACGTACGCCGCCGCCCGCGCGTCGGCGCCCTCGCCCAGCGCGTGCTCGCTGTAGTCGGTGATCTCGATGGCCAGGCCGGCGTCGTGCGCGAGCGCGTCCACGAACGCCGCGATGGGGCCGTTGCCCCGGCCCTTGACCACCCGCTGGACGGTCTCCAGCTTGAGCGTGGCCTCGATCGTCGTCTCGCCCGTCTCCGGCGCGGTGGTGAGGATCGGGTGACCGATCAGCGCCACCGGCTTGGTCGGCTTCAGGTACGTCGACCCGAACGACTCCCAGATCTGATCGGCGCTGATCTCGGTGCCGCTGGCCTCCGTCAGCTTCTGAATGACCGACGAGAACTCGATCTGCAGGCGCCGCGGCAGGTCGAGGCCGTGCTCGAACTTCATGATGTAGGCGACGCCGCCCTTGCCGGACTGGCTGTTCACCCGGATGACCGCCTCGTAGCTGCGGCCGACGTGGTGCGGGTCGATCGGCAGGTACGGCACTTCCCACATGTCGTAGTCCTTACCGAGCGCCTCGAAGCCCTTCTTGATCGCGTCCTGGTGCGAGCCGGAGAAGGCCGTGTAGACCAGGTCGCCGACGTACGGATGCCGCGGGTGGACGGGCAGGCGATTGCAATGCTCGACGATCCGCCGCGCGTTGTCGATGTCGGAGAAGTCGAGCAGGGGATCGACACCCTGGCTGAAGAGGTTGAGCGCCAGCGTGACCACGTCGACGTTGCCCGTCCGCTCGCCGTTGCCGAAGAGCGTGCCCTCCACGCGGTCGGCTCCGGCCATGACCCCGAACTCGGCGGCGGCCACCGCGGTGCCGCGGTCGTTGTGCGGGTGCAGCGAGAGCACGATGCAGTCGCGCGACTTCACGTGACGGTGGAACCACTCGATCTGGTCGCCGTACACGTTGGGGGTGGCCATCTCCACGGTCGCCGGCAGGTTGAGAATGGTCGGCCGGGCCTTGGTCGGCTCCCAGACGTCCATCACCGCCTCGCAGATCTCCACCGCGAAGTCGAGCTCGGTGCCGGTAAAGGACTCCGGCGAGTACTGGTAGTGCACGTCGACCTCGGGAATCGTGCGCGTCAGCTTCTTGCAAAGCTGGGCAGCCTTCACGGCGATGTCCACGATGCCCGCCCGGTCCAGGCCGAACACCACGCGGCGCTGGAGCGTGGAGGTCGAGTTGTAGAGGTGCACCAGCGCCCGCGGCGCCCCCCGCAGCGAATCGTAGGTGCGCTCGATCAGCTCGGGCCGCGCCTGCGTGAGGACCTGGATCATCACGTCGTCGGGGATCAGGTTCTTCTCGATGAGCTGGCGCACGAAGTCGAAGTCCGGCTGGGAAGCCGAGGGGAAGCCGACCTCGATCTCCTTGAAGCCGCACTTCACCAGCAGGTCGAACATCCGGCGCTTGCGGTCCAGGTCCATCGGGTCGATCAGCGCCTGGTTGCCGTCACGCAGGTCCACGCTGCACCACCGGGGGGCCTTGGTGGTCACCTTGGTCGGCCAGGTGCGGTCGGGCAGCGGTACCGGCGTGAACGGCCGGTAGAGATGGAACGGCATCGGGTTCGGTGGACCTGCTTTCGGCGCCATCGGGCGTCTCCTTTCAAGCGACCACACGCATCGAGCGACCACACACACACGCAGAAAAACAAAAAAGCCTCCCCGGACTTCGAGAGAGGCTTTTCAGGCGCGCACCCGGCGAGGGTGCGCGCCTAAGTCAGTAGCAGGCTCGCGAGCGGGGGTGTCCCTCTCGTCGACCTCATCGTCTCGGCGATGGTGATCTGCATGACCCCGGTATTCTGCCCGCAGCGGCCTCGTCTGTCAATGACGGAGGTTGGAGGAGATCAGCCGGCGGCGCAGGCGTCGGCCCAACGGGCGGAGCATCAGGATCACGACGCCCGAGGCGGAAATGGCGGCGCCGGCCCCGACCGCTGACCATATCGACAGGGGGAGCGGCCCTAGTCTCAGGGGGTCGCGTGGACTCGAAGTCAGTTCCTGGTAGACGGCGGTCTCACGATCGAGGATCACCAGGGTCTCTCCCGCCAAGGCGGTCAAGAGCCCGGCCACGATGAGACCATGAGCCAATCGACGCATATCGCGATCTGCTGCAAGAACCGCGCACGGGCTCGGTGCCGGAATGACGCTTCTCGCTGACGCGGATTCGCGGTCTTGCGTGTGGCCGTCGGACCGCGCGCGGAAAGCGTTTCCCAGATGGGACAATCGTAGGGGTACTGCCATCGCGAACCGGCGAGTCACGGTCAGCCGACGCGCGATTCGCTGGCCTCCGCGCCGCCGCTGGCACTGCCAAATCGGTAGATGCGTGCCGCGTTGTCATGGAACAGGGCCATCCGTTCGACCGGGAGTCGGTCGGCCACGAAGCGCTTGAAGTCGTCGAACAGCGTGCGATAGCCGACGCACAGGCCGTCGACCGGGTAGTTGCTGGCGAACATGCAGCGATCGGTGCCGAAGATCGCAATCGCGTCCCGCACGACCTGGCGGTTGGCGTCGCGCGGCCAGGTGTGCGTTCGCTGGCCGAGGCCGGAGATCTTGAGCGCGACGTTGGGCTCCCGCGCCGCCCGTTCGAGCATCTGCCGCCAGGCCTTCAGGCCGTCGAGACTGCGGTCGGTTGGCAGTCCCGTGTGGTTGACGATGATCGGGGTGCGCGGGAAGGCATGGGCGAGATCGGCCGCCGCGTCGAGATGCCACCACGGCGTTTGCAGATCATAGGACAGCCCGTGGCGCTCGAGCAGCGCGTAGCCGCGCCGCCAGCGTGGATCGTCCATCGAGCCCGCGGCGCCGCGCCGAGCCCCCGAGGGCGCGGCGGCGGCCGCCGGCTTCTGACGGATGCCGCGGATGAAGTCGAATCGAGCGTGCCCCGCCAGCACCTCATCGACGCCGGGATCTTCGAATCGGGCGTGACCGATCGCGACGGTGGGCAGGCCGTGCTCCGCGCGCAGGGTGGCCAGCCAGCGCGTCTCGCCGACCTCGTCGGCGGTATCCCATTCCGCCTCCATGTGGACAGTGGCGACGATGTTGTGACCCTTGGCATCGGCGCGGAAGTCGGCCGGCAGATAGGGCCGCCGGAGCGCCGCGTAGTCGCCATAGCGAAAATCGGGAGGCGGCGCGATCGAGAGCCAGGGGTGCGGCGTACTGGGGGGATCCCAGAAGTGTTGATGGGCGTCGATGATCGGAAGATCGAGCACGTCGCCGCGACCCTACTTCCCGGAGATCCTCCGGCCGATGCGTTTTTCGATCACGTGCGTCACCGCCGAGAAGTCTTCCTTGCCCCAGCCGCCGGCCACCGCCTCGCCGTACGTCTTCTGGGTCTCCTCCAGCATCGGCGTCGGGACCTTGGCCGAGCGGGCCAGGTCGAGCGCGAGCCCCGCGTCCTTCAGCATCAGCTCGGCGGCGAACGTCGGCGAGAAGTCGCCATCGAGGATTCGCTTCACGCGGCGATCGAAGTACGTCCCGAACGCCATGCCGCCGCCGTTGCGCACGACATCGTAGAACACCTCGCCATCGACGCCCGACTGCACGCAGGTGGCCAGCGCCTCGGCCACCGCCACCGAGACGACCGCGGCGAGCCCGTTGTGGAGGAGCTTGACCCGGTTCCCGGTCGCCGAGGGCCCGACGTACATGTGGAGCCGCCCCATGATGTCCAGGTAGGGCTTGATCGCGTCCAGTCGCTCGCGCTCGCCGCCGACGATGAAGAAGATCTCGCCGGAGACGGCCTGGGGCTGCGAGCCGAGCATCGGCGTGTCCATGTGCACGATGCCGCGGGCCTTGACGCCGGCGGCGACCTCCAGCGTGGCCTCTGGGCTGACGGTCGAGCAGTCGCAGGTGATCAGGCCGGGACGCCCACCGGCCGCGATGCCGCCGGGAGCGAGATAGACGGCGCGCACGATCGCATCGTTGGGCAGACAGGTGAAGAGGACCGACACGTGCGCGGCCACTTCGCCGGGCGAGCCCACGACCCTGACGCCGGCGTGCTGGCCCGCCGCGGCCGCCGCCGCCGGGCTCGCGTCGTACACGACCAGCGGCACGCCGGCCTTGGCGAGGTTGGCCGCCATGGGACCGCCCATCGTCCCGAGCCCGATGAATCCGACGCTGTCAGGCATGGTGAGATTTATTGAAGGGGAACCCTAGCAGGGTTCCCCCTTCCCCTCCTGTTTTCACGTGATCTGTGGTCGACGGTCCGCCCAGGGCCGCGCGGTCTCGAACGCGCGCGCGGCCTGAAGCACGGTCAGGTCGGCGAAGCGGCGGCCGACGATCTGCAGACCGACGGGCAGCCCGCCGGGCGTGAAGCCCGCCGGTACCGTGGTGGCGGGCTGGCCGGTGAAGTTGAACGGGTACGAGAACGACGCCCAGGGGAACCAGTCCCACGCGTGCTGCGGCCAGCCCTCGGGATTGAGACGACCGACCGGGAGCGCGGGAACCGACGTCGTCGGCGTCAGCAACAGGTCGAAGCGCTCGAAGAGCGGGCGAACGCTGTCCCAGTAGTCGATCTTGCGCCCGCGCATGGCCACGTAGTCCTGGGCGGTGATGCGCTTGGCCTCGTCCATGCACGCCACGAGCCCCGGATCCATCCGGCTGCGCCACTGCTCGAGGAACTGGCCGTAGTTGCCGATGTAGTGTGCGCCCCAGATCAGCCGGATCATGTCGCTCGAATCCGCGAAGCCGGCCTTGACCTCTTCGACCTTGGCGCCCAGCGATTCGAAGGCGCGCGCGGCGGCCGCCACCGCGCTGGCGATTTCCGGATCGACACGCAGCGTGTCGAGATTCGGACTGAAGGCGATGCGCAGTCCACGCACGCCGCCGTCGAGCTTGCCGACGTAGTCGGCGGGCGGCGCCTCCAGGCAGGTCGCGTCCCAGTCATCGGGCCCGGCCATCACGCTCAGCATCAGCGCGGCGTCGGCCACCGTGCGCGTCATGGGCCCGGCGTGTGTGGCGTAGTCGTTGTTGGAGACGGGCCACAGCGGCACGCGGCCGTAGCTGGCTTTGACGCCGACCAGGCCGCAGAACGAGGACGGGATGCGGATGGAGCCGGCGCCGTCCGAGCCCTGGTGCAGTGGCCCGAGCCCCGCGGCGGCCGCCGCGCCGGCGCCCGCGCTGGAGCCACCCGTCGTCGTGTTGGTGTTCCACGGATTGCGCGTGATGCCGGTGAGGGGGCTGTCGCCCAGCGCCTTCCAGCCGAACTCCGGCGAGGTCGTCTTGCCGAGGAAGATCCCGCCGGCCTCGTGCAGTCGGCGGACGTAGGGCGCGTCCACATCGGGCACGCGGCTGGCGAAGATGTGGGAGCCGCCCATGGTGCGCACGCCCTTGGTGAACGCGAGGTCCTTCACCGAGAACGGCAGGCCGTGCAGCGGACCCAGCGGCTTGCCTGACGTTACAGCCTGCTCGGCCGCGCGCGCCGCGGCCATCGCGGCGTCCGCGGTCACGGTGCAGAAGGCGTTGAGCGTCGGATTGAGACGCTCGATCCGCTCGAGCACCGCGCGCGTCAGCTCGACCGGCGACAGCTTCTTCGCACGGATGAGCGCAGCCAGCTCGGTCGCGGGCGTGAAGGCGAGATCCGTCGTACTCATTGTAGCGGGCCCCGCGAGGCCGGCTCGAGGCGCAGGTGGCCTGTTCGAGGAGCGTGTGGCTTCGTATTGCGTGGCTTCATTGTCCCGTGAACCCCTTGCCTTCGTCGGCGAGGCGGTTGAGCAGCGGGGCGGGGGCCCAGAAGGTGTCGCCGCTGGCCTTCTGGAACTCGAGCATCTTGTCGCGCAGGGCGCGCAGGTTGATCTGATCGGCCCAGAACATCGGGCCGCCGCGATAGACCGGCCAGCCGTAGCCGTACACCCAAATGACGTCGATGTCGCTGGCCCGGATGGCGATCTTCTCGTCGAGGATCTTGGCGCCCTCGTTCACCATCGGATAGAGCAGGCGCTGCAGAATCTCCTCGTCGGAGATGGGCCGCCGCGTGATGCCCTGCTGCGTCGACACGTCGACGATGATCTTCTCGACCTCGGCGTCGGGGATCGGCGTGCGGTCACCCTTCTCGTACTTGAAGTAGCCGCTTCCCGTTTTCTGGCCGAAGCGCCCCAGCTCGCAGATGCGGTCGGCCACCGGCGACTTCACGCCGCGGCCCTTGCGAATGCGCCAGCCCACGTCCAGACCGGCCAGGTCGCCCATGGCGAACGGCCCCATCGGGAAGCCGAAGTCGGTGAGCACCTGGTCGACCTGGTGTGGCAGCGCGCCTTCCAGGATGAGCTTCTCGGCTTGCTGGCCGCGCTGGTGCAGCATGCGGTTGCCGACGAAGCCGTAGCAGACGCCGACCAGCACCGGCACCTTGGCGATGCGGCGGCCGATCGTCATGGCCGTGGCGATCGTGGTCTTCGACGACTGCTTGCCGCGCACATTTTCCAGCAAGCGCATGACGTTGGCCGGGCTGAAGAAGTGCGTGCCGATCACGCTCTCCGGCCGCTTGGTGGCCGAGGCGATCTCGTCCACGTCGAGCGTGGAGGTGTTGGTGGCCAGCACGGCGTCGGGCTTGGCCAGGCCGTCGAGCCGGGCGAAGACCTCCTTCTTGATCGGCATCTCCTCGAAGACCGCCTCGATGATCATGTCGGCGTCGCGCACCGCGTTCCAGTCGGTGGTGCCCTGGATCAGGCCCATGCGCTTCTCGACGTCGGCCATCGTGAGGCGGCCGCGGCTGGCCGTGGCCTCGTAGTTCTTGCGCACGATGCCGAGCCCGCGGTCGAGCGCGTCCTTGGCCATCTCCACC
>Ga0111539_10007152_pt1 | contig 14307 bp, 17 predicted proteins | sample RhiMethybrSRZTD1_FD_79667 | JGI IMG/M metagenome (GOLD analysis project Ga0111539, IMG submission 79667) | Populus rhizosphere microbial communities from Tennessee, USA - Rhizosphere MetaG P. TD hybrid SRZTD1 (version 2) (version 2) | ecosystem: Host-associated > Plants > Roots > Rhizosphere >...
ACGTCCGCGATCACGTCTTTGCCCTGCACGATCTGCCGGTAGACGGGACCGTTGACCTTGACTATCTCGAGGGTCTGCTGCGACACCGCCACGAAACCCAGGAAACCGGCCAGGAAGACGCCGACGAGCAGGGACAACTTGGTGGACAGCTTGAGGTCCCCGAAACGCATCGTGTTCGTACCTTTCGTGCAAAATTCGCGACCCCGGCCGAGCCGGGCCATCAGGGCAAAATCGGCGAAATTTGGGGAAAAATCTCGCTCGTCTCATCGAGAAACGGCCGTCGTGAGCTAGAACTTTAGCGGTGGCGAACGAATCCCCTCCGGACGAGGCCGTGGTGCTCCTGGTCGACGACCAGCCCATCGTCCATGAAGCGATCCGGCGCATGCTGGAGGGCGAGCCGAATCTCGTCCTCCACTACTGTTCGGACGCCACGTCGTGCCTGCGTCTGGCCCGGGAGCTCAAGCCGACGGTGATCCTCCAGGATCTGGTGATGCCCGACGTCGACGGCTTCACGCTTCTCAAGTTCTACCGCGCCGACCCCGCGACGCGAAGCGTGCCGGTGATCGTGCTTTCGTCGAAGGAGGACCCGCGCGACAAGAGCCAGGCCTTCGCCGAAGGCGCGAGCGACTACCTTGTCAAGCTGCCGGACAAGATCGAGCTCGTGGCGCGCGTCCACGCGCATTCGCGGCTCTATCTTTTGCAGCGCCAGCGCGACGACGCGATCAACCGGCTCGAGCTATTGAAACTCGAGCTCGAGCAGCGCAACATCGAGCTCGCCCGGCTTTCCACCGTGGACGGCCTGACCGGGGTCGCCAATCGCCGTTGTTTCGACACCACGCTCGAGCGCGAATGGCGGCGCGCGATCCGCGACAAGAGCGAGCTCACCCTGATCCTGACCGACATCGATTTTTTCAAGCGCTACAACGACGCGTACGGTCACCCCGCCGGCGACGAGTGCCTGCGTCAGGTCGCTCGTTGTCTGGCGGAGTCGGTGCGCCGCCCGAGCGATCTGGCCGCGCGTTACGGCGGCGAGGAGTTCGCGCTTTTGCTCCCCGGTACCGGCCCCGCCGGAGCGACCACGCTCGCCGAAGCCGTACGCGATCGCGTCGCCGCGCTCGGCCTCGAGCACAAGGGCTCCGACGCCGCGCCCCACGTCACATTGAGTCTCGGCATTGCGAGCTACAGCCCCAAGCAGGGCGAGCAGCAGGAAGAGCTCGTCGCGCGGGCCGATCGCGCGCTCTACTCGGCCAAACGCCGTGGCCGCAACCGCTACGACGTCGCGCAGTAGCCGAGCTCTGGAACGCTCGGCGTTCCAACATCGGACGGAGAACATGCTCCGTTCCGTTTGCGGAAGCCCGCGGTCTCGAAATTGCCGCGTGCCGGCTGCGGCACGCAGCTTGCTGGTGACCGCGCGATGGCGCATCGATGGACCGGCGACCTCAGCCAATGGTCGTACGTCGGCCAATGCAAGAACGATCGCATCACCGTCTACGACTCAGCCAACGCTCCCGCGGGCGCGCCCGCACCGCGCCAGGGGAAATACGCCGCGAAATTCCGGGTGCTGGATTCGGACATCGCTCCCTGTACATCGACGGAAAATCCACGCGCGCAGATACAGTCCCCCGATCCGTTGTTCCAGGTCGGTGACGAGGCGTGGCAAGCGTGGGCGCTCTACGTTCCGCCGATTCCCGCCGCAACCTGCAGCGGGTGCCCGAACTGGTGGGCGTTCCAGGAGGACACAAGAAATTCTCGAACCAGGACGACGGCACGGGCTTCGTCGAAGCGTGGATCGATCGCAAGCCGATCACGTTCAGCACCTGCGATTGTACGCGGCTCTCGATGCAGACCATGCACTCGACGCAGCCCCAGCTCGGCTTCTATCTGACCAGCTATCGCGCGCACGGATTCCTGGCCGTTGCCGAGCTCTATCTCGATGGTGCACGGGTCGGCACCACGCGCGCCTCGGTCGAGCTCGAGTAACCAGCCGCGACATCCTGCTGGCGGACCTGAGTATACACCTGTATACTAGGCAGCGTGCTGTCGACGGAAGCCGTGATCGAGGCCGGCGTCGCCTGCGTGCGCGAGCGCGGGCTTTCGAGTCTCGGGGTGCGTGCTCTGGCCGAGCGGCTGGGCGTGACACCGATGGCGCTTTACCGGCACGTGGATACGGCCGAGGCGCTGGAGGGCGCGGTCGTCGACGACGTGCTGCGGGAGATTTCCCCTGTCGACGGTGCCGGCTCCTGGGAGTGCAGCGCAAGAGCGTGGGCGCTGCAGGCACGGCCCGTGTTTTCGGCGCACCCCGGTGTCGCGCGGTACGTGCTCACCCACTGGTTTCGGCTGCCGCGTGCGCTCGATTGGATCGAGGGGCTGCTCGCCGCGGCCGAGCGGGGGGACATCAAGGGCTCTCGGGGCGTCGCGGCCGCGAATGCGGTTTTCACTTACGTGCTGATGCGGGTCGAGGCAGAGGAGGCGATCCGAAAGGCGCGCGTCGTGCACCGGAAGCTGCCGCGCGGGACGCGGAGCGAGCTGCGTTGGCCGAGGCTGAAGGCGAACGCGGCGGAGTACGAGGTCGCGCGGCTCGACGTGCACTTCGAGTTCGGGTTGGAGGCGCTTTTGTGCGGAATTGGAGGGACGATTGCAAATCCGTGACGCAACCGAGTCCGACCTGCCGCAAGTGGTCGCGATTTACAACGAAGAGCTCTTCACCACGACGTCGATCTGGTCGGACACGGCGCAGACCCTGGAAGAGCGCCGGGACTGGTTCGAGGCTCGATGCCGCCGCGGCTTTCCGACGCTGGTCGCGGAGCACGGCGGACGGCTGGTCGGGGTCGCTGCGTTCGGAGATTTTCGCATTCGATCCGCTGGCCTGGCTACCGCTTCACGGTCGAGCACTCGGTGCACGTGTTCAGGGAAAGCTGGGGCCAGGGCGTGGGCCGGGCCCTGATGCAGGCCCTGTTCGAGCGCGCGCGAAAGCGGCGTGTCCACGCGATGATCGGCGGCGTCGACTCGGCGAACGCACGTTCGCTGCTTTTTCACGAGAATCTCGGCTTTCGCGAGGTGGCGCGGATGCCGGAGACCGGATGGAAGCACGGGCACTGGTGTGACCTCGTGTTCGTGCAGCGCTTCGTCGACGAGTAACGCCCCTATCTGCAACGTGGTCTCGGGACCCTGAAGCAGTTTGGTTGTAGGTGGATGCCGCGGGTGAGGCGCGGCGCGTCGCACGGTCATTGCAACGCTCCGTTCCGAACGCATCGCGAGCAGCCCCGGTTCGGGCCGCTGACAGCTCGAAATCGCGACGCTTTGCCGAGCCGCTCGACACAGCGGGATCACATCTTGCATCCGACTGCCCGTCACTTTGTCGCCGGCAGTCGGCGCGTTTCGTCACGGATAGGTACGGGGCCAGGCATGCAGCACCAGCGGTTGCAAGTAGGTGATCAGACGACATTGAAGGTCGACGGCGAGCTCGATGCGCTCAGCGCCCCCGAGCTGCGGCCCGCTCTGGACGCGCTCGTGGCCGAGCGCCCCCGCTGGGTCACTGTCGATCTGTCGGAGCTGCGTCAGATCGACAGCTCCGGCGTCGGAGCCCTGGTTTCCCTGTACAAGCGCGTGCGCGCGCAGGGTGGCGACGTGCGTTTCGTCGGCGTCGCGGAGCAGCCGCTCGCGATCTTCAAGCTGCTGCGCCTCGACGTCGTGTTCGAGCTCGGGCGCTGACGGCCCGTGAATCCCAGGAAGCCATGACACGCCGCACGCGAGTGACCCCGGATCGAGCGCTGGCGCTCCCGGTACCGATCAGCTTCGGTGCCGAGCCCCGGACCGGCGTGAACGTCCTGGCGCCGCCCGCGCCGGCCCGCACCGATGTTTCGAGCTTCGCCCATCAGATAAGAAACTCGCTGCACCGCGCGCTGATGCAGCTGATGCTCCTCGATCGCGAGCACGAGCGCCTCGAAGCCGGATCGAACGCGCTGCTGCCGGCCGAGGCGCTGCGCGCGGAGATTCTGAAGATCTCCGACCTCGTGAACGACTACCTCGACTGGCGAAGCCGCTTCGATTTCAGCGGCGCGCCGCTCACGTTGCGAGCAGCGTGTGCGCGCCCGGTCGAGCGCGTGAGCGCCGATGCCGCGGCGCGAGGGATCGAGATCGCGGCGGAGCTCGCCGGGGAAGCCGCGCCCGGCGTCGATCTGGCGCCGCTCGAGCGGACGATCTCGGACGTGCTGCGCTGCGCGGTCGAATCGGCGCGCGCCGAAAGCAAGATCCTGATCTGGAACCACGGCGCCGGCGCGGACGCCGCGATCGAAATCAACTGAGAGCTCGTGCCGGATGCGGTCGGCAACGGCACGCTCGAAACCACGCTCGACGCCGTGAGCAAGCGCGGCGCCGCGGTCGAGGTGAAAACCGCCGCGGACCGCGCGCGCATCCACGCCATTCTGTCGCTCTTCTCAGCCAGCGATACGAAACCGGAGGGACGAATCGAATGACCGCAACCGTTCAAAATCGGGTGCTCGTCGTCGACGACGACGCCGTGATCACCTCGGGCCTCGAACAGCTCTTGAGCAGCCAGGGCTACCTGGTGGACGTGGCCGCCGACGGCGAAAATGCGCTCGGCGTGTGCGCAGAGCACCGCCCCGATCTGGTCTTGACGGATCTCCGAATGCCGCGCATGGACGGCGTCCAGCTGATCAAGCGGCTCCACGAGCACGACGCAGAGCTGCCGGTGATCGTGGTGAGCGGCGTCGGCGACATGCAGTCGGCCATCCACGCCATGCGCGAGGGCGCACGCGACTACGTGACGAAACCGGTCGACCCGGCCAAACTCGCGCGTTCGATCGAGCGCGTGCTGCCGCGGCCGCTCACGCCCGAGCAGCCGCCGGCGGACGCACCCGCCTTCGCGGGGCTCCTGGGCTCGAGCCAGCCGATGCGCGCCGTTTACGACGTCGCGCGCAAGGTGGCGCCGAGCCGCGCGGCGGTGTTGATCACGGGCGAGACCGGCACCGGCAAGGGCCGGCTGGCGCAAGCGATTCACGCCCAGAGCACGCGCAACAACGGTCCGTTCGTGCCGGTGCATTGCGTGGCGCTCGTGGACTCCCTGCTCGAGAGCGAGCTGTTCGGGCACGAGCGCGGCGCGTTCACGGGCGCGCTGCGCCGCCATATCGGCCGCTTCGAGGAAGCCCACGGTGGCACGCTGTTCCTGGACGAGATCGGTGAAATCCCCGCGACCACGCAGGTCAAGCTGCTGCGCGTGCTCCAGGAGCGCACCTTCGAGCGCGTCGGCGGCAACGAGCGCGTCTCCGTCGACGTGCGGCTGATCGCCGCGACCAGTCGCGATCTCGCGGCCGAGGTCGCCGCGGGCCGTTTTCGCGAGGACCTCTACTATCGTCTCAACGTGGTGCGGATCGAGATGCCGCCGCTGCGCGTGCGCGGCGATGACATCATGCTGATCGCCGAGTCGGTCCTTTCGCGCCAGGCCGCCGCCAACGACAAGGTGATCCGCGGCTTTAGCGCGGCGGCTCGCGAAAAGCTGCTGTCGCATGCCTGGGCGGGCAACGTGCGCGAGCTCGAGAACGTGACGGAGCGCGCCGTCGTGATGTGCACCGGCACGACGATCGACGCCGAGCACCTCACGCTCGAGCGACCGCGGCCCAACGCCAAACCCGCAACCCTCAACGCCATCGAACGCGAGGCGATCCTGAGCACGCTCGAAGCCGTCGGCGGCTCGACCAAGCGCGCGGCCGAGATCCTCGGCATCAGCGTGCGCACGATTCAGTATCGATTGCACGAGTACCGCCGCGCCGGCGACGCCCGCCTGATCTAGACGTGCGCCAGACGCGATCGCAAGGAGCGCGCTGCGTCCAACCCAGCCTGCGTGACGCTGCGCAGGGCTTCCACCACGCTCGTGCGCGTGGCGCGGAGCGTGACCAGCGGGCGGCTCGCGAGTGCGAGATCGAGCTTGTAGCGCGAGGTACCGGCCAAGAAATCGTATTCGCGGCAGCCGCGCTCGATTGCAGCGCGGATCGCGTGCGCGTGCAGCACGATGCCGGGCCGAATACTCTTGGGCAGATCGAGCCGGCGCCCGCTCTGGTAGAAATACACGACGCCGTTTCTGACCACGTTGTAGAGCGCGGCGATCGGCTCCCCGCTGACGGTGAGCCACAAGAGCTCGAGCTCGTTCTTCTGCCAGAGCTGGGGCATCGCGCGGGCGTGGAAATCCGCGAAGCGCGGCGAGGCGAAGCATCCGCCCGCGCCAGTCGCGCTCCAGCGCTCGGCGTGCAGGGTGCGCAGGATGGCTGCTCCCTGCTCGACTTCCTCGCGCGAAGCCGCGCGCTCGACGCGGCCCGCGCCGGCCGCCCACTTCTCGAAGTCGCGCAGCGAGCGCCGCACCAGGTAGCGCGCGTTCGGCGTCAGGGCGGCGAGGTAGTCGTCCCAGCTTCGTGGCAGGGGAATGAACGGGCAGCTTGTCACGCGCTGGGCCTGGACGTGAAAACCCGAGAGCCTCATGCCCTCGCTCAGCAGCCGCGGCACGGGATCGAATCCATCCAGCGCCGGCATCAAGAGCTCGTCCCAGCTGCCGAACTGCCCGTCCGCGAGCGCCCGCACGAAAGCGGAGGCCACCGCCTCTTCGGATCCGGTCGCGGCGATCACGCCCAGATAGTCCGAGCAGATTTCGTCGCGTTCGTCCTCGCCCGAGCCGAGCAGCTCGAGGCGCCGGAAGGGAAGCGCCAGGTGATACCGGTGCTCGCGCGCCAGAAACGGAGCGAGCCCGAGCAAGCGCTCGCCGTCGTAGCAAAGCCCCACGCGAAGGTCGCGGCGTCCCGTCTCGCCGAAGACCGACCACCACGGCAACAGCCATTCCGGCTCCAGCGCAAACGACGCGCCGCGGCTCCTTGCCAGAAGATCGATCCAGTCGCGCTTCAGCGCCCGGAGCGACCCGAAATCCCCGATCACGGAAACACGAAGCATCGCCGCTCGGCGCTGGGCTGCAACGCACGTGCCGTCTCTCCGGGGCCGCCTCGGGCCGCACGAAGTGCCCGTGCGAAGTGCGAAGCGCAGGGACTCCCACGCGGCGCCAACACTGCATCTGTTGCTGCAGTCCCCATCGCTCAGGGCGCTCCTCGGGAACTGGCACACGGGTTGCGTACTCCATTTGTGTTGGCCGCCGATGTCTCCGATACCCGCCGTCCTGTGTGGTGACCTGAACATGCTGCGCTGCTTCGTCGGCACCGGGGTTCCGACGGTCGTCGTGGCGAGCGGGGGCAAGCCCTTGACCGCGCTCTCCCGTCACTGCGCACACCTGTTCGCGATTGCGCCGATCACGGAGGAGCATCGCGCCGTGTCCGATCTGTGTGCGCTCTCCGAGCAGCTCGGCAACCCGGTGCTCTTCTACGGCACGGACGCGATGCTGCTCTTGATCTCGCGCCATCGCGACGAGCTCGCGCCGTGCTTCCGCTTCCGGATGCCTCCGGAGCCTCTGGTCGAAGCGCTGGTCGACAAGACTCGCTTCGCCGAGCTCGCCCGGGGCCTCGAGCTGCCGGTGCCGCGCACGCTGGCGTCGGACGCGATCGCAGGCGCCTCGGACATCGAGCACTCGGTCGGCTTGCCGTGCTTGTTCAAACCGAGCGTGCACATCGGCTGGTTCCAGGCGCGCGCCGCCCACGGCCTGTCGCCGCACAAGGCGGTCCTGGTCGAAAATCGCGGCGAGCTCGAGCAGCGCCTCGACGAGATCCGCCGGCACTGTCCCTCGTTCGTCGTGCAGGAGTACGTGCGCGGCGGCGAAGATCGTATCTACAGCTACCACGCCTATCTCGACGGTCGCTCGCAACCGCTCGCGGAGTTCAGCGGAAAGAAGCTCAGAACCTATCCTCCGCGCGCGGGCGTCAGCACGTTTCTCGAGCTCGTCAAAGATCAGGAGCTGACTGAGCTCGGGCGCGAAGTGTGCCGGTGCGCGAAGCTGGTCGGCCCGGTCAAGCTGGATTTCAAGCGCGACGCGATCGACGGCCGCATCCACCTGCTCGAAATCAACGCCCGCTTCACGCTCTGGAACCATCTCGGCACCGCCAACGGCGTGAACCTGCCGCTCGCGGCCTATCGAGATCTGGTGGGCGAAGCGGCCGCGCCCGCCGCCGACTATCGCACCGACGTGCGCTGGCTGTCGTTCGGCAACGATCTGCGCGCCTACCTGCGACAGGACCCGAGCGGCGATCTCGGCTTCTTCGAGTGGCTCGGCTCGCTCAGAGGCCCGATGGTCTACGACCTTTTCGCCTGGGATGACCCGCTGCCGTTTGCCAAGAACGCCGTCGACTTCGGCGCCGCCTTCATGCGCCGCATTTTCAATGGAGCTCGAGCGTCATCATGAAATACGCAGTCATCTCCGACGTCCACGCCAATCTCGAAGCGCTGACCAGCGTTCTTCGCAAGATCGACCAGCTCGGTGTCGACGCCGTGGTTTGCCTGGGCGACATCGTCGGTTACCACGCCGACCCGAACCGCTGCATCGAGCTCTTGCGAGCCGCGGGCGCGATCTGCATCGCGGGCAACCACGACCGGGCCGCGCTCGGCCTGAAAGACACGCTCAAGTTCGGGGCCCGCGCGCGCCGCGTGATCCACTGGACGAAATCCGTCCTCGACGACACGAGCCGCGAATTTCTGAGCGAGCTCCCGCTCTCGCGCGTCGTGTCCACGAAACCGGGCGAGGGCGCCGCATTCGGTGCGTTCTTCTGCGTGCACGGCGCGCTCCACCCGGCGCCAAACGACGACATCCACCTTTCCAGCGTAGCCAAGGTGGAACAGAGTTTGGACCAGCTCGCCACCGGACGGTTCGGCACTCGCCTCTGCTTTTTCGGTCACACCCATCACGCCATCGTCCACGCGCAGCTCGGGACCTGGCGCGCTTCGCGCGGCGCCGACCCGCAGCTGCTCGACGGGCGCCACGGCTTTTACCTGGTGAATCCGGGCAGCGTCGGTGAACCCCGCGACGGCGATGGCCGCGCAGGTTTCCTCACCTTCGACAGCCACACGGGCATCGTCGCCTTCCATCGCGTCTCGTACAACGTGATCGCGTGCTGGGCAAAAGTCGAAGCCGCGGGGCTCTTGCGAGAGCCGACGAAGCTTTCTCGCTCGACGGATTGGCTCTATGACAAGCTCGATAGCGGCCGCGGCGTGGCACGCCGCCTCGCGAGCGTTTTCGGCCAGCGGGACTCCCGCGCCTCGTGATTCTCCCTTCAAAGCTTCCGTCTCGCGCGAGTCGCTGGTAGACAGGCTGGCGAAAGGGGAAGCCGATGCACCACCTGAACTTCAAGTTCGCAGGATTCTGCTGTGCCACGCTGGCCCTGCTTCTGGGCTGTGAAGAGAAAAAGCCGGCCGGTGAAACCGCGCCCGCCGCGACCGCGAGCGTCGCGCCCGCGACGCCGGCACCCACGCCGGCCCCCACGCCCGCTGCCGCTCCGACCGCGACCGAGGCGGAGAAGTCGGGGCGGCCCGAAAAGATCGAAACCGAGCTGACCGACGCCCGGCGCTCGGCGCTCGAAACCAAGTATCCGAGCGCGAAGGGCTTTCTCGTCGCCAAAGATCTCGAAAGCAAGCTCAAGGGCGACAAGAAGATCAAGGACAAGAAGGCGGCGGTCGCCGCGTTCGACAAGGCCGCCAAGGGCAAGTGGGTGCTCTTCTCGGGCCCGCTCGTCAACCTGACCGACAAAGGCTTCGACCTCGGTATCACTTACACATCGCAGATGGCGAACGATCCGCTCGGCATGAGCCGGCAGTTCTTCGAGGTGACGCTGACCGAAATCGAGGGCTACGAGAAAGACAAGTTCAAGGCCGGCGAGATGGTCGTCGTGCTCGCGAAGTACAACGGCGACGGCAAAGCCAGTCCCGGCAACGAAGTCGTCGCGAGCGGCGCCTGGAAGTAGCGCTCTCGAAGTTGATACGGGATCCCCGGCGCACGAGTGGCTGCGGGGAACCCGTCTCTTCCGCCGATCGACTCTTTTAGAGCCCCGTCAGCGCTCCCGTCGCGGGGATGTATTCGGTCACCCCATTGAAGGTCCACGACCGGTTCACTGCGGTCCGGATTCGTGAGTACCCTTGCAGCGAAAGCGCCGCTTGCGACACGTCGGCCACGGCCACGCACGCCGTCGGAGTGACGACGCCGTGGTACCGGGTATTGCGCAGCTCTCTCCAGGTGCCCGCGAACCCGAGCACCTTCACCTCGGCCGCGGCGCGCTCGCAGGCAGCGCGACCGAGATCGTTCGCGACGGTCAGATCCGAGAACGAAGCGTTCGGAACGGTGTAACGCTTCGCCGAATCGGAGGAGGTGAATTCCACGATCCACCGGTGCTGACAGGTAGACGAGCCGTAATCGCCGTTCGGCGACGTGGCCGAGAATGTGGCTGTTCCAGTGGGCGCCGGCAGGGTCACGTTCGCCGGCGCCAAAGCGCACGGCGGAGGCGGTGGGAGTGGGTTGATCGTCCCAGTGGGGAGTGGCGGGAGGTTACAGCCGGGGCCGATGGTCGGACAGCCTGCCGGCTGGGACTCCACGCCGTCGAAATCCTCTGCTTCTTCGCCGACCGGAGCGGCGCCGCAGCCGCTCAACGCGATGCCTGCCGGCAAAACAGCGGCAGCCAGGGTCAACAGGGTAAATGAACGATGTTGCACGATGCGCTCCTCTCGCGAATGCCCCCAGGGAGTTACCCGGCGGGCGTGAATGACGGAGAGATGCCCGGCGATCCCGGGTGTGAACCAAAAATGGTCCAACCCGCTGACCAACGGGACCGCGCTCAGCGCACGGATTGGGTGAGCCGCCGCTGCAGAACCTGCCGCAGCGCCATCGACGGCGCTGAAGCCAGCGCCTGTTCCCGATGCCTCTGCGCGGCCGCTGCGTGACCCGCGCGATGGTGCAGGTCCGCCAGCACCGCGTCCCACAGGTAGTGACCCTCGAGCCAGGCGGGCGGTACCACGCCCTCGAGTGCGGCGAGCCCGGCTTCGGGCCCCTGAGCCTCTGCCACGGCCACCGCGCGGTTCAGCGCGTGGATCGGCGACGGCGCCAGGCGTTCGAGCATCGCGTAGAGATCGGCGATCTCGTTCCAGCGCGTCTCCGCGAACGAAGGAGCAAAGCAGTGTTCGGCAGCGATACCCGCTTCCGCATGAAAGCGCGTGAAGACATTCCCTTCGGCGGCGCGCGCGAGCCAGGTGGCGCCCTGCTCGAGGTGTTTCCGGTCCCAGAGGCTGCGGTCCTGCTCTTCGAGCAGCAAGAGTCCGCCGGTCGCGTCCTGGCGCGACGCCAGGCGGGCGGCGTGCAGGTGCATCAGGGCGAGCAGGGCAAAGGTCGGTGGCGCGGCTCCCGCGGGATGCGTGGCCAGCAAGCTAGAAAGGCGGATCGCTTCTTCGCACAGCTCGGTGCGGATCGCGTGTTCGGCGTGAATGGACAGGTAGCCTTCGTTGAAGAGCAAATAGAGGACGGCATGGACGCTGGGGAGGCGCGAGCGCAGCGAATCGAGCGGCGGTGTCTCCGTATCGACGTCGCTTTGGCGCAGCCGCTCGCGGGCGCGGGCCAGGCGCTTGTAGACGTTGGCTTCGCTCGTGAACAGGCGGAAGGCGATCTCGGCGGTGCTGAAGCCGCACAGCGTTTTCAGGGCGAGCACCAGGCGCGACTCCTCGGGAATCCGCGCGTCGCAGCAGACGAACAACATCCGCAGGAGCTCGTCGCGCACCTCGCCGGCGAACGATGGGGCGACGGGCTCTTCGCCTTCGTCCGCGCTGCCTTCGAGCAGCTGCCGGTGCCCCGCCTCCTTTCGCTGGGCGCTGCGCAAGTGGTTGTGCGCCACGCGGAACAGCCACGCGCTCGGTTTGTCGGGAATGCCGCCCGTCACCCACGCCGTCAGCGCAGTAGCCAGCGCAGCCTGCACCGCGTCTTCCACCGCTTCGAGCTCGTGGAGCCCCGCGCGGCGCACGAGCATGGCCACGAGCCGCGCGTACTCGTGCCGGAAGTAGTGTTCGACCAGGGCCGGGGGCGTGCTCACATCTTCGCGCCGGTCAGCTCGCGGATTTCGAGCGACGCTCCCGGAGCGTGCACAGCCGGACAGGCCCGGGCCACTTCCACGGCGCCGTCGAAGTCTTCCGCGGCAACGATCATGTAGCCGCCGATCACTTCCTTGACCTCGACGAACGGCCCGTCGGTCACGCCGGACGCGGTCACCACGCGCCCCTCGGACTTGAGCTTGTCGCCCATGTCCAGGATCTGGTTTTTGAACTTTTCCTTCCAGGCGTTGTAGGCGGAAAACATCTGCTGCATCTGCTCGGGGGAGGGGCTTTGCCCGCCACCGCCGGGCTGGCCACCACGATGACTCCTGAACAGGACCATGTACTTGTTGCTCATCGGTTTTGCTCCCGGGCAGCGGGGACGCCGCTCTGCCCTACCCCATGACGCGCGAGGGCGCTCGGTTTGGACACGGCTTCGGCGCACGCTCAGCAGCGGCAGTCCTGGTCCAGGCAATACTCGCAGCCGCCCGTCCACTCGCAGCCGTCGACGTAACAGAACTCCCAGTAACCCGCCTTGCAGCAGCGGTAGGGCAATGCGTCGCACTGCGAGCATTCGCCGTACTCCGACCAGGGTCCCCAGGCGCAATTGGTGCACATTCGGCTGCGCGACTTGTGTCCGGTGCCGCAGCGCCCGCAGGTCACGGTGTCCGTTTCGGTCTTGCCTTCCTCACAGACCGTGCACGGTGGCGTTCCGCCGGTGCCACCCATCCCTCCCGTGGCCCCGTCGCTTCCGCCCGCCGAGTCTCCCGCTTCGGTCGGGCCATCCCCGTCGCCGAGCGCGTCGGCGTTCACGTCGGCGACGTCGCTCGAGTCCGTGTTTGCTCCGCCGGAGCTCGTCGTCCCGTCGCGATCCGGCCCGGCCTCGAAGGTGCCGTCGGCGAGCGTGCCGTCGTCGATTCCCCAGATCGCGTTGCAAGCGATCGCGCTGCTCAGCAGGATCGACGTGACGATGAATCGAGGTGCGAGATGACGGCGCACGTTACGCGAGCGGCGAAGCGTGCTGCGGCGTGCGCAATGCGTCCAGGGAAAAACGTCGTCACCATAATGCCACGCGTTGCCTAGTTTGTTGTTTGGGGCCCGGCCGCAAACAATTCGAAGAGCACGCGTCCGGGCGCAGGCGGCGCTCCGCCCAACGCCACGCGACGAGCAGCACGACGATCCCACCGATCCGGAACGCCAGCGGCGCGCCCGCGATCGAGAGCGAGAGCGCCGCGCACGCCGCGCTCGCGGCAATCAACAGCGGTGTGAGGTTGCGTGAACGCAGCGCGAGCTTGCCGAGCGGCACCAGCAAGAGGCCCACCGCGAGCGTCGCGAGGAGGAGCGCGATCGACCGCACGAGTGGCGCGATCGCACCCGCTGCCCCGGCGCTCACGCCGAACAGCGAGAGATACGCGGCCACGCAGAACGGGCACTTGGGCACGAAGGCCGCGGCGAGCGCGGAGAGGACCGCGCTACGCCGTGCCATCGGCCGATCATTTCGCGTGGTCATTTGTCGTATTGGTCGCGGTAGCGAAGCCACTCCATGCTGAACGACAATCCCGTCTCGTCACGGCCTTTGGGCACGAGATCCAGGTAGTGATACGCCGTGTTCATCATGTCGAGCCCGCGCGAGTAACACGAGTAGGTGTGGAAGATCGCGCCGTCCGGACCCTTCGCGAACACGCTGATGCCCGGCATCTCGCTGCCGTAGGCCTTGTGCTCGCCGAAGTTGTACGTGACCCGACCCGAGGCGATCTCTTCGGGCGTGAACGACACGCCGAAATCGAAATTGAAGTCGCTTTCGAGCGAGCTCACCCACGGAAAGCTCCAGCCGAGGCGCTTCGCAAACGCACCAAGCTTGGCGAGCGGCCCTCGCGAGATCGCGGCGAAGCTCACGTCGCGATGATTCAGGTGCACGACGATGCCGTTGAAGTTGTCGGCCCAGAAGCTGCAGCTCTTGCAGCCCGCTTCGGAGTCCGGTCCGAACATGAAGTGATAAACGACGAGCTGGCTTCGCCCGGCGAAGAGATCGCCCAGCGTCACCTTGCCGTTTTCTCCCTCGAAGCTGTACTCCTTCTCGAGCCGCACCCAGGGCAGCTTGCGCCGCTCCTCGCTGAGCTGGTCGCGCAGGTGGGTGAGTTCCTTCTCTTTGGCCAGGAGCCGCTTTCGGGCCTCGGTCCATGCGGATTTCGAGGCGATTTGATGAGGATTCATGTTCGAGCCTCCTTGCTCGAATACGTAAGGCCGGAACGGGCGAGGCACGGAGTAACAATCGCGACGGGATTCGGGGAGCTCCACGCTGGA
>Ga0111539_10007155_pt1 | contig 14305 bp, 11 predicted proteins | sample RhiMethybrSRZTD1_FD_79667 | JGI IMG/M metagenome (GOLD analysis project Ga0111539, IMG submission 79667) | Populus rhizosphere microbial communities from Tennessee, USA - Rhizosphere MetaG P. TD hybrid SRZTD1 (version 2) (version 2) | ecosystem: Host-associated > Plants > Roots > Rhizosphere >...
GAAAATTAAGATTAATGTACGAATGTAATGCACTTGCTTTCATTGCTGAACAAGCCGGAGGAAGTGCTACATATGGAAACGGCCGTATCCTGGATATTGAACTAAAAGAATTGCACCAACGCACTGCATTTTTTGTAGGCTCAAAAAATATGGTGCAAAAAGCACAATGCTTCAAATGATCCAAACGAAGGAGTTTATTTTTCCTTTTCGCCTGATTCTGATTTTTCCATTAACAGCTCAGGGGCATGTTTTAAGATGGCATCATACCAGCGTACCAACTTTTTAATGTCGGATACATATACGCGATTTTCATCGTACGTTGGAAGTATCGCTTTCATGAACGATTTCAACTCGCCGGCTTCCGAATTGCCATCCACACCCAGGTCATCTCCAAAATCAGTATGAATTTTTTTTAACACGTCCTCTAACGGAGCGGTGCCTTCTTTGGTAGTCGTGTAAATTGATATTTCGTGGAGCAGCGATAAACGGTGGGATGTCGTGGCGACAAGTTTTGTTTTGGCCTCATCAAGCGATTCCAGAATCACGCCTGATTTTGTTGGTGCAACTACCTTAAAAAGGCCCCCCTTGCCACTAATCGATGCTATTTCAGCTAAAGTCATATACAATAATTGAGCGGGCAAAGCTAACGCAATTGTTCGCAAAAGTCCAACCTATATTTTTTCGCTTATTCCATAGCGACGGTGTACCAAATGGATTATTGAAGTGTTGTAAAAGATTGCTGGTCCTATGTTTTTTAACCGCAAAGACGCAGGGGCGCAAAGAAAACCTCAAAGGAAACTTTAATCCTTTGCGCCTTGGCGTCTCTGGTTTATTTATTTTTTTTTAAGGAATTCTTTTCGTAGCTCATCAATCAAATCCAAAATTTCTTCTTTACCATTTTTCTTTTCCGAGGAAGTCAGGATTATCGTGGGTAATTCTTCCCAACGGGTTAGTAAGGTCTTTTCATAACCCTTCAAATTTTTTTGGAGTTCTTGACGTTTGAGCTTATCAATTTTGGTAAACAGAATTGCCAAGGGAATATTTTTGCTTCCTGCCCATTCAATAAAGTCTAAATCTATCGCTTGCGGTGGCAGCCGTGAGTCGATCAGCACAAACAGGCACGTTAAATTTTCGCGTTTTAACACATAATTTTCAATCATCTTTCCAAAACCTGCGCGTGTACTTTTGCTAACATTAGCGTACCCGTAGCCTGGCAAATCGACCAGATACCACGATAAATTGATCAGGAAATGGTTGATCGTTTGAGTTTTGCCTGGCGTCACAGAAGTCTTCGCAAGTTTTCTGGAATTGGTTAGCATGTTTATCAGGGAAGATTTGCCAACATTCGACCTTCCGATGAAAGCGAATTCTGGTTTATCCGGGAAGGGACATTTTGCGACGTCAGCATAGCTGCTTATAAATTCGGCGGTAGTAACTTTCATTATTAAAGTAATGATTGAAGCCCAAAATACTAAGAATGTAAGAACCGTGTGCCTTATGAACCGTTTTTAATAGTACCAAATCCGGGCTTTTTCCTACCTTGGGGTGTATTTAAGTTATTTTTTTAGAGTGTATTGTTAAATTTTTTAAGCAATGAACAGTATCCCAAGAGTACTGATTTTTTTAGCTCTTTTATTGCCGTTTTTTTCGACCCCGAGTTACAGTCAGCAAGATCCTAAAGAGATTGCGAAGCAATACATGGAGCAGGCCGAATTGATTATGGCTGAAACAAAAGCTATGGACGATGCCCGCGAACTTATGGTCACGGCAGCCGATCAGGACACTACATTCATAAAAGCCAACTACGAGGCTGGACGCATGCATTTGGTAACTGTCGGCAAAGACCGGGCGGTAAAATATTTTATGCGTGTTTACCGTCAGGATCCCGCCTACCGGTTTGACATTGAATATTTGATCGGGCGTAGTTACCAATTCGGAGAAAATTTCGACAAGGCATTAGAATATTATGGTCTCTACAAGAAGAAACTCGAAGGTAAATCGAATTATCAGGGAAAAGATAAGATTGACCTAGCCACAGTAGATCGTGCGATTTTTGAATGTGAAAATGGTAAAGAGTTTCTTTCGACGCCATATGATTTTTCAATCGTCAATATAGGCCGCGAGATCAATTCTGAATTTGAAGACTATGCTCCGGTACTTAACGAAGCCGAGGATGAAATAGTCTTTACTACCCGCCGCCGGGAAGACAACTTAAATGAAAACGTGTATGAGGATAACAAACCTTATGAAGATATTTTCACAGCGAAAAAGACAGGCGGAGTTTGGGCTTATGCAAAAAACGTTGGACCGGTCGTAAATACCCCGTACCACGAATCGAGCGTTGCGTTGTCAGCCAATGGTAATACACTCTTTATTTTTAACGATGAAAACGGCGGTGACATATTTTACAGCGAACGTCAGCCGGGCGGTGAATTCGCAGCGAAGATCCCGCTACCGGGAATTATCAATTCCAGCTTTGAAGAGAAATCTATTTCTATTTCTAAGGACGAAAAAACATTGTACTTCTCCAGCAACCGTCCAGGTGGTTTTGGAGGATTGGATATTTATCGAGCGACCAAAGACTCGAAAGGGGAGTGGACGAACGTTAAGAATCTGGGTCCAAAAATCAATACTGACATGGATGATGATGGATTGTTCATTGACTACGATGATGTTACCCTGTATTTCAGCAGCAAGGGACGCAAAGGCATGGGTGGCTATGACGTATTTAAAGCCACGTTCAATCCGCAAACAAATGAATGGAGTGAACCTGCAAACTTAGGTTATCCAATCAACACACCCGACGACGACATTTATTTCGTTGCCTCGAAAGATGGCAAACGTGCCTATTATTCCTCTGTCAGGGAAGACGGAATGGGATACACCGACATTTACATGATCACAATTCCGGAAGGACTTAAGGAGGCGGCGCCAACAGTTGCAAAACTCCCAACCGAACCTACTCCAACACCCGATGAACCAACGGACACCACACCAGTTGTGATAGTCCCAATAGTAAAGCCAAAAACAGGGTCGCATTCGTTGAAATATTTAGTGAGCGTGGTAGATGCTGCTGATCAAACAACGCCGCTACCCGCTAAAGTCAAATTGGTGGGGGCTAAAGATAACGTTATCGTTCCTTTCACCCCGCTTGGAGACGGTGTATTTGAGTTTAACATCACCAACGCAAAACCGAAAGATTATCGTCTTTCTGTGGAAGTGGATGGCTATGTTTTTCAAAATCTTAACATAAAGCTGGAAGGAGCCTCTGCAAAGGAAAAGACTGTTACCCGCAAAGTGGCTATGCGCAAACTGGTAGTCGGAGTTTCTTCGATTTTACGCAACATTTATTTTGATTTCGACAAAGCGACTTTCAAAACGCAGTCTTATACTGAACTCAACAAACTGGAAGCGATGCTAAGCCAAAATCAGAATATTGTCATGGAGATTTCTGGCCACACCGATGCCGTTGGTACGAAAGAATACAATCAATATCTATCGTTACGAAGAGCCCAAGCTGTTAAAGAGTACCTCACGAAAAAGGGAATTAACACGCGTCGTATCAAGGCGAAGGGCTATGGTAAGTCTAAACCATTAGCCAGCAACGATGATGAAAACGGCGGACGCGAGTTGAACAGGCGGGTAGAGTTCAAGGTGCTGGAAAACTAATTAGAGTCCGTCCATAAAGTCTAAAATTAACCGCAAAGGCGCAAGGGCGCAAAGAGACTTGGCGACTTCAAAAAAGTATGCATCTCTCTTCATTAACGCTTCGAGTCCTCTTTGTGGTAATTACCGCAGTCAGGCATTGCGCTATTGTGCGAGGAGGTCGCTGCATCCTTCGACTTTATTAATGCTTTGCGCCTTGGCGTCTTTGCGGTGGAAATATTTTCCTCAGGCGAGGGACGGGCGTCAATTTCTTTTGTACTTCAAACCAGTTACCTTCGGGCTTGTTTTACGGTTAGACCGGCAAGAAATGGATGTAGTTCCCTATAAAGAGGCACTTTCAAAAAAAGATCAGGTGGCTAAGATGTTTAATAACATCAGCCGCCGGTATGATTTTCTGAATCAGTTGTTAAGTCTTGGCATCGATAAAATTTGGAGGAAGAAGGCCATTCGGGCATTGCATACGTTGCAGCCCAGGCAAATTTTGGATGTGGCTACAGGCACGGGAGAGTTTGCTTTGGAAGCGCTAAAACTAAATCCAGAAAAGATTACCGGGATCGACATTTCGGAAGGCATGCTCGAAATGGGGCGGAAGAAAATTTTGGCCAAAAATCTGAATTCGAAAATTGAGCTGGTTCGCGGAGATTCAGAAAATATTCCCTTCGAGGAAAATAAATTCGATGCTGTGACCGTTGCATTTGGTGTACGGAACTTCGAAAACCTTAAACGAGGATTGAGCGAAATTTTACGTGTTCTGAAACCTGGTGGGATGGTCGTTGTGCTTGAATTTTCAAAACCATCGAAATTTCCGTTCAAACAGGTTTATAATTTTTATTTTAGGTTTATTTTACCAAAGATAGGATCTATAGTATCGAATGATAAAGCAGCTTATACATATTTGCCTAAGTCTGTCGAAGCTTTCCCGGATGGAGAAGATTTTCTTCACATATTGCATGATGTCGGATTTAAAAATACCCAATGCAGTTCGCTAACGTTTGGAATAAGCTCTATTTACGTCGGTACAAAGTAATCGCGATCGCGGTATTGATGTTGTGCGCTTTACAAATTCAAGCGCAGAAAACACGATGGGTTGAAAAGAATAATCCTAATTATGATAATCGTAAGCTTACCTACGGCTTCCTTATCGGGATTCACTCCTCGATTTATCAAATCAAGTACTCGGATAAGTTTGTAACACCTGCACTAGACACCGTATCGGCTGTACTACCAAGCTGGTCCTCGGGATTCTCACTTGGGTTCATTGTAAATTACAGACTCACGGAATTTTTAGATTTGAGGCTTACGCCTGAAGTTGCATTTTATGAAAATAAAGTCCGGTACCAGTTTACTAACGATCCTCCTGTAGATGAAACGGTGGAGAACACAATTGTTGAATTTCCTATCCTGTTAAAGTATAAATCTGAGCGACGGGGCAACATTCGAATGTACATGGTCGGTGGTGTAAAGCCGGGGATCGAAGCTTCGGGAAAGAAGAATGTGGATCAAACCAAACCAACATTGGAAATAAAAGAGACGCACCTAAATCTCGAAGCGGGGTTTGGCTTTGATTTGTACTACCCGTTGTTCAAATTTTCCCCTGAAATCAGGTTTTCACGCGGTCTGCTTAACATGCTGGGGAACACGACAAACGAGTTCGGACAACCTTTGCAACGGGTTAATACAAATACCATTACACTTTACCTTCTGTTTCAATAACTGTTGTACTTTCGCCAGTGTTTAATTAATCTTCGGAATGACTGGCAGAATCGTTTTTATAACCGGTGTAACCTCCGGTATTGGTGAAGCTACTGCAAGGCTTTTAGCGCACCATAAGTTCAATCTTATTTTATGCGGGCGGAGAAAGGATCGATTGGAAAAATTACGGGCTGAGCTTTCACCTTTGACGGAAGCGACCACGCTTTCTTTTGATGTGCGAAATCAACCTGACGTAAAGCAGGCCATTGATTCTCTTCCAGAGAAGTGGAGAGCCATTGATGTTCTTATTAATAATGCGGGAAACGCGCATGGCCTTGATCCCATTCAGACTGGCAGTTTGGAGGATTGGGACGCGATGATTGATATTAACGTTAAGGGGCTCCTTTACGTATCACGTGAGATTATTCCAGGAATGACGGAGCGTAAATCGGGTCATATTATCAACCTGGGGTCTATTGCCGGCAAAGAGGTATATCCCAACGGCAATGTATACTGCGCCAGTAAATTTGCCGTCGATGCGGTGACGAAGGGAATGCGGTTGGATCTGAATCCTTTTGGAATCAAAGTGACGTCAATCAACCCTGGGCTGGTGGAAACAGAATTTTCCCTCGTCCGCTTTAAAGGCAACGCAGATAAATCGGCGACAGTGTACAAGGGTATTGAGCCGCTCAAAGGGGAAGATATTGCAGACATAATCCATTATACTCTGACGTGTGCACCTCACGTTGTGTTGGCGGATATAACAGTTTTTCCAACGGCGCAAGCCAGCAGCACCCTGGTAACAAGAAATTTGTAATAGGCAGTAGTGGGGCTGCAACAAAATAAAAAAGCCTCTGGAAAGAGGCTTTTTTAATGGTCGAGGGTTCTATATCGATTAACGTTTGAATCCGAGTGCACTACCACCACAATACGTGGTAGAACCATCGAAGGTATACTGAATGTAGTATATCCCAGTGGTGTTACATGGATAAGCAATCGCAGAAATATATTGTCCGTTTACTTTGCTGGTAGCAACCTTATTCCGGTTAGAATCATAAAGACTTACGATTATACCGTCGGTCGGTTGGGTGGCAGCACAAATGTTGATCATATATTGTGTCCCCTTAGTGAACACGTAAGAGTATTCAACATAGTCTTTTCCGCCTTTCTCGATTTTATAGCTTTTCAAAAAGTTGAAGCCAGTGGATAATTTCGGAATACAGGAAGTGCTTAGCGATTCAGAGTTGCATTGCCCTATTACATCTAAAGTACTTAGGATGAAAACAGATAGAACAATGAGAATTAACTTTTTCATAGGCTGCTTTTATCTAGCTTATTATCTTATTTCTAATACTTGACGTGAGGGCTTTAATATTAGCAATATCTTCAGCAGTAATTTGAATTGTACTTGAGCTATTGTCTTTTATCACCATAACGCCGTCTACAATTTCAAATGTAGACTCACTATAGGTGTACGTAATATTAACCTTATCGTATAACTTCTTTAGCTCCTCCATGTCAGTCAACAAGGATGCCATATTTTGATCCGATTCCTTATAGAAGGAAAGCAGCAGCAGAATGTTTTCAAGAATGATTTTCTGTTCTCCGATGGTTTCCTGCATTTCTTTATTCGTTGGATTAGCGGCTGCTACTTCGCAAAGAATATTTAATGCTTCAACCCATCCACCCGTTAAAAACAACACGCTCAGGTTGGACTGATTACGGGATTGTAAATAATGGTTGATACTGTTAAAATTTTGTGTTGTGATAAGCAAAAGCGAATCCAGGTTCTTGCTGTTAGTGGCAAGGCGGCCGATGGTTTCAATATCAAAAAATTGTCCGATGCTCAAACCATCCGCTAACGTTTTAATGGACGTCATATACTTAACGCCATCCTGATTTTGCTCATAGATATTGGTATAGCCTAAGTCAGTTCCGTAGACACCAAGGTTGAGGGCCTTCTTATAATTGCTGTTATAATTTGAAACGCTCTCAGGTGAATTGAGGTAACCGCCATTGTATTTCTTACCAGATTCCTTTAGGAGAACAGAAATTTCTAAAGGGCTGGGAATACGTCCTAGAATATCTCCAATTACGCCTTCCGATATGGACGGGCCTTCCGTCTTAGCGGAGTCCACGCCTTCTAAAAAAGCTTGCTCATCCGATTTTTTTTCGGATCCGCAGGCCGTGAAGAGCGCGAGGATTAGCCCAATAATTACAATTCTCATAGCTATAAAATTATTCGTTTATATAATCAAAAATTCAGCATATCTGACCAAAAAGTTACACTGATGCCTTATTTCTTTTTCAAAAAGTTCAGCCCCGACAAATTCAACTTACCCGGCATTCGATCAAAGGAGCTTATTAGTTTCCGAAGCCATTCAAAGTATAAAGTCATGTATAGCAATATCGTCATAAGCCATATTACGATATTATTAAATAGGAAGGTACTCACCATCTTCCCGAATAAATTCTTCTGAGGGGCGAAAAAATGCGCCCTGTAGTCCAATGGTCCCGCCGGTCTTGGATCTACGAATATTGGATTGATCTGCTGATATAGCTTTCCTTCATATTCGATGATGCGGTCCTTTTCTGATATATTCTTAACAAGGTCGGCAAGACTTTCATTATAGTACCTGTTCTTCAATTCATTCAAGGAATAATTGCTCGCCTTTACTTTCTCCATCTTTGCCATATCAGCCTCGCGTGTAGCCACTACTCTATTATAGGCGTCCTGGTAAAATTTCCGGTAGGCTGAAAGAAACTCCTCTAATTTGGCGCCAAACTCGGGCGTAAAGTTTTGAACCTTCCATGCCGCGCTCAACTCTTTTTCTAGCCCTTTCTTAAAAAAGCCATTCTGAATGCTTTGCTGAATAATGTCAATATCTTTTTTGATAATCTGTTGAACAGAATCCCTTTTATCGTCTTTGTTGTCTAAAATATACTTCCTTTTTCTCTCCAACTCGTTCACTAAAAATGATGCGTGAAAATCAGCCTGACTTTCGATTTTTTCGTACGTGTAAAATGGTTTTTCGTATTTGTTGCTCACGAATTGATCGACCACAAGGGCTTCATATGCCCAACGCGAGGCCATCATATCCGCCAGGATGGGTACTTTTCCTTTCGTGCTGATAACACTGTTCAACTTGTCGAAGCTGAACAGCAGCCCACTTAAAATCATTTGAGGGATCAGCAATAGCGGAATCATCACGTATACCGTAACTGCCGAATTGAACGCTGACGAAATGTTTAGCCCGAGAACACTGGCAAAGCACGACGTTGTGAACAATACAAACCAAAAGGGAAGCAACATCGTCCATTCAATTTCCAGTATAAGGATACCGATGATGACGAAAGAGAAGGTTTGAATGGCAGACAATACAAACAGGATGGTCACCTTAGACATTAAATAACTGTTCCAGCTCAGGTTCAAAAATGATTCACGCCGTAGTATTTTCCGGTCGCGGATAATTTCCTCTGCGCTCACGGTAAGTCCCATGAAGAGCGCAACGATAATGCTCATCAACAAAAATGCGGGGAAGTTTTCATTGAAACGAAACAAATATTCCTGTCCGCCTGGCGCGCTTTTATATTTTATGATAACCGCTAGGATAATGGCAAGCAAGGGGGCCTCCAGCAAATTGATAAGGAGATATTGTTTATTGCTCAGCTTCGAAAGCATGTCACGCGTGGCAAACACGATGGTTTGTTTGATCCTATTGGGAAGACTGAGTGACTGGGGTGGAGCTTCTTTGACATCCTCAACGCGGGAACCTTTAAAATGATTTTTGTACAACTCATACCATTGAGGCGGTGTCAATTTTCGTTTGTTCGTCGGTTGACCGTATTCATCAACTACCTTTGCTTCAATAATGTTAAAAATCTGTTCCGGGTTTACATTCCCACAGGTTTCGCATTGTCCGCGATTGCTATCGACCTGGTGCGTGGATTTTTTAAAATACGTGACAGCCTCTACAGGAGGACCGTAGTAGGCCGGATATCCGCCGGTATCCATAATAATCATCTTATCAAACATTTTATAGATGTCTGAAGAGGGTTGATGGATTACCACAAAAATGAGTTTTCCTTTCAGCGAAAGTTCTTTCAACAAGTCTATTACATTTTCCGAATCTCTCGAAGAAAGACCTGACGTCGGTTCATCTAAAAATAATATAGCAGGTTCACGAATCAGTTCAAGGGCAATGTTAAGGCGCTTGCGTTGCCCACCGCTGATCGTTTTATCCAAGGGGTTTCCGACCGGCAGATCTTTTCTTTGATCTAATCCAAGATTCTCCAACACTTCCATCACGCGCTTATGGATTTGCTCTTCTGTGAAAGATGCAAAGCACAGTTTGGCGTTGTAATATAAATTCTGATAAACCGTTAACTCTTCTATCAATAGATCATCCTGTGAAACATATCCGATAACACCATGGATTTTATCTTTTTGAGCATTGATGTCGAACCCGTTGACCAGGATTTTACCTTCCGTTGGTTTGACCAGTCCGGCCATTACATTTAGCAGGGTTGTCTTTCCTGCGCCACTGGCGCCCATGATACCGATTAATTTTCCCGGCCCTTCTGAAATATTAACGTGACGCAGCCCGATCCCGCCATTGCGGAATTTTAGCTCGTCTATTATTACGTTAAATGATAATTTGGTTGTTTTTAATTCTTCGTTGAAATTGGCAACGAGATCGCTGTAATACAGGGCATCGCCGGCTTGTGTTTTAATGGTGCTGCCGTGTGAAAACAGGTAGACGCGATTTGGCTGCATGGGGAAACCATTCAGCATGTTGGACTCCTCGCCTACATATTTGGTAAAGTACATATCCACACTTTGTACGCGCATGAATATGAGACTACCCTCGATGTGACCATGAACATGTTTGTTTACCCTATTTCCCTCAGGTCCATGTTCCTTGTCAAGCACCAGAATATCAGCATAATTAAGTTCCTTGGTCTCCTCCGAAACGACGAAGCGTTCGATCAGTTGATACTCATATTGAACGATATTAAAAACGGTGGAAACGGTATTGATAATCTCCATCCGTTGTGAAGAAAAATTCTTGTCCGTTCCGACAAGCTCAAATAATTTGATCAATACAACGACCTTCTGTTTTTGCGACAGGGTCTTGTTAATTTTTTTACAAATCCCGAGTGTTTTTACAGAATCCTTGACCGAGGTGAGCCTGGCTTTGCCTTCGTCCTTTCCATACTCAGAAAACTGATCGTAGAGTTCGACGTACTCTTTGATGGAATCCTGGTCGAGTTCTGTTTGAAAAAAGTTTATTACAAACTGCCTTTCCCTTTCTGTAACGCCCCCATCCTGTTTGGTAATAATTGCAAAAAGTTGTGTGAGGGCCTTAAGTATTTCTTCACTCATAAATGCAATGCGATGTTATAAATAATAAAAAAATATCGGTTACCCGGCCCTTAAAAAAATTAGTAATTGGACATATGCCCAATGGCTAGTAACCGATTCGCTATGATTGCCGTGAAATCAGTAGGTTTTGAACTCAAATGGAATCTCGACCAGCTCGGAAAATTCCTGACCGGCTTCTTCCATGTCTTCATCGTCTTCATGAAAATACCATAGGATTTTCATTGCTTTGATGTCTTCCAGCGATGAAAGCACATCGAGGATAAGTTTTGAAGATGCCGTATTAAAATACTCGAGTTTAAATACAAAATCAGTATTAGCATTGGGATCTTTTCCATACTTCTCGATCCACTCGAGTACTGGTCGGTAGAATTCGGCAGAATCTTCCGGTAATGAACGGCCTGAGATTTCAAAAATTCCATTCTTCTTATCAAGAATTATTTTTGGTGTATCTTCAGTTCCTTCCAGATTTAAAATTTCCATGGTATAAGTCAATTTTAATTTTTATCGTTATCAATTATTCAGTTTCCCGAGGCACATTTACTTTCAAACAGAAGAAGCAATAATCTGAAGACATTTCAGGGAATTCGAACTCCAACTTTCCTCCTGATTTCCTGGCCATATCCACAAAACCTAATCCAGCGCCACCTTTGTCGGAGATAGTAGTGTTCTTAATGATTTCCTTGTACAGTTCTTTTAAACCGTCTTTGTCAAGACCATTGATTTGATCAAGCTTCTTGTGAAGGCCCGGAATGTTGGACTTGCGCACAGGATTGCCAGACATAATGCTGTAACGATTAGCCTCCTTACCGATGAGAAAAATTGCAGCGTGACTGCGCATTTCACCATCGATGAGTTCGTCGCTATGTTTGACTATATTTTGCAGTGCCTCGACCATCACATTAAACACCTTACGCTTAATGCTGGAATCTTCCCCGGAAGAATCAAGGTTTCGCTCAGCCATAGAGAGAATGGATTTTGTACTCTCCTGGGTAAAATCACCCTGATACACCAGAATCAAATTCTGCGACATCATGGTTCGGTGCAGGTCATAAATAAAATTCATGTGTCTGAAGATTAGATTATTATTTTGTGGTTCACTAAGATATACGTTTTTATCATTTAAAATCCCACCTGAAATAAAATTCAGGAGGATTGGTTAAGGCTAAAATTTAATACCAATTAATAGAACATCATCCGTCTGTTTGGTCGCGCCGCGCCATGCTTCCCACTCCTGGTCAAACATGTTCATCGCATCCGGCATATTCATTTTGTGTACTTTTTCGATGATCTCGCGCACACGTTTTGGTCCAAATTTTCTTCCTTCGGCGCCACCGAACTGATCCGGAAATCCATCAGAGCTAAAGTAAATGGAATCTCCTTTTTCCAACTTTATCTTAGTATTGGTAAAGTTAGTCTGGTTCTTAAAAATACCACCACCTATTGGGAATTTATTTCCTTTTACTTCATTCATGATTCCTTCTTTCATGATATAAAGTGGTCGGTGCGCTCCAGCATACTCTACTTCACGTTTAGCTATATTAATTTTACACAAGGCGATGTCCATACCATCTTTCGTTGTTGAATCCTCGTCTTGGCGTAGGGTAGTAGTTACCCCCTCATCTAACATATCGAGAATCTTTCCTGGCTCTGTGATCTTCCGGCTTCGGACAATGTCATTTAGCAAGAAGTATCCAATCAAGGAAAGTAAAGCGCCTGGAACGCCGTGACCTGTACAGTCAACAGCCGCGATAAAGATTTCATCTTTCGTTTGAACAAACCAAGGGAAGTCACCACTGACAACGTCTCGGGGTTTGTACAAGATGAAAGAATCCTCCAATGCTTTATTGATTACTCTGTTGTTAGGCAAAATCGCATTTTGAATACGTTTCGCGTAGTTAATACTTTCGGTGATCTTCTTATTCTTATTCTGAATCTCAAGCTCAATCATCTTACGTTCGGTGATATCGTGCGATACGACCAATACCGATTCGAGTTTATTTGCTTCATCAAATTCGGGAATGGCATTCACCTGCATGATGCGTGTACCCATGTTGGAAGGAAAATCCATTTCCGTAGAAGACTTTTCATTCGTGGCATTTACCGCCTCCACAACCTTCAACCATCCTTCCAGCACGGAGTTATCGAGTTCCGTTTCCTTTACCTTCCGATTCAGGAAGAACGAAGGCTTTTGACCTGTATATTCTTCGATAATAGGATTTATGTAAGAGATCGATTCTCCTTCAAGACGTGTGATCAAGTCAAGTGAATTTTCCGAAAGCGCCTGCATCTTACTTCTCATCCGTTGCTCTTGCTCAGCCCTTCTTCGCTCCGTGATATCACGAGAGTTTAAGATAAATCCGTGAATGGCCTGGTTCGACATACAATTAGTACCCGTCGACTCGATCCAAATAAATGTTCCGTCCTTAGCACGATACTGGTATTGAACCGTTTCTTTTTCGTCAGGATTCGATTTTAATTTTTGGAACAGCTCCTTAAATATTTCTCTATTATCTGGATGTACTTTGTCGATATCGCTTTTGCCGATCATTTCCTTTTGTCCATATCCTAAGATGGATTCAACAGAAGGCGAAATGTAGCGGATGCTTTCATCTTCTTCGTAAATGGTAATTACTTCAGATGCATTTTCGAGTAACAACTGCATCCGTTTTTGTGTACGGTTCACTTCCTCGATTTGTTCTTCCAGCTTCTGGTTGGAACGTTTTAATTCCTCCTGCGTAGCTTGCATTTCTTCTGCATTCTGACGAAGAACTTCCTGCTTCTCTTTTAATTCGTTACTCATTTGCTGTGATTCACCCAGCAGCTTACGAGTACGTTCATTAACTTTAATGTTAAATATCGTGCGGGCTAGTATCAGCGATAACTCCTGCACAAATTTTACCTGCGAGGGATCGAACTTGCGGAAGCCTGCAAATTCCAGGACACCATAGACTTCTTCATTGGTGATCAGCGGAACAATAAGAATACATTTAGGACGTTGATCGCCTAAAATACCGGAAGTGATCGTAACATAATCGTCGGGAATCTCTGTCCGAAGAACAACATCTTTTTCAGCAGCAGCCTGGCCTACCAGACCCTCGGCGAATTTGAACTTTGACTTTAAATATTTTTTACGGGTGTAAGCATAGCTTGACCGCATTTCTATGACAGGCAAGTTTGCATTGTCATCATTTACAATATAAAATGCGCCTTGTATAGCTCCGATTTTGTCGAGAATAAATTTAATAACGTCATCGCCAAGCGCATCGATAGAATCATGCATTCTAAGAATTTCACTGATCTCGGCAACACCCCGAACGATCCAGTTTCGTTCTTTGTCAAGGCGTTCGTTTTCAATCAGGTTATTACGCATGTTGATCAACGACATGCCTAGAATATCATTTTCACTGGCTGGCTTGTATGCTGTGTCATATTTGCCTTCTCCTACCCGCTGTGCGAAATCGGCACTTCCTTTTAAGGTTTTAACCAATTCGTCAACCTTCGTGCTCATTTGACCAAATTCATCGCTACTGGTTTCGCCTGAAGCTTCTGGCAGAACTCCTA
>Ga0111539_10007157_pt1 | contig 14300 bp, 12 predicted proteins | sample RhiMethybrSRZTD1_FD_79667 | JGI IMG/M metagenome (GOLD analysis project Ga0111539, IMG submission 79667) | Populus rhizosphere microbial communities from Tennessee, USA - Rhizosphere MetaG P. TD hybrid SRZTD1 (version 2) (version 2) | ecosystem: Host-associated > Plants > Roots > Rhizosphere >...
CCTCGAAAAAAACTAGGGCAGCGAGAAAAGGGCAAAGGGTTCCAGGTTGATCCTCTGCCGTTTTGCTCACTGCCCTTTACTACTTCTCACCTGTGGCCTGTGGCCTTAGCGATCGTGCACGGCCCCCAGTGCCCATGCCGCGGCCGCGCGCACCCGCGCGTCGCCATCGGCGAGCGCGCGAACGAGTTGCGTGCTCAACGTCGAGTCCTCGCTGAAGCCCAGGCCAATCGCGGCCAACTGTCTCACCTGGGCGTCCTGGTCGGACAATGCCGCCAGAAGCTCGCGGCGCGCCGCCGGCAGGTCCGTCTGTCCAAGCATTCGCGCCGCCACTCGGGACGCACACGAATCGCCGGACTTCACCGCCGCAACGAGGTCGGGTATCACATCGGCCGACCTGATGCCGCGATGGGTAACCATGGTCAACTTCCACGCCGTTGTGTCTCGATCCGGCGCGTGGTTCCACGACCACGAGTTGAACCCCGAGATCACGATCTCGCACTGGACCGGGTTTGCCCCGCGAATTGCAGCGAGGTAAGCGCGCACGTCCGCGGTGGTGGCTTGCGCACCTTCGCCTTCTACCGTGCTTGCAGCAGCCACGCGCGCCGCCGTTCCGCTGTCACGTGCGCGCATCGCCAGCGGCACCACAACCGCTGCCGCGGCGAGCGTCAGGATCGTCCGCGCGGCGCTCATTTGGACCGGTTCCGGTTGCCGAGCGCCTTGGCTGCCGACTGGCGAACCTCGGCGTCGGTGTCCTTGAGTGCGATACGGAGGGCCGCCGTCACGGCCGGGTCGTCGAACTCGTCGAGTGCATCAACGACGGCCTGACGGACCTCAGTGTTCGGGTCCGAAATGTGGGCGACGAGCGGTTTAACGGCTTCCGGGTCGCCGATATGCCCCAGCGCGTGGGCCGCCGAGTGACGGACCTCGGCGTTCTTGTCGTCCATCGCGCGCAGCAATTCCGCCGGCGCGTTTCTCAGGTTCTCGATGTTGCCGAACGCTTCTGCCGCATTTTGACGCACTTCAGGATCTGCATCGGCAAGCGCGGCCACGAACGCTGGCACCGCGCGGCGATCGGAGAGGCTGCCAAGTGAGCTGATCACGGCCCGCCGGACTTCGATGTCCGGATCCCTCGCGATCGCCATGAGCGGCGCGACGGCATCCTTGTCATCCATTGAACCCAGGGCATCCGCGGCAGCGCGCCGCACCTCGGGATCGGAATCCTTGAGCGCGCGGCTGACCGCAGGAACGGCACGCGAGTCATCGAGGTTGTCGATGGCCTCGATCACGGCCTTCTTGACTCCGGCGTCATCGTCGCGATCCAGGACACGGATCAGGGCATCCGCCGCGGCAGGATCTTCAATGCTCGAGAGCGCCTCGGCGGCGTTAATGCGCACCGAAACCTCGGTGTCGCGCTCGAGCGCCTGCGTCAGGGCCGCGGTCGCCCGCGGGCTGTCGATGTTCCCGAGCGCCGACGCCGAGTTCTTGCGCACTTCGGTGTCGCGGTCGCGTGCGAGGGCCTCGGTGAGCGCGGGAATCGCCATCGCGTCCCCGATTTCACCAAGCGCCCAGGCGGCAGCGCGGCGGACCATCGGGCTGTCGTCGGTGCGCAGCACCTCCATCAGCGCACGGACGGCCACGCTGTCCTTCGTAGTGCCTAACGCCTCCACGGCAGCCTGCCTGACCGATGCAACCGGGTCGCGCAGCGTCTCGACGAGCGCGCCGATCGATGAGTCGCGCTCGCGGGCCGGCGCCGTCGACTGGCGAACCGCGGACGCTGGAGTCTCCGGGGACTGCGGCGACTTGATGTCGTCAGGCAGAACGATCGGCGCTTCCGTATTGCCGGCGAGGTCCTTGTCTTCTTTCAGGCCGGCCTTTGACGGCGCGGCGTCCATGGATGCGACGCCGATGCTGAGCGCCCCAATGAGTGCCACCGTGCCGAGCGCCCAGCGGGCGCTGGCGAGGTTGCCGCCTGATTCCAGGATAGCCAGCAGGCGCCCCTCGAATTCCTTGCGGCGTGCCAGCGGCATCAGCGGCGCTGGGTGCCACCTGGGGCGTGCCTGCCGAACGATTTCCAGCAAATGCGCCGCGTATTCCGATGGCTTGGCGCCGGCGTGGACGACCCGATCATCCGTCGCCATTTCGGCTTCAGCGCGCAGGCGAGCCGCGGCGAGCCAGACGAGCGGGTTGAACCAGTAGATCACCCGCGCGATCTCTGAAAGCACGTGCGGAACGATGTCCATGCGCCGGATGTGACTCAGCTCGTGGAGCAGCACGATCTCGAGACGCTCGCGGGACCAGGACGAATACTCGTCAGGCAGGAGGATGACCGGCTTGAACCATCCTGCCGTGCAGGGCATGGCGACTCTCGAGCTGACCACGAGCCTCGGCGGCGCGTGGGCGCCTAGCCTCGCGGCGCAGGCGTCAGCCAGTTCTTCAGCCGCGTCATCGGCCGGGTGGCCCGCAAGGCGCAACTTCCTCAGCGCGACGAATCCGACGATCAGCCTGATCGAGAATGCCAACGCGCCAATGGCCCAGATGAGGAACGCCCACGAGGCCGGGCTGAGGCGCTGGTACCATACCACAACACTTGGCGCCGATGCGTTGGTCTCGTCACCGGAAATGGATGCCGACGGTGTGGCCGATTCATCCTGCTTGGTGACCTTTGACTCGTGGCTCGTGAAGCGCGACTCCGAGCGTGACACCGTTGATTGAGTCGTGATTTCGGTGACGCGCTTCGGCACGTTGACCGGAAGGCTCATTGGAGCGACAATCGCCAGGATCGGCATGGCCATCACGCCGGCAAGCGCGCACGTCCAGAGCACGTGCCTCACGGCTGCGGGCTGCGGCTTGAGCAGGCGCGCCACGACGAAAGCGATCGCGAGGAGGAGGGCGCCGCGCCAGGCAGCGTCAGGAAGCCAGGTAAAGCTCGTCATTATCGTCCCTCCTGTCGTGCCGCGCGGATTCGCTTCGCAAGCGCGTCGAGTCTATCCGGATCCAGGTCCGCATCCGAGAGATTGGCCAGCGCCACAACGGCGCGATCCACCGAGCCATCGAAGAACGTGTCCACAAGTTGCTTCATCGCCGTTTTGCGCGCGCGCTCGGCGGGCACAGCCGGCCGATACAGGTACCGCGGGCCATCCACTTCCTGAGTGAGGTGGCCTTTGCCAACGAGTTTTCCCAGCATCGCCCTTACGGCGGAATACGTCGGCGGATTCGCCAAGGCCTCGAGGACCTCGGAAACGGAGGCCCGGCCCAGCCGGTACACGATCTCGATGATCTGGCGCTCACGGCGGCCGACATCGAGGGGATTGGCGGAGTTGTTCCTGCGGGCAGCGGTCATTCTAGTGCTACTCCAGTAGCATGTGTGCTACTACAGTAGCATGGCCCGGCGCGGGGAGTCAAGCCCTGTTCCCTTGAACAGACGACAGACGACTGACTTCAGGCTTCAGGGCAGGCAAAAGCTCCAGGTTCAAGGAAACCGGTGCCTTTCGCCTGGAGCCTTCTACCTGCCCTGAAGTCCGTAGTCTGTAGTCTGAAGTCTCGGGTCAGAGACTGAACCAGTAACTCGCCTTTATGAGAAACGTGTTCGCCGGGTGGGCACTGAAAAGGTTCTGGTAATCCCGGAACCCGCGGAAGTTGCCGAGGTCCTGGTTGCCCTGCTCGCGACCCTGCCCCCAGACCAGGAAGAGCGTCGACCCCGGACGGTATTCCCACCGCATAACGAAGTTCGAGCGGAACTGCTTGAAGTTGAAGTCGTACGAGCCCGGGTCACCGCCCATCGTGAACGGTGAGAAGCGCGAGTCGTACTCCTCGTGGCGGGGCGCCGAAACCTCGCGCCAGTCGCTGTATTCGCCGACGGAAACGAACGGCGAACCATAGAACTGGAACGAGAGCGTGGGCGATGCCGTGAAGTTGATGCGCGTCGTCAGGTTGAGCGTTTCCTGCGACAGGTGGCCCACGGTGTAGTGCGTCGAGTCATTGCCGGCGACGCCGTAGTTCCGCAGCCATTGGCGGTCATCGATGTTGCGCTGGTACGTGATGCCGAGTGAGCCGGAGAATCGGCTCGCGACGCGGATGTTGAAGTACGGATTCACGCCGTAGTTGTACGAATCCCAACCGTCACGCGCGTTGGCCCACGTGCTGAGTCCCGGCACGATGCTCTGGCGCGAGTCGCCGGAGAAACCGAACCACGTGTTGAGCTGCGGATCGGTGCGAAGGAACGGACCACCGCGCAGGCACGAACTGCAATACGCGGCGCGCGTCCCGCCGATGCCGCCGTACATGAACCACATGTTCCGGAACGTCACGTTGGTGTTGATGTTGCCACCGATGCCGGTGTTCGTGCCGTCCGACGTGAAACCGCTCCACTGGTTGAAGTTGATCTGCCAGCGACGGTAGAACCATTTCGGTTCCTGGAAGACGAACGCGAACCAGTTGGACCAGCCCATGCTGTTTACGCTCGTCATGAAGCCGACGTCGTTGATCTCGAGTCCCGGTGACTTGTACCAACCGCCAGTCCAGAATCTCGTGATGCCGCCGCCGATCTTGTTCAGGCCGATGCTCAGTCCGTAGCCGGTCAGGTCGGTCTTCGTTGGATCGTACTCCAGCTCATCGCCCGGACGCTGGAAGTAGTGCACGGAGCTCCGCTGCGTCGCGGCAATCGCTTCAGCCGAACCGCGAACGAGTGAACCGACGACGTTGCCGCTCAGCTGGTAGTTGCCGTTCGCGCCGAAGCGGTGACGCGCGTCGATGCCGGTGGTGTACGCCGAGCTTCGCAGGTACGGCTGGGCGGAAGGATCGAGATCGCGGTTGACGGCCGTCAGGATCATGCCGACGCCACTGCGACCGCCGCGGAGGTCCTTGTTGAGCCGTGTGACGAAGTAGTTGGTGCGCGGCTCGACTTCGAGGTCGTTGCCAACCAGTTCGCGATCGGTCATCGCGTTCAGGATGCCTATCGAGAGTCCATTGCCGAGCCGCCCGGTGATCTTGGCCGCGCCGAGGATCGTGCTCGACGTCGGCACGGCGAGAGGATCAGGGCTCATGAAGCTCAGCTGTGGCGCGCGACCGATGCGACGCGAGTAGAACAGTCCCGTGCACTCACCGTCGTTGCAGTCCTGGTCGAAGCGGAAGATGCCGGTGCCCTCGAGGAAAAACGGGCGACGTTCGCCGAAGAACTGCTCGAACGCCCCGAGGTTCAGGACCGATGGATCGGCTTCGACCTGGCCGAAATCAGGGTTGATCGCTGCGTCGAGCGTGAGGTTCGACGACAACCCGTACTTGATATCCGCGCCAACGGTGCCGCGCTGCGTGCGACCGAACTCACCGGCGCGTGGAAGGCTGGCGTTTGACTGCACGGAATACGGGACGAACTCGAGGCGTCGCGGACTGCTGATGCCCGCGATTCCCTGCACTTCACCGAGCTGCGACGCGAGACCGGCCTGCGAACGACGCCACACGGGCCAGCTCGAGCGTTCATTGGTGCGCCCAACTTCGCGATGCACCGCAACACCGAAGGTATGCAGCTCCTTCTTCGGGTAACGAAGCTGGCTGAGCGGAATCCGGAACTCGGCGATCCAGCCGAGCGAATCGATCGAGGTCTTTACGTCCCACACCGCGTCCCACGAGATGTCTTCGTTCGTGTCGTTGTAGAGATAGATGTCGCGCTTGACGCCGGCTGGATTCACCATGAACTGGTAGCCGGTGCGGCGGTCGTGATACGAATCGACAATGACGCGGATGTAATCCGATTGTGTACGCTCATCGCGACGCGACAGGAGCGCCATGATGCTGTCGGGGCTCGAGTCGTACGCGCGGACGAGCACGTAGAGGTTGCGATCGTCGAACGCAAATCGCGCTTCGGTTCGCTGCGCCGGCTCGACGTCTTCCTGCGGATCGAACTGACGGAAGCCATCGACGGGCGTGGCATCACGCCACAACGCATCGGTGTCGAGTCCGTCGATGCGCGGGGACTCGGCTGCGCGGATAGCCGTCGCGGTTGTTGTGACTGGACGCGTCGTGCCGGCGGCTGCGTCGCGGCGGGCGAGCTGCTGGGCGCTCACTTCCACTTCCGCGGTCAACAGAAGAGCGGCGATGACTACTATCTGGCGATGCATTTCAAAGAGCGGATGGGAGATGGGCGATGGGAGACAACTGCTGACCCGGATCAGTGCAGCGTTGATTAGACCGAGGCTCATGCGGCGGGCATTGTATCGCGCAATCGAACGGATCCGCGCCGCGAACGACGTGAATGGGACAGCCGAGCCCCATGAAGGGTTGGATCAGCGTGACAAGGCGTCCTTGTTGATGCCTGACGACACTCGTAACTTGCGCGCGCCAACGCCCACGCTTCGCAAGCCCTTGGCAGGACGTGCGATATGACGCCAGCACAGCACAAGTCCGACCGCCCCGTCGCGGCGCTCCTCGTCCCTGACATCCTCGCCCTGCTCGAAGACGCACCGGGCGACGTCGCGGCCGAAACGGAAGAGATGCACGCAGCCGATCTCGCCGACGTCGTCGAGGCGATGCCCCGCGAAAAGGTCGGCGAATTCCTCCGCGCGCTTTCGCCGAACCGCGCGGCACAGGTGATCGAGTACCTCGACGAAGAACTCCGCTCGGAGTTCCTGGAGCACGTCACCACCGAGCAGGCCGCCGAGATCATCTCGGAGATGACGCCTGACGATCGCGCGGACGTGCTCGAGGACCTCGAAGAAGAGACTGCGGATGAGATCCTCTCCGACCTCTCCGAGGAGGAACGCGAGGAAACGGAGAGGCTGCTCCAATACGAGCCGGATACTGCCGGCGGACTGATGACCACGGAATTCGTCTCCGTGGAGCAGTCGCTCAGCGTCGACGAAGCACTGGCCCGTTTTCGCGCAAAGGCTCGCTCGGGCCTGCGCGAATCCCTGCATGCCATCTATGTGGTTGACGTGGAGGGGAGACTGGTCGGCGTCATGTCGCTTCGCGAACTGGTCGCCGCGCCGGACGGTGCGAGCGTCGCAGACGTTATGCACACCGAGATCGTGTCGGTGTCGGCATCCGCGGATCGAAAGGAAGTGGCGCGCGTCACGTCCGAGTACGACCTCGTCGCCGTACCTGTGGTTGACGGTTTCGGGCGGATCGTTGGCGCGGTGACCGTCGACGACGTCATCGACGCGATTGTCGAAGAGCAGACGGAAGACGTGCAGAAGCTTGGCGCCGTCCAACCGCTCGACGATCCCTACTTCGTTTCGAGTTTCTGGGATGTTGCGCGCCGTCGGGTTGGCTGGCTGGTCATTCTCTTCGTGGGCGAGATGTTCACGGGCACGGCCATGCGCGCGTACGAGGAAACGCTGGCGCAGGCGATCGTCCTCACGCTTTTCATCCCGCTCATCATCAGTTCTGGCGGAAACTCCGGCTCTCAATCCTCGACGCTCATCACGCGGGCACTCGCGGTAGGCGACGTCGAGCTTCGCGATGCGCTTCTCGTCCTGCGCCGTGAGCTTGGGCAGGGGGTGGTACTCGGCGCTTGCCTCGGTGCAATCGGCTTTGTGAGAGCGTTGCTCTGGCACTCTGGCCCGGGTGTGTCCGCTGTAGTCGCCGTGTCACTCGTCCTCGTTGTCCTGGTCGGGACGGTTGTGGGCGCGATGATGCCATTGGTGCTCAAGCGGCTTGGATTCGATCCAGCTCTGGCATCGTCACCGTTCGTCGCCTCGACCGTCGACGTGACTGGTCTCGTGATCTACTTCACGGTCGCACGGCAGCTACTCGGCCTCGGATGAGCCTCGCTCCCGGGCGCGCCGCCGCCACGTTGTCGTTAATTGGCGCCGCGTTCGGGTTCTCGACGATCGCGATCTTCACGACACTGCTGACGAACGCCGGCACGCCACTGCTTACCGCGATGCTGGGTCGGTACGTGTTTGCCAGCATGGTGCTCGTGCCGATGGCCGGTGGTTTTGCCGCGATGCGGCTTCCGCGCAAACGCGTGCTGCAGTTGGCGGGCATCGGCGGACTCGGACAGGCGGTGATCGCGTTCCTCAGCCTCTCGGCGCTGAACTACATCCCGGCCGCGACGCTGGTGTTCCTGTTCTACACGTTCCCGGCGTGGGTAGCGCTGCGCGCCGCCATACTGCGAACCGAACGGCTCACCGGTGTCCGGATCTTCTCACTGCTGCTGTCGTTCGCCGGCGTCGGTGTCATGGTTGGCTGGCCCGGCGCCGAAGCCGTGCACCCGTTAGGCGCACTGCTCGCGCTTTCGGCGGCGGTGGTTTACGCGCTGTTCATTCCGTTGATCGACCGGCTCCGTGCGGGAGTCAGTGCGGTGACGGCAACAGCATGGGTGGCGATCGGCGCCATCGCGATTTTCCTCGCCGCTGCGCTTGTTACAGGTCAGCTCGCAATGCCGACCGCGCCGCGGTCGTGGCTCTGGCTGGTTGGGCTCGGGACGATCAGCACCGCCTTTGCCTTCACGCTTTTCCTGCACGGCCTTCAGGCGCTTGGACCGGTCACGACGTCGATAGTCACGACGGCCGAACCGTTCTTCGTCGCGACCCTCGCCGCGCTCGTTCTGGATCAGCCGATCAAGCTGCAGACGGTCCTCGGCGGATCACTGATTGCGATCGCTGTCCTCGTGTTGTCGCGTCAGGTGAGTTCAGCTGATCCAATGCGCGAGCAATAAGAACAGGAACAGGATGGTCGATGGGCGATGGGGGATGGGCGACAATTGCACGAAACAATTATCGCTCATCGCACATCCACCATCCCCCATCCTGTTGCGGGGTTCGGGACTTAACGTGCCACGCCGACTGGCTGCCTGGCTTCGTGCGTCGCGGCAGGCACCTCGTGGCCCGAGGCAATGATTGCGGATGGCGGGGCCATGATGCCCTCCTCCAGCCACGCGTGTTCGCCACGCAGGACTTCCTGGGCCAGCTTGTAATGCGCGACGTCATTCCGTCCATCGAGCGCGGCGAAGAGGCGACGTATTCGCTGCCGTGACTCACGACAGAACACATCCGCCAGTCGCTCGGCTTCCGGCTGGCCCTTCTTCGCCAGCATCCGCGCGCGTACACACGCGGCCGCGATCGCGTATAGCTCAGCGCCGATATCGACAGCGCGGAACAGGATCATCTGCCGGCGCTCGAGCTTGGGGCCGTGTCGCACCATCGCGTGGAACAGCGCGCGGCCCAGCTTGTTCGTCGCGCGATCCGCGAACCGCAGGTGGCGCGCCAGGATGCCGAACTCCGTGTACATCGCCGGCCGCATCGCCCCCAGCCACCGCGACGGATACCACTTCATATAGAAGGGCGCCGAGCGCTTGAGGCCGGCCAAACGCTCCTTCATCGTGCTCTCGGGATTCACGATCGGGAACGCGAGGTCGAAGTGCTGGTCCACCGCCTCACGAGCGATGAAGAGTCGCATGATCTCCGACGTCCCCTCGAAGATCAGGTTGATCCGCGAGTCGCGCATCGCGCGCTCCACGGCGATCCCCGGCTCACCGCGCCCACGCAGTGAATCAGCGGTCTCGAAACCGCGACCGCCGCGGATCTGCATCGTGTCGTCGACGATCCGCCATCCCATCTCCGTGTTCCACATCTTCGCGATCGCCGCCTCGAGCCTGATGTCGTAGCCACCGCGCTCGTACAACGCCGTCGACAACTCGGCCATCGCTTCCATCGCGAAGATATCGGCGGTCATGCGACCGAGCTTGTTGGCGATCGCATCGTGCTTGCCAATTGGTTGTCCCCATTGCACGCGCGACGACGCCCACTCACGCGCGATGCGGAGCATCGCCTTGGAGCCACCGACCGCGCTCGCCGGCAGCGTCAGCCGCCCCGTGTTGAGCGTGATCAGCGCGAGCTTGAGTCCCTTCCCTTCTCCCCAGAGGATGTTCTCGCGCGGGACCTTCACATTGGTGAACCTGATCAGGCCATTCTCCATCGCGCGGAGCCCCATGAACCGGCACCGATGGACGACCTCGACACCCGGCGCATTACCGTCGACGATGAACGCCGTGATCTGGCGCTTCTTCTTGCCGTTAGGCATGACCTGGTCCGGGGTACGAGCCATGACCACGAAGAGGTCAGCCCGCGTCCCGTTCGTGCACCACAACTTCTCGCCGTTCAGGATGAAATGCGCGCCATCTTCAGTCGGCGTCGCGCTCGTCGACATGTTCGCCGGATCGGAGCCCGCGTCCACTTCGGTGAGCGCGAATGCGCTGATGCCACCCCGGGCGAGGCGCGGGAAGAACCGCCGTTTCTGCTCCTCGGTACCGAACAGCTTGAGCGGCTGTGGAACGCCGATTGACTGGCTGGCCGAGAGCAGCGCGGTCAGGCTGCCGTCCTGCGACGTGATCATCTCGAGCGCACGGATGTACGTCATCTGGGACAGGCCCAGCCCACCGTATTCGCGCGGGATCTTGATGCCGAACGCGCCGATGTCGCGGAACGCCTGGACCACCGACTCGGGAATCTCACCCTCACGATCGATCTCGTCCGAATCAATCGACGACAACACGCCGCGCAGCTTGTTCAGGAAATCCGTCGCGCGCGCCGCCTCATCCGGATCATCCTGCTCAGGATGCGGATGAATGAGGTCGAGCCGGAATCGCCCGAGAAAAAGCTCGCGGACGAAACTCGGATGCTCCCATTCGGTCTCGCGCGCCGATTCGGCGGTTTCGCGAGCCTCACGCTCAGTTGCGAGGGCCTGGGACGGTGACATGTGTCTGCCGGTCGGGACGATGACTCCAGAAGGTGCGCGACCAGGATGCCTTACTGGAAGTTACAGCGTCACCGCGATTTGGTGCCTTGTGCCTTCGTCCGGTCACGCTGGATCACCAGTAGCGTACCGACAATACCGACCAACGCGAAGCCGAACCATTGGATTGCGTAGGCGCGATGCGGGCCTTCGTCGAGCGGCGGCGGCTCGACTCGCACAGGCGTCCCCCGGTCGACCGCGGTAAACTCGCCCGAGTCCATCTGTTGTACGAGAACGACCGGCGCGAGTGGATACGGCAAGCGCGCTGCCAGCGAATCGCGATCGAGTCGCCTCATGGCACCCGGCACACTCGGCGTGGAGACGGGTCCAGTCGCAACGGCATACTCGTCGACGAACCCATCCACGACGGCGTTCGTGTCTTCACGAAAGAGCCCGAGATCGACGTGCATTCCGTCAGGGGAGTATGCCCAACCGCGATTGACGAGGACCGCGGTGTCACCATGCCCGGTGAGCATCGGCGTGATGATGTGTACGCCGGGCGCGCCGAGCCGGGATCGAGTGGTCAACACGAATTCGTGTTCGAAATCGTAGCGACCTGACCCCGTCGCCCTGCGGAACTTCGCGCCACCGGCCAGTGGCACTCGCTCGAATGGGACCGCGGGTTCGCCGAGTCGCGCGATGATGCTGTCGTTCCTCTCGCGTCGTTCGTGCAGGCGTTCGAGCTGCCAGAACCCGAGCCGGATACAGCCGAGAGAGACGATAATCGCGAAGACGGCGAAGGCGATGGTAGCGCGACGCATGTCGATTTGCGCGGTCAAGCCGGAACGCGGATCACGCGGAATGAACTCACGCGGAGAAACCTAAGATGTTCGGTTCGAGGAACATTCCACCACGAAGATCAAGAAGTACGCGAAGTTGGATGCGCGCGTCGTGCGCTTCGTGTACTTCGTGGTTCAATGTTTAGAACAGCGACAATTGCTCGCCAAGCTGCGCCGGATCGACCGCGGGAATTCCGAGCCGCGTCTGGAGCTCACGGGCCGACGCAGGACTGTGACCCGCAAAATGGTTGTTGAAGTAGCCATAGACGGCGACCCGCTTGGCGATCGCGGGCAGGATGCGCGCCCACGCCTCGATTTCCCTGGACCTGTCCACCTGGACACGGGAGTAGTCGACGATGTCGCGGTCGGGTCCCATCCAGCGGATGTAGGTGAAGTCGGCCGTTGGACGCTCGGCCAATGCGAGCATCGTCTTCCGCGGAATCCAGCGCGCGTCGGTCAACGCCAGCGCCACGTTATGCTCGGCCAGCAGGGCGAGGACGCCGTCGTGGATCCACCCGCGCTGGCGAAACTCCACGGCGACGCGGACGTCGCGAGGGAGCGCAGGAAGAAAACTCGCGAGGGCCGGCAGTTCGTTGGGCGCAAAGTCGGGACCGAGTTGTACCAGCACCGGGCCAAGCTTCGGTCCGAGCTCGCGCGCCCGATCCAGGAACTGGTCGAGCGCGGGGGCGAAATTCCTCAGCCGGTTTTCGTGGGTGATTTCCTGCGGAAGCTTGAGCGCGAACCGGAACTCGTCAGGCACGCGGTCGGCCCAATCGCGCAGCGTGCGTGGGGCGGGAATCGCGTAGAACGTCGAGTCGACTTCGACCGTCTCGAACGCGCGCGCGTAGACGCGCAGGAAGTCGACTGGCTTGGTCCCGTCCGGATAGAAGGGACCAACCCAGGCGTCGTAATTCCAACCTTGCGTTCCGATCCTGATCGGGGGACTCACGAGGCGGATATAGTCCGAGTCCCAGTCCAAGTCCAAGTTCAAGTCCGATTGGGACAATCCTGGACTTGGACTCGAACTTGAACGTGCTATTTAAGTAATTGGCCGTAAAGGAGTTACGAGCAAAGTTGACTGAAAGATATCTGAATGATATCATTTCGATACCTCCCATCCTAACGGAGTTATCGAAAAATGCTGCGAGAGAAAGAGCACCGGGCAACGAATGGCCTCGCCTTCCTGCTGACGGGCCTGGCCTTGCTCGTGGTATCGATCATCGGCTTGATCAACGCCGCGCGGTCCGAGCGCCCGGGTCTGGCCGGCGCCTTCGCGATCCTCGTCGGCGTTGTCAGCCTCGCGTTCGGCGGCCTCTTCACGGTGAACCCTAACGAGGCGCGGGTTCTCACCCTGTTCGGGAAGTACGTCGGCACGGTGCGCGAAGCGGGGCTCTGGTTCGCGAACCCGTTCTATGCCAAGAAGCGGATATCGCTTCGCGTGAGAAACTTCGAGACCGCCAAGCTCAAGGTGAATGACAACCACGGCAACCCGATCGAGATCGCGGCGGTCGTGGTGTGGAAGGTTGTCGACTCGGCCGAGGCGCTGTTCGAGGTGGACGACTACCAGCACTACGTGCAGACGCAGAGCGAGTCCGCTGTGCGCGCGCTGGCCCAGACGTTCCCATACGACGCGCATGCGACCGGCGAGATCGCGCTCAGCACGCATCCCCAGGAAGTCGCCAAGGGGCTCCAGGCCGCGATCGCCGAGCGCCTCGAGAAGGCTGGCGTGCAGGTGATCGAGGCGCGCATCAGCCACCTGGCCTACGCGCCGGAAATCGCCTCGGCCATGCTCAGACGCCAGCAGGCGAGCGCCATCATCGCCGCGCGATACAAGATCGTGGAAGGCGCGGTCGGGATGGTGGAGAACGCGCTCGAACTGATCTCGGAGAAGTCGATCGTCAAGCTCGATGACGAGCGGAAGGCGGCGATGGTGAGCAACCTCCTGGTCGTGCTGTGCTCCGACCGGGACGCGCAGCCGATCGTGAACACGGGGACGATCTACCAGTGAGGCGGCAGTTGTTTCGGATGACCCTCGTTCCCGGCGCCACGCATGCCGGGAGCGAGGGTGGGAGGCGTCATGGCTGAACGCAAATCGTTCCTGCTCCGGGTCGATCCGGAGCTGCTGGAGAAGGTGCAGCGCTGGGCGAACGACGACTTGCGCAGCCTGAACGGGCAGATCGAATTCCTGTTGCGGCGGGCTCTGCGCGAAACCGGACGGGAAATCGTCCGTGACGGCGGCGCAGCGACGACGGATGATTCAACGGGTCAGTCGGACAATCCTTCGTGAGGCACACATGATCATCGTTCCGGGCATACCGCCAATGCAGGAGACCAGGAACTCGCGTGAGCTGAACAGGCGCGTTGAGGAGGCGATCCGCGACTACCGGCGGGATCATCCTGAAATCACTGAAGCCGAAGTGCGCGCCGCGTTGATGCAGTCCACTCCCGGGAGCGACGCACCGGGCGCCATGCGCCGGAAGAAGGCGGTGGCCGTGGCCATCGCGGCCGCGTGTGTCGGCGCGTTTACGGCCACGGCGAGTGCTGGCGGAAGTTTCACCAAGCCCACGTGGATCATGATAGGCGGTGTGGTCGCCGCCGTTGCCGCCATTGCGGTCGCCATCCTGCGAATGGCGCATCGGGACTAACCACGAGGCCAGAGGCGCCAGAGCAACGCATCCCCCTGGCTTCTGGCCTAGGTTTCCGCCACCAACACCCGCGACGCCAGGGACGCGCCTACCTGCTGGATCGTAGACCCAACCTCGATCGTCAGCGGCCCGTCGAACGGAGCTCGCC
>Ga0111539_10007158_pt1 | contig 14300 bp, 9 predicted proteins | sample RhiMethybrSRZTD1_FD_79667 | JGI IMG/M metagenome (GOLD analysis project Ga0111539, IMG submission 79667) | Populus rhizosphere microbial communities from Tennessee, USA - Rhizosphere MetaG P. TD hybrid SRZTD1 (version 2) (version 2) | ecosystem: Host-associated > Plants > Roots > Rhizosphere >...
CCAGCACGCGCTTGTACCCCATGATGGCGCCCATGCCGCCGCGGCCGGCCCATCGGCACTTGTCGTCGCCCGACCTGAGCTGGTTTTCGGTGCTGAGCGCCACCGCCGCCATGTAGCAATCCTCGTAGTGCTCGCCGGCGGGTCCGATCGCCGCGAAGTGCGCGTCGGCGTACCGATCGCGCAGCCACATGATCTTCTCGTGGCAGGTGAGCCCGAGCAGATCGCCGGCGGGCTCGAACGCAATCCGCGGACCTTCCTCGCTGTGCCGGATCACCAGGTACACAGGCGCGTCGGCCCGGCCCTCCAGAATCACCTCGTCGAGCCCGGTCCATTTGAGCTTCGGGCCGAACTTGCAGCTCCCGGCCGACCATATCGCGGCCGGCAGGCCCTTGTTGGAAACCTTGAGTGGGCTGTAGGCCGAGAAATACGTGCGGAGACCGGTCATGACGTTCGACGCCGTCAGCACGCCGGTGTTGACGATCAGGGGATTGTCGGGCGTGAACGCGTGTGTGATGGTCCGCTCCGCCAGGATCTGGAACGATCGCCCGAATCCTCCCAGCACATCCTCGAGGTTCCGGCACGGCACGTCTTCGATGCGGACGTCCCGGGATGCCAGGTCGATGGTCGCGCGCGCGTAGACGACTGCGCCTGGGTCGTTATGGGATCCGTTGAACGAGGTGCGCATCGCGACAATCTACCACTGTGTCGCCGCATGCCTCCAGCGAAGGGACTCCTCGACACTCGCACCGGCCGTGCTGTCAGTCCCCGGCCCGGCGGGAACGGCCCACACGACTCGCCCCTCTCGCTAAAACGTCGCACACACGGACGAACTCTCCCACAGCACAGACTCTTGCTCGAATCGCTGCTTGTAAGCAGTCACGAGCTCGCCGAGAGTCGCACGCGCCAAAGCTGTGTCATCGTGGACGAGCAGCAGGACCTTGGATCGCTCGCGAGCGACGCGGCCGTCGGAGCGTCGCCATTGGCCTTGCGCTTCCCACACCGTAAGTCCGTCTGGAAATCGAGGCGTCACTTGCTGCCGAAGGAAGGTGCGCCATTCGTCTTCGCTGACTCGGCCGCTTGGCCGCGTCAGGCCGAAATAGAGCGTCGTGCGCACGTGGGCCGTGCCGGCGGGGCCGCACGGTGAGAACGCGGGTTGCTGCAGCCCCGGTTCGTGCTTAGTGTCGGACTCGAGCCGGACCGATGTGGCTGACTGCTCGGTTGCCCGTAGCGGTGCGAGAACCAGCAGCACGAAAGCGAAGGCTAGGATTCTCATGACCGATATTACGGCGCCGCGAGCGATCTGGCTGGAGTGTTTGGCAAAAACAAGTGACAATCGCGATCGCTAGCCGCGGTGTCATGAATGGCGTCTCGGACGCCGCGCGACGGAGAACGTCCCATGGTCAGAGGATTGTTGGGGTTGGCCCTGGTTGTCGTCCTGTGCGCGGCGCTGCAGTCGCAGTCCGTGCCGTCCACCGCGTCGTTCGAGATTGCCGACGTCAGACCGAGCGCGCCAAGCGCGGCGGGTGGGCTGAGCAGCCCGATCGCCACCGTCATGCGCGGCGGGGTTCCGCGCGCCGGCCGTTACGAGCTGCGCCGCGCGACGATGGTGGATCTCATTCGCACCGCATATGGCGTGGACGCCGACAAGGTCGTCGGCGGTCCGTTCTGGCTCGAGCTCGATCGCTTCGAAGTCATCGCCAAAGTGCCGGCGTCGGCCACCCGCGACAGCGTGAGACCGATGTTGCAGGCGCTGCTCGGCCAGCGCTTCGGTCTAGTGGTCCGTCAGGATGTTGCGGACATCGACGGTTATGCGCTCGTGCGGGGGACGGAGCCGAAGCTGCGGCAATCGGCAAGCGGCGCCTCGACCGGCTGTCAACAGCAGATGCAGGCTCCGCCGACGCCGGGCGGAACAGGAACGGTCCCGACGATCGTGATGACCTGCCGGGGCGTCGCGCTGAGCGCATTCGCAGAGACGTTGCGGCGGGCGATGGGCTCGCCGCAGCCGGGTCCCGTCGCCGACATGACGGGGTTACCGGGTGCGTTCGACATCGACCTGCGCTTCAGCCCGCCACAATTCGTCGCCATTGCAGGCGGTCAGAGCACGACGATCTTCGAGGCGGTCGATCGTCAGCTCGGCCTCAAGCTCGAGGCCAGAAAGATCCCGACACCATCGATCATCGTCGAGCGCGTCAACCGCACGCCAACGCCGAATGGGCCGGAGGCCGCCGGCGCGTTTCCCGCGGAGGCCTCGCCCGAGTTCGAGGTGGCCACGCTCAAGGTGTCCGGGCCGGAGAGTCGCGCCAACATGCAGATGCTGCCGACCGGCCAGGTCAACATGTCGGCAATCCCGCTGCGCACGCTGCTTGGCCTTGCCTGGCAGGTCTCGAATCCGACGCTGATCGTCGGGCCGAAGTTCCTCGATACCTCGAGGTACGACGTCGTCGCGAAGATGTCGAGCGGTCCGTCCGATGTACAGGGCGGCGTTGACCCCGACGCTCTTCTCTTGTCGTTGCGATCGCTCGTGATCGATCGCCTGCAGATCAAATCGCACATGGAAGATCGGCCGATGGACGCCTATGCGCTCATGTCATCGGGACGGCACAAGCTCACACCGGCCGATCCGACCAGCCGCGCGCGTTGCACCGACAACCTCTCGACGGGCAATCGAGGTCAGGCCGCGCCGGTCCTCACCCGGACGGTCACCTGTCAGAACATGACGATGACCGAGCTGGCCGCGCGACTGCAGGCGCTCAGCCTCGGGTTCTTCCAGGTCCCGGTGACCGATGAGACGAAGCTCGAAGGCCGGTGGGACTTCACCTTCAGCTTCTCGCCGGAAGCGTTGACGCGCGCGCTCGCAGCCGCGCGCGGCGCAGGGCCGGCAGCACCGCCGGCGGCGGGTGGCACGCCGGGCGTCGAGGCGCCCGAGCCGACTGGTGCGATGACCATCGTTCAAGCGGTCGATCGGCAACTCGGATTGAAGCTGGAGCGCCGGCAAGGCAAGGGGCAGGTGCTCGTCATCGATTCCATTGAACAGGAGCCAAAGGAGAACTGACCTCCGGCACGCCGCAGTCCCGGCATCTCATTTGCCAGCAATCACCACCGGAGTTCCAACCGGACTGACAGCGCCGCTGGCGTCAAGCACACAGACGTAAGCCATCTGGCCGTTCTGAAACGCTCCTGGATTCACACGGGCCGTAATCGTCGTGTTCGACCACGTGAGCGGGATCTGAACTTCGCGCTGCGTTGACGCCGCACACATCGGCGAGTTCCGCAACTCGACGCGCGCCCGTGTGTAATCCACGAACACGTCCGAGTAGCCGAAGAAGTCCCCGTCCACCATGTGGCCGAAGTCCATCGTGTGGCCATCACCACCCCACGGCACGATCCACTGCTCTCGCTCATTCGCGCCCGAACCTTCAACGCCGCGACGGCGATTCGGCAGTCGACTTCCGCGTCGGAACGCGAGTACGCCATCCATCGAGACTTCGATCAGATCATCACCAGGCGTGTCGCGCATGTAGACTTCGAACCGCTGCCAGCGCGACGCACACTGCACCCGACCGCTCTGCACAGCCCAGACCGTCGCTGGAGGCGGCGTGCCGCCGGGGCCGGCAAACGACATCAAATTGTTGCCGTCCGTGATGCTCAGAAAAACGTTGTTCTGAGTCGAACCACTCCCCGCGCCGTAAATCCGCCAGAACTTCGCGTCCTGCACGATCTTCGCGCCGCAGCGCAACCAAAACGCACTGTAAAACTCTCCAGTCGTGCCGGACATGGTGAGCGAGAGCGAGCCGAGTCGTCGAATCGATTCATCGGTGGCTCGGTTCCAATCCTTGCGCGCCCACGGCTTCGACGCCGTGCGTCCACCTGACCGCTGAAGTGTCCACGCGGCGTTGTTCGTCCCGTCGAGCGCGAGGTTGCCGCCGTTGATGCCATCACTGAAATCGTTCCACGCGGCATTCAGGAACGGCTCCGAGCCACCGTAGTCGCCATGCGTACCAAAGCCAGCGCCTGAGATCGTGAGCACCTCGTCTTGGATCGACGCGCTCGTGACTGTCGGCGTCTGTGCGAATGCTGGCATCGCCAGCGATGCGGTCCACACCAGCAGACTCGCTCTGTATATCCAAATCATCGACGTCCGTACTTCGACGCTTGCAATTGACGGACCACGCGCCGGCGCCGCTCAATCTTCGCTCATGAATGCAGGCGAAGGCGGGCCTGTCGTATCAGTTCGCGAAGCAGTAGAAGTATCCGTTGCCGCCCGTGGCGATGAGATTCTGCTGCGAGCATCCTTTCGAACTGTGCGCGGAGTTCCATGACGTCGGCGCCGCACCACCGCCCTGCTTGTTGTGATGGCCGACCATTGCCCCGCCACTCGACTCGGCGCTGGTCCAGTTCCCGCATGGCGCATCACCGGGCTGCAACGTGCCGTCCGCCTGCGAGCCGGTGAGGATGTCGTGCTGGTTGCCCGCGACCGGCGCGCCTTTCTCGGTCAGCGAATTGTCGCCGCCGAGATTGTTCGCATCGGAATGGAGATCAGCCACCGATTTGGCGACCACCACACCCTTCACATTCATCCACGGCCCCTTGCCGATGCGATCGCGCGCGTTCACTGCCGGCTGCCCTGCCGCGGCCGCGGCGCTCAGATACGCGCGCCACGTGCGGTTGCCCGCTCCGGCCGCCGCCGCGAGCGTTTGACAATGCTTATCGGCGCCGGCGAGTCCGCCGAGATTCGCCCCGTTGCCAGGTCCGGCGCTGGTGATGAAAAAACTCATCTGGTTCTGCTGCGCAGAGACGCCCAGGGATACGACGGCAAATACTGCTATTCCGATTGCGGCTGTCATCAACCTCGTCATGAGAAGTTCTCCTGTCTGAATCGCCCGGGATCATAGCCCGAGCCTACAGCAGGAAATCAAACAGGTTCGCGATCGGCATCTCGAGCAGAAAGCGCAGCCGCTGCGTCAGCCGCGAATCCCCGAGGAGAGCCGCGCGCCGCACGATCGTGCCGCGCTCGATGACCCTGCCAGACATCGCCTCACGCGCCGCGATACTCGTGAGCACCTCTGCTGCGAGCGCGGGTTGACCGCGGCAGACAAACATCAGCTCGGAATTCAGGTTCGCGGAGCGCGGATCCATGTTGTAGGTGCCGAGCAGCGTGGTGGTGCCGTCGATCACACCGCGCTTGGAATGCACGCCCCATCGCCCACCTCCGCCGCCGACGTCGGTACTTTGTCCGCGAGAGGGCTTTCCGCTGTATGCAAAGAGCGTGAGACCGGTGTCGGCGAGTGAGCCGATCCACGGATAGAGTGCGGCCACCGCGTAGGAGGCGTCGGTGGAAGCGAGGCTGTTGGTGAGCACGCGGACGTGCACGCCCCTTTTGTGGAGGTCCTCGAGCACGGCATACCCGCCGCTCTTGATCACGAAGTACGGCGATTCCACCACCGCTTCTTTTGTCGCGCGGCCGAGTTCCTCGACGATGGCGTTGAAGACGTGGCGGCTCGCCTCTCCATGGTTCGGAAAATCAGTGACGAAGCGGAGGTCACGGCATTCGTGCGTCGTGTGGGACTGACGATACGCCTCGCCTGCGGCACTTAACTTTTCGAGCACGACGCGGTCGCGATCGTTCGGCAGCACGAACGTCGCAGCCTCGGCGTTCGGGCTCCCTTCCGTTGCGGGGTCGGTGGCGAGACGCGAATTCCAATAGACATCGAAGCTCTCGAGCACTGTTTTCACGATCGGGCCGGAGACCTCGAGGTCAGAGTCGAGAAAGTTGTAATGGTCCGAGAGGTCGAAATAGTCGTTGGCGATGTTGCGGCCGCCAGTGAGCACGGTTTCGCCATCGATGATCAGGAGCTTGCGATGCGAGCGATGCTGGACGCTGACCAGCCGGTAGACAGCGCTCGTGTTGTAGTAGCGAACCGCCACGCCCGCTTCGCCGAGCACCCGCGCGTAAGCTGGCTTGAGCTGAAACACAGGAGCCGAGAAGTCAACCAGGATCCGTACCCGAACGCCTCCCCTGGCCTTCCTGATCAGCGCCTGCGTGAGAATGCGGGCGGCTTCATCCACGTCGTAGATGAAGAACTCGAGCGCAATCGATTGCTTCGCTGAGTCAATGAGCTCCAGGCGTCGGGAGAAGGAGGCGGCGCCCTGATCGAAGTGCGTGAGGCTGTGCGGTTCGGTTGAATGCGCCTCGAGGCTCTTCTCGACCGTGACGTTCTCACGCACGATCCATTCGAGGACCGTGAGACCCAGCGCGAAGAGGAGATAGACGGCGAGGATGCCGCCGAGGGCGCCGAGCACGATCTTCTTGACGATCCTCATCGCGTAGCGAATTGCGCTTCTACACCTCCCGGAGAATCTAGCACGAAGGCCTTACGGTTCGAGACTGGCCGCCACTCGAGACCGTGCACTCGGCTCGATCTGAATCGATTTCGTCCACGCCGTGTAGCCCGACAACTCGATTCTGAGACGCCGCGAACCCGCTGCGACATTCGAAAGCAGGAGAGGCGTCGTTCCAATCAAATTGTCATCGATGAAGACCTGTGCCCCCGACGGACGTGAGGCCACTTGCAGCGAGCCCGAGCGTGTCGAGTTCGTTGCCACTGTGGCGAGCGCGGGCACGCTCGTCGGACGAAGCTCGAAGTCGAGCGACCGCGCCGGACGCCGTCCGCTCAACGTCACCCGCCGCCGCCGCGTGTCGTGACCTGGGTGCGACACTTCAATCGTATGGGCGCCGAGGGCGAGCTCGCCGAGTGTGAGCGGCGTGACACCACGCGATTGGCCGTCAACCGTCACGCCGGCACCGGCCGGCGTCGATCGCACGAGAAGACGGCCGGATTCGACCGCAGGTACCGCGCGTTGACGTGTCTCAGTTGCCGCGATCGGCTCTGCACTCGGAGCAACCGGCTGCGGTGTTGACGCGACTGGCTTCGGATCCTCGGCCGCTGCGCGCGGGGGTTGAAGCGCGACAACCGGCTCGAGGTGGCTGGCGGTGATCGACTCGCTAGAGGGCTTCGAAAAGTGCCCGACGACGAACCCTCCCCCAAATCCTGCCCCGAAACTGACGGTGACAATCGCCGCGGCGAGGAAGGCGCGCGACCCCGACTGAACAGGACTGTCATACGACACGGGGACCATCGAACGTGTGCGCGGCGGTCTCACGTCGGCGACCATTTCATGGTCGGCGACCACTTCGACGTCGTCGCTGATCGGATCCGGTGGAGCCGAGCTCCGCTGGCTCGCGGGTTCGGCCGCGGGCGGCTCGGGTTCGCGTGACTCCTGGACGATCGGCTCGCTCGCGGCCAACCGCTCCCGCCGGCGCTCGCGCGCACGTCGCCGACGCGCCGCGCGTTTCCCCGAGGCGAGGCGCTCCTCAGCGACGACGGGCTTCTGCGCTACAACGGGCTCCTGCGCAACAACGGGCTCCTGGGCAACAACAGGCTCCTGGGCAACAACAGGCTCCTGGGCAACAACAGGCTCCTGGGCGACAACGGGCTCCTGGCTCGACGGCGGCTCGAGAGCTGCCGCATCGTCTGCGCGCTTCGTGTCCACGACGGGCTCGGAAGGCGTGGCTTCTCTTTCCTCGCTGACGAATGGGACGGCCACCACGCTCCGCACGGGCTCGTCTGTCATCCGTTTGCTCGAGACGGCGTCTTCCAAGCGAGCGACGAACTCCGCGGCCGTCGATGGTCGCTCCTTCGGCTCTTCGCAGAACGCTGCCGCGAATGCCGCGCGCAACTTCCCCGCATCAACGCCGGCGAGCGTCGTGAACACCCGCGTTTCGTGGGGCGCAGGCCGCGGCATACGACGACGCTCTGGAAGACCCTGCGCCTCCCGGAGCGCACGACTCGTGTCCTGCTCTGGGTCCCTGGGTGTTCCGATGAGGAGTTCGAGAGTGATCGCCCCGAGCGAATAGATATCGTCGGCCAGCGTTGGCGGCGCGCCCGCAAGCCGTTGCGGGGAGCCGTACGGAGCGACGCCCTCTGCGGGGATTCCCGCCTTGATCAACGCCTGCGCAAGCCCGAACCCCGTCACTCCAGTGCGTTCACCATCGAGGATCACATCGCAGGGCGCCATCAACCCGTGATGGACGCCTGCGCTCGCCGCACAGTCGATGGCATCGGCCAGCTGTCTGGCGCGTTGCAAGACCTCCGCAATAGGTCGCGGGCCGTGTTGACGCATCACCGCGTCCATCGGGGTGCCTGCGAGCTCTGAATAAACGAGGTACGGGATCTCCCCTTCGGCGCCGCACGCGAGAGGGCGGGCCAGACCCTGGTGATCGAGCGTCGTCTCTGTGAGCTTTCGAAACGCGTCGATTAGATCCGAGTGCCGCCCGAACTCGCGCTGTTCTCGAGAGAGATCGAACGTGCGGATGACGACTCGCGGGTTGTTAGACCCGTCGCGGCCAAGATAGACAGGTCCGAAACGATTCGCGCCGAGGTCGGCGCGAACGGCAAACGGACCGAAACTGTCAGGCCGATGCTTGGAGGATGCACCCTTCCCGTTCAACGTGGACGTCCCCTGGAAACGCAGAGCGCTGTGAAAAACCGGTAACTGGGGGAATGGTCAGCGTGACCGCAATGCCTCAAAGCAACTTTCGCGCCCGCAGCGATGGACACGTTCGCGCCCGCAGGTCGCAGCGATCGTGCGTCCACCCCAAGGACGCTCGCTTCGACCCGGTTACGTAATCCGCTGTGCGTTGGCAAGAAAGAAATCGATGGGCGATTACCGCTGAGCTGCTCCACGCTGCAGTTGTCCGGGCGTCATCGTGCGCTGGCCCGGCGACGCGGGCGCGCGATATCCCTGCCGCGCGCGAACTCGGCGCTGGCCGGCAACATCGACCGTGATGCGACGCCACGTATCGTCGCGAGCGCTGTTTGTTGACTGATAACCCAGACCGTATTGTTGCGACAACTCGTCGAGCAACTCGTTGAAGATGTCGTGCAGCTCGTCGGCGCGTTCGGTAAAGAACGCCCGACCGCCAGTGGGTTGTGACAGACGCTCCATCACCTTCTTGAGCGCCGCGCTCATGATGCCTTGCCCTTGACCGATCATGTAGAGAGTCAGATCGCTCCTCTGCAAACGCTCCTCGACGTCGGCGATGGTGGCGCTGCTCCCGGCGTCTTCGCCATCGGTGAAGACGACCAGCGCCTTTCTGCCGTTCTGCGAGTCGAGCAGATCGGCGCCCTTCAGAATGACGTCGTAGAGCGCGGTCGTTCCCCAAGGGGCCAAGCGGTCCACCGCCCTGACGCGCGCGGCTGGATCCGCCGCTCGCTGTGCAAGCGTGAACACGTCGTCGTTGAAGCCGAGCAGAGTCACGCCATGGCGCGACGGCACAGCGCCGAGGAAGCCCGACACCGCCTTCTTCAGCTTGGGCATCGCGAGCCGCATGCTTTCGCTCATGTCAACGGCGACCACCAGCTCCAGCGGCGCGTCCTCGGCAAAGAAATGTGAAATCGTCTGCGCCCTGCCGTCTTCAGAGACGCGGAACGCCGATCGTGGCAGCCCCTTCACGTATCGATTACGGTCGTCCACAACGGTGACGGTCACTTTCACAATGTCAACGTCCACGGTTTCGGCAAATTGCGCTGCGGTCGTTCGAGCGGTTTTGACGACACGACCACCTCCAGCGAGATTGACGACAACCCGTAGCAGGTGCTCGGAGATCTCGCGCCCGGCGTCCCATTCGCATTCGAATGGCGGGGCCGTCACGGTGCACACCTTCACAGCGTCAACGAAGAACATCACACTCGTCGTCTGATCGGACGGCTCGACGGCCGCGCTCAACCGGGTTGGTCCGACGACATAGGCTCCACTGGCAGGCGAGACGATACGAACCTGGGGCGGTGAGGCCTGTCGCGGATCCACACGATCGCTGGCGTGGGCACCCGTCGCTGAGAAACCTGCCGCGACCGCAACTGCGAACACCACGAATGAGCGGCGTGTCATGGCACTCGAGACTGTTCCGGGATGGTGTCCGGTACCATCGGCCCCCCGACAACGACCGCTGAGACGTAATCCTCGATCTGCTGGTACGAGAGGCTCTGCGCCGCACGCACGCGTGTCAGCCAATCGTCGAGATGAAGCGACAGAGCGCGGTCGAGGAAATCCCGCACGGCAAATTCCAGAACCGGCTTGGCGAGGGCAGCCGGCAAGCGCATCTCGGACAATGCGACTGCAACCTGCAGATGCAGATCGGCCACGGTCGCGATCAGCAGCCTGGGCTCGACCCGGCCGACGAGTGCCATCCGCAAGCCCGGATCAGTCAATCGAGCGCAGAGGCAGCCAGCGAGGTCGAGCGCCGACATCCCCCACGCATGCAGGTCGATTCCGCGCCCACCGCCCAGGTAAAGCAGTTCGGTCATCGAGAACCACGAAGGCGCACGCTCGGGTTCGTGACGGAGGGTCCAGCGCAATGCCCGGACACGCCATCCATCCATCGCGATCGCGCGTGCCACCGCGTTCACGTCGCCATCGCCTGAAACGAGCGCCTCGACCTGGTGTCGGCCGCGGGCAATCGCGCCGGCAATCGTCTCGAGGCTGTCATTTCGCATCGCCCGTGGATCCATCAGCGCCACACTCATCGCGAACGTCACGACCTCGTTGCCATCCAATACTGGTGACCGCGATGGCGCTGCGGTGTCGATTCGTCGGAGCGCGAGCGACGGAGCGGCGACGTCGAGTCCAAGGGCCGCGCCCACGAGGTACCACGGCACGCTGGGCCTGACCACTCGTTTCGGCAGCTCCCATGGCGCGCGCACACGGGCCTCGTGGTTCATGATGTCGAAACCGAAGTCGTGACGGCGGGCAACGGCTGCCGCGGCCCGCGGGGTTCCACGAGCGAGGTTCAGATTGACCTGGTAGTTGAGCGCAAGCAGCGCGTCCCCGACGACGACATCGACGACGCTCAGAAGTGATTCCAGCGCGGGTCTGGAGTCCGACGACAATGCCGCCGGCTGATTCAATGCGACGAGTGTGGATTGAATCTCTGTCGCTGCGGCGGTATCGGTGGCGAGCCGTTGAGCGAGCCCGTACAGCGTCACAGCGAGATCGATCGCATGCGCGGCGTCGCGCGCGCCGGCTCTGTGCAGCCGTTGCCGTTCTGTTGCTGCGATGTCCAGCCGGTACTGCTGCCCTTCCCACGAGACGGGTGCGATCGAGGCGTCATCGGTCGATCCAGCAAGGGCATCCACCAGGATCTCTTTAAACGCACCGTCTCGTCTGAGGGTGGGGCGAAGTTCAAACTGCAGCCACGGCGCGAGCCCGCCGACAAAGCCGCGCTCGTCCTTGAACGGCACCCTGGCCAGAGCCTCGAGCAACCGTTCGGCCGTGCTCGTGTCGATGCTCCGCACGCGCACCAGCCGCTCGACGAGCGCGATCGCGCCCTGCATGTTGGCCAGCGCGACGCGGGCACGCGTGGTCTCCAGCGCGGAGATCTGCTCCGCGAGACGCGTCAGAGCCGCGTAGAGCGCCGGCCGGCGGACGCCGATGCGTTCGAGCGTGAGCATCAACATGCGGACGCTGGGAAAGGACCGCAACACAAAGAGCGCATCAGGCCAGTCCGCCGGGTCGTTCAACGCCAGCGCACGCTGACCAAAGGCAAACCGATCGAGACGATCTGAGCGTGAGGACCCGTCGCCCTGCAGCAGCGTCTCGGCCAGCCACGCCGCATCGATCACGTCCCCGCGAGCAGGCGTCGCACGCAGCGTGGCCACATCGCCGGACGCTTCGGAGGAGTCGAACGCGCGCGCCCACCACGCCCGCCACGCAGGAGCAGCCGGGGCGCCAGTCGGCTGAGGCTCGACCCGCAGGAGCATCGACACGAGATCGTGCGGCGCACGTTTGAACGGTGACCGGTCGGTCCACACATCGTCGCCCATCGCCGCGACAGCTGACCCGAGTGCTCTGAAACGATCGAGCCTCGCTCGAGCGTCAGCGATCCACACGCCAAGCGCGAATGACGCTCGCGAGGGATTGAGGGAGCCAATGGTGTCGTAGAGATACGCGAGGCGTCCCTCGTCCCTCGTGAACAGGTGGACCACGAAGGCCGCCGGCCGTCCTGCCTTCTCTCCGACCAGCGCCTCCCACAAGGGCACTGCCTGATCGCCACCGGGCACAACAACGCGATTCGCACGAATCTGCAGGTGTGCCGCAAACGTCGCGAATGCCGGTGCGCCGCGTTCGTAAAGCTGTCTCACCGCTGCCGGATGATCGACAAAGAACTGCAGCGTCTCCTCGTCCAGCGCGGCGAGGCCGTGGACGAGAAACGCGGCTGCGGCGTCGGACATGACCGTGGCGAACAGCTGCGCGGGATCGACAGGGCGGCGCAACACCTCGCTCCAGACAACCGCAGGGAGCGGCACGGGAACACGCTCGAACTGCGCGTCAACAAGTACGGTGTTGCCACGTTTCGATGCGGAGTCCTGCCGGTCGATCGTTTCGAGATAGGCGATCAACAAGCGGAATTTCGAACGCGCGTTCGTCCGGCGCTGCTTGGTGTCGTCGTAGATGATGCGGACGAGTTCCGCGGCAAACCGAGCGCGGTCAGGAACCGGCTCGATCTCCAGCGCTTTCGCCAGGGCGGCAGTCCCGCCTGGAACTGGAACGTCCTCGCCGACGCCAGGCGCAGCGGCTGCTACCGACCGCGGTGCAACCAGCAGCACCACGCTCAATAGTCCCGTGAGCAGCGCGGTGCGAGGCGATCCAGCGTGCCGTGCGAGGTGCATCAGCGCCTTCAATCACTGGATGGCGAAGTTGACGACGACCGTCATGATCAGGGTCACGAGCGCGCCGTTGATTCGCGTCGGCTCGTATTCCCACTGACGAACGGCTTCGAGCGCAGCAAGGTCCAGCTGGGGAACCGAGTGGATCACCTTCGCGTCCAGCACCCTGCCGTCGGTTCCGATCGTCACGTCGAGGATGACCGTGCCGCGCGCCTGCATGGCGAGCGCGATCGGTGGATACACGGGCCTCACGTCCTTGATCTTTTTCGGCGGAGCGACCGTGCTTCCGAGACGCACAGGTCCCGATGGCCCAACGCCAGGGCTCGACGAAGTTTTGCCCGCAATGCCGTCGCCGACGCCTCCTCGAACACCGCCTTCGATGCCGTCGGGGGTCCCCTCGAAACCGGTCTCAGGCTCGATGCTCGTGGGTTCGTCCACAGGCGCGGGCGCTGTGGACGGCTCGCCGGCGGCGGGTGCGGGCTCAGAAGCCTGTGACACAGGCTTCGAATGCTCGACAGACCTGGGCCCGGCCGACGGTGGGTCGGGGATTGGAGGCATCAGCAGCATCGCCGGCATCATCAGCTTCTGATTGACCCTGATGACCCCCGCCCGTGCGAACTGCGCGCCCAGGAACACCGCGAGCGCGGCGACGAGGACGTGCACGACGATCGACGCCTCTATCCCGTTGCGCAACTGACCGCCCTCGCCCTCGACGAAGAGGCGATCGCTGAACCACTCGCGTCCTCCGGGTCTGTCCGTGGACCCGGCATCCGGGCGCGGACGCCACGGTGGCTTCTTCTCGCGAGGCGGCTGCGGTCGCTGCTGAACGGCAACGATGTCTGGCGGGACGAGAATCGTGCGGACCCCGGCAAATGGCGATGTGCCACTGGGACCGTTCTCAGGCTGAACGCTCACGCCACCTGCTCCACAAATAGAACGTTGATCGCGTTGCGATGGAACACGGGGAGTGTCAGTGGAACCGTGGCCGGAAGTCTTGGGAAAATTCCTGGGAAATTGTGGGGTTTTTCTGATGGGATTGGGGCCCGTTCAGCCCGTTTCAGCTGACCAGCTGCAGCAATTGCTCGCGGCTTGGCCCCGGCACGGGCGGACGCGGCTTGCCCTGCATGGCTTCGCGGACTGCCGCCATCCGCTGCGCGACCTCTGGCCGCTCGAGAATCGTCTGCACGGGCGTCACTGTCCCGACGTATTCCATCGCGGCGCGGAAGAGATCGGGGTCTGCGGCGACCAACGACAACAGCGAGACAATGCGCCGCGCCAGATCGCTCGCCGGCGGAGGCGTCTCGCGGCCGTCGCGAATGGCCTCCATCTCCGAGAATCGCGTCCGGTCAACCGCGATCTGTGCCTGGTACCACGGCGTGATCTCGGCTTCGGTGCGCCGATCGAAGTCGTCCACCAGCGCCCGTGGATCATCGCCGGAGGCTCGCACGGCATCTCGCAGCCGCAGCCCGTGGAGAAATCCCACCGTGAGACCGCGTCCGGCTGATGGATTCGTGCACGCCCACGCGTCGGCGACCGCCACGAACCCGGTCACGATCGGGACTCCGTCCACCACGAAGC
>Ga0111539_10007159_pt1 | contig 14300 bp, 10 predicted proteins | sample RhiMethybrSRZTD1_FD_79667 | JGI IMG/M metagenome (GOLD analysis project Ga0111539, IMG submission 79667) | Populus rhizosphere microbial communities from Tennessee, USA - Rhizosphere MetaG P. TD hybrid SRZTD1 (version 2) (version 2) | ecosystem: Host-associated > Plants > Roots > Rhizosphere >...
CCCGCCCGAGCCGAGCATGCGGATCGTGGCCGACATCATCGAGTACACGGCGCAGCACATGCCCCGGTTCAACTCGATCTCGATCTCGGGCTACCACATGCAGGAGGCGGGGGCGACGGCCGTCCAGGAGCTGGCGTTCACGATCGCCGACGGCCTCGAGTACGTGCGCCACGCCCTCGCCCGGGGGCTCGACATCGACAAGTTCGCCGGTCGCCTCTCGTTCTTCTTCGCCATCGGCATGAACTTCTTCATGGAGGTGGCCAAGCTGCGGGCCGCCCGCCTGCTGTGGCACCGGGTCGTCTCGCAGTTCGAGCCGAAGGACCCCCGCTCGGCGATGCTGCGCACGCACTGCCAGACCAGCGGCGTGTCGCTCACCGAGCAGGATCCCTACAACAACGTGGTGCGCACCGCGGTCGAGGCGATGGCGGCGGTGCTCGGCGGCACCCAGAGCCTGCACACCAACAGCTTCGACGAGGCGCTCGGCCTGCCGACCGACTTCTCGGCCCGCATCGCCCGCAACACCCAGCTCATCCTCGCCGAGGAGACCGGCATCCCCAAGGTCGTCGACCCCCTGGCCGGCAGCTACTACGTCGAGGCGCTCACCGACCGCCTGGCCACCGAGGCGTGGGCGCTGATCGAGGAGGTCGAGGGCCTCGGCGGCATGACCAAGGCCGTCGCCTCGGGCATGCCCAAGCTGCGCATCGAGGAGTCGGCGGCGCGGCGCCAGGCCCGGGTCGACCGCGGCGAGGAGGTCATCGTCGGCGTCAACAAGTACCAGCCGGCGAACCCCGAGCACGTCGACGTGCTGGCCATCGACAACACCGACGTCCGCCGCCAGCAGGTCGCCCGCCTCGAGCGGGTGCGGGCCAGCCGCGACGAGCAGGCCTGCCGGGCGGCCCTGACCCGTCTCACCGAGGGCGCGGCCGGCGACGGCAACCTGTTGGCGCTGTGCATCGACGCCGCCCGGGCCCGGGCGACGGTCGGCGAGATGAGCGATGCGATGGAGACGGTGTTCGACCGGCACAAGGCCGAGATCCGCTCGATCCACGGCGTCTACGGCGCCGCCTACGCGGGCGACGACGCCTTCGAGGCCACCCAGCGCGACGTCGAGGCCTTCGCCGAGGCCGAGGGTCGCCGGCCGCGGATGCTCGTCGTGAAGATGGGCCAGGACGGCCACGACCGCGGCGCCAAGGTCATCGCCACGGCGTTCGCCGACCTCGGGTTCGACGTCGACGTCGGGCCCCTGTTCCAGACGCCGGCCGAAGCCGCCCGCGACGCGGTCGACAACGACGTGCACGTCATCGGCGTCTCGAGCCAGGCCGCCGGGCACCTGACGCTCGTCCCCCAGCTCATCGACGAGCTCCGGGCCGCCGGGGCCGGCGACGTCGTGGTCGTGTGCGGCGGCGTGATCCCGCCGCAGGACCACGAGAAGCTGTACGACGCGGGCGTGGCCGCCATCTTCGGGCCGGGCACCAACATCCCCGACGCCGCCCGCAAGGTGCTCGGGCTGCTCCGCACCGGCGCCGGCGGCTGAGTCCGGGCGGCGCGGTGCCCTGCCGGTGACGGGCGGGTGACGGCCGGGCGACATCTGCGTCCCACCGCCGGCGCCTGTCCACACGCCCCTGGCGGTGTCGGTACCGTCACACCGTGGCCACGACGATCGACCGGTCGGGCGCGCCCGGGCCGGACGATGCGGGCGTGGACGATGACGCCGCCGCGCCTGGGGCGCCGGCGACGCGGCCGACCCGGTGGTGGGGGGCGGGGTCCCGGCTCGGGCGCCCGCCGCGCGCGGTGTGGACGGCGTCGCTGCTGCTGGCCCTCGTGGGTGCGCTGTGGACGGTGGCCCAGCCGCACTACCGGGCGCCCGACGAGGCCGCCCACGTCGACCTGGTGCTGTACCTGGCGGAGGGTCACCCCTACCCGCGCTACGACGGCCGGCGGTTCGGCGAGGAGATGGGGCTCGACGAGCACCGCCACCTCGTCGACCTCGCCATCCCCTGGCCCCGCTTCGCCGAGCACGACGCCCCGCCCCGCACCGACCGTCCCGACGTCGACGACCTCGGGGGCACCGCGCCCGACGCCGACGCCCGCCGACGGGGCTCCGACGGCTCCGCCCGCGCCGGGTACCCCTACGTCTACAACCAGATGCCGCAGCACCCGCCCCTGTACTACGAGGCGATGGCGACGGTGCTGCGCGCCGAGCGCCGGCTGCTGCCGGGCGACGACCTGCCGGCGCTCGACCGCGAGGTCGGGCTGCTGCGGCTGGCGAACGTCCTGCTGATCGCACCGCTGCCGCTGTTCGCCTGGGCGGTCGTCCGCCGGCTGGGAGGCGACGACCGCGCCGGCGCGGTGGCCGCCGTCCTCCCCCTGTGCGTCCCCCAGCTCACCCACATCGGCGCCGCGGTGAACAACGACAACCTGTTCGCCCTCGTCGGTGCGGCGCTGGCGGTGCTGCTGGCCGGCGTCGCCCGGGGCCGGCGCACCGCGGCCACCGACGTCGGCGTCGGCGCCGCCCTCGGGCTGGCGCTGCTCACCAAGGCGTTCGCGGTGATGTTCGTGCCGTGGGTGGTCCTGGCCTACGGCCTGGCCTGGCGGACGGGCCACGCCCGGCGCACGCCCGCGGGCCTGGCCGTCGCCGGGTCGGTCGCCGCCGCGCTCGGGGGCTGGTGGTGGATCGACAACTGGATCCGCGAGGGTCAACCCGCGCCGACCACCGAGAACCTCACGCGCACCGCGGCCGGGCGCCCCGCCGGGTTCACGCCCGACCGGGTGTCGTACGCGTGGACGTTCGCCGGCCGGCTCGTCTCGCGCACCTGGGCGTGGGTGGGGTTCGGTACGCCGAAGTTCGACCTGCCGTCGCTGCTCGTGGCCGGACTGACCCTGGCGTTCGTGGCCGTGACGCTGGTGGCGCTGGCGCGGGCGACCCCCGGCCTCGGTGCCGACGGCGGCCTGCGGCGCATCGACGTCGCGCTCGCCTGGCTTCCCGTGGTGCTGGTGGTGGCGTTCGTCTACCGGCGGGCGTGGGGGCTGTTCGGCACGACCGGCCGCTTCGCCTTCGTCCAGGGCCGCTACCTGTTCGGCGTCGGCGCCACCCCGGCGGCCGTCGCCGCCATCGGAGCCGTGCGCGTGCACCGCCGGGCCGGCGTGGCGGTGCTGGGTGTCGCGGCGCTGGTGCAGGGGTGGCTGCTGGCGGACGTCGTGCGGGGCTCGTGGTCGGGCGACGGCCGGTGGGGCGCGCTGTCCGGGATGCTGGCCTGGAGCCCGTGGCCGAGCGCCGCGGTCGTCGCCGTCGCGATCTCGGCGGGCGTCGTCACCGCCGTGCTGGCCCGCCAGCTCTGGCGGTCGGGATCCCCCGCGGCCGCCGGCTGATCGGAGCACCGGCGCGGCCGGGCGGGTTGGTCAGCCGTCGCCGACGAAGCCGAGCGGTGGTCCCATCGGGAGGCCGTCGGGCGGCGACGGCTCGAGGGCGAAGATGCGGGTGGTGCGCCCCTCGACCCGCTCCTTCCACACCAGGCGCAGCTCGGGGTGGCTGAACCCGGCGTCGCGCATGGGCTCGAGCTGCGGGCGCAGCCGGACGACGGTGTACCAGTCGACGACGATGTACCGGGCGCCGTAGTGCCGGGCGTAGTCGATGATCTCGTCCATCTCCGCGTAGGGGATCGCCATCGCGGGTCGATCGGCGTAGAACTCGACGACCATGCTGCGGGTCATGATGCGATCGCCGGGATCGGTGTTGGCCGCCAGCCACTCGCCGGCCTCGCGCTGGTCGAGGCCCTCGGACGGGTGCCACCAGCCCGCGCCCTCGCTGTGGAACCCGCCGATCGACGACACCACGCACAGCACGAGGACCGCGGCGACGACCGGGCCCCGCCTGCGCCGGGCCAGAGAGGCCACGGCGGTGCCCACGAACACCGTCGCGAACGCCGACGTGACCACCAGGTAGCGCGGTTGCACGAAGAAGGCGAGCGCGGTGGCCACGGGCAGCGCCGCGGCCGCCAGCACGAGGCGCGCCGCCCACGACCGCCGGGCCCGCCAGATGCCGACGCCGACCAGGACCCACAGGGGCGCGGGCAGGAGCACCCAGGCCAGGAACTGGTTCGGCTCGGGGACGGCCAGCTCGTCGCCGAGCTCGAGCGCGTTGGCGCCGACGATCGCCGCGTAGCCCCGGGGGTCGGACGCCGCCAGGGACGGGAGGGAGGTGCGCTCGGTGTTGGCGAAGTGCAGCCCGGTGTCGTCGAGCGCCCACAGCACGCTGTCGCGCTCCTGCCGGTCGGCCTGGGCGACCGCGTGCCAGGCCTCGATCGACGCGTCCTGGGTCTTGGCGCTGAGCTGCACCTTGCCGGTGTGCCCGTGGAGGTAGGCGGCATAGGGGGCGATGCACAGCAGCAGGAGGACGGCGAAGCTCACGGCGGCCGGGAGGGCCGACCGCACCCGGCGCCCGACGCCGTCGCCGCCGGTGCCCCGCAGACCGAGGAACACCACGGCGAGCCCGACGGGCACGGCGAAGAACAGGCCCTCGGGACGGGTGAGGTAGGCCAGGCCGATCAGCAGCCCGGCCCCGCCGGCACGCACCAGCCGCCCCCGGCCCCGGGCGTCCGCCGCCGACACGACGCACCAGACCGCGGACGAGATCAGCAGCAGGTACACGGCCTCGGACCCGGCGCCGCGGTTGACCAGGGTGGTCGACAGGCCGGGACCGAGCGCCGCCACCCAGGCGGCGACCGCCCCGGCGGCCGGCCCGGCGATGCGCCGGGCGAGCGCGGCCAGCGGGAGCACCAGGGCCAGGCTCGAGATCGCGGTGAGCACGACGGTGCCCGTGTGCGGGTCGGCGAAGACCTCGCCCCCGACGCCGAGGAGAGCGGGCACGAACGGCGGGAAGTGCAGCTCGGGCAGGCCCTCGTCGCGCTCGAACCCGTCGCCGGCCACGAGCGAGAGCCCCGAGCGCAGGTAGGCGGTCTCGTCGGTCGTGGGGGCCTCGTCGGTGAGGCTGATGGCGACACGCAGGGCCAGGCCGACGAGGAGGGCGCCGAGCACGAGCAGCACGTACCGACGCGCCACCCACGAGTCGCCGGCGGCGGGAGGGACGGCCGCGGCGCCGGCGGGGGCGCCGGGCGGCGCGGCCCGGGCTCCGGCGGCAGCCCCGGGTTCGGCGGGGCCGTGCGGATCGACGACGGTGGTCACGAGCGGGCCGGCGCTACGCGCCGGTCCGGGCGCGCGCCCGGACCATCGTCCAGGGGAAGGGCCGGCGCACCGACACGACGTCGAAGCGCGTCCCGACCAGGCCGGCGAACCGGCGCGACGACCAGTGCTGGACGTGCCCGGGGGTGTTGCCGAGCGCTCCGAGGTACTTGCCCCGCGCCATGTTGGCGATGCGCCACACCGGCTCGCGCGGCACCGACGTGACCAGGTCGCGGCGGCACAGGCGCTCGAGCTCGGCCAGCGCCGCCCCCGGGTCGGGGACGTGCTCGAGCACCTCGATGGCGAGCACGAGGTCGAAGGCGCCCGCGGGGAACGGCAGCCGGGCGATGTCGGCGAACACGCCGGCCAGGCCCCGCTCGTGCCACTCGCCGGCCAGCTCGGCGTCGGGCAGGTCGACGCCCACGATGCGGGCGTCGGGAAACCGCCGGCGCACCTCGCCGACCACCTCGCCCTCGCCGACGCCCACCTCGAGGACGGTGGCGGGCGGTTCGTCGGGCAGCGCCGCGTCCAGGGCGTCGAAGAAGCCGCGCATGAGTCGGCGCTCGACGGGGTTGGTCGACGCGTACTTGTCGTAGGTGTTGCCGGTCGGGACCGTGCTGTCGGTGGGCACCGAGGTCGTCACGAAGGTACTGGCTTAGCATCCGCGCCGGGCCCGGCCCCGGCCACGCCGCCGCGATCGGTCGATCGCCGCCGGATGTTCACGGAACGGACACGGGCGGTTCGCCCCGCGCCACCCACCGCACCACACAGGCCGTTCGCCCCGAACCAGCCGGGCGCACCACACGGGCGATGACGGCTGGTCCGGGCTGGGCGTCGGCCCCGGGCGATGATCCATGATGGGCCGGTGACCCCCGCCGACACCTCGTCGCCGAGCCCGAGGTCGCGGCGGGCGATGGTCGCGCCCGCCGTCGTCGGCGGCGTGATCGGCGCGGTGTGCATCGGGTTCGTCGCCAGCCGCATGGCCTCCCAGTGGGACGAGGTCCGCGACCACGTCGCCGACGCCTCGGTCGGCTGGCTGCTCCTCGCCCTCGCCCTCGCGGGTTCCGGCATGGCCTGGATCGCAGCGTGCTGGCCGCAGGCGCTCCGCCTGCTCGGGCACCCGACCGACCGGCGCCAGGCCGTGGCCTGGTACTTCGCCGGCGAGATCGGCAAGTACGTGCCCGGCGGGGTGTGGCCGGTGCTCGGCCGGGGCGAGCTGGCCCGCCGGGGCGGTGTGCCCCGCAGCCGCGCCTACCCGAGCGTCGGGTTGTCGCTCGTGGCGCTGTACCTGGCCGCGCTCGCCCTGGCCTCGGTGCTCGTGCCCCTCGACCTCGCCAAGCAGTCCGAGTCGCCCGCGGCGCTGGCGATGCTGGTGCTTCTCCCCCTCGGTCTCGCCGCCCTGCACCCGGCGTCGCTGTCGCGGGTGCGCGACGTCGTCGTGCGGCTGACCGGGCGGGGCGCCGACGTCGAGATCCCGCCGTGGCGCCACACCGTGGCGCTGGTGGTCTGCTACGTGCCGGCCTGGCTCTTCATCTGGGGTGCGACCTGGTGCGTGGCCCGGGCCCTCCTGCCCCATCCCCCGGTCCTGCGCATCGGGGTGGCCACCACGCTGTCGTGGACCGCGGGGTTCGTCGCCGTGCCGGTTCCCGCCGGCGCCGGGATCCGCGAGGCGGTGTTCGTGGCCTCGTCGGGCCTCCCCGCCGGCATCGGGGCGACGATCGCGGTCGGCAGCCGCCTGGCCTTCCTGATCGTCGACGTCGTGGGCGTGGCGCTGAGCGCGCCCTGGCACCGCCGCCGGGCGCCCCGCGTGCCGGCCGGCCCGGTGGTCTCCGACGCCTGACGGGACGAGAGGGCGGGGCGACGGCGGGTTCGCTGACGGGTCCGACGGCGCTCCTAGACTTCGCCCGATGACCCCCGGCCCGTCCGAGCTCGCCATGCGCGTGCGGGCGGGCGACCGACGTGCGCTCGCCCGGTCGATCACGCTCGTCGAGTCGACCCGCGCCGACCGTCGCGCCGAGGCCGCGGCCTTGCTCGACGAGGTGCTGCCGGCGACCGGGGCGGCCGTCCGCGTCGGCATCAGCGGCACGCCCGGGGCCGGCAAGTCGACGTTCATCGACGAGCTGGGCTCGCACCTCACCGCCGCCGGCCACCGGGTCGCCGTGCTGGCGGTCGACCCCTCGAGCCGGCGCAGCGGCGGGTCGATCATGGGCGACAAGACCCGCATGGAGCGGCTGGCCCGCGACCCGCGGGCGTTCATCCGGCCGTCCCCGTCCGGGGGCACGCTGGGCGGCGTCGCCCGGCGCACCCGCGAGGCGGCGCTGCTGTGCGAGGCGGCCGGGTTCGACGTCGTGCTGGTGGAGACCGTGGGCGTCGGCCAGTCCGAGACCGTCGTCGCCGACATGGTCGACTGCTTCGTGCTGCTGGCGGCGCCCGGCGGCGGCGACGAGCTGCAGGGCATCAAGCGCGGGATCATGGAGCTGGCCGACGTCATCGTCGTGAACAAGGCCGACGGCGACCTCCTGCCCGCGGCGCAGCGCGCCGTGGCCGACTACCGGCACGCGGTGCACCTCCTGCGCCCCAAGCACCCCGGGTGGACGGTCCCGGTCGTGACCGCGTCGGCCCTGTCGGGCACCGGCGTCGACGACGCCTGGGCCGAGGTCGAGCGGTTCCACGCCCACCTCGGCGAGGGCGACGGCCTGGCGCGCCTGCGGGCGGGGCAGTCGGTCGCGTGGATGTGGACCGAGGTGCGCGAGCGCCTCGTCGAGTCCCTGCGCCGCGACGAGCACGTCGCCAAGCGGCTGGCCGACGTCGAGGGCGAGGTCCGGGCGGGCCGCGTGTCCGCGACCACCGCGGCGCACGAGCTGCTGGCGGCGCACGGGCTGCCACCCGAAGACGACGAGTGACGACGACGAGGACGCGACCTGCCCATGGCTGACACCCCATCCGACCGCGCCCACCGGCTCCACATCACCGACGAGGCCCGGGCGCGCGCCCGGCGCCTCGCCTTCGGCGCCTACCGGCGGGCCGGGTCGCTCGGACGGCGCATGCTGGGGCCCGACCCGTCGGCCCGGCCGGCGACGCTGCCGGGCCCCGACATCGACCTGCCTCCGTGGCTGCCGCTGCCCGACGGCCGGGGGGTCGTGTGCGACATCTGCCGCTGGCAGGGCGAGGCGTTCGACGGCACCGAGCACGTCGAGCTGGCGCTGTGCCCGTGGTGCGGCAGCAACGGCCGCGACCGCTTCCTGCACTGGTGCCTGCGCGAGCGCGTCGACCTCGGCCCCGAGCTGCGGGTGGTCGAGTGCAGCCCACGTCTGGGCCCGGCGTACCGGGCGGCGATGGCGACCTGGTTCTTCTACCGCACGAGCGACTACGACCTCCGGGCCCACGCGGGCAACCTGCGCCTCGACCTCCAGGCCATCGACCTCCCCGACGACTGCGTCGACGTGCTGCTGTGCGCGCACGTGCTCGAGCACGTGCCCGACACCGACAAGGCGCTCGCCGAGATGTTCCGGATCGTGGCCCCGGGGGGGCACCTGCTGTTGCAGGTCCCGGTGCTGCAGGCTCGCACGGCGCCGCCGGCCGAGCCCGAGTTCCACGGCGACGACACCCCGGTGTTCTGGCGGTTCGGGTTCGACCTGACGGACCGCCTGCGCGAGCACGGGTTCACCACCGACCTGCTGTGCACGGCCGGCCTGGCCGACGCGGCCGCGTCGGCCGGCAACCCCTGGGAGGTCTGGGCGGGCGAGTTCGACGTGCCCGACCTGCTCGACGGCGCCCGGGCCGGGGCGGTCGCGAAGGACCTCGTGGTCGTCGCCGACGACCCCACGGCGACCCGCCTCGGGGTGCAACCCGCGTACCAGTACCTGACCTGGGACTGCGTCGTCCCCGGCTGACGTCGGGTGAGGCGGCGCCTCAGGCGGGGTCGTCGATGCCGAAGTGGCGCAGCAACGCCCCGACCCGCGCCGCGTTCGAGTCGAGGTCGACCTGGATCTCGGTGGCCAACGCGTCGATCATGCGGTCCTGGTGGTCGAACCGGGCGTCGACACCGTCGAAGCGGGCATCGACCGCGGCGAAACGCTCGTCGAGGTAGGTGCGGAGCCCCACCAGTTCGCTGCTCATGATCTCGACCGTCGCCCCGAGGGTGCGTTCGACCCTGACGACCCGCTCGACCAGCCGGTCGACTCGTCGCGCGTGACCTCGCTCATGTCTGTGCTCCTGGACCTCTCACCGTCTGCAGGATGCTCAGGCATCGATCTCACCCCCAGGCCCCCGTGGGTGGGCACGAACGTTCGTTCGTAGGATAGGGGTGGGCCTGGAGCGGCGCAAGGGTCATCCGATCCGTTCCAGCCAGAGGTTGGCGCCGGGGTTGCGGGCCACCCACGGCAGGCCCTCGAGCGCCGCCCGGTGCCGCGCCCACAACATGTCCTGGAACCAGCGGATCGCGAACGCGTCGTTGTAGGAGAGGAAGGCCCGCAGCAGGTGGGCCTCGTGCCACGCCCGCCCCTCGCGCACCCAGGCCTCGGGGTACTCGAAGGGGAAGAAGATGTCGTGCAGGTGCACCCAGGCTCCCCGCGCCAGCCGGGGCAGCACCTCGAAGAACAGGTGGTTCACGTCGGACCCCGCCTTGACCACGTGGGTCGAGTCGACGAACAGGACGTCGCCCGGGCCGAGGGCCGCGAACACCCGGGGGTCGACGTCCTGCACGGGCTGGCGGTGGATGGTGACCCGCCGCTCGTCGTCGGCCCGCAGCAGCCCCTCGACCAGCGCCGGGTACGGCTCGACGAACGTGACCTCGGTGCCCGGCAGGTGACGTTCGACGACGTCGAGGATGAGCGCCGACGAGTAGCCCGACCCCACCTCGACGATGCGCCCCGGGCGCAGGTGGCGCAGCATCGCGTAGAGGACGGCGCCGTCGCCGTGGGCGTAGGCCGGGTTGTCGAGCCAGTACCTGCGGTCGCCCCGCCGGTCCTCGTGCTCGTGGAGGTCGTCGCCTGCGGGGCCCGACGGGTCGAGCAGCGGCGACAGCCGGGCGACGAGCACGAGCTGCTCGTCCTCGCGCAGGTCGATGCCGGGCAGCTCGCGGGCGGGGTCGCGCAGCGCGGCGACCCGCCGCCCGTAGTCGGCCAGGTCGGGGTACGGCGAGTAGAAGTGGCCCGGCGGCACCCAGGTCTCGTACACCGAGCGCAGGTGCGCGTTCTCGTTCGCCAGGGCCCGGGCCCGCCGCTCGGCGCCCGGCAGCCGGGCGAGGCGCCCGGCGAGGGTGCGCGCCGATGCCGTGGGCGTGCGGGCGGCGCGGGCCGCCCGTCGCGCCGTGTGGCCGAGGCCGTGGTCGCCGGACGCAGGATCGGGGGCACCGGGGGCGGGCACGCCCCGATCATGGCAGCCCCGCGGCGGGCCGCATGACAGGCGGCTCAGCCGACGTCGGCGGTGAGCGCGTCCACCTCGGCACGGACCGCGGTGCGGAACGTCTCGGCGTCGAAGTCGTGCGCCCGGCGCTCGGCGGCCGCGGACAGCGTGGCCCTCCAGGCGGGGTCGGCGATGAGGCGGCGGGTCTGCGTGACCAGGTCGTCGAGGCCGGCGAACCGGTAGCCGGAGGCACCGTGGTCGACGATCTCGACCTGCCCGGCGGCGTCGATCACGACCGGCACCGCGCCGGCGGACATCGCCTCGACGGTCGTGATGCCGAAGTGCTCGTAGCGGTCGGGGTGCCGTTCGGGGTCCTCGCCGAGGCCCGCGGCGTGCCAGAAGATCGACGCCAGGCCGTAGAGGTCGCGGAGCTCCGCGCCCGACGCGTCGGGGTGCAGCACCACGGGCAGGCCGTCGGCCGCGGCGCGGATCTGGTCGAGGTACGGGCGGTGCTCGGCGGAGCAGCCCCCGACGAGGTGGTACTCCCAACCCTCGGCGCCGCCCCCCGCCACCAGGTCGCGGAACGCGGTGACCATCTCGAGCTGCTTCTTGTTGTGGCCCGTGCCCGGCAGGAAGAAGCGGCCCACCGACAGGATGACCGGCGCCTTCTCGCCCCGGGGCATCATGCCGACCGGCGGGTGGAGCAGCCCGCTCGGGCGGTGCCACAGCCGCTCGATCCAGCCCTGGGTGTAGCGCGAGTTGGCGAGGAGCCGGTCGTAGGTGTCGAGGTGCGCCGGCCGGCCCGTCTCGCCCGCCAGCACGGGGACGGCGCGGGCGACGCCGCCCCGCCATCCGCCGCCGGCGTGCACGCCGATGACCGGCACGCCGAGGGGGCGCCGGTCGGAGCCGATGCCGACGTCGGCCGGCACCCACGGGCGGCACCGCAGGTCGACGTGCACCGTGCCCCCGGCCGGGACGTCGACCGTGAAGCTCAGCGCCACGCTGCGCCGGCGGTCGAGGCGAGACGCCGGCGCGTCGAGCGTCGCCCGTCCCAGCACGGTCCCCTCGACCTCGGCCCGCACCTCGAGCGGCGCCACGGCCGGAGGCAGGTACCGGCCGAGCAGCACGGTGACGGGCACCGGTCCGCCCGCGTCGGACGACACGAGCAGCTCGGCGTCACCGCCGGTCCAGCGGATGCCGTGCATGCGGGTCGACTCGGGCGTGTAGAAGCGCTCCCCCAGCTCGACGCGCACGCCACCGGCGTCGAGGAGGCCGCCGGCCCGGCCCGCGACCCAGCGGCGGGCCTGCTCGGCCCGGTCGGGGCGGGGCCCGGGGAAGTGCACCACGAACAGGCCGTGACGGGCGCGGTTGGCGTCCCAGCTCAGGTAGGAGGCGTTGACCAGCAGGTCGTACGCCGCCGAGGCGCGGGTCACGCCGAGGTCGTCGTCGAGCACGTCGACGCCGACGGCGGACAGGTCGAGGTGCAGGCGCTCGCCGAGCCAGGCGACGTCGACGTCCTCGTGGGCGAGGAGGCGGACGTCGTGGTCGTCGGCGAGCGCGGCGGCGATGCCGGCCGCGAACCTCTCGCCGCCACCGCCCGTCGGCCAGTAGCGGTCGTAGACGGCGACCTTCACCGGCGTCCCCGGAGCGGGCGGCTCACCGGCGCACCCGCCAGGTGGCCAGCTCGGCGTCGCCGACCGTGGCGGCGCGGCGGATGCGACGGCGCCGGGCCAGCGCCCCGGGGGCGAGGCGCAGGAAGTCGGCGAACGAGCGCAGGCGCCGCCACACGATCGTCGGCCGGGGCCGGTGGGCGCCGAGCACCGGGGCCACGATGTCGCGCCGGGCGTAGGACAGGGTGGTCAGCCCGTAGCGCCACACGGCGTGGACGGCCTCGCGGGCCGGGGCGTTCTTGACCAGCATGAGCAACCGGTTGCGCTCGACGTAGTGCTGGAACACCGGCGACCCCTCGCCGGTCGAGGCCGCGTGCACGTGACGGGCACGGGCCTCGGGGACGTACCGGTAGCGCCAGCCGCGGCTGCGCCCCCGCCACGACAGGTCGGTGTCCTCGTAGTACAGGAAGAAGTCGTCGTCGAAGAGGCCCACGTCGGCCAGGTAGGCCGGACGCAGCAGCACGCTGCCCCCGCACCAGGCGAACACCTCGGCGGGCGCCTCGTACTGGCCCTCGTCGAGCTCCATGAAGCCCCGGTCGGCGCCGTAGCCGCCCTCGAAGAGGACCGATCCCGCGTTCTGCACGACGTCGACGGGGGTGCCCCCGACCGGCACGGGGTGCCAGGCCCGGGCGCGGGTCACGTCGACGGTCGACTCGGCGCCACCGGACCGGACGGTCACGGCCTTCGGGGCCTCGGCCGCGAGCTCGAGCTCGACCCGGTCGGGCAGGTGCACGCCGTCGCCGACCGGGACGCGCACGGTGGCCCGCTCGCTCGTCCACTGGAAGGTGCCGCCGTCGGGCAGGTGCTCGATGCCCCAGGCCCCGTCGGCGACCTGCGCGTCGCGCCAGCGGTCGACGCCGTCGACCCGTACGCCGCTGACCATCACGCCCAGCCGCCGGGGGTCGGGCCCCGCGGGGCTGAACGTCGGGGACGTGATCTCGACCTCGACGAAGCGGTCGGCGAACACCATCAGGGCCGACGCCGCGCCCAGGCCGTCGTCGGCCTCGATGCCGGCGACCAGGGCCCGCAGCCAGCCGGGCTCGACGAACGAGTCGGCGTTGACCAGGCCGACGTAGTCGACGCCGTCGAGGTCGCGGAGCGCCAGGTTGTTGGCGACGAAGCCACCGTTGTGGTCGTTGCGCACGAGCCGCACCCCCGGCCGGGCGGCCGCGACCGCCTCGCTGCCGTCGGTCGACGCGTTGTCGATCACGACGAGGTCGAGGCGCTCGGCGGGCCAGTCGAGCGCGCCGAGGGCGTCGAGGCACCGGGGAAGGTGCTCGCCGCCGTTCCAGTTCAGCACGACGAGCCGGACGAACGGCAGCCCGGCGACCGCGACGCCTGCGGGCCCGTCGGACGGCGCGCTCACCGGGCGCGGTGCGGGGTGCGGAGAGGGCACCGGGCGAGGGTACCCGGGCGTCGCGGGCGCGGTGAGCGCTCGTCCGGCGTCGACGGCGCGGCTCTCGGCCCCGGGCGATCGCCGTCGGTACACTCCGCATCCGTGCCCGACACAGACGACGTCACATCCGCCCCCGCCGACCCGCCGTCGGGCAGGGACGCCGGCCAGCTGTACGGGCGCTGGTACTACTCCTCGTACGAGATGCCCTACGAGGAGGACAACTGGCGCCACTTCTTCGGTGGCGTGGCCGACGCCATCGTCGCGCAGCTGCGCCCGGCGACGGTGCTCGACGCCGGGTGCGCCAAGGGGTTCCTGGTGGCGGCCCTGCGCGAGCGGGGCGTCGACGCCACCGGGTTCGACGTGTCCGAGGTGGCGATCGCCGAGGCCCCCGACTCGGTCCGCGAGCACGTGCGCGTCGGCTCGCTCACCGACCCGATCGACGGTCACTACGACCTCGTGACCTGCATCGAGGTCATCGAGCACCTCGATCCGGCGGACGCCGCCACCGCGGTGTCGGTGCTCGCCGCGGCCAGCGACCGCGTCCTGCTGTCGTCGACGCCGGGCGACCGCGACGAGCCCACCCACGTGAACATCCAGCCTCCCGAACGCTGGTCGCAGCTGTTCGCGGCGCAGGGCATGTTCCGCGACTTCCACCACGACCCCGCGTACCTGTCGCCGTGGGCGACGCTGTACCACCGTGCCGCACCCTC
>Ga0111539_10007162_pt1 | contig 14297 bp, 6 predicted proteins | sample RhiMethybrSRZTD1_FD_79667 | JGI IMG/M metagenome (GOLD analysis project Ga0111539, IMG submission 79667) | Populus rhizosphere microbial communities from Tennessee, USA - Rhizosphere MetaG P. TD hybrid SRZTD1 (version 2) (version 2) | ecosystem: Host-associated > Plants > Roots > Rhizosphere >...
CCGTCAATACACTTCCTCACGCATGTTCTTGGCAAAGAGTTTATTCAGGCATGGATAAACTTTGCATCAAGTCGACAGTGAAGTTCGGAAAGTTCAGCGGAGCACGAATCGCACAAATCGCAAGCCTGACCCCGGTTTGTTCGGTTTGGATAAACTTTGCATCTAGTCAACAATAAAGTTCGGAAAGTTCAGCGGAGCACGAATCGCACAAATCGCAAGCCTGACCCGGTTTGTTCGGTTTGTCACAGGTGTCCTTAGGAGCGAAAGGAACTTCTCGTAATCGGAAGGCGTGTTGAATATCTGCCGGCGATTATTGCCGCGCGTAATAACGTGATAGAGACCACCTGCAACTTCCGCGCGCGCCTTCCGAGCCATGGGCCGCGGATGCTAATCCGAGTCCGCTGCTTCGTCAACGCAATTACTTTGCTTCACAGGCTTGTTATTGGAAGTAACTGAGTTCGGTGGAAACGAGACAAAACTGGCACCACTGTGAGAATCGAAGAATCGAAGGCCTGACCCCGTTCAAGTTCAATTTAGGTGACGCCATCTTTTTATCTATATTAAATTCGTTCACGCTCAATTGGATAGTGACTCTTCGCTTAGTTCCTTGACGATGCGATCAATGATGTGATGAGAATCCCAGACGGCTGCTTCTTCAAGGCCTTTACATTCCTCGGAGGTCGCGTCCTTAATTTCTCCTTTATGATATATCTTCGGTATACCGGTAATCACATCTTTTACAACCATGGGGGGAGGCCACTCTGAGTCAGCAGACTTGAATGGATCTCTCCCCACAATGCGCCAGTCGTCCAGTACGTCGGTGTAAACGCCCACAGTGAACAAAAACTCTCTTGAGCCTATCGGTGGCTGACCCGGTTTCTCCGACACTTCATGATAGATTCCAATGGATGCATCCCTGTAGATTCGTCCGTAGGCGAACCTTCCGTCCGGCAAGGGGATTTCAGCAACATCACCGACTTTCATGACCGACTAGTGTAACATGCAGTTTTATTTCTACTGACCGAATGCTCTCCTACAAGCGGTACAATAGAGTGGGCGATTCGGATTCTTCGGGCTGATGCCGTTGATCTGAGGGGCTGCTTTGCCCCATCTCCTGAAATATTCAATCAAGGATTGTTCTCGGCCCCTGATAGCTTCATAACTACGCGATGACTTATCCAATTTCGCCGGCCCATAGCCGCGGCCCGTCCATGGGTGTCGGGAATCACGTCTCGCGATATTTTCCAATGGCGTACCATATCCGCTAGTTCTCCCGGAATAAACGTCGCCTGTCCCTGGATGTGTCTTGGTATACGTCTGGTAGGTCTTTACTGGGGCGCCCCCCATTTCCTCGACCATCGTTGCAGTGCGCGCACTCTCAACGCTTGCAGCGCCACTAGCTTGGGCACTTTTTGCTCCGAAATAAAGCAAAGACAGATTAACTCCCCACATCGCGCCGTTTTCCCCGGTAGTACTTGGCTGAGCATATTGGACCGTCGGGAACCTGTAATTGATGGTCTCTCCCGCCATTGAGTGATCGTGGATGTAGTTATTGAGATCGAGGCCAGCATTCACCACGGTGTTAATGGTATTCGGCACACTAACAGCAGCGTTGTATAATCCTTTGGCTCCCCCAACGACAGTATCTTTTGCAACTTGGGTTATATCGGATACCTTAGACTGGTGCCCATCAGGGTCGAGGAAGCGCATCGGGTTGTTCAGACCGTAATGATACTTGTTAAGACTTTGAGGGTCCGCCAATTCCGCATAAAAAGTTGGGTTGTGAGCCGCAACGTCAGCGAAGAGTTCAGTTGGTCCCCCGGAGAATTCGTCGGGGCTGGTAAACCGTCCCTGCGCTGATGAGTAGTACCTCGCAAGGAAGTAATCCAGTCCCGTCTCGTTGTCCCGCTCTTTTGAGGTGAATTTCTGTCGCGCACCGTCAGCGTTGGTGTAGCCTCGTGCAACTGTCCGCAAACCGGTGCCGTCGTAAATATCCTCGCCAAACGGCAAGTAATCATGCCGGCTCGTTTTCGCTAATGAACCGCTCTGGTCAAAGACCATGCGCGGCGTACCGAGGTGGTCCGGCACCAACCAGTGAATGTTTCCACCACCTGCTGAAGTAACACACAAACCTGAGACATGCTGCTTAAACTCAATTGAATCTTCAAACGCGTCGAGCAAATGCTCGCGGTTACTCCCTTGAAGTTCGCCCATCCAGAAGTTGTATCCATTCCAGTTTCCATCGGGCGGATCGTTGGGCTGACGATGCAGGTATCCGGTATATAGATCGGTCATGAATTGCTCATCGCTGGGGCTCCCATAAGCACTCGCATGGAAGAGTGTGTTCCCAAGGTCCTGAGCTTCAGCCAGCAACTCCGCTTGACTTGTGTTCTGCGCGGCCGTCAGGCTGGCCGTCCACTGGGCCAGCTCAGTCGAGTCCGGCTGCCGGTGCAAGACGCCCTGATAGAAATCTTTGACGAAGTGGTCGATCGACTTGTAACAGGAGTTCGCCCCCCTGCCGCTGGTCGCACGTGCGCGCAACTGGCGGATGTGATTGGCCCTGATTGGCGTTCCATTCGGAGCTCCGGCCAGAACGGCATCCTCCCAATTAGCCGTCAGGATGCCGAGCGCGCTCAGAGCTTCGTTCAGCTTATCGCGGAGATCCTTTACGTCCTCTTTGTAGATTAGATCGCCAGTGGCCAGGTTTGGATGCGTCCAGGTGGCGGCGGACCATCCCGCCAGACTGCGCACGGCGTTCACCATCGTGCGCAGCTCAGTGATGTGCGCGGCCTTGATTGGTGTGGCTTCGGCGGGATTTTCAGCCGTCGACACGATGGTGGGATCCGTGGGAAAGGTAAACCGGGCGCCCAGGGCGATGTTGCTGTAATCAGACGTGCAATCTCCATTGCTCTCTGCGGCGGTGCAAACCCGGTAGAGATAGGCGGTGGCGGTAGCGGCGCTAGTGTCTGTCTTTGAGGCCGTAGTGACGGTGCCCAGCGAAGTGAATTCGTTTTCTCCCGCAGCCTTGCGCTCAACCCGGTAATAGCCGGCGCCGTCAACGCCTGCCCAGCTCAGTGAAATGTTACTGCTGGTGGAATTAGTGGTCGGCGCCGCGGTCAGATTCGCTGGAATCACGGCTGCCGCCGCCGCTACCTCTGCGGTAATCAACAGCTGTCCATTTCGGTAGCCATATTCTTTCTGCGGATTTGAAGCAGCCGCATTTCCGGCGTATTCGGCGATCAATTCCCCGCCCACACCGTAAACCTGCCAGGTCTCGACTCCGCCCACGACCCGCTTAACTCTGTGCCCGTCGCCATCGTAGCTGTAGGTGGAGTTCGACTCCTGGGCGGCAATCACTCGGTTCTCGGCGTCATAGGTGCGTGTGCCACCGCCGCTGAAGGTATCGTTGTCGAGATTTCCCGCGTCGTCGTAATGCATCGTGCCGCTGGGCGGACTCAGACGGTTGGTTGCAGGGACTACCGTGAAGTTTGGCTTGGGTATGCCGGTGCCAAAGGTGTTCGAAGAGTTTTGATCAATCGTACGGTTGCCAAACCGGTCATAAACGTATTGCTGCTGCCAGTCATAAGTGCTATTGCCGGTGTACTCGTGCACTTTCTCGAGCCGGTCGAGGGGGTCATAGGTGTATTGTTGATACCAGGAAGTCGAACTCGTATTGCTTTCGTTATTCGGGACATACACGGACTGCTTCAACAGGTTCCCGTTGTTGTTTGCGCCGTCGCACACGCCCGAACACGCGCTGCTGTAATCGTTGATGATCTTGCCGCGATTCCAGGTTGTGTCGCCGCTGGTTCCCGAAGCCGTGCCTACACGCATTTCTGCTAATTGACCGCGACTGTTGAAGAGCAGTTTGTTATAGAGCGCAGTCGATGTTCCGAACTGCTCCTGTGTCATTTGCCCGGCCGAACCATAGACGATTCCCTTTGCGTAAGTGCGCGTCACGTTGTCGCCGAGGTTGCCCGTAAACGCCGGATGCGTCGAATCCTTATCAGCCAATCTGCCGGCATTGTCGTAGTTATAGTTGACCGTGCGGTTCGAAGGGTAAAGCACGGTGGTCACATGGCCAGCGAGATCGTAAGCGTAACTGATTGAATAGGGCTGGTTGCCGATGGTTTGCGTGACCGCCAGTACTCTGCCCAGCTCGTCATAGCCACTAAACGTGTAACTGGACACACTAGAACTGACAGATGTCAGGCGTCCTTTGCCGTTGCTCGCGGTGTCGTAGGCGTAGGTAACCGTGGGCGTACTGTCCGAGTAGCCGCGGCTGGTTACGCGATTGAGCGCATCGTACGCATAGGTCGTGATGACACTGCGTGCATCGGTCTTAGCAATAAGATTGCCGTTATCGTCATAACCGTACGTGATCGTGCCGCTCTCCGGGTTCAAGGCTGAACGTAAACGTGAAAGTGAATCGTACGTAAAAGTGCGCGTCTGGTCGCCTTGATAGACGTGCTTGAGATTGCCGAACACGTCATAGTCATAAGACGTGTGATAGTTGTAGTTTGAATCGTTGGGAGCTTCCCATACGTCGGTCAAACGGCCCAACGCATCACTGCTGCTTTTGCGCTGCTTGCCGACCTCATCGGTAACGGTGACCGTGTTGGCATCGTAGGAAGTGTTCACAGTGCCGGTCCATGCGCCACCTGTGCCGGTTGCTGCGGGCTGGCTTGCGCCCCCGAAAGTGGCCACCTCAATCGGACGGCCCATCACATCATTCGTAGCCCGGGTCCAGCCGTCAGTTGACGCGCTGATTACATTTGCCAGCGGATCAGAGCCACAATCGTGCGAGCTCCCTTGAATGGTGCATCGCATTGGCGATGAGGACCAAGTCACACGACTGGCAGTGTTATAGGCCTTGCGAGAGAAGATGCTGTAATTCGTTCCGTCTTCAGTCTGTTCAGTCAACACCACCCGACCCAGCATGTCGTTGGTGGTGCGCGCTTTCAACAATTGGTCATTGACGGCAAATAGATCGGAGGCAACGATGACCTGTCTACTGCTGTCGTAATACGTGTTCGTCACGGTTTGTTGCCGGCTGCTGCCATTGACCGTTACCGCGGGCCCGGTAGTGATACCGGGCCGGCCGAACGGATCGGGAACGTTGCCCGGCAACAATTGATTCGTGTAACCGATCGTCGTGATTCGCCCGTTGATATCAGTCGTGCTGGTGACCAGGCCCGTGGAGCAATCATAAACCGTCTGGCTGACCTGCGCCCCCGTTCCGTTCTGAGGATCGACCGTGACGCTCGTTGGCTGCGCGTGTGAGCATGAGTCGTAGCCTATGGTCGTGACCTTCCCGCGCCCATCAATGGTCGTCTCCACGTTTCCGTAGGTGTCATAAGTCATCGACGTGGTGATCCACTTGCTGTCTACATCGTCATAGACACGCTTGCTGGTAAGATTGCCGATCGATGGCGCTACTCCATAGGAATTGTAGTCGTAACTTAATTGGGTTACTGCGGGACCGATAGTCGATTGCTGAAGCGCATTGAGAATTAAAGGTGTAACGGTTGATAACGATCGCCGCGCGTAAACGTTGGTTGAGGTTGAGGCGCTGGAATCGTTGTAATAGGCGTTCGACACCGTACGCAAAGCGGTGGCGCAGCCAGGCACACCGGTAGGCACACCTTCGGCATCACGCGACACAGTGCAACCTTGAGCTGAAGGATCGAACCAGTCGTAATCGGTCTGCGTGAGCAGGTTGCCGTTATAGTCATAGCTGTAAGTCTTGGCCGACATTTTGATCGGATTGTGACTGGAAGTGTCATCCAGCAGAGTCGTGTATTCGGCGTCAACCACAGGATTGAATGTTACGAGCGCAGGACCAGGCGCGATGTTGGCGCCGCCGAAGTTCATCAGTGTCCAGTGACGCTCAATCAGTATTTTGTTTGACTGTTTGGTGCGGTAAACAAGACCCGCTTTACCGTCAAAGCTCGCGCTGCTGTAACGGTACGCCGGGTCACTGGAATATCTGGTTTCAACGACCGACGAGCCGTCAGGCCCATGGAAAAATGAAGTATTGGACGCGCTACTGATGTCATAGCCCCAGTCTTCGCTCGTGCCATCGTGCACCAGTTGTTTAGATGCCACGCCGTCGCGAGCCAGCTCATTTGGATCATCGAACAGTGATGAGCCGTCGAGGCGATAGCCGTACTTAACCACTGCCCCGGACGGCATGGTCATTTGACTGAGTGAGCCCAGGCCGTGAGAAGTTGAAGTGATCGTCTGCTCGCCACTAAAGCAGTCCTGTACCCACGGCTGGGTGACGGAATCAGTGGTATCCGAGTTGTAGGCAAAGCTGAATTGACGTCCACTCTCGTTTGGTTCTGTTTGCGGAAACACAATCGAGCGCACGACAGGGAGAGCCTGGGTGAACTTGATGGCTGCCTGGCTGCAAAAAGAATCGCCAAAGACGTAAGCCTTATTGAGGACCGTAGTCGTTCCCAGGTTGACGTAGATAGTCTGCGGGACGCCACCAACGGTTGGATAGTGGACCTGAACCTGTCCGTTGCCGCTATTCGCGTAGGCGTCGTAAGTGACTGTGATCTCACGCCCACTTTGTTCATCTTGATAGTGGGTGCCGGCACTATCGCCAAAGATTTTGATCTTGTTTTGGTTCGTATCGATTATCCGTTGAATGCCGTCGGCCTGCACGACCCGCGTGCCATCGGGCATATAGAGAGTCCAGCTCAACGGAACGCCGTGGGGACGGATCCAGAGGCCGGGAGATACTTCAACCAATGGATTTGGATCGATTTTGACCCACAGATGGCTGCCATCGAAGGAGTAGTACCGCGCCGACTGATTGGCGTTGTCGGGATCGTCCTTGTAATAGCCGCGCAGGTAACTGTGATGCAAAAACGGGTCCCCATACGCTGTTGCATCCAGGGGACGAAGCTCGTGAGTGGAACCGTCCGGAGTCGTCAGAATGGCTTTGCTCCAACGATTCCCGGTAATCAAATTATATTCGGGATCGTCGCCTGGAAGCGTAACCATCTGATAGTCTTCCGATATGCTTTCAAAACGAATGGAATAACCAGCGCCAATCGACCAGCCACCTATGGGATCCGCAAATTGCACATTGCTAACGGCATAGGTGAACAACGTTTCCTCATAGGCCGGATTGGAATGCCGCTCCTCTCTGACTACGTCCCAAACCTTACTGTTATATACAGCTCGCACGGTCAAACCGAGCTTGCCGCCGGCCATTGGCGGTAGCGAGGCCAGTGGGATAGAGAGATTCAGATTACCGTTGGTGAGATTGATGCTCTCAATATCCGAAACTGCATACGAACCGCTGGCGCTGATGCCGCGATCCGGACGAGCTGCCGCATTTTGACCGTATCCAACTTGAGCGGCCAGCCCAATGATTGCCAAACCCAAAAACAACCTGACGGAAAAGAGTCGAAGGTGAGTCATCGCTGCTTACCTCCTTCGTTCGAAACATAGCCGAAATTTTGGAGCTGGTACTCCATGAGCAGTTGTCCCTGACTCGTCCACCTGATTTTTGCGGGCACTTTTTCTCCGTTAACTTCAGTCCAGGTAAACTCTGCCGTTAGTTGTTGACCGTGGAAATCGGAGACAATGCGGTCAATCAAGCCGGATAAAACATTGATGTAATAAAGGCGCCAGCTGCTGAGCGCTCGTTTGGCTTCGTCGGTTTGCGGATCATTAACGCGGACAACGTTCCACAATTGGCCGTTTGCCGGGCCGTCGGCGGATTGGCGGACGTTGGTGGCCACGGTCGCGTAACTCGCGCCTCGCAGTTGTGCCAACACAAATTGATCCGGGCTGTCCAGGACCAGGCGCTCCGTCAAGTCACGGTCAAGGTTGCCGGCCCGGCTACCCGCAGAGAGCACGCCCTCGCTCGCGTCCCAGGTGAGCGCTCCGCCTCCTCCCGACAGCTTGATCTCGACCTTCTCGCCGTCGTCCTTCTGTTCACGTTTGGTTTGCACCTGTCTTTGTTCAGAGCCAATCTTTAGCGTCCCCACCAACACAGAAGTGCTGCGTTTGTCAGAGTCGAATCGTTTGCCCACCGTCCGTGCCAGCCTGACGGCTTCGCGCTGTATTGATAGATTCCGTTCCTGCGACTTGAGCTTTTTGCTGCCCTGGCCTTGCAAGAAAGTAGGCGCAGAGATTTGCGGGGCAGGCTGTCGTTTTTTGAAGAATCCTGACCGGGCACCGACAAATACGATCAGTCCAAGCGGAAGAATAACCAAAGCAGCGGTGACACTGTTCTTGTGCTTCATCGGAGGCGCTCCTTTATTCGAAAGCTTCTGCGCAGGCGTTTACTGCAAACTCAACAAAACCAAGATCTCGCCCTTCCCTTTTTCCAAAGGCTCGAGCGCTTTGCCAATCAAGGTTCCGGGACGGTGAATCTTCACACCGCCGAGGTTTATTTCCTCTGACTTCATCGCCACGCCAGGCACGTCGCTGGTGACCAGCAGGTCGCCGATGCGGATTGCACCTTTGCTCGCATCGACTTTCACTTTGACTCGGCCAGTGGTGGCGACCAGAACTTTGCTGTCGCTTTTTTCACCGAGCGCGATGCCTGGTTGTGCAGAGATCACACCGGCTACGCGCGTGTCGTAACTGGTGGACGATGAAATGACTTGGTTGGATTTGGTTGAGTCGAGAACTACGACTGTGCCGGCGGCGAGTTGTTCAGACGAAGGCACCCACTCGGCGACGTCCTGATACTTGGCATTAATAGTCCCGCTGATTGTTACGTTGCCACTCTCGTTAACGGAGAAAAGCGTTGTGCGCGTGCCGCCGGGGTTCCCTTTAGAGATTGAAAAAGTTCGATCGCTGTAGTTGCCACTACTGTCGATGAGAATATCTGTCCCGTGATAAGACTCGAGATAGGTCCAGCCCGCATCTGCTTTGAACTTGTTGTAGCTTCCATTAAAGAAAAATGGATCACTAGTACCTGAGACGACCTCAAATTTGCGCACCGGACTCATCGTTCCGATTCCGACATTGCCGCTATTTACCAAAGTCAGGGCTGACGTTCCGGTGCTGCTTACGTTGTTCGAAGTGGCATTAACCCAAAAGTTCAATCCGGTGCTGTAGTCATAACCGATCCCTCCCCAACGACTACTACTTGAGTTCACGTTGCTGTAGAAGACCTGTACCGGGAAAGTCGCCTCAAGCATTGAGGTGCGATTCCAACCTCCTGCCATGCCCGTCCCGCCGGTGGCGTGAAGCGGCGCGACCGGAGTGGTCGTGCCAATACCAAGGTTTCCCGATTGATCGATCAGCAGACGGGTGGTACCTGCTGCATATGGATCGCCTAAAGCGGCATTCGAGTTCCGGATGGACAGTCCGCCGACTTGATCGTAAAAGGCTGAGACTAACCAGTTGCGTTGGTCAGGGCTCGAGGAAGACGGCCGAATGACAATGTTGGCCGACGATTGGGCGGACGTAACCCCGGCGCCGACCCTGATACCGTCTCCGTTGGTTGCCGTATTCACATCCAACTTGAAACTGGGACTGGTGGTGTTGATGCCGACATTGCCGTTAGCCCCACCGACGTACAGAAAATCGGTTCCGCCATCCAGTGCCCCGGAATTCACGCGAAAAGCGCCGCCGCTACCAGCAGAGATTCCTGCAACTACGTCGCCCGGATGAAGCGAATGTGAGTGCGCATAGGCAAGGATGGCTCCGCCGTAGCCCGCCGAGCCGGCTCCGGCCTGAAACACGAGCCGACCGGTCCCGGTGTTTATCTGATCTGTGATTACGTACCTTGTGCCGCCATTCGTCCCTTGCAACTCGAGGTTGCCATTGATGTTTACGGCCTGGCTGCCGCTGGTTGTGTTAACGGTTACGGCGCCGCTGGACGGAAAATTGTTTTGCGCCCGAATGCCTTCGGGGGAAGCCAGGACAGCCGTTGCGATAAAAGAGCCGACAATGAGAAATGTCCTTAGGGATACCGTTTTCATCTGTGTACCTCGCTCTAGCTACTGAAGACTTAGTAAAACAAGAATGTCGCCTTTGCCTTTTTCCAAAAGTTCGAGTGCTTTGCCAATCAAGGTGCCGGGCATGTGCATCTTCCGGCCCGCAAATTCGACAGGCTCTGACTTCATTGCAACTCCCGGCACGTCGCTGGTAACCAACAGATCGCCGATGTTAATCGGACCTTTGCTCGCATCGACTTTCACTTTGACTCGGCCGGTGGTCGCGACCAGAACTTTGTTATCGGCCTTTTCACCAAGTGCGAGGCCGGGCTGCTCTGAAATCACGCCGGCGACGCGCGTGTCATAACTCACCGTCGATGAAATGACTTGATTTGATTTGGTTGAGTCGAGGACTACGACGGTGCCGGCCGTGAGTTGTTCAGATGAGGGCACCCATTCGGCGACGTCCTGGTATTTGGCGTGGATCACTCCCGATGCTTTTATGTCCCCGTTGACATCCAACTCGGCGGTAGGATTGTTGTTGTTGATGCCGACTTTGCCGTCATTCTTAACATATAAACGGTTCGCATTGTTGGTCGTGAAACTCAATGCGCCGGATAGGTTACCTATTTCAAAATCTGCGCCGGTATTACTTTGAACAATGGAGCCGCTCAAACCCGCAGCAGCAGATTTGATGTTGATCTGTCGACCGCTAATGCCGTTATTCGACAGACGTAAAGTTGCCTGTACATCCGTATCCTGGTTGATACCGAGTTGAGCGGGCGGACTCGTCGTGCCGATGCCCACGTTGCCGCTATTGGTCAGCGTCATGGTGTTGACTGACGGAGCACCCCCCGTAGTTTGGCCGTAGCCTAAAGTTAGGCCAGTATTAGAATAGTAGGTGAGATATGGATTGTTACTGCTAAAACCAAGAGAGGTGAAGTACCCGCCAACAGTCTTTTCGGTGGTAAAGCCAGAGTCCCCAACTATCTGTAGTTTGGACGCGGACGGACTTGTCGTGCCAATGCCGACATTGCCACTCGTGTAATTTACATTTCCGCTGCCGCTCGACCACTGGCTGGTCGTGACAGGTGAGCCATTGATATTCAGACTAGTCGCGTTGATTGCTCCATTGACGTCAAGCGTGTAGCCCGGCGTAGGCGTTCCGATGCCAACCTTGCCCTGGTCCGGCATGAGCAGCAAGTTGCCGGTCGCATTATTTTTTATTTGCAGAGCCCGCTGCCAAACTGAGCCATTAAAGAAATTGATATTCACCCCGGAGGATGTATTGCCATCAACGATGCCCCCAGACAGATTCAGAGTATGGCCCCATGAGCCTATGTCTGTGCCTTGATTGAAGTTTCCCGAAGTGACACTGCGAGGCGCTAGATATGCGTGGGTAGTCCCATCACTGATATCAAGCTTTGCGACCGGACTCGTCGTGCCGATGCCCACATTGCCGCTATTGGTCAGCGTCATGGTGTCGACTGACGGAGCACCCCCAGTAGTTTGGCCGTAGCCTAAAGTTAGGCCGGTATTGGAATAGTAGGTGAGATAAGGATTGTTACTGCTAAAACCAAGTGAGGTGAAGTACCCGCCAACGGTCTTTTCGGTGGTAAAGCCAGAGTCCCCAACTATCTGTAGTTTAGACGCGGACGGATTTGTCGTGCCAATGCCTACATTGCCATCAACCGGATTCAGTAAGATCGGGTAATGGTAAGGACCTGCATTGTTATTGTCCTTAGTTTGAAAAAAGACGCCGTACGGAGAATTGACGGACGCGCCTACTGATAATTGAACACCGTTGCTGTTCCAGAGAGTAAAGAGACCATTGTGCGCGGATGTGGAAGCGTTTCCGGACGTGCCGTAAACGGATAATTTATTAACGGGCGTGGTCGTCCCGATGCCGACGTTGCCGTCGCTTGTTATGCGTAGCCTCTCGGCGCCATTGGTGCCGAAAAGCAAGGGAACTCCACCGTACGACCAGACGTAACGGTTTGTCGCGTCCGATTGTAGGGTCAACCCCGTGCCGGCTCCGGTTTCGGTGGTTACTTGGATCGTCGGCGAGCCCGATGAGGCAAAGACAGTTAACAGTCGCTCGGGACTTGTCGTCCCGATGCCAACGTTGCCGCTAGGTGTGGGAAAAGTGTTTTGCGCCACGGTAATTCTTGCGCACGTAGCGATGACCAATAGAGTAAGAAGCACGGACACACTAAGCCGTGTCATTTGTCGATCCATCTAGTTCTCCTCTCGGTGTAACAACTCATTGCAAACTCAACAAAACCAAAATCTCGCCCGAGCCTTTTTCCAAAGGATCGAGCGCTTTGCCGATCAAAGTTCCGGGACGGTGAAATTGCACGCCCCCGAGGTTCACTGCTTCTGACTTCATTGCAACTCCCGGCACGTCGCTGGTGACCAGCAGATCGCCGATGTGAATCGCACCTTTCGAAGCGTCGACTTTCACTTTGACTCGACCGGTGGTGGCGACCAGAACTTTGCTGTCGCTTTTTTCACCCAGAGCGATGCCGGGTTGTGCCGAGATCACACCCGCGACGCGCGTGTCGTAGCTTACGGAAGACGAAATGACTTGATTGGATTTGGTTGAGTCGAGGACTACGACTGTGCCGGCGGCGAGTTGTTCAGAAGAAGGAACCCATTCGGCGACGTCCTGGTATCTGGCGTTGATGGTACCGGTTATTGTGATATCTCCGCCGACGCCGCCACTGCTGGTAACGTTGATATTGCCTCCGACAATGTCTAGCTTTTGTCCCGGAGTGGTCGTGCCGATGCCGACATCCCCAGCAAAATAGCTTTTCGCCGCCGCGTCGCTATAAAGTGCATAATTGCTGGAGCTTGCCGACACACCGTTGATGTAGATGGCCTTGTTTGCGGTTGCGCCTGATGCCGTGAAAAAGCCACCGACATTTGATGCTCCCCCGGTTCCCGTCGCGCCAACATCCAGGCCGTAATTCGTTCCGCTGGTAGCGCTATTAACCGAAGTAAGATTCGCTCCTGAAGTTGACGATCTTATATCGAGACGACTTCCGGGGCTGGGAGTTCCGATGCCGACATTGCCACTGCTATCAATTCGCAACCGTTCGACTCCGCTTGTGTAAAAACGATGAACCGCGCCACTTCCATTTGTGTAGAAAACAGCGTCGTTGTTGTTGTCTCCAATCACCGCCGAACTAAAGCCAATCTCAATCGCGTTTGCTCCGGCGCGACGGAGGGCTATTCCTGCGCCCTTCCCGCTGTTCGTGCCTCCGTTAAGAGTGAGCACCGGGTTAGAACTTGCGCTGCCGTCGCCCAGGGACAACAGCGTCGAAGGACTTGTCGTGCCGATGCCGACGTTGCCGTCGCCCTGAATCGTCAGAGCCCTTGTGGATGCCGCCGAAGTATCAAGACCCAGGTAAACTTTGTCGGCCGTGTTCGACCCACCGATGATTAGTTCCAGCTTCGCGTTTACATTCCCCCATCCTGTTCTATTTCCGTGAATCTGAATAGTCGGAGTGGGAGCGGCAATCGCAGTTGAACCAGTCGAAACGTGCAGAAGGTTCGACGGCGCGGAGGTGCCGATGCCGACGTTCCCGGTTCGAAAATAGAATGGTGACGCATGGAACTCCATTCCTTTGACGGTATTCCCATCTTCTGACACACCGATAAATCGAATTCCGTCGCTTAACGCGTCGTGTCCAGTCACCATCACAGTGTCATTTGTTGCAGCCTTGACGTGGAGCTTACTTAACGGACTCGTCGTGCCGATGCCGACTTTGCCATCGTTCTGAAATGTGACCTTGTCCGAATACCCTGCGGAGCCATCCCAAGTCTTAAAACGCACTGAGGAACTGTAGTCTGAGCCGGTCATGTACCAAACGGCGAAACTCGAGTTCCCCCAATAGAAACTTCCGGAATAGTTTCCACTGTTAACACCAAGAGTCTGTGCTTGAGCGGTTCCTGCCACATCAAGTTTCGCCGTTGGATTCGTCGTGCCGATGCCGACGTTGCCGTCAATGGAAATACGCGCACGCTCCACGCCGCCAGCCTTGAAAACTAAATAGTCGCTCGCATTCTCGGTGCCCAGCTCGACCGCAGCAAAAGGTGGCGAGGACGGTATTTCCCTTCTGCCGCGACCGGCTCTCAACAGCGCAGTGTTTTCGAGAAAGAACCCGCCGCTCCTGATTCTTAGTTTGGCGTTTAAGTCGAGCTTTTCACCTGGCCCAACGGTAGTCACGCCAAATCTTCCGGGGCTGATGTTTCCTCTTCTGTCCCTCCCGCTGTTTCCCGCTTGAGCCGCAGCGGTAACGGGCAATAGAAACAAGGCAACCGTCACTGCAGCCAACCAGAATTTGCCAGAGAGCACGCTCGAGTTCGTTTTCATTTTGA
>Ga0111539_10007163_pt1 | contig 14297 bp, 13 predicted proteins | sample RhiMethybrSRZTD1_FD_79667 | JGI IMG/M metagenome (GOLD analysis project Ga0111539, IMG submission 79667) | Populus rhizosphere microbial communities from Tennessee, USA - Rhizosphere MetaG P. TD hybrid SRZTD1 (version 2) (version 2) | ecosystem: Host-associated > Plants > Roots > Rhizosphere >...
GCTCGTAAACTATTGATTTTGAACGAATTGGCTCCTCGGGCTGGACTCGAACCAGCAACCCTCCGGTTAACAGCCGAAATCGACATCATTTACTGGACCTTGCCGCATTTGGCCGGCCCTTGCCGAAAGTCGCGTGAGGCGCGATGAATTCGAACTCAAGTCGCGGAAAACGTTTGCCGGAGTTTGCCGCGATTGGCCGGGCGTTGTGGCGGTGACCGGGCGGGACTCGCCCGTCAGCTTCGGTCCTTTGGCCGGCAACGGCGCGGCCCATGCCAGGGACACCACGTCCCCGGGCCTCATCAACGTCTCACGTCGTCATTGCGCTATCGCGACTTGGCGAAGGGTGTGGCGGACCAGAACAGTGCCAGTTGGAACCAAGCGATGAACTGGCTCCGCAACATCGCCGCACTCCGCTGCGACATGGTCAGCGCCTGAGGCCGAGCGACTCTTCGAGAAACGCCGCGGCGCGGCCGAGCGCGGCGAGCCGGTTCTGCTGTCCCCACGCAACGAAATTGTGCCCCTCGTCCGGAAAAGTTTGAAAGTCGACCTGCCCACCGTTACGTCGAATCGCTTCTACCAACTGCAGTGCCTCTTCGAATGGAACGGCTTCGTCGTTGTTTCCATGCTGAACGAGAAGCGGTGCACGAATATTCCTCGCGCGCGTCAACGGAGAGATCTCGATGAAGAACTTGCGATAGTCGTCGTCTTCGACGGATCCGTACTCGATCCTGTCCCTCGGCCGCTGTCGTGGGTTTGCACGTTCGAGGGCCGTGAGCCAACTGGAAACCCCGCTCCGGACGACGCCCGCCCGAAAACGATCGGGCGCCTCGACCAGCGCCGCCAATGCGAGGTAACCGCCGTACGAAGCGCCCATGATCGCGGTGCGACCGGGATCGAGTTCTGATCTGCCTCGCAGGCCGTCGAGCCCGGCGATGATGTCCTTGACCGCGTGCGGACGCAGCTTGCCGTCGTCCAGACGCTCGAACCGTTTGCCGTATCCAGCCGATCCCCGATAGTTCAGGTCGAGCACTGCGATTCCTCGCGCCAGCAGGTACTGGAAGAAGCCGTCGTAGCCCGGCCGAGCCTGATTGGCGTTGCCGCCGTGGACGTGCATGAGAACCGGTGCTCGCGCCGACCCGCTCGCGCCGCGGGGCACGTAGAGCAGACCGTATATCGTTTCGCCGTCCCAGCTCGCGAAACGCACCGCTTCAGGCGCGATTAGTCGCTTCTCATCGATTGCGCCTCCCGTCGAAAGGGGGATGCGCTCCAATGCCTGCGCGGTCACATCAAAGGTCCAGACTTCTGCCGACGTCGTGGGACCGGCGATGTGGATCGCGAGCCGCTTCGATTGTCCCGCCCATCGGATCCTATAGACCCCTCTGGGCAACTGCGCGGGAATCGATAGCAGGCGGCTCGCCTCGAGATCCCGAACGTGCAATGCCGAGAAGCCGTTCTCGTTGGTCGTCCAGGCAAGGTACCGACCGTCGTGGGTGAGTGCGGCGGCGTCGATTTCGAATGTCGAGGCTTCGACTACCCGCAACGTCCGATTCCGGGTGTCGTAGTACGACAACGTCCCCAGGTCGCGATCCTGGTTCGTCACCAGATAGAACCCGCGCCCTTCCGGCGTCCATGCGAACGACTTGTAGCTAGCCAGACTTGGGCTGCCAAGGAGCTTCTCAGCACGTCCACTCGTCAGATCGAGCAGAAGGACCTCGGCATCGGACCAGCTCGTCGGTCGCGACAAGAGCAGCGCCTTCCCGTCGGGTCGCCACGCGGCGACGTACGTCGCGTCGTCGCCCTCGAACACGCGGTGCGGCGCACCCACTTCGCCCCGGCCATCGATGTCGACGACGTAAATGTCGTAGTCGGTACCATTACGCTCCGTCGACGAAAACGCGAGTCGTCGGCCGTCCGTTGACCAGCCACCCCATTGGACGAAGGCTTGCTTGGGTTGAATCAGCATCCGCTCGCGGCGTCCGTCAGGGCTGACGAGCTGCAGCCCGGCACGCTCCAGTCCTTCGGCGCGGCGCTCACATGCGATCCAGTCGCCGCGCGGCGACCAGCTCGGCGGGAGCCCGCCAAAGACGCTCAGGTCGCCGCTGGTGATTTGGATAGGCGCCCCTTCCTTCACGGGTCTGACCCAGAGTTGCGGTCGCCGATCCGTGGCCTGAATGTACGCGAGTCGTGACCCGTCGGGAGAGAACCCAGGAAACGACGCGCCTCGGACGCTCAAGAATTCCGACAGCTCGCCACGAGGCTTTCCGGAAGCCGGGTTGGCTTCTTGTGGAATGACGGGCGCCTGGCTCCCCGCGAGAAGGCCCCCGCAAAGAGTCGCCAGGGTGACCAAGCTCCATCGTGCCGCCAGAAAGTGGACATTCATGTGCACGCTCCAAGGCCTCATTCCCCGCGGACTTGCGTTCTACAATCGACTGCGGGAGCATACGGCGGTGGGCGCCCGGCCGTCCCAAGGACGGATAAAGTTTGATTCAGGATTTTTCTAAGTTGCGAGGGCCGAGGTTGTGAGCGAGTTGATCGAGCCCGGGCCCATCTACCGCTTTGGAAGGTTCTCTCTCGACCCAGGCGAACGGCTCCTGCTTTGCGACGCCGAGCCAGTCGACCTCACTCCCAGAGCGTTCGATCTGCTCGTCGTCCTCGCGGAGAACCCGGGCCGGCTCTTGGCCAAACGCCTGTTGATGGAACGTGTCTGGGGTGGCACGTTCGTCGAAGAGGCAAATCTCTCGAACAACATCTCGCTGCTACGAAAGGTGCTCGCTGCGCCCGGGGGCGAGGCGCGCTTCATCGAGACGGTTCCTCGCCGAGGATATCGCTTCGTCGCGTCAGTAACGAAGCTCACATCGGCGGAGCTCGCGCCGATGAGCGTGCCTGAGACGCCCGCGAACGCACCGCATCCGGCCGTAACTTCATCACGGACGATCGTCACTCTGCTGCCTGGCGTTGCCGTTGGCGTCGTCCTTGCTGTTGGAGCGTTCTGGTTTCTGTTCGCCCGGTTCGGCCCACACACTACCGTGCCTTTTGCTGGTGGGGCAACCACGAGGCTGACACACACGGGGAGAGCGACGCACGCCACCATTTCCTCCGACGGCCGGTACGTGGCGTATGTCGAGCGATCCCCGGACGGGCCCAGTCTGTGGGTACGACAACTCGGAGCGGCCGATAGCGTTCAGCTGGTTCCACCGACGCGAAGACAGTACGTGGGGCTCACATTTTCTCCGGACGGCTCGTGCATTTATTACGTCGTACGGGAAGCACCACTCGTCACCGAAGGCGCGCTTTACAAGGTGCGAGTCCAAGGAGGGCCTTCACTTCCGATGTTGACCCGCATCTCGAGCCCAATCAGCTTCGCGCCCGGCGGCGCCGAGTTCGCGTATCTGCGGGTGCCGCAGGAGGCACCCGGATCCTTGATGGTCGCCACGCTCGATACGGCGAGGGAGGACATCGCGGCCACTCGCATCCTGGCTGAGGGTCGCTTCCCGTTCGTTTCAGGGGTCGCGTGGTCTCCTGACGGCAGCGTGATCGCTACAGTACAGGACGCGCAGTCGACCGGTGGCGGAGGCGTTGGTCTCGTGGCTGTGCGAGTGGACGATGGCCGGCTCCTCGCCATGAACGAGGGCCAATGGCGCCGTGTGACGCGACTGGCGTGGCTCGCCGATGGCGGCGGGTTGATGATCAATGCCGAAGAGCAACTCGACGTCGGTCAGCTCTGGCACGTGCCGTACCCGTCGGGCACGAGCCGGAGGGCAACGGTCGATGCATCGACCGATCACGCGGGACTGACGTTGACCGCGGATTCGCGCATGCTGGTCGCTATTCACGAGGATCGCACATCGACGATCTGGGTGCAGGACCACGCCGATACGCCTGCGCGTCAGATCACATTTGGCAAGTACGACGGTCGCTTCGGCGTGCAATGGACACCAGACGACCGGATCGTCTATTCGTCGATGGAGAGCGGCAACGACGACATCTGGTTGATGAACGCCGACGGCAGCGCACGCCGGCAGTTGACCACGCATCCGGCCGTTGACGACAAGCCCAGCGTCTCGGCCGATGGCCGGTATGTCCTCTTCAATTCAGATCGCGCTGGAGCCTTCGATCTGTGGCGCATGGACATCGATGGCAGCAACCAGACGCGTTTAACGAGCGGCATTCGCATTCGCGCGCATCAGCCTAGCGACAACGCTCGATTCGCAGTGGCCAGTGGCAACGCCCGGTTGTGGAAGGTTCCGATCGATGGCGGCGATCCTGAGCCACTGAGCGACGCTATCGCGTTTTCACCAGCGGTGTCGTCTGATGGCCGGTTCGTCGCGGCGTGCTGGCGTGCGGATCGGCGTTCACCGCCTCGTTTGGCCGTCTTCTCTGCCTCTGGCGGCCAGCCTCTCAGCGTCTTCAACGCGGATTGCCACCCGTTCGACAATGGCGCGATTCGATGGTCGGTCGATGACCGCGACATCACCTACGCATGGGACGGGCGGCTATGGGCCCAGGCTCAAGACGGCGGTCAACCCCGCCTCCACCCGAGCGTCGCGTACCAAGATGTGCTGCAATTTGATTGGTCCGCGAGCGGCCGCCTGGTTCTTGCACGTGGTGACCAGAGCGGCGATGTAGTGATCATTCGCCGATAACAGGAGTTCGCGAATAGCCTCGGCTCGTATGGCAGGGTCGGCATCATTGCGATGCTAGATTTGGCTCCGCATATCCCTACTGGAATTATGTCGAGGCGCGTCTTCCGGCACGGCCGAAAACGCGAATTTGTCGTGAAGACATCAGCCCAGCCCCGTACCTCCAATCACTGGTCGGGATAAGCGGCGAATGGCTCACTTTCCGAGCGGCGCGTCCACCCTGCAGACAGGCGCATCCGCGGGGCGTCGTCACCGAGCAGCACGTACGTGTCGCTGCGTCCGGGGACCACGACTCGGCAGGCAGTCTTATCGAGACCGCCGAGATGCGCCAACCGCAGGCTTCGTGTATCTGATCGCGGAGGAGAGCCGGGCCTCGAGTCTCTTCTTGAGGGCACGCCGCGCTCCGTGAATATGCTGGTCTCTGCCGTCCTGTCGTTCGATTACACAGCTAGTTCGGCACGCTGCCGGGGCGTGCGAGGGGCCAGCGCGCGCTCCAGCACGCTGGCCCGGTCGCTGGCCCCGTCGCCGGCCCCTCCCGCTGGCCCCTCCCACGCTCAGTTGGCCCTGACTGGCGCGGGGATCGAGGCGGCACGCGGGCGCGACGAGAGGGCGTCTCTGGGGTGGCGGGCGATGGGGGAGCGACCCCACCCGACGCTACGCGCTGCGCGCCCAGCGCCGGCCCCGCCCGTTGGGCTGTGAGGTCGCTCCCCCGTCGCCCGCGCGAGACAGATCCAGCGTCGAGGCCGAGCACGTCCGAGCTTCGGTCCGAGCCGCTGCCGCGCGACGGACCGATCGCGCCAAGCGCCACGTCTGATGTCTGAGGAGGATCCCGATGCCGATCATCAAAGCCCGCGCCAACCGAGTCAAGACCGTGCGCCACACCTGTCGTCTGCAGGAACCGAATCGCGACGCGATTTCGCCACGCTCCGCGCCGAGTAGCCGTTTGTCAGCGGCACACCGGCATGGTCTCGAGCGTGCCGCCGGCCAGCACATGCAGAGCCACGGGTCGCGCGCATGCTCCGTGCGCGGTGTGCGGAGAGAGAATGGTCCGTGCACCTGGCAGCGCCTGGGCGACGCGATCCGCGAACGCAGGTGGTTTGACTGGATCGAATCCCCGGGAAATCAACAGCGTCGGGACGCGCGCGGTGAGCGACGCATGCGCATCAGAGGGCACGGTCCCGCGCGGCCAGATCGCGCATACCGCGCGATACTCGTCCACGAGGTACCGGCCGAGAAACGACTGTCAGGACCCGAGGCGAAGTTGCGTTCGTACTGGTGAGACCCCGTGGAGTCGGAAGACGTCAGGCCTGAATCCATTTCCATCACGCACTGTCGTGAACTACTCGGTGATGAGGGAGAAGGCCTGTCGGATCAGGACATCGATGCGATACGACAGCACGCTGAAACGATGGCTCACGTCATCGTCGACATGTTTCTCGAAAGAGCGGCAATAGAGCGCCCTGAGAGTCGACTCGCGCAGGGTCTTGCCCGCATCAATGAATGGGTCTAATCTGCCGCTCATCGTCGGCGCGGTGATCTACGTTCGCGTCAGCACGAAGGAGCAGACCGAGAATCTCAGCCTGCCCACACAACTCCGCGCGTGCGAGGAGTACTGCCGGCGACAGGGGTACGACGTACTCGAACGCTTTCACGAAGAAGGCGAGAGCGCGAAGACGACGGACCGCAGCCAGCTTCAGCGGCTGCTCACGTACTGCCGCCTGAACAAGGGCCGCGTCCACTTCGTGGTGGTCTTCAACCTGACGCGCTTCGCGCGGGACAAGTACGACCACTTCGCGCTCCGCTCTCACCTGCAGTCGCTGGGCATCTCGCTGCGGTCGGCGACGGAACCGATCGACGACACGTCCACCGGCAAGCTGATGGAGGGAGTGCTTGCCGCATTCGCGCAGTTTGACAACGACTGTCGCTCGGACCGGACCCGCGCTGGCATGAAGGCCGCACTGGAGCTCGGACGCTGGGTGTTCCTGGCGCCGATCGGCTACCTGAACGCGCCGCGCGCGATGGGCAAGAGCCTGATGTCCGATCCGGAGCGGGCGCCACTTGTGCGGCGAGCATTCGAGGAGTACGGCACCGGGCGCTTCACCAAGCAACAGCTCCTCAAGCAGTCAAGAGCCTGGGGCTTGACCAACCGGCGCGGCCGTCCGCTCACATCGCAAGCGATCGGCGTGCTGCTGCGGAATCAGCTCTATGCCGGTGTCGTGGACGTAGCCGAGTTCGGTGTTCGCGCGAAGCGTGGTGACTTCGAGCCGCTGATTTCAGAGGACTTGTTCTTCCGCGTGCAGGCCGTGCTGTCCGGTCGGGTGCCCAGCACGACGCCTCAACAGCGCGCGCACCCGGACTTCCCACTCCGGGCGTTCGTACGCTGCGAGTCCTGTGGTCGTGGCCTCACCGGCAGTTGGTCCAAGGGCCGGAGCGAGTACTACGCCTACTACCACTGCCGCCCTGGTTGTCGTGCGGTGAACGTGACGAAGGCGAAGCTGGAGGGGCTGTTCTCGGACGAACTAGCGATGCTGCAGCCGTCGCCAGGCTACATGCGGCTGCTCAAGGAATCGGTGCTGCAGATCTGGAAGGCGAGGAAAGCAGCCTTGCGCGAGGAAGTCGCGAACGCCGAACGCGCGGCTAAGTCGATTCAAGACAAGCTGGACCGACTGGACGAAGCGTTCCTCTTCGAGCGCTCGATCGACATCGAGACGTACGACCGCCACGCCGAGAAATTGCGGGAGGAGCTCACGCTCGCCCGGATTGACCGTCACTCAGGGCTGCTCGATGAACTCGACGTAGAGGGCATCCTGGCGTTCGCAGAACCCGTTCTGCCGCGCGCCGCCGACCTGTGGGTGCAGGCGTCACTCGAACAGCGACAGCGGTTCCAACAACTGTTCTTTCCGGACGGAATCTCGTTCGATGGAAACGGCTTTGTTGGAACCCGCGTAACCGCACCGGCCTTCAGCTACTTGCGGACGATCGAGGATGGAAATGAAAGGATGGTGGACCAGACGAGCGCCTGTTGGAACCGGATCGCGTCATGGCTGCGGCGGCGGATCGATGCACTGAAACAGCCCGCCTGACCGCGTCCGGAGTCGGTAGCCTGCGATCAGAAGGAGCCGGAATGCTCGCGCGTTGAAGCTATCGCGAACATTCCGGACCGCCGCTGAACGTCAGTCTTCGGAAACGGGCCCGATGTCGAGCGTGCCCTGGAAACAGACATCACCGATTGAGCCGTTCTGTGCGTTGATGATCCCGCACGGGAAGATCACCTGGTATCTCCCACGCACGGGGGCACCCTGCAACGGCCCATCGGTGACGACGCCTTTGATCGTCGCGGTGCCATTCAGGTTGTTTTGTGTGACGAACACGTGCGCGGTTAATTGGTGCGCACCGCCGTTGAGGTGGTACAGGGCCTCGATCTTGTCGATGGCGGCCGTCGGCGTGTAGTTGAGGACTTCCCCGGCAAACGTGCCACCGCCGACGTACCCACTGACGAGGCCCGCCATGTTCGGCCAATCAGTGACCCACTTGGTGAAAACAACTTGGACGCCGCGACGGTGGTCGTCTTTGTCCCGTGCCACCGCAGGGTGGCCCGCAGCGAGGCCGGGTGAGATCTGGAGCACGACCGCGCAGGCGCACGCAAAAAGGACAAATCGGCTCTGAAGACAACTGGGTTTCATAAGGCTCCTTGGTCAATGGCTGGATTGCCGCCTCTTACCTTCAAGAAGCGCAAACGCGGCTCTTTTCCCTCACACAGGCGGTCGCGGCGAGGCTAGACTCAAGCCTCTGTGGCGACTGATGCAATCACCCGCTCGCGCCCGCACGAGGTCACTGAGCTGCTCCGAGCCTGGCGGCAAGGAGACGACGCGGCGCTCGACCGGCTGGTTCCGTTGGTGCATGCCGAGCTACGTCGCGTGGCGCGCTCGCATATCCGACGAGAAGGCCCGGGGCACACGCTGCAGGCGACGGCTCTGGTGCACGAGGTCTACCTGCGACTGGTCGGTCTTGACCGCCTGACGCTCAACGACCGAACGCATTTCTTTGCGGTGGCGGCCACATTGATGCGTCAGATCCTCGTTGATCACGCTCGCCGAAAGCGAGCCGACAAGCGGGGCGGAGCCGTCACGATGATGAGTCTGGACGAAGTCACGCCAGTTTCTCAGACGTCAATCGTCGATGTGCTCGCTCTCGACCAGGCGCTCGATGCGCTGTCCGCACGTGATGCACGACAGTGCCGTGTCGTCGAGCTGCGATTTTTCGCAGGGCTCAGCATCGACGAAACGGCGCAAGCCATCGGAGTATCGGCAGCAACGGTCGAGCGCGAATGGGCGATGGCAAGAGCGTGGCTGCATCGGCGATTGTCGGTGCAGCCGTGAGCGCGCCGGCCCTCGGGAGCTAGGTGTGCCGACACTTGGTCCGGAAGACTGGTTGCGGCTGAAGGATTTGTTCGAGAAAGCGCGCGCGCTGCCGACGGAGAGTCGGTCGGCGTACCTTGCCGCAGCCTGCCACGACAACCCGAGGCTTCGCCTGGAGGTCGAAGAGTTGCTCGCCTCTCACGAACGCGCGACGACCTTCCTGCAAGGTCCGGTCGTGCTACTTGACGGGAGCATTGGGACCAGCAGCGTCGCCAGTGTGCCAGCACGCATTGGTCGATACCGTATCACCGACACGCTGGGTGAAGGCGGCATGGGCGTGGTCTATGCGGCGCTTGACGAGCAATTGGAACGGCCGATCGCCCTGAAAGTGCTCCGACACGAGAGCGCGGCTGACCCGACCGCGCGCGCGCGTTTCTCGCGCGAGGCTCGCCTTGCCGCCAGCGTCAATCATCCGCACATCTGTCAGCTGTACGAAATCGGCGAGTCCGACGGACAGCTGTTCATGGCCATGGAGCTTCTGGAGGGCGAGCCGCTCGCCGCACGCCTCAGTCGTGGCCCAGTGCCAATCACCGAGACTGTACGGATTGGCCTCGAAGTACTCGCGGCGCTCGAGGCGCTGCACCGCCGCGGCATCACGCACCGAGACCTCAAACCGTCGAACGTCTTTCTGACTGCTCACGGTGCGAAAGTGCTCGACTTCGGCATCTCGCTGAGCCAGACGGGAGATGTGACGCGGCAGCCTCTGACCAGCCCAGGAGCGATCCTTGGCACTCCGAAGTATATGGCTCCCGAACAGGTGCTCGGGAACGTCGCGACCGCCAGTGCCGATCTCTTCGCCATGGGAGCGATTCTGTACGAGATGCTCGCAGGCGCCGCCGCATTCGAGGCCGACAGCGTTCACGCGGTCATGGAGAATGTGCTCCATGGCGACGTGCCTACGCTCGCCGGCTCGCCGGCGGTGGCGGCCGCCGACCGCGTCATTCACCGCGCCCTTGCCAAGTCGCCCGACCAGCGGTATGCCAGCGCCGGGGCGATGGCGGAGGATCTACGGACGGCGCCCGTCACGGGTCACAGCGAGGGTACTCGCCTGGCACGACCGGTTACGCGGCTGATGGTGCTTCCCTTCCGGCTGCTGAGACCGGACGCCGAGATCGACTTTCTGGCGTTCAGCCTGGCCGATGCGGTGACAAACTCGCTGTCTCCGCTCGAATCGCTCGTCGTTCGTTCTTCGCTTGCGGCCGCCAAGTTCGCATCGAACGCGCCGGACCTAAGGATGATCGCAAGCGAGGCCAACGTGGACGTCGTGCTGAGCGGCACGGTGCTCCGCGCCGGAGAGGCGCTGCGCGTCAGCGCGCAGCTTCTCGAAGCCCCGGCCGCGACCGTACTCTGGTCTTACACCGCACAGGTGGCTCTCGGCGACATCTTCCAGCTTCAGGACACGCTTGCGCGACAGATCGTCGAATCACTGGCGCTGCCACTGTCGGGCCGGGAGCGTCGGGCGCTTGAACATGATGTCCCGGCTAACGCCAAGGCCTACGAGTTCTACTTGCGCGCGAACCCATTGAGCCACGACTCCGGATCCTGGGAGGTGGCCCGCGACCTGTATCTTCAGTGTCTGCAGTCCGACCCGCAGTTCGCGCCGGCGTGGGCGCGTCTTGGCCGCGTGTATCACGTGATTGGCAAGTACCGGGGCACCTCCGAGGACTACGCCCGCAGTGAAAGCGCGCTCAACCGCGCGCTCGAGCTCAATCCGGATCTGTCCATTGCGGATCGCTTCTATGCGCAGCTCGAGATCGGGGATCTGGGTCGGGCGCGGGAAGCGATGGTCCGGCTGGTCCGGCGCGCCTCATCGCGCGGCAGCGATCCGGAGTTGTTTGCCGCCCTGGTGCCTGCCTGCCGGTACTGCGGTCTGCTGCAGCACTCACTTGCGGCGTACGAGCGCGCCGCACGGCTGGATCCGAACATCCGGACCAGCGTCCAGCACACGTTCTTCATGCTTGGTGATTACCTGCGCGCCGCGGCCGAAGCCGAACGGACGTGGGCGCCGGGGAGCATTTGGACCCTGTCGCTGGCGTGCGCCGGGCATCCGGATGCCCACCGGGTCTCTGAAATCGAGTGGGAGCGGTATGCGAATACTCCCTTTCGAAACAAGGCCCTGGGCGTGATCGAACCCGACCGTGCGCCCCTGCGCGCGGCCGTCGACGAACTGATCGCCTCAGGTTTTCGCGATCCCGAGGGTCTGTTCTACCAGGCCATCAACCTCGCTCACGCCGGCGACTCCGATCGCGCGGTCGAGATACTCGCCGACGTCGTGGAACGAGGCTTCTACCCGTACCAGACGTTCACACGCCACGCGTGGCTCGATCCGTTGCGCACGCGTCACGACTTCGCTGCCATGCTCGAGAACGCTGAACATCGCCACCTCGAGGCCCGCGTGGATTTCGTGAACGCAGGTGGGGAGACACTCCTCGGCATGGGAAGCTAGCAGCATTCGCTCGACTCCGGGTTCGCGGGGCCTGAGGCACTGTCTCTGGCCACAACGAGGCTCATCGAGCACCACTCGTCGTCTCGCTTAACCGATGTCCTGACGGAGATCTCGGCGGCCACGCGCGCACGACCTTTTTGCCAGAGCTACTTGAGATGAGGCATCTCGCGGGGGAACAGGAAGGGGAACAGGGCCCAGCGCGGGGTGTTTCCCCTCTCGCCAGACGACCCGCGCTGATCTGGCGCGATGTGCTTTTCTTCGCGCTTTGTCTGGACAGGTGCGCGAAGGCTGGAGGTCGGTCTCACTGAATCGAAACTTGATCGCAACCCCATCGATGAACGTCACGCCGCAGGGCGAACATGCGGTTCTCCTGACAGAAGGTGCAACACACCGCACCGGACCGGCCGTGTCATCGGCACCGAGAAGAAGTCGACGGCGACGATCGACTCGACAGTGACGCGAGCGCTCACTATGCGTGCTTCCGCATGCGCTTGACGTACATCCGCAGCACGGCGTTCATGCGCGTCTGGTAGCGTGGGCCGCTCCGGCGGAACCAATCGAGCACGTCCTCGTCCAGGCGCAAGGAGATGGCGCGCTTGGGCGTTGGGGCAACCACTTCCGCCTCGTCCCAGAAGTTCGCTGGTAGGTCGGCCAGCTCTGGCGGCGAGGTACGACGGATCTCGGCGTCGCTGACCCTCCGCAGCCGCGAGAGGTTCGCCCGGCCCCGACTCGGACGACGCCGCGGCTCAGAGGTTGGCTTTTTGGTAGACCGTCCGCTCATGGCGACTGCTCCTGCGGGCTGAGATGATGCGGCGGGTTACCCGCCCACTCGCGTTCTGTCGATCGGTATAGACCACCGTCAGATGCACGCCATCGGCGATCCCGATGGCCACGACGCGGCGCTCGCCGTAGTTCTTTCGACGGTCCTCGACTTCGACTGTCAGGCCATCGAAGATGAGGGAAGCAAACTCGAAGTCGAACCCGCGTTCTTCGAGGTTCGCGTCGCTCTTTGCCCCGTCCCACTCGAAGCGCACAATCAAATATACACTTGTATATACATCCTGGCAAGCAGGCCTGGCTGTGTCGCGTCCTCTCGGCCAGCAACCCTCCGGCTAAATACCGGAGGCCTGTCCATCGCTCGCTCGATCGCGATCGGTTTTCCCTCTGAATAGATGGGAAGAAAAAGAGTTGAGTTCGAGCGAATTCGCAACGTGAAAAGGGCGAGAAAAGGGCAAGTCGATCGCTAGCGCCTTCGGTCGAAAAACGGCGCTCGTAAACTATTGATTTTGAACGATTTGGCTCCTCGGGCTGGACTCGCGCCGAGAACGCCGAGCGTGAGCGAGGGGTTCGAAGCCTGAAGACAGCCCGGAGGTGCCAATTCTCGCGCAGCGAGAATTGGCTCCTCGGGCTGGACTCGAACCAGCAACCCTCCGGTTAACAGCCGGATGCTCTGCCATTGAGCTACCGAGGAACACTGGTCTCTGCGGGCATCACCGCCCGCGGCAGGAACGAAGATCTTAGCCCGCCCGGCCGTCGGCTGGCAAACCGACCGGCCTGACAGGGCCTGGACCACGAACCCGGGCCCGGAACCATTTTCCCCGTCGCGTCCGCCGCCGGAGCAGGGCAAGATACGCAGCACCGCGGTTCATGCCGATACCCTGGTGCGTCCGCAGAAAAGTAGACCACCGATGCCCGCCACCACCCCGAATACCCGCACCGTCAAAACCTACCTCGACGGTTTTCGAACGATGGACCGGGCGCTGATCCTGTCGTGCCTGACCGACGACGTGGAATGGGTGATCCCGGGCGCGTTTGAGACGCACGGCAAGGCCGGTTTCGCCGAGCACATTGTCTCGCCGGGATTCGCGGCGACGCCGCCGCTCATCACCGAGACCCGAACCGTGGAGGCCGGCGACGTCGTGGTCGTCGAGGGGACCGTGCGCGCGTCGCGGGCGGACGGCGGGTTCATCGACCTGGTGTTCTGCGACGTGTTCGACATGCGCGACGCGAAGATTCGGCGGCTCGTCAGCTACCTGGTGGTGCTGAAGCCGCAGGACGCCTGAGGCCATGATGCCGCATCTGGCACGACTCGTCGTCGGATTCATCGCGGCGCTCGTCCCGCTCGCTGGCGCCGCCGCGCTCGCCGACCGCGAGGTGGTGTGGATGACGTCCCGCGACGCGGCGCTCGAGCGCGAGCTCAACGCGCACGCGGCCCGCGGGCTTCGCGCCGCCGCGGTGAGCGACGGCCTGCCGTGCGCGGTGACCGTGATGCAGGCGCCGGCGCAGCCGACAACGCCCGCGCAGTACCGCGTCGTGGCTGACCGCGACCTCGGCGCGTCGCTCCCGCCGCTCACTGATGACGGCTACGTCCCGCGCTTTGCGCAGAGGAGCGCCACGGGACGCGCGCACGTGATCTTTGAAAAGATGACCGCCGGCCGAACCGCCGTCGAGGCGTGGCAACTCGTCGAGTTCGCCGACATGAACGCACTGGCCGCCGCCCTCGAGGCGCCGGCGCGCGAGGGCTTTCAACCGCGCCTGCTCGCGCGCTACCCATTGAAGACCTGGCCGGGCCTGTCGGAGCGCGGTCAGATCCTGCTCTCGAAGCGCCCGGGCGCGACCGCGCGCGAGGTCCGCGTCGTCGCCGGCCAGTCGCGCAACATCGACGCGGTCGCGAAGCAGGTCGCGGACGCGACGGCGGCCGGCTTCGACTTCGACCTCTTCGCGACCGGCTCACGCGACGGCAGCAAGACGCTGCGCCGCGAGCGGCTGCATGTCGTGCTCTCACGCGGCACC
>Ga0111539_10007167_pt1 | contig 14293 bp, 12 predicted proteins | sample RhiMethybrSRZTD1_FD_79667 | JGI IMG/M metagenome (GOLD analysis project Ga0111539, IMG submission 79667) | Populus rhizosphere microbial communities from Tennessee, USA - Rhizosphere MetaG P. TD hybrid SRZTD1 (version 2) (version 2) | ecosystem: Host-associated > Plants > Roots > Rhizosphere >...
CACGCGCTCGAGCGCCGACTCCGCGCGCCGCTTCCGATCCGCGGCTCCGATCCCGCGATAGCTGAGCGGCAGCTCCACGTTCTCGTACACGGTCAGGTCGCCGATCAAGTTGAACGCCTGGAAGATGAACCCGATCTCCCGGTTCCGGACGCGCGCCCGCTCCATGTCGCTCAAGCCCGATACGGCGCGGCCGTTCAGCGAGTACGTGCCTTCCGTGGCCGTGTCGAGGAGCCCGAGGATCGAAAGGAGCGTCGTCTTGCCGCAGCCGGACGGTCCCGCGATCGAGAGGTAGTCGCCCGAGCGGATCTCGAGGTGAATGCCGGAGAGGGCGTGGGTCTCGACCTCGTCCGTGTAGAAGATCTTCCGAATGCCGTCCAGCCGGATCAGCGTCTCGCCTTTGGTCTTCACGGTGTTCTCCTGGATTTCGGTCAGCGGAGCCGAATCCGCTTGTGGTCGTCCCACTCCGACATGTCGGACAGAATCACCTTGTCGCCGGCGCGCAGCCCGGCGGCCACCTCGATCTCGCTCACGGAGCCTCGGCCCAGGCGCACCGGCACGCGAGTCGCGTGCTCGCCGTCGGGGTCGAGGCGGAACAGGTTCGTGGCGCTCTCCGCGTCTCCCAGTACCGGCCGCCCCACGTACAGCACGTTGGATAGGCGTTCGACCTCGATGGTTCCGTCGACGCTCATGTCGGGCCTCGCTCCCCCCGGCAGCTTGCCTTCCAGCGCGACCTCGACCGTGACGGTTCCGTTCTGGACGGCGGGATCGATGCGGATCACGTGCCCCCGAGCGATGCCGTTTCGCGTGTCGATCGCCGCGCTCTGGTTGAGCACGACGTCGCGCGCCTGCGTCTCGGGCACGTGGAGCACCGCCTTGAGCCGCCCTGGCTGCGCCACGATCGCGAGGTTCATCCCGGACGTGACCCACTGGCCCACTTCGAGCCGGAGCTCCTGGACGATGCCCGCGGCTCCCGCGCGCACGGTCATGGACGCGACCTGGCCGCGCTGGAACGCGGCGATGGCCCGAAGCCGGCGCACCTGTTCCCTCTGCACCGCGAGCTGGGGCTCGATGGAGGAGGTGATCGTCGCGAGGCGCTTCGTCTCCACGTCGAGGCGCGTCTTGAGCTCCGTCGCGCGACCTTCCAGACGGCGCATCTCGAGCTTCGGGATCATGCCCTGCTTGTCCAGCTCCACCGAGGCTTCGACCTGGCGCACCGCTTCGCCGCACTCACTGCGCACGGAGGCGAGGTTCGATTCCTGCGTCCAGCGCTGGTTCTCGAGGTCGAGCCGCACCGCCGCGAGCTGCGCCTGCGCGGCGGTCAGCTGTTGCTCCGACTGGAGCGCCTGGATGTTCACGTCCGGATTGCCGAGCACCATGAGCACCGTGTTCTCCGTGACCGCCGTGCCCGGGCGGACGAGGATTTGCTCCACCCGTCCCGGCGTGAGCGTGGTGATGTAGCGGATCTGCTCGGGGGCGAGATTGCCCGGCCCGCGCACCTGGCGGATCATCGGGCCGCGGCGCACGGTGTCGGTCGTGACCATGGAGCGCTTCACACTCGGCACCGCCGAGTCGGCCCGCGTCAGCGCGAGCGTGGCGAGCACGAGAACGATCGCTAGGGCGGCGATCAGGAGGTAGCGGGGGCGCTTGGGTTGTGCAGTTCGCTGGACGTCCACGCGATGGACGAGGGCAAGCGATGTGCCAGGGGGCTGGAAGGTGGGTCAAGCGCTTGGGGGGCCGAGACATCGCGCCCGCGTGGCAGTTGTCGAGACTGGGTTCGAACTGCCCGGATCCGGGATCGAGAATCCCGGAATCGGACAGTTAGGCTGTTGAGGCCCGCGGCAGCTCCACGACGATCGACAGTCCCTGCGGCGAGCGCGCCTCCGCGCGCACGGTTCCGCCGTGGCGCTCCACGATCTCCCGCACGATCGCAAGCCCGAGCCCGGAGCCCTTGTCCTCGCTCCCCGAGGGGCGCGCGTGCTCCGCGCGATAGAAACGCTCGAACACGCGCTCCCGGTCCTCGGGGGCGATGCCGTGGCCGTCGTCGCTCACCTCGAGGCGGACGCGCCCATTCGCCGAGGCGAGCGTCACCTCCACGCTTCCTCCCGTCGGCACGTAGCGGAGCTCGTTGGTGAGGAGATTCTCGACGACCTGCTCCATGCGTCGCCCGTCCGCCATGATTGTGGCGTCGCCACCCTGGCGACTCCAGCTCACCTTGAGTCCCGCGGCGTGGAACCTGGGCTCGAAGCGATCGATCGTGTTCTTGGAGAGGGCGGCGAGGTCGATGCGCTCGCGCGTGAGCGGCGTGGCTCCGGCCTCGAGCCGCGCCAGCTCGAAGAGGTCCTTGATGAGCTGGTCCATCCGGCGCGACTCCTCGAGGATCCCGCGCAGGTAGCGTGCGCGCTCCTCGTCGGAGGTGCCCACGCCCGGATCGACGAGCGTCTCCGCGTAGCCGCGAATCGACGTGAGCGGCGTCGCCAGCTCGTGCGTGATGTCGGCGAAGAGGCGCTTCCGCTGCTCGGCCGTTTCTTCCACGCGTCGCTTCGCATCCGCGAGGTTCTCGGTCATCTCGTCGAAGCGCTGGGCCACGCGCCCGATCTCGTCTCCGGATGGATCGTGGATGCGCGCCGAGAGATCGCCGCTCGCGACGCGTGCGGCGAGCGTCTCGAGGCCGCGCAGGCGACGCACCAGGATCCGCACCATGAAGAGTCCCGCAAGGGTGGCCGCGAGCACCGTGATGGGAAGGAAGAGGAGCGACGTCCTGGATCCCACCATTCCGAGCGGGGGACGAGCGAAGCGAAGGGCGATGACTTCGCCGATCGGCTGCCCGGCGCGAAGAACGTCCTGACGCGCGAGGATCTCGCGGCGGGGGACGAATCCGGGGCGTCCGAAACCGCGCCCCTCGGGAGGGCCGAACGGCGGCTCGTCCGAATCTCCGCGCCCTCTCGGCTCGCCGCGCATGCCCGGCGAGCCCGGAGGCGCTCCCTCGAATCGCATTCCACGCCCGCCCCGCCCGCGCCCGCCGCCGACCACGACTCTCCCGTCCGTCGATCGATAGAGAAGCCGTCCCGGCATTCCGGGCTCATCGGAGCTCGCGAGGATCGTGCGGACCGCTGAAGCGTCGGCGGGATCGGGGAGCGCGGCGATCCCCGCTGCCGCCCTCGACACCGCGCTCTCCGCGCGATTGCGCGCATCGCGCTGCTCGAGCGGGCCGAGCACGCCTGCCGCGACGAACCACTGCACCGCGGCGCCGGCGACGATCGTGAGGAGGAAGACGCCGGCGAAGGTCCAGAAGAGGCTGCCGCCGTTCCGCTTCTTCCCGTCGGCGCTCACCGCTCGTACTCCGCGAATCGGTAACCCGCGCCCCAGACGGTCTGGATGTAGCGGGGCTGCGACGTGTCGGGCTCGAGCTTCTGGCGAAGGCGGCTCACGAGGCTGTCGATGGAGCGGTCGTCCACGACGCGATCCGATCCCCACACCTGCTGCATCAGCGCCTCGCGGCTGAAGACGCGCCCGGGGCGCGACGCGAGGAAGTAGAGGAGGTCGAACTCGAGCGTGCTCAAGGGCACGGGCTTTCCTTCGCGCTCCACGACGCGGCGCGCGGGATCGATGGCGAGCCCGCCCAGCTCGATCGTGCGCTCGCGGACGGTGCCGGTCGAGCGGCGGAGGAGCGCGCGCACGCGCGCCACGAGCTCTGCCGTGCTGAAGGGCTTCGTGACGTAGTCGTCCGCGCCGATCTCGAGCCCGAGGAGCTTGTCGCTCTCGCCCGTGCGGGCGGTCACCATGAGGATGGGGACGTCGCTGTCCTTCCGGATCCTACGCGCGACCTCCAGCCCGTCGAGGCCGCCGAGCCCGAGATCGAGCACGACCAGGGCCGGCCGCAGGCGCTCGTAGTCCGCGAGCGCGTGGCCGCCGTCCGGCGAGGCATGGCACGCGTAGCCGACCGCCTCGAGGTTCTTCACGATGAGGTCGGCGATGCGGGCGTCGTCTTCCACGACCAGGATCTGCTGCTTCAAACGCGAACTCCTTTCGGGCCAGTACCCATCCTCAATCTACGCTGGAAACCGGCCGCAATGCCACTCGCCCGGCCCACTTGCCCGACTTTGCCCGATCCCTGCCACACTTCTGTCACATCTTCACCGGTATCGTCTTCCAGAGAACGACGGGGAGCGGCGGCCGAGCCGCCCGCGCGACGCGGGCGGGAGGCCATGCGCGGCCCCAACCAAGGAGAACGACCATGAAACGGATCATCTTGGTCCTCGGGCTCGTCTCAGCTGTGGCGCTGGCCGCCGGAATCGCGGTGGCTCAGAGCGATCACAAGCGGGACGACGGGGGAGCGCCGCATCGCATGATGAACGGCCACGGCGGCCCGGGCTCGCGGGGATGGGGAGGCGGTCGGGGAATGCACGGCGGAATGGGCATGGGCGGTGGCATGTTCCTCGGACCGGAACGCATTCTTCTGATGGATGACGGCGGCCGTCTGGCCGAGAAGCTCGATCTCACGGGCACGCAGAAAGACAAGCTGCGCGACATCGGCGGCGATCTCGAGCGCAAAGAGATTCAGCTCCGTGCCAATCTCGAGACGGCGGGGCTCGACCTGCGCGATCTCATGCGGAGCGACTCGCCGTCCGCCTCCGCGGTGGACGCCAAGATCGAGAACCTGTCCCAGCTTCGCGGCGACCTGATGAAAGCGAACGCGAGGGCGGTGCTCGACGCGCGCAAGGTGCTCACGTCGGATCAGCGGAAGAAGCTCGCGGACATGCGGCCGAAGCGCTTTGGCGGCGAGCCAGGGCGAGACGATCACTCAGGGCGCCCGGACGGGCGGAACTCGAGATAGGGACCGGTGTGGGTCTCGGATAGGGAGGCGGTCACCATGAAACGAATTCGGATCGGGGTGGCGCTAGCCGGCGTTCTGGCCGCTGCAATCGCGGTCGCGGCCGGGGGCGCCCCCGCGAAGGCGGTGGATCCCAAGGCAGGGATCGTGGATTTGAGCGGCGCCTGGCGTTTCGACCCCGAACGCAGCGACAAGCCGCCGCAGGGAATGGGCGGTCACGGCGGCATGCACGGTGGTCACGGCGGTGGCATGCATGGGGGCGGGATGCACGGCGGATGGGGTGGAGGCTCGGGAGGTCCGCCTCCTGAAGGCGGTGGCCCCGAAGGACGCGGCGCCGGTCGTCCCGGCCGGCTGCCGAATGTGCTCCACATCGCCCAGCACGATGGATACGTGAGCATCGAGGACTCCACCGACACCGAGATGCTGCGCATCGCGACCGGCGTGGCTCCGGCGGCGCCCATGAGCGTGATGGAAGCTCAGGGCAAGTGGAAGGATGGCAAGCTCGAGGCCGTGAGCGAGCCGCGCGAGGGGATGAAGGTCACACAGACGTACTCGCTCAAGGACAAGGGCGCAACGCTCGAGGTGAAGACCAAGATCGAAGGGCGGCGTTCGTTCGAGATGAAGCGAGTGTTCGGGCGGGACAAGGCGTAGGGCGAGGCGACTCGCCCACGCCTCACTGGGCGTGGTTGTGGGTGCCGCTCATCGCCTTCTTCGTGGTGCTCTTGGGCGCGGAAGCGGGTTTCAGTCCTGGCTTCTTCTTCCCAGGAGCGCGCGAAGTCTCGAGCCGCCGGCTCGCCGCCGTCGTATCGACCTTCGCCACCGTTCCCGCCTTGGCTCGAGCTTCCATCCCCGAGGCCTGCACGCGCGCCGTCGGCTGCACCACCACCTTGTGCTGATCGATCTTCGGCTTCCCAAAGCGCTCGAGATCGATCTTCACGAGATCCGCGAGCTTCACCGAGCCGTCCTTCTCCACCGCGTACGTCTGGAGCTCGCCGCCTCCGAACCACAGCCTGAGCAGGGTGAAGTTATTGATCATCGCGGTGTAGACGTTCTTCGGCTCGATCTTGGCGCCCGGAGGTGTCGACGAGCTGGCGATGATCGCGGCGGACTGTGCCGGCGGCTGGAGGGGATGAAGCGGCGCGCCCGCGCCTCCCTGAACCATCGCGATCAGGACCTGCCCGTCGGACCACGTCATGAGGGCCCGCTCGTAATCGTGCTCGTGGCCGCCGACGAGAACCGAGATTCCTCCCTCGTGCATGGCCTTCACGATCTGGTTCCGGCGCTCCCGCATCACGTCGTCCATCTCCCAGTCCATGCGGTGGTAGCCCGCGGAGTAGGGAGGGCTGTGCATGAAGACGAAGGACGGCCCGTGATGCTCCTTCAGGCGGGCGGTGAGCCAGTCCACCTGCTCCTTCGAATACTTGATCTGGATTTCCTTCGACCAGTGCACGCCCGGATTGGTGATGGGATTCGAGTCGAGCGCAATGAAGCGCACCCAGCCGTCCGCTGAGTCGAAGCAGTAGTAGAGGCGATCTCCCGCGATCGGAAGCCCGGTCGCAGCGCGCCAGTTGGCGATTCCCGCTTCGGTCCACGTCTTCTCGTGATTCCCGGCCACCGCCATGTAGGGCACGCGCGCGGAGAGAGGCTGCCAGATGCGCATGAACCGCTCCCAGTTGGCGGGATTTCTTCCATCATAGACAAGGTCCCCGGTATTGATGGCCGCCGCGACCACCTGGTCGTGGGCCTTCAGCGTGTCCATCTTCGTCATGATCGCGTTCAGCACTTGGTGCTCGCGCCCCCACTTCGGGTTGTTGGTGACGAGGTAGGGAACGTCGCGGACCAGTCCGGCATCGGGAACCATTCCCTTCACGAGCGCGATCGGGACATGAATGAGCCCTCGGACGATCTTCACCGGATTGGGCGAGATCCCGTCCTTGATGATCGCGATGTCCCCGTTGATGCGCGTCGTCCGGAAGCCTGGGCGATTGTCGCCGAGCAGGATCAGGTTGAGGGTGTCCGCCGCGTATCCGTTGCGCAGACGGCCCAGATAGCGTCGCGCGGAATCGCCGGTGCCGGGCACGAAGCCGACCAGCGTGTCTGCGCCATACATCGGATGGTACGGAGCGGCCGCTGTGTGACGCACCGCGGCTCCGGGATTATTGCCGCCCGTCGTGTCGGCCGGGGCGATCGTCTGGGACAGCGGCGCGAGCTTGCCGACGTGCGAGCAGCCGGCCGCGAAGGTCAGGACCGCGGCACAGACAGACGCGACCCTCAGCGCGTGTCTCCGGAACGTTTGAGGCGATTTCGGTCTCATGGCGCACATGGCGCAGAGGATGGAAGCGAGGGCTGTGCCAGGCCGGAGAGGACCGGCTAAGCTGTTGGGGTTCAAGAGAGATCAGGTTGCGCCGACGGGTCCATGAGCCGGATCCGTACCCAAATGCGCGCATGGAAATGTAACCCGGGCGTCAGCCCCCGCTCAGGCGCTTCCCTTCAGCTCGCGATGAAGCCACGCGCGCGCGAGTGTCCAGTCGCGCTTGACGGTCGCGGGGGAGACGCCGAGCGCCTCGCCCGTCTCCTCGATGGAGAGCCCCGTGAAGAAGCGAAGCTCGACCACGCGCGCCTGGCGCTCGTCGAGCTTGGCGAGGCGATCGAGCGCCTGATCCAGCTCCTCGGCGGGGACATCGAGCGGCAGCGCGCTCGCGAGCGCTTCGCCCGCCGCGTCCGCGTCCTCGAGCGTCACGCGCACCGCGCCGCCGCCGCGCTTCTGCGCGTCGCGCCGCCGCGCGTGGTCCACGAGGATGCGGCGCATGGCTTGCGCGGCGAGCCCCATGAAGTGCGCGCGGTTCTGCCAGGAGACCTGGCGTTGGTCGAGCAGCCGGATGTAGGCCTCGTGCGCGAGCGCCGTCGGCTGGAGCGTGTGCCCCGAGCCTTCGTTCCGAAGGTAGCTGCCGGCGAGACGGCGCATCTCGTCGTAAACGAGCGGGAGGAGCGCGTTCAGCGCGCCCTCGTCGCCCTGACGCCAGCGAAGGAACGTTCGTGTGACATCGGAGGGGGACGGAGTCCCCTTGGGGGATTCCATGACCGGCGGGAGTATACCCCGCGGACGGCCTCCGTGATCTCCAGCGGGCGACTATCTAGACCCAAAGGTCCATGGTTGCTCGAATCGCAAGATCCGCGAACTTTTGGTGTGCGGCCCCGCGCGGTTGTGCATTTCCCCCTACGTGGAGTGACTGCTCCGCAACCCTCCCCGCCCAACCCGATCCCGAGGAGGCTTCCATGCCCGAGCCGCATGATTCCAAGCGCGTCGACTTCACGGTCTCGCTCAGTGGCACCAGTCTGACCGATGCCCAGCAGAAGGAAGTGGAGGCCGCGATCCGACAGGCCGCGGGAGCGGCCATCGCGAGGCTCGACCTGCGAAAGGATTTCGCTTTCGTGAACACGAGCCGCTTTCCGATTCCGTGGCCCGGCGGCTGGTGGGTGTTCCGCGACTTCAAGGCGTCGGAGCTGAACATCCCGACGGAGCTGCCACACGCGGGAGTGCGGTGAGCACGGAACGCACAGAGGGCGCCGATCGCCCTCGCTGTCCCTCCTCGGAGTGCAGGCCGGGAGCGCAGCTCCTGGGCGTCGTCCTGCCCAACGGTCGGGTGGCCTTCACGTCGAAGGCCATTCCGATCGACGAGGAGTTCGTGCGCGTGGCCCACGAGGGACGGCCGCCCGAGCAGCGGTTCCGCTTCACCACGACGTGCGCCGAGCGAGGATGCCGGCAATGGGCGGACAACCGCTGCGGCGTCATCGACCGGTTGCTGGCGATTGCGAAGGAACGCGGAGAGGATGAGACCACCTTGGCGGCGCGCCCTCTCCCCGACTGCGCGATTCGTTCCGAGTGTCGCTGGTACCGTCAGCGCGGCGCTGCGGCTTGCGCCGTTTGTCCTGACGTCGTCACTGACGTGACCTGTTCGGCCGAAGAGCTCCCGCCGAGCGTTCTCGCCCGCCGCGAGGCGCACCCTCGGGTCAGCCCGCCGACTTGCGACTCGACGAGCTCGGTGTCACCGCCCGGTGCGCCAGCCACCACCCGGGGAGCATCGGCAGCCAGAAGCTGAGACCGCGGAAGAGGAGCGTCGTCGACAGCGCGACCGGAAGATCGATCCCCGCGAGGCGGAGCATCAGCACCATCGAAGCCTCGAACGTGCCAAGACCGCCCGGCACGATCCCCATCATGCGCACCATGCTCGCGATCATGAAGCTCGTGAACACCGCCCCGATCGGAGCTTTGATTCCGAGCGAGGCGATGAGTGTCCAGATCGTGCCCACGTCCAGGACCACGATCGCGAGCTGGAGGAGGATCGTGTCGCGAAGGATGCGGGGGCCGCGCACGATCTTCGGATCGGCGGTCGCGAGGTAGGCGTACATCTTACGGAGAACGGGGAGCCGCTTGAGCCACCCCGTGATGCGGTTCAGGCCGTGCCCGGAGGCCGCAAGGAGGAGCGCGCTCACGGCGAGCGCGAAGACGAGCGACGCGACAGCCGTGCCCAGGACCACGCGATGGACGTGACCGTGGCGCACCATGATGAAGAGCGCGATGATCATCGCGATGACGTAGGAGAGATAGAACGACGCGAAGTTGAGCAGGACGGCCGCCTTCACCGCGCGGTCGGGCATGGAGCGCTGCTCGAGGGCCTTCGCCACGAAGATGCCGCTTCCGACCCCGGCCGAGGGAATGGCCTGGTCGACGAAGAGCTTGGCCACGCTCAGCTCGAAGGCCTTGTGCCGCGAGAGGCGCGAGCCGGAGGCCTCGCCCACGCGAAGCCAGATGCCCGATTCGGTGACGTAGGTGAGGACCTGGAGGACGATCGCCGCAACCAGCCACCACGGCTGCGCCCGCTGCATGAGCTTGAGGATCTGCTGCTGCTCGGAGTAGTGGAGCGCGGCGATGACGACGACGGTGAGGAGGGCGATGCCGAGGATCCACGGCAGCCAGATCGGAGGCTTGGGCGGTCGCATGCGGCCGTGCGACCCTCGATCGTTCGCGTGTTCCTGGGTCATGCCTGCGATCAGGCTACCACAGGGCTCCGACGATCAGCGGCGGGCGGACTCCGTGCGGCGTGCGGGCAACGCGCTCGAGCGCGCGAGGATCTCGATCGAGTCCGGGTGCGCGGAGCCGCCGTGAAGCCGCGCGGTGACGGCATGATCGGACCGGTCCCATCGGAGCACCGTGCTGTCCGCGGTGATCGGGGATCCCATCGCCTGCGTGAGCGTGTCCGCGAGGGCTCGGTAATACGAGCGCCACTCGGCTCCGGAGGCCCCGGCGGGCACGCGTGCCGTCCAGCGAACCTGGACGAGCACCGGCGCGGCCCCCGGAGCGGGACAGGCGAAGAAGTTCTCTCGCGTGCATGACGCGTCGGATCCCGTGCAGCGCATCGCCCAGGGCTCGGGATCGTCGGGAGCATGGGAAGCCGCATCGAATGGAGTGCACCGGAAGCCGCCCCCGCGCGGAAGCGGATAGCGCTCGCCGATCATGGGTGTCGCGACCGCATCCTTGAGCGCCGCCATCTGCCGGCGGACCGCCGGGCGATCCGCGAACCAGCCTTGGGTCCAGGCGGCCGGCCCCGCGGGGGTGTGTGCCGTCCCGGCGGCGCCCGGCGCGTGCTGGACGCTGGGTGACGGGGACGTGCTCGGCAGCGGCGACTTCCCGCGCTTCGTGTGCGCCCCGGCCTTCCAGTATTCGAAGATCCCCTGGGCCGCCGCCGTCGAGGCGAGGACCAGCATCAAGCCGATGAGGTATACGCGGCGCATGCACCAGGTATCGGCACCCGGGTGGGTCTGCCTGAGTGCCCCCTTGACCGCTCCGGGAGCCGTCGCCTAACCTTTCCGGCGAGGGGTTTCGCGCGGGTACCTCGTGAGGCGACAGCCGAAACATCGCGTCCTCAGGCCACTTTTGTTCTAGGAGGACGTCCATGCCATCGCTCCATGAGATCACCGTCGCGCAGCTCTCCCGCCTCGTGGGAACTCCCGAAGCACCCGTCCTGATCGACCTCCGCGTCCCGGACCACCGGACGGAGGACCCTCGCTTCATCCCGTGCGCCATCCATCGCGACTTCGCCGCCGTCCACGAGTGGGGACCGCACTACGCCGGTCGCCGCGTCGTGGTGACGTGCGAGCGCGGCGGCAAGCTGAGCCATGGCGCGGCCGCCTGGCTTCGCACGGCGGGCGTGGAGGCCGAAACCCTGGAAGGCGGATACGTCGCGTGGCGTGACGCCGGCCAGATTCTCATCAAGCCGGACCGTCTTCCCGCGCGGGATGTCGAAGGTCGAACGCGCTGGACCACCCGAGCCCGGCCCAAGGTGGATCGGATCGCCTGCCCGTGGCTGATCCGCCGCTTTGTCGACGTGAACGCGCTCTTCCTCTTCGTGCCCGCATCCGAGGTGCACGACGTCGGCGAGCGATTCCATGCGACCCCGTTCGACGTGGAAGGGGAGTTCTTCAGCCACCGCGGCGACCGCTGCAGCTTCGACACGATGCTCGAGGAGTTCGGGCTCGAGTCGGAGCCTTTGAAGCGGCTCGCCCTCATCGTGCGGGGCGCCGACACGGCCCGCATGGATCTCGCGCCGGAATGCGCGGGACTCCTCGCGGCGTCGCTCGGCTACTCGCGCATGCACCGGGAAGACCTGCCGCAGCTCGAGCACGCGATGGGGCTCTACGACGCGCTCTATCGCTGGTGCCGCGACGCCACCGAAGAGACACACAACTGGCCCGCGGCCAAGGTCGCGGCCCAGCGTACGTGACCGCGCCGGCCACTCCGGCACTCCGCGTGGAGGGTCCTCCGCCCGCATCGGTATCGCGGGCGGAGGCCAACCGCGTCTGGGCCGGCATCGGACTCCAGTCGTTCGGCGGCCCCGCAGCGCAGATCGCGCTCATGCACCGGGTGCTCGTCGAGGAGCGGAGATGGGTCGACGAGCGGCTGTTCTTGCGCGCGCTCGGCTTCTGCATGCTCCTGCCGGGCCCGGAGGCGACGCAGCTCGCCACGTATATCGGATGGCGACTGCATGGCGTGCGCGGTGGTCTCGTCGCCGGACTCTGGTTCGTGATCCCGGGGGCTCTGCTCCTCACCGTGCTCGCGACTTTCTACGTGCTCTACGGACAGATCCCCTGGGTGACCGCCGCGTTCCTCGGCATCAAGGCGGCGGTGCTGGTGCTCGTTTTCGAGGCGGTGGCGCGGCTCGGGAGGCGCGCGGTGACGCGAGGCGCGCACTGGGTCATCGCACTTGCGGCGTTCCTCGCGCTCTTCTTCCTCGCGATCCCGTTCCCGTTCGTGGTGCTGGCCGCCGGCGCGGTGGGAGCGGCCCTCATCGCCCCGAGCGCGATCCCCGAGGACAGAGCGCCCCTACATGCACCCTGGGCAAAGACGGTCGGGACCGCCTTCACCTGGACTGCGATCTGGCTCGGTCCGCTCGCGGTGCTCGTGCTTGGGCTCGGCCAGGGGCACATCCTCGCGCAAGTAGCGGTCTTCTTCGCGAAGCTCGCGGTGGTGACGTTCGGCGGCGCGTACGCCGTCCTCGCGTACATGGCGCAGGACGTGGTCGTGAAGCACGGCTGGCTCACGGCGGGGCAAATGGTCGATGCCCTCGGTCTTGCGGAGACGACCCCCGGCCCGCTGATCCTGGTCAACCTCTTCGTCGGCTTCCTCGCCGCCGCTCATGCACACCACGGGGCGGCCATCGCTCTCGGGTTGGCGGGCGCCGCGGTCGCGCTCTGGGCCACGTTTGCGCCCTGCTATCTCTGGATCTTCACCGCGGGTCCCTACGTAGAGCGAATCTCCGCCGAGCCAAGGCTTCGCGGCGTGCTCGAGGGGATCACGGCGGCCGTGCTCGGAGTGATCGCGAGCCTGGGGTTGTGGTTCGGGATTCACGTGGTGTTCGGCGATGTGCGCACGGGCAGGTGGGGGATCTTGCGCTGGACGGCGCCCGTCCTCTCGAGCTTCGATGTGCGCGTGTTCATACTCACGGCGGCTTGCGCGGTGCTGTTCGTTCGCTTCCGATGGAGCGTCCATCGCGTGCTCGCTGTCTCGGCGCTCCTCGCTCTGGGGATCTGGGCCGTCCGATAGACGCGGAACCCATCGACTTTCGAGGCATTCTGGTGCAATCTTCCCTCTGAGGATGCTCACCCCCCACACCCCAGCCCGAAGGAGCCTCGGACACCGCACGCGGTGACCGCGGAACCGCCATGGTCACCCGTATCGGAGTTGTCCTTGCAGGGACGCTACTCGCCGTAGCCATCACCCACGCCGCGCTGGCGCAGACGGCCGATTCGACCGCCGCTCCGCCGCCGCCGGCTTCCACCGCACCGCCCGCGGCCACGACCGCACCGCCCGCGACGACGCCCAGTGCGGCTCCGGATGCCGCCGCGAATCAGGCAGCGCCGTCCGCACAAGCGCCCGCCGCCGCGACGACCGCGGCCGTCGCGACGCCTGGGGTCACGGCCACGGTCCCACCGCCCCCCGGCGCCGCTGACACGCCGGACGACGATGAAACAACGGGCGATGGCGGCTGGCCGCGCGCGATCACGACGCCCAGCGGGGCGCTGCTCGTCCTCTACCAGCCCCAGCTTCTGAGCTGGGAGAAGCAGCAGCACCTGGTCGCGATGGCTGCGGTCGAGTACACGCCCAAGGGAGACGGCAAGCCGAGCTTGGGGACGATCCGGCTCGAGACGCCGACCTCGACGTCGGTCGAGGACCGGATGATCAACTTCCAGAAGGTCGAGGTCACTTCGATGTCCTTCTCATCCCTGGACAAGACCCAGAGCCGGGAGGTCCTCGAGGAGATCCGGAAGTCGCTCCCTCACGAGAACATGCTCGTGAGCCTCGACCGCATCTTGGCCGCGGTCGATCGATCGACGATCACGGTGAAGGGGGTCAAGATCAACACCGAGACCCCGCCCATCTTCTGGAGTCAGAAGCCCGCGATCCTCGTGCAGTTCGACGCTGATCCGATCTGGATGCCGATTTCGGGCACGTCGCTCTCGTACGCGGTCAACACCAACTGGGACGTCTTCGTCGACAACGACACCAAGATCACCTACGTGCGGAACGACACGTACTGGCTCAGCTCGAAGGACATGAAGAAGTGGCAGGAGGCGAAGAAGCTCCCTGAGGGATTCAGCAAGCTCTCGGACGACGGCAACTGGGCCGAGGTGAAGGGTCACATCCCGCCCGGCAAGAGGAAGGGCCCGATGCCGGTCGTGTTCGTGAGCTACAAGCCGTCGGAGCTGATCCTCCTCGACGGCGGTCCCGACTTCGAGGAAGTCGAGGGCACGAATCTCCTCTGGGTGCAGAACTCCGAAACGGACCTCTTCCGGATGAAGAAGGACGAGAAGGAGTTCTACGTCCTCCTGTCCGGCCGCTGGTTCAAGAGCAAGAAGCCGGAGAAGGGGGGCTGGACCTTCGCCACCACGAGCCTGCCGGAAGAC
>Ga0111539_10007168_pt1 | contig 14292 bp, 18 predicted proteins | sample RhiMethybrSRZTD1_FD_79667 | JGI IMG/M metagenome (GOLD analysis project Ga0111539, IMG submission 79667) | Populus rhizosphere microbial communities from Tennessee, USA - Rhizosphere MetaG P. TD hybrid SRZTD1 (version 2) (version 2) | ecosystem: Host-associated > Plants > Roots > Rhizosphere >...
CGGCATGAAGCCGATCGAGCTGTACGGCTCGGACGAGCAGAAGGCGCGCTTCTTGCCGGACCTCGCCACCGGGCGCAAGCTCGCCGCCTTCGCGCTGACCGAACCGAACGCCGGCTCGGACGTGAACGGGATCGAGACGACGGCGACGCGGGCGGCCGACGGGTCATGGGTGCTGAACGGTGAGAAGCGCTACATCGGCAACGGCTCGAAGGCCTCGGTGCTCTCGACCTTTGCGCGGATCGAGGACACCGACGAGTTCATCGCGCTGATCCTCGAGAAGGGGATGAAGGGGTTCGAGGTCGGCCACCGCTACGACACGATGGGCTTGCGCGCGAACGACCTTCGCCACCTGCACTTCAACGACGTGCGGATCCCGGCCGAGAACGTGATCGGCGAGCCGGGCGAAGGCTTCAAGATCGCGATGCAGACGCTGAACAACGGGCGCATGTCGCTCGGCACGGGATCGGTCGGCGGCACGAAGATCCTCCTCGACCAGGTCATCCACCACGTCAAGGAGCGCCGTCAGTTCGGCATGCCGCTTGCCGAGTTCGAGCTCGTCCAGGACAAGATCGGCTGGATGGTCTCGTATCTCTTCGGCCTCGAGGCCATGGCGTACATGACCACCGGCCTGGTCGACGCGGGCGTGCCGGATTACTCACTCGAGTCGGCGATCGTGAAGGTCTCCGCGACCGAGTTCCTCTGGTACGGGACCAACCGCGCGCTGCAGCTGAAGGGCGGCGCCGGCTACATGCGCGACGAGCCGTACGAGAAGGTGCTGCGCGACACGCGCATCTTCCCGATCTTCGAGGGCGCGAACGACGTCATGCGGGCGTTCATCGCGCTTTCCGGGATGAAGCCGGTCGGCGAGAAGCTGGAGGGGCTAGGCGACCTCGATTGGACATCGCCGATCGGCTCGATCGGCGTGCTCGCCGAGTACGTCGGCGACCGGATCCAGCGCGAGGTGCGGCCCGACCGCATCTCGATGGCGCACGAGGAGCTGAAGCCGCTGGCGGACGACCTGTCCGAGCAGGTCAAGGAGCTGCGCGACCGCACCGAGGGCCTCTTGCGCGAGCACAAGAAGGGCATCATCGAACGCCAGTTCCAGCAGAAGCGGCTGGCCGACGCCGTCTCCGACATCTACGCGCAGGTCGCGGTCCTCTCGCGCGTCTCGGCGATTCTCGAGGAGCACGGCGTCGACCCGTCGGGGCAGGAGCGCTACATCGCCGAGACTTTCTGCACCCGCGCCGGCAACCGGGTCCGCCAGAACTTCGGGCAGATCGAGAGGAACGACGACGAGCGGATGACCGCGATCGCCAAACTTGCCCTCAAGCGTGGCGAATACGGATACGCCTTCTTCGAGGACTAGGAGTCCATCCGAAAACCCCTCGTGGCGGTGATACCGTGATTCAGCCGGTGCCCGACTTCTCCGCGTATCTGGCCGATGCTCCCGAAGGCGTATGCCGCCTGAAGCTCGCGGGCGAGTTCGACATCTCGGGCCGTGAGCTCGCCGACGAGTTGCTCGCCAGCGTCGGCACCGGCCGCAAGCTCGTGCTCGACCTCTCGGAGCTCGACTTCATCGACTCGATGGGCATCCATTTCGTCGTGACCGCCCACCAGGCCGCGCAGGCCGAGGGGCGCGAGTTCACGATCGTCCGCGGCGGTCCGGAGGTCGACCGGATCTTCCAGCTTGTCGGGCTCGGCGACGTCCTGCCGTTCGAGGACGAGGCCGCGCGCTAGCCGCGGCCGGCGGGCAGGTCGTCGGGCGCGGGCGGGTCTTTCGGCCGCGGCACCTCGTACGGGTTCGGCTCGTCCATCCCCGGCAGCTCCCTCTGTCCGGACAGCCTCACCGTCCTCTCCTCGTCGGCCGGGAGCGCGCGTGTGACGTCATCCTCGGCGGAAGGCTGCGGGCGTGGCCGTTGGCGGCGCGCGGGCTTCTCCTCCCACAGCGTGTCCTGGTCACGCGGCAGGTCGTCCATCGGCCGGCGCGCGCGCTCCCGCACCCCCGCGGCGAAGAGGAGCGCGGCGCACGCGAGCGCGAGCATGCCTTGTCCGAGAGGCCGGTCGAACAGCCTGATCAGGATCAGGAGGGCGGACCACGCCCCGGCGGCGGCGATCACGGTTCCGTCGCCGAACGGCAGGTGGAAGGGCCGGCCCTGCGCGCGTCGCCTGAGCAGTAGCAGCACGCCGATGCCCACGAGGACGATCGCGAGCTCCACCCAGGAGAAAGGCCCGAGCGTGCTGACGATCAGGAGGGATGCGGCGACCGCGGCCACGCGCTGCTCGGCGTTCCACACGCGCCACATCGCGGCGACGTCGCTAGAGCGGCTCGCGGCCGGCAAAGCCCGCCTCCAGGTCGTGCCAGTAGCCGATCTCGTCCTCGCCCTCGAGCCAGCAGAGGTACACCTCGCGGTCGTCGCGAATCGCCGGGAAGTCGACGAGGCCGCGGTCGAGGTCGCGCAGCACCACCTCGGCATCCTGCAGCTGCGTCAGTGCGTCGCGCAGCTGCAGGAACGCCTCCGAGACGACGCGCCCGGGGTCACCGCCGCCGTTCTGCGGCCCCGCCTCGGCGAGCGCCTCGCGCGCCTCTTCGTCAGAGAGCCCCTCGCGCGCGGTGCGCAGCGAAGCGAGCACGGCCTGGACCCACTCGAGCGCTGCGTTCGCCTCCTCGAGCGTGTAGTGCCGGGTGTGTTTCACGAGCCGCTTTCCATCAGCTGCCGCAGCGCCTCGATGCGCCGTTCGACCAGGTCGCGGACCTCAGGCGCGACATCGTCGTCGCGTGCCGCCTCCCGCGCCTCCTCGAACGCCTCCAGCGCCCGCCCGAAGCGCTCCGGCCGGGCGCTCTTCAGCAGGTTGTCCCCGCGCAGCAGGAGAGTGCGCACACGGTCGGCGGTCACCGCAACCGGTTCAAGATCAGATCGCGGTCGGCGTCCGAGACGGTACGGAGCTGGCCCTGGAACGCGAGCGTCCAGTGCTCGGCGGGCCACTTGCGCGCGTGCTCGAGCTCCGGCGCGAGGTCCTCGGCCGGCACCCAGTCGTCCTCGTCGAGCACGACCTCCGGCTCCGTCTCGAACCGCCAGGGATACGCGTCGGGCTTGCCCGGCTTGCCCGGCCAGAGCTTCGAACGGTCCTCGTACATCTCGCCGGTGATCCGAACGGCGCCGCCGAATGCCTTCACGCGCGTGAGGTAGAAGACGATCAGGTCGCCCGGCTCCATCTGCTGCGCCATGTTGCGACGGCCCTCCTTCATGCCGATCACGCGGAAGCCGTGGGCGCGCGTGGCGGCGAAGTTCTCGGGCGAGCCGGTGAGGATCCAGGTCTTCGAGGCCACCGATGCTCAGGTTACGCTGCACCCATGAGCGAAGACGACACGCCCCTTATCGGTCCCGACGACACTGCTTACAGGCTCGAGCTGACGCCCGCCCAGCTCAAGATCACTTTCACCGCCCTCAAGTCCCTGCTCGACGACTTCGGCCACGACGAGCCGGACGTCCACCGGGTGATCCGAGAGGTCATCGACAAGCTGCCTGACGAGCACAGCCTGCGGGACATCCGCATCGGCCCTTTGTAGCGCGGCCCCGCTCTAGTCGATCGGGATGTCCTGGACGTCGGGCTTGCGCTCGCCGCGGTCCAGGCGCTCGAGGTACCAGTCGATCAGGGCCCGCAGCGTCAGCAGCACCTCGCGCAGCAACGAGGTGAACTGGCCCTGGAGCTCGCGCGGGAGGCCGCGCCGGAGCGCGTCGACGATCGCGAACAGCGGGCTGAGGTCGGGCCCGCCGGCGCGTGGCGGCGGCGGAGCGCTCTGGAAGTCGCGCTCCCACTCGCGCGCCCAGTCACTGTGCAGCCGATGACCCTGTTCCTGCTCCACTCTCGCTCCTCTCGAAGTCCACTCGCAGCGCGCCGTCCTCGAAGTGCGCTCCCGCCGGACGGTAGCCCGCCATGGCGGTCGGCAGCATGATCGTCCGCTTCTGACCGCCGACGCGCACGATCACCTCGAGGCCGACCTTCTTCAACTCGATGTCGCCTTTCTGCACGAACGGCAGCGGCAGCCGCAGCGTCGCGTGCCCGTTCTCGCTCTGGAGCTCCTGCGTCAGCTCCTCGTGCAGCACCGCCGCCGGCTCGGCCTGCTCGAAGACCTCGGCGCCCAGGCGGTCGAGCATCTCCTGCCCGATCACCTCCTGCTCGAAGAACGGCGCGGTGAGGATCGGCACGGGGGAGAACGCCGACTCCACGAGCTCCATCTGCTCGAGCTGGTGCTTGCGCCATCCCTCGAAGAAGCCGTTCATCTCAGGGAAGACGCGGTTCACGACAACCGCGTCGGTGAGGTAGCCGTACAGGTTCAGATACGTGAAGGTCCGCATCGCCTCCTTCACGACCATGCGGTCCGGGTTCATCACGAGGCGGATCGACGTGCGCGCGCGGTCGCGGAGGATCTCGTTCATCGCGACGAGGTTGCGCACCAGCCGCTCGACGTCGTCGTAGACCGCGTCGCTGGGCAGCGACACGTCGAGCAGCGTGCGCGCCAGCGGGCGCGCGGCCGACATCACGCGCCGCTCCCACGGGAAGACCTTCTCGAGCCACCAGCTCGCGACGTCCGGAAACGACAGCAGGCGGAGCGTCTCGCCGGTCGGCGCACAGTCCACGATGATCGCGTCGTAATCCCCTGACTCGTGGTGCGCCTTGATCTGAAGCAGCGAGAAGAGCTCGTCCATCCCGGGCGGCACGGTCAGCTCGTCCGCGGAGATCGGGTCGACGCCGCGGTCGGCGAGCAGCTCGCCGAGCCAGCCCTGCACCGCCTCCCAGTGGCGCTCCATCTCGTCCTGGGCCTGCACCTCCTGGCCCCAGAGCAGCGGCCCGCACGGTGTCGGCGCGCCGGTGAGCTCCGTCTCCAGCGAGTCGGAGAGGCTGTGCGCAGGATCGGTCGAGATCACGATCGTGCGCAGGCCGCCCGCCGCGCAGCGGCGCGCCGTAGCCGCGGCGACGCTCGTCTTGCCGACTCCGCCCTTGCCCGTGTAGAGGATGGTCCGTGGCGCCATCAGAGCGCCATCGTAGGGCCCTAGGACCCGTCGCGGACGGTGATCGTGCCGCTCGCGGAGCCATGCGTCCCGTTGAACGACTCCGCGGAGAGCGTCGCGACGTAGTCGCCCGTCCGGCTCGGCGTCCACGAGAACGCGTGCGTGCCGTACGAAACCGACGCCGCCGCCGAGTAGACGACGCTGCCGTTGCGGCTGATCGTGAGCCGGACGGTCGAGCGCTTCGAGACGCTGAAGCGCACGTACTGGAGGTTGTCCTCGACGAGCCGCGACGTGCGCAGGTCGAGTCGCGGCGACTCCTTCAGGTACCCCTCGAACCGCTCCGCCGTGTCGCAGTAGAGGCCCGGGCCGAGCTTCTCGCAGAGGTTCCCGAGGAAGTCGGTGGCGAGCTGGTGGTACTCGACCGTCGCCTCGCTGCCCCCGAGGGAATAGAGCGTCCATGCACCCGTGTCGTAGCTGGGCAGCTCGGCGCGCAGCGACACCTCGCCCTTCTCGAAGAGCGTCATCGCGCGCTCGTGCCCGGCGATGGTCGCGTAGTCGTAGAGCCCGTTCAGGCTCTGCGCGAACGCGTTCAGGACGCGCAGGCCGCGCGAGAACGAATAGAGCAGGTAGTGGTTGCCGCCGTCCCGCCCGCGCACGCGTACGCCGAGCGGGGCGCGCGTCGAGAACGCGCGGATGCCGCGCCGCGCAACGCGTAGATACGACGGCTCGTCGAGCAGCTCCGACGCCCGCGACAGCGCCTGAATGGCTGTGCCCTGTGCCATCGCGCTCATCCACGGGGGGCTGCCGCCGCCGAACGAGAACCAGTACTCCCAGGTCGTGAAGCGGCCGCGGTGCGACGCGATCGCGACGAGTTCGTCGAGCAGCTCGCGCAGCCGCCGCTCGCGGCCGGAGCGCCACAGCCCGTTCGCCATGCCGAAGTTGGCGAGCGGCTGGATCTGGAGCCCGTAGCCGGGGTAGTACTGGAAGATCAGCTCGCTGTCCTCGAAGGAGACGCGCTGCCCGCTCGCGGGGTACGGGCGGTTCGGCCAGTACTCCGTGTTGCGCTCGAGCTGGAGGAAGAGCGCCGGCATGCGGCTCGCATCGAGCCGCTCCGTGCGCGCGATCCGCTCGAGAATCTCGATCACCGAGCTGAGCTGTGTCTTGCGGAGGCCGGTGAGGTTGGCGCGGGTCCGCAGCGCGCGCCGATAGGCCCGGCGCCACTCGCGCCGCTCCTCGGTGGTGATGTTGCCGGCGTCTAGTGCCTGCTTCAGGGCCTCCCCGACGGTCGGGCCTGCCGCAGCGCGCGCGCCGGGGGAGACTGCCTGGGCTCCGCCCCGGGGTGGGGGCAGATCGGACTCGGCGCGCGGGGGCAGGTAGGGGTTCTCGCGCACGACGGTGCTGTCAGGCCGCACCTCGAGCACGGGTGCGGCGCTCGCGGGCGCGACGAAGACCGCCGCGGCCACTGCGACGACCGCTACAGGTAGCCGCATCGCCTGCCGCTTCCCGGGTTGCCCGGGGGCGGAGGCCCACCGCGCTCCCGGGAGTAGCGTGCGAACCGCCGCGCGGTCCGGCAGTACACGCGCGCGCCCGTCCGCTCGCACAGGTTCTCGAGGAACCCGGTCACGAGCACGTGGTAGTCCCACGTCGAGAGGTTCTTGTTCGGGAGCGCGTAATAGGACCAGCTGCCGGTGTCGTAGCGAGGCGTCTCCCGACGTGCCCGTATGTCGCCGGCGTGAAACAGCCTGCGGGCGCGGCGGTCGTCGCTCAGCTTCGCGTAGTCGTACAGGCCCGTGATCGCCTGCAAGAACGCGTTCAGCACCCGCAGCCCTGGCGCGAACGAGTACAGGAGGTAGTGCGCTCCGCGCCCCGAGTCGATCCGGACCCCGAGCGGAGGCGGCTTGAAAAAGATGGGCAGCGCTTGCCGCGCCGCCTTCATGTAGCGCGGCTCGCCGAAGAAGGTGGCTCCACGCGAGAGCGCCTGCATTCCCGTCGCCGTCGCCATCCCGCTCGCCCATGGCGGCGAGCCGCCGCCGAACGGGAACCAGTACTCCCACGCCTTGAACCCGCCGCGGCGCGACGCCACGCGCATCATCGAGTCGAGCAGCCGGTGGAGCATCTTCCGCCTGCAGTCGCGCGGGCGGTCCTGGCATTCGGTCCAGAGCCCGTTCGCCTTCCCGAAGTTCCCGAGCGGCTGGATCTGGAGCCCGTAGCCGGCGTAGTGCTGCAGGAGCAGCGGGTCCTTGCCGAACGAGACGCGCTCGCCGATCCGGATGTCGGGCTCCTGTTCCCAGAACTCGATGTTGCGCTCGAGCTGGAGGAAGAGCGCCGGCATGCGGCTGGCGTTCAGGCTCCCGCGGGCCGCGATCGCGGCCATGAGCCCCAGCACCCGGCCGACCTGGGAGCGGCAGCGCCGGCCCACGTCGCCACGGTCGTACAGCCTGTGCGCGTCGTTCAGGATCCGCGTGAAGCGGCGGTGCTGGTGGTCGCTGATGCTGCCCTTCGCGGCAGCGCGTTCCACCGCCTGCTTGATCTCGCCCTGCGCCGCCGTCTTCGCGGCCGGTGGGGGCGGATCGGGCTCGAGCGGCTGGATGTCGGGCTCGAGGTAGGGATCCCAGCGCTCGTGGATCTGGCCGCCCTCGACCACCAGGGTGCGGTCCCCCGCGACGGCCGCCGGCGCGGCCACGAGCAGCATGATCGCGGCGATCAGCGGAACGAGCATCTTGTCTTCAACGAATCACAATGGGGGTAGTTGCGGGTCCTTTTACGCCTCCTAGTAGCCTGCCCGCCGTGCTCGCCCCGCTTCGACGCTTGACGGCAGTGCTCCTCCCGGCGCTCCTCGTCGGAGCCCTCGTCGCCGGTTGTGGCGACGACGACAGCCAGGAGGTCACGGAGCTCCTCGACAAGGCGTTCCAGACGCCCATCGGCTCCGCCGACTTGACGCTCGACATCGAGGTCCAGCTCGACGGCATCGACGAGCTTCAGGACCCGATCGAGGTCAACCTCACCGGGCCGTACGAGTCGGGTGGCGACAAGCAGATTCCGAGCCTCGACTGGGATGTAACTGTGAGTGCCCAGAACCAGAGCTTCAACGCAAACCTGACCTCCACCGGGGACCGTGCGTTCATAGGGTTCCAGGGCACCGACTACGAGGTGAGCCAGGAGACGGTGGCCGCGCTGAACCAGACGCTTGCGGCCAGTGCGGACAAGAACGAGGGGCGCGACCTCTCCGACTTCGGCGTGAACCCTCGCGAGTGGGTCATGGACGCGAGCGATGAGGGCGACGAAGACGTCGCCGGCGTCGAGACGACTCACGTCTCCGGCAAGCTCGACGTGAGCCACCTGCTCGACGACCTGAACACGGCCGTCCAGGAGGCCGCGAAGCTCGGCGGCCCGGTCGGTCAAACTGCGCCGCCGGAGCTCACCGAAGACCAGAAGGGCCAGATCGAGGATGTCGTCCAGGACCCGACGTTCGATGCGTATGTGGGCAAGGACGACGACCGGATCCACCGGCTGTCCGCCGACGTTGACTTCGAAGTGCCCGACGACTCGCGCGACCAGGTCGGCGGCCTCGAGGGCGGCCGGGTGTCGTTCTCGATCGAGTTCGCGAACGTCGGCTCGCCGCAGCCCGTCACGGCACCGGAGGACGCGCGGCCGATCTCCGAGCTGACGCAGCAGCTTCAGGGCCTGCTCGGCGGGGCCATCGGCGCCGCGCCGCAGACGGGCGGGAGCGGTGGCACGACCGCACCGCCGCAGACCGATGCCGAGAAACAGAAGGCCTACGAGGAGTGCATCAAGACCGACCCGAGCGACGAGTCGGTCAAGTCCTTCTGCGAAGTGCTCCTCCAGTAGGGCGCCGTGGACCTGAGCAGCGTCGCCCCGTATGCGGCGCTCGCCGCCGCCCTTGTCGTCTTCCTCCTGATCGACCTGCGCTTCTTCGCGCGCGGGCGCGAGCCGAGCTTCAAGGAGGGGGCGTGGTGGTCGCTCGGCTGGCTGGTAGTGAGCCTCGCCGCGGCGCTAATCGTGTGGGCGCTCGACGACCGCGACGCGGCCGTGATCTACACGACCGTGTACCTGATCGAGCGCTCGCTCTCACTCGACAACCTGTTCGTCTTCATCCTGCTGTTCGCGTACTTCGCCGTCCCGTACGAGCTGCGGGCGCGGCTCCTCTTCTGGGGCATCGTCTACGCGCTCATCCTGCGCGGCCTCGCGATCGCGGGCGGCATCGCGCTGATCGAGCAGTTCCACGTGGTCGTGTACCTGCTGGGCGTGCTCTTGATCGTTCTCGCCGCACGCATCTGGCGGGGCGTCGAGGAGAACGTCGACCCGGACCGCAACCTCATGGTGCGGCTGGTCCGCCGCTTCTTCCCGGTGACCGGTGCCTACCGCGGCCATCACTGGTTCGTGCACGAGGGCGGTGTTCGCTACGCGACCCCGCTGCTGCTGTGCCTCGCGGCGATCGTGTTCGCGGACATCGCGTTCGCGATCGACTCGATCCCGGCGGCGTTCGCGATCACGCACGACCCGCTGCTGATCTGGATGGGCAACGTCTTCGCGCTGCTCGGCCTGCGCGCGCTGTTCGTGCTCGTCGAGGGGCTGATGCGGCGGTTCCGCTATCTCGACGAGACAATCGCCGTCGTGCTCGGCCTGGTCGGCGTCAAGCTGCTGGTGGAGGACGTGGTGCACGTCAGCCCGGAGGCGAGTCTCGCCGGCGTCGGGCTTGCGTTCACGATCGGGATCTTGGCCAGCGTGTGGGCCGACCGCCGCTCAGGCGAGGTAGAAAACGATCCCGAGCACGGCGTACAGGCTGAGTAGCTGCACGCCCTCGAACCAGTTCGATTCGCCCTCCTGCGTCAGGAAGTTCGCGATCAGGACCGCGAACAGCAGCGCGCCGAGCTCGTAGCCGTTGAAGACAAGGGGCATCGCTTCCGGCCCGACGACGTAGGAGAGCAGCACCAGGACCGGAGCGACGAACAGCGCGATTTGCGCGCTCGAGCCGATCGCAATGTTGACGGCGAGGTCCATCTTGTCCTTCTTCGCGACCAGCACAGCGACCCAATGCTCTGCAGCGTTGCCGACGATCGCAACGACGAACACGCCCACGAAGAACTCGGAGAGGCCGATGTCATCGGCCGCCTCCGAGATCGACCCTACGAGGATCTCCGACATGACGCCGACGAACACCGCCGCGACGGCGAGCAGGGTCGTCGCCTTGCGGATCGACCAGCCGCCCTCCTCGTCGTGCTCCTCCTCGTAGGGATTGAAGACACGGCGGTGCGTCTTCATCGAAAAGAGGAGGCCCGAGAAGTAGCTCAGCATCAGGATGATCGCGACGCCGAACGAGAGGTCCTCGACCTCGCTGCTGAATGGGTGCCGCTCCTCGCCTACCGCGGGCAGGCTGCCCCCGTGAACCAGCTGGAACACGGCCGGGAGCATCAGCGCGGCGAGCGCCAGCAGGAGCATGGCCGACTGGGCGTTCGCGGCGGTGCGGTTGAACGTCTGCGTGTCGCGGTTCCAGCCGCCGACGATCATCGCGGCGCCCAGCACGAGCAGGATGTTCCCGATGATCGAGCCGACGATCGACGCCTTGACGACCTCGTGCAGGCCCTCGCGCAGAGCGAAGAAGGCAATGATGAGCTCGGGCGCGTTCCCGAACGTGACGTTCAGAAACCCGCCGATCCCCGGCCCGGTCCGCTCGGCGATCTCCTCGGTCGCGGTTCCCATCAGTGCCGCCGTCGGGATCACCCCGAGCGCTGCGGCGCTGAACACGAGCACCGGCGACGCGTGCGCCAGCTCGAGCGCGATCGCCGCCGGGATGAATACGCCTAGGTAGTAGACGGGCCGCACAGGCCCGGGACCCTAGTCCTCGTCTTCGTCGAAGTCCTCGTCGGGCTCGAGGTCGTCCTCTTCGTCCTCGTCGTCGAAGCCGAGGTCGTCGTCGTCACCGTCGTCCGAGAGGGCACGGCGGCCGTCCCCGCCGTGGTAGGTGGACTGGAACTCCTCGAGCAGCTCGTCGCGCTGAGGCTCATCGAGCGGCAGGTCGTCCGAGACGAGGACCCAGTCGGCGCCCTCGAACTCCTCCATGTTGAAGATCTCGGAATCCATCGACGGTGAGTCGTCGACGACCACCATCACCTCGGTCTGCGGGTTGAAGTACGTACCCGGCCGGATCAGGAGGTCCTCGAGCTCGAAGCGTCTCTGCTCAGCCATCGAGCGCTATCTATACCCGATATGACGGAGCCCGACCACGTCGCAATCGGGACCTGGAGCGGCGGGCGATTCATGCGGTTCGGCGAGCCGATCGACGAGGACCGGCTGGTGGCCCTGCTGCGCCCCGGGAACGGCATCAGCACCGTTCTGACGGCGGATGTCTACGGCGAGGGCGAGGCCGACCGCCTGCTTGCACGGGCTCTCGACGGACTCGAGCGCAACAGCTACTTCGTGGCTGGCGCCGTGGGCCATGACTTCTACGAGGGCGAGCGCCAGGGCGCGAAGGGCTTCCCTCGGTTCACGCAGACGCGCAGCGACTACGGCGGCTACCTGAGGATGGCGGCCGAGCGCTCGCTCGAGCGATGCGGCCTCACTTCGTTCGACCTCCTCCTGCTCCACAACCCGGACCGCGAGGGCTACACGAGCGACGCGGTGTGGGAGGGCATGCGCGCGCTGCGCGACGAGGGGCTCGCGCGGGCGATCGGTGTCGCGCCCGGGCCCGCGAACGGCTTCACGCTCGACCTGATCACGTGCTTCGAGCGATTCGGCGAGGCGATCGACTGGGCGATGATCATCCTCAACCCGCTCGAGCCGTGGCCCGGGGAGATGTGCCTGCCGGCGGCGCTCGAGGCGGACGTGCGCATGATCACGCGCGTCGTGGACTACGGCGGGCTGTTCCACGACGACGTCCTGCCGGGGCACCCCTTCCCGAAGCACGACCACCGCAGCTTCCGGCCCGCGGGGTGGGTCGAGGAGGGACGCGCGAAGCTCGAGCAGATGCGCCACGTCGGCGCGGCTCACGGCCTTACACCGCTCCAGCTCGCGAGCCAGTGGAACCTGGCCCACGAGCCGGTCGAGTGCGTCGTCCCGACGCTGATCCAGGAGCCCGGCGACGACGCCAAGGCGATCGAGGACAAGCGGGCCGAGCTCGCGGCAGTGCCGCGCGACATCCGTCTGAGCCCCGACGAGGTCGCCACGCTCGCCTCGATCGGCAACAACAAGGGCTGCATGAAGCTGAAGGGCGGCGTCCCCGACCACGACGGCCCCGAGCTGCCCGACCGCTGGGAGCTGACGCCGGAGCTAGCGCAGGCGGCCGGCCGGTGGGGGATAGAGCCGGAGAAGGACCTGGTGCCGACGCACTAGAGGACGCCCTTCGCGTCGTCTCCGGCCGGCACCGGCTCGCAGAACAGGATCGTCGGCGGCTCCGCCAGGTAGCTGAACACCTCTTGCATCGCCGCCATATGCGGCATTGCGAAGTGTGTGTCCAGATCGGCTTGCGATCGCCAGCGCTCGACGATGGTGAACGTGCCGGGCTCGTTCGTCGACCGGTGAAGCGTGTACTTCACGCACCCGTCCTCGCCGTGGGAGGCGTCGATCACGCCACGCAGGAGCTCGAGTGCGCGCTCCTCGTGCTCGGGCTTGACCTTTGCGACCGCCACGACGGTGACCTCGTCCACGTGCTCAGGCTCCCAGGTCGCGCAGCTGTCGGTCAATCTCTTCCTCGACGTCGAGCGGCGGTTCGCCGCGCCGTGCGCGGCGCTCGTTCTTCGCGATCACGAGCTGCCGCACCTCGTCGCGCAGCGCCTCGTCGCGTCCTCCTACGGCCGGGCGTGTGAGCGCGGCGTATTCCGCGTCGACGTCGAGCGGCGCTTCACCGCGCGCGACCCGGCGCGCCGATTTCGCCTCCAGCATCTGGCGCGTCTCGGCCTCGGCCTCGGCGTCGTATGCGGCGGTGCCCGGCTTCGGGCCCCGCATGGGCCGGTCCGGCTCGTCGAGCGAAAACGCGCCCTTCCCGATCCCCTCGTACAGCCGGCCCGAGCCGACGTATGCGACGGCCGCGAAGACCGCGGCCACGACCCCGATGATGATCACTACGGTGCCGAAGGTCTCTTCCACTGCCGCTAATAATTACCTCCGCGGGACATCCTGTCCCGCGTTCTGATGGCCAACTTCGACCTCCAGTCTCAGATCTGACATGTGGTCGAGGCTGCGGCGGAAGACGATGGCCCCAAGCAGGCCCGCCGTGTTCCCGGAGCAGCTCGGCCTCGTGTTGCTCTGCGCCGCCGCGATCGGCTTCGGCGTATGGCTCTTCATCCGCCTCCTCACGGGGTAGCGAGCTTTCGGTACCCTTCGGGGCAGCAACTTTGACTGACGAATCAATCAGGAGCGCCTAAGTGGTCGATTTTTCGCTTACCGACGAGCAGAAGGACATGCGCGAGATGGCGCATAACTTCGCGGAGAAGGAGATGCGCCCGGTCGCCTGGGACTACGACAGGGACGGCACGTGGCCGCAGGAGATCATCGAGAAGGCCTGGGAGGTCGGCTTGATGAACACCCACATCCCCGAGGAGTACGGCGGTCCAGGGCTGGACTACGTGACCGGCTGCATCATCGAGGAGGAGATGGGCTGGGGCTGTTCCGGCATCGGCACCTCCCTCATGTGCAACGGCCTGGCCACCGCGCCGATCGCGATCGGCGGGTCCGAGGAGACCAAGAAGAAGTATCTCGGCACCCTCACCGAGGAGCCGAGGCTCGCGTCGTTCTGCCTCACCGAGCCGGATGCCGGCTCGGACGTCTCCGGCATGAAGACGACGGCCGTCCGGCAGGGCGACAAGTACATCCTCAACGGCTCGAAGTGCTTCATCACGAACGGCGGTTACGCGGACTACTTCACGGTCTACGCCAAGACCGACAAGGACGCCGGCCACAAGGGCATCTCGGCCTTCGTCGTCGAGAAGGAGTGGGGCGTCACCGTGGACAAGAAGGAGGACAAGCTCGGACAGCGCGCCTCCAACACCGCGACGGTCAGCTTCAACGACGTCGAGGTGCCCGCCGAAAACCTGCTGGGCGAGGAGAACAAGGGTTTCAAGCTCGCGATGATGACCCTCGACCGCACGCGCCCCGGCGTGGCGGCGATGGCGGTCGGCATCGCGCGCGCCGCCTACGAGTTCGCCCGCGACTACTCGCTCGAGCGCGTGCAGTTCGGCGTCCCGATCGCGATGCACCAGGCGATCCAGTTCATGATCGCCGACATGGCGACCAAGGTCGAGGCCTCACGCCTGCTCGTGTGGCA
>Ga0111539_10007169_pt1 | contig 14292 bp, 7 predicted proteins | sample RhiMethybrSRZTD1_FD_79667 | JGI IMG/M metagenome (GOLD analysis project Ga0111539, IMG submission 79667) | Populus rhizosphere microbial communities from Tennessee, USA - Rhizosphere MetaG P. TD hybrid SRZTD1 (version 2) (version 2) | ecosystem: Host-associated > Plants > Roots > Rhizosphere >...
ATCAACTGCGCGGGCTTTCCCGACACACTGTTGGAGTCGGAGCTCTTCGGGCATGTGAAGGGGAGCTTCACTGACGCCCACGCGGACAAGACCGGCTGGCTGCAGGCCGCCCACGGCGGCACGATCTTCATGGACGAAGTCGGCGAGATGAGCCTGCGCATGCAGGCTTTGCTGCTGAGGTTTCTGGAAACAGGCGAGCTTCAGCGTGTCGGCGCCAACCACACCATGCGGATCGACGATCGGGTCATCACCGCGACCCACCGTTCCCTGGCCAAGCAGGTCGCCGACAAGCTATTTCGAGAGGATCTCTACTACCGCCTCAACGTCATCAATATCACCGTGCCGCCGTTGCGGGAGCGCCGCGAAGACGTCTTCGTTCTGATGCAGTACTTCCTGGAGCTCGCCGCCGAAGACGCTCATACGCCCATCCCGCAGGTGACACGCAGTGCCATGAAGTATCTGATGGCCTACGACTGGCCCGGCAATGTTCGCGAGTTGAGAAACGTGGCTGAGCGGGTCGTTGCGCGATCGCAGAACGGCCTTGTCGATGTCGATCAGTTACCCGAACAAATCGTCGAGCCGCGTGAACCGGCGGTTCGCGAGCGGACGTCGGGCACCGTCGAAGTGCTCTTCCAGGCTCTGGTCAGCCGCCAGGCCTCTTTCTGGCCCGATATTCACGCGCGCTTCATGGCCCGCGATCTGAACCGCCATGAGATTCGGACGCTCATCGGCCTCGGACTCGAGCACACCCGCGGCAGCTACAAGATGCTGGTGAGCTGCTTCAACATGCCGTCCGGCGACTACAAGAGGTTCCTGACGTTCCTGCACAAGCACCGTTGTCACGTGCGGTATCAGCCGTTCAGGACCTTGGACCACGAGCCTCCTGTCGACCTGCAGCGATTGGCGGGAACTTCGTCCGCCGTCAACGCCGCTGGGTCCCGCCCCGATCCCGTCCTGCCGGCGCGTCGGCGCCCGCGGAACGACGGCGTCGATCTCGCCTCGAGCTAGCACTCTCCGCGCAACGAAATCAGCGCGCGTCGGCCGCCGGGTCGATCTTGGCCGTCGGCCGCAGCGCCCGGTCCCGCACGCGTCCCAACCTCGCGACAATCTCCGGCACCGCTGCCACATCGTCAACCGTTGTATGAAAGTTGACGATGCAGGCACGAAGTGCGTACCGCCCAGCAACGACCGCGTTGGACACGAAGACCTCGCCACCCCGTTGCAGCCGATCGAGCAGATCCTCGTTGAGCGCGTTGAGATACGACTCGACCTGCGCGTCCCCCAGTCTGAAGCGGAGGTCGCGCGGCACGTATCGGAATGTCGTGATGCTCAGGCCCTGAGTGACCAACTCCAGCTCTGGATGGCGTTCAATCGCGGCTGCCATGTCCCGCGAGAGCTGGATGTCGTCCGAAATCATCTGGCGGTATCCAGCGGCGCCGGCGTGCCGTAGCGCCAGCCAGACCTTCAGCGCGCGAAATCCCCGCGAGTTCTGTGGACCGTAGTCGACGTAGTTCGTCGCGCCTTCCTCGAAGTGGTAATAGGGGGGATGGTAGAAGAACGCGCGCCTCAGCTGCTCGGCATTCCTTACGAGCGTGCACCCCGCCTCCAGCGGCGCATAGAGCCACTTGTGCGGGTCGACCGCCACTGAGTCAGCGTCTCGGATGCCGCTCAGCTCGGCAGGCGCCTCCGTCACCGCTGCTGCGAAGCCGCCATAGGCGCCATCGACGTGGAACCAGACGTCATGCTCTCGGCATACCGACGCGATCTCGGTCAGGGGATCGACTGCACCTGTGCTCACGGTCCCTGCGGTTCCGACAACGAGCAGGGGCACATCGCCCGATGCGATGTCTCTCCGGATTGCATCGCGAAGGTCCGCGACGCGCATTCGAAGCTGCGAGTCAGTGGCGATCCAACGGATCGAGTCAGTCCCCAACCCTGAGAGATCGGCCGCTTTCTGAATCCAGGTGTGCGTTTCGGCAGAGCCGTAGACGCGAACTCTTCGCGCGCCGGCGGCGGCCGTCCCCTTCTCTCGAATTTGCCATTCCGGCTTCGTCGCGCGCGCGGCCAGAAACGCAACGATGTTCGCCATGTTGCCGCCGCTGACGAGCACGCCGCCGCCATCTGCCGGGTAGCCAATCAATTCGGCAATCCAGCGGATTGTCTGCGACTCGATCTCAGTCGCCGCCGGCGACAGAATCCAGGCGCCGACATTCGGATTGACCGCTGATGCCAGAAAGTCTCCAAGGATGCCAATCGGCGACGGTGGGGCGGTGATGTAACCGAAAAATCGGGGATGTCCGTTGAACAGTGAGTGTTCGCGGAGCAGTTGCGCCGTCCGTTCGAGCAGCGCACCAGGATCTTCGCCATGCTCCGGCAGCGGCCCATTGAGATCGAGGGCCTGACGCACGGCGGCGGGTGATTCGTCGCGCGTCACAGGACGCTCAGACACTGATTCGAGGGGGTCGGCCACCTGGTCGACCAGCTTGTGCCCGATTTCGCGAAATCTGCCGCTCTCGATCGCCAGCCCCGCTTGACGCTGGGGACGTCTTGAAGACGGTTGATCAGTTGTCGATGCCATCGAAGAGATCCGTTTCTCGCTGGCGTCCGCCGTTCACCAGGCTGAAGACCCGATAGAACGACTGAGCACCCCATAGCGATTCATGGTCTTCGGCCGAGAGCTGCGACCAGCGATCGTAGCCCGCAACCTGCGACTCATGGCACGAGACGGCCCGGACCACCGTTTGCCAGTGTTCGCGGGCATCGACGGTCGTCGTGAGCGCCCAATCGGGCCACGGCACAGCCTGGCGTTCGCCTCCGTCCACCCTGGCAGCCAGCTTTCGAAAGGCCCGCTCATAGGCGGCCCACGTGGCCTGCGGCCACGCGAGGTAGTAAAGCTTCGAGACCGAATGCGGGGGCAGCGCGTCGTCTTCCGGTTTGGCCGCCGACGCGCCATCTGCCGCCGCGACGACGGCCGCCGTTGTGAACTGGCAGATGGCGATGTGATCCGGATGGCCGTATGCACCGTCGGGGCCGAACGTGATCACGACTTGCGGGCGGACTCGGCGAAGGTGCCGGACGATTCGATGCCGCGCTTCGAGCGGATCCGCGCGATCGAGCTGTCCGTCGCGGTAATCGAGCCAGGAAATCTCGCGGATGCCGAGCACGGCGGCGGCCGCCCGCAGCTCACCCTCCCGGATCGCGCCGAGGGCCTCGGCGCCGGGATGGCTCGCATCGCGCCGCCCGCGATATGCACCGCTCTCGCCCCTGGTCGCGGTGACGAGAAACGTCTCGATTCCCGATGCGGAGTACTTGGCCAGCGTGCCGCCAAACCCGAGCGACTCGTCATCGGGATGTGCGAGCACCGCCATCAAGCGGAGTCCCTTCGGCATGTCTCGACCGCCATCGTGGCAACCCTCGTTGGCGCTTGTCAATCAATCGGGCTTCCGGCTCCAGGCTCCGGGCTTCGGGTGGCTCTGGACCTCCAAGCCTGAAGCCTGAAGCCTAAAGCCCCTAAAGCCCGAAGCCCGAAGCCTGAAGCCTGAAGCCCGGAGCCTGAAAGTTTTCTGGCATCCACAGCGGACTTGGTCTACGGTCAGGTCGAGCGGAACCCCACCAACCAACGACGGAGCGCCGGCGTTCCGCGCGTTCGACAAGTCGACCGGAGCCGCCTTGTGGGAAACGGAACTGCCGGCTGGGACCACAGGCGCGCCGATGACCTATCTGTTCGGTGGCAAGCAGTACATCGTCGTCGCCATCGGAGTCGTGGACATCGAGCCGGACTTTGTCGCGCTCGCCCTGCCGTGAGCCGCGACTTGGCAGGGCCGCACTTCAGGAGTAGCGTATCGCTCACGTCATGACCAAGCCATTGCTCTCGTCGCGAACTCCGCGCGTGTCACGTCGCGAACTGCTCCGAGCGCTGGGCAGCGGAGCGGGTTTCGTCGCGCTTACCGGCAGGCAGGCAGCCGCTCAAGCACCAGCGGCTCCGGCCAGCCCGGCGCGAGCGACTCCACCGACTGTTATTTCGAGCCCTCCACGGGACTTTTCCCCGGCGGCGCCGCCCGTGACGTATCCCGACCCGGACATCGTGACGATCGATCCGTCGTTCACGGCGCTGCGGCTCGGGAACACGCCAATCCAGCGGCTGTGGACCGGTGGCCTCTGGTGCGAAGGGCCGGCGTGGTGCGGCCAGGGCCGCTATCTGGTCTGGAGCGACATCCCCAATAACCGCCAGCTCCGCTATGTCGAGGAAGATGGGCGCGTCACCGTCTTCCGTTCGCCGTCCAACAACAGCAACGGCAATACATTCGACTTTCAGGGGCGGCAGCTGTCGTGCGAACACGGCGCCAGGCGGGTCGTGCGTTACGAGCACGACGGCTCCGTGACCGTAATCGCGGACGCCTATCAGGGCACGCGCCTCAACTCGCCGAACGATATCGCGGTCCACCAGGACGGCAGCATCTGGTTCACGGATCCGCCGTTTGGCGGTTCGCTCTACGAAGGCATGGTCGATATCGCCGGCGGACCGAGCAACCAGCAGGGCCGACTGAATCCGAAGGCTGGCCAGCCGGCCGGATCCGGCACGATCAAGCGCGAGCTGCGGTCGAATCTCTACCGCGTCGATCCGACCGGGCGCATCGACATCGCCGCGACGGAGGAAGCCATAGGCTCAACGCCCAATGGCGTGGCGTTCGCCCCGGACTTCAAGCGCATCTACATCGTTGCACGTGGCGGCGTGGTTGTCGGCGAGGTCACCGGAGGTAACACGGTGACGAACATTCAGCCGTTCAGCAATTTCATGGTGGACGGCATCCGCTGCGGACCCGACGGCATCCGCGTCGACGTGTTCGGCAACTTGTGGTGCGGCAGCAACGCGGGCAACAACGTCGGCTACAGCGGGGTCACGGTTCACTCCCCCGAAGGCAAGATGGTCGGTCGCATTCGCCTGCCGGAAGTGTGCGCGAACCTTACGTTCGGCGGCCCCAAACGCAATCGTCTGTTCATGACGGCCGGGCAGTCGCTCTATGCCGTCTACGTCAACACGCAGGGTGCGTCGCCGGGCTGACAAGCAGCTTCGCGAGGCCCGGAGCTAGACTGTGAAGAATCGCATCGCATTGCTGCTGCTCGCGGCTTCGGGCCTGGTCCATGCCGTGGCCCTCACAGGGCAGCGCTCCGATACCGTCCGAAATCCACTGGCCGACAGTCCTGCCGCGGCTGAGGCCGGCCGACAGCTTTACGAGGGGACCTGCCAGGCGTGCCATGGGGCTGCTGGCCAGGGCGATCGCGATCGGGGCGCACCGTCACTCCGCTCGCCGGTACTGGCGCGCGGCAACGACGATACGGATCTGTTCCGGACGATCCGCGAGGGGATCGCTGGCACGCAGATGCCGCCGTTCACGCGGCTGACCGACGAGCAGGCCTGGCAGATCGTCACGTACATCCGTAGCCTCCAACAGGAAAGTGGCGCCGCGCCCGACGTGTCGGACCCCGTACGCGGCGACGCAGCGGCCGGAGAGTCGCTGTTTTTTGGACGCGCCCAGTGCGCGAGCTGCCACGAAGTCAACGCCCGTGGCGGGGTGACCGGGCCCGACCTGTCGAACGCCGCCCGGTTCTCGGCGACCGCGATCCGGCAGAAGATCGTTTCGCCAGACCAGCCGTTGCCACTGCCGCCAGGCGCGTCGGCTGCGGCGATTGCCGCCGCCACGCCCGTCACCGTGGTGGCCACCTTGCGCGATGGGCGGCAGATTCGCGGCGTGCGGCGCAACGAAGACACGTACACGGTGCAGATGGTCGACGCCGCCGGTGGCTTGCATCTGTTGGACAAGTCGAAGCTGACGGCGTTCGCCGTCGAAAGCCGATCGTTGATGCCGGGCGACTTTGCCACGCGCCTTTCGGCTGCCGACATAGACAACCTCGTGGCGTACCTGCGGTCGCAGCAGAGCCGCGATTTGGCGAAGACCGTGGCTGTTCCGCTCAAAGGCGGGGTCAGCTCAGATCGGCTGCGGCGTCCGTCAGCCGAGCCGCACAACTGGCTGATGTACTGGGGCGATTATCAGGGAACCCATCACTCGGCACTGAGTCAAGTCAACGCCAACAATGTGAGCCGGCTGCGCACCGCGTGGACCTTCCCGATTCTGGGAGGCAACTCCACTCTCGAGGCCACGCCGTTGGTGGTCGACGGCATCATGTACACGACCGGCAGCGGCAACCCGGCAACCGTGACGGCTCTCGACGCCGCGAGCGGCCGGCAGATCTGGCGCTGGACTCGGCAGCAGCGGATCATCAACCCGTACGAGATCAACCCATACAGCCGCGGAGTCGCGCTGTCAGGTCAACGTCTCTTCGTCGGCACGCTCGACGCGGCGCTCATCGCCCTGGACGTCAGGACAGGACGACAGCTCTGGGAAACGCAGGTCGGCGACACCATGGAAGGCTACAGCCTGACGAGCCCGCCGTTGGTCGTCGGTGACAAGGTGATCACGGGTATTGCCGGAGGCGAGTACGCGACGCGCGGCTTCATCGACGCGTATGACGCCGCGACCGGGAAGCGAATCTGGCGTTTCTATACCATCCCCGGTCCTGGGGAACCGGGACACGACACATGGAAGGGAGAGAGCTGGAAAACGGGCGGCGGCGCCACCTGGTTGACCGGCACCTACGATCCGGATCTGAACACGATCTACTGGCCAGTCGGCAACCCGGCGCCGCAGATCGATCGGTCGACGCGCGGTGAGCTCGACAACTTGTACAGCGACTCAGTCGTCGCGCTTGATCCTGACACCGGCGCGCTGAAATGGCACTTCCAGTTCACGCCAAACGACGGCCACGATTGGGATTCCGTCCAGGACATGATGCTCGTCGATCGCGAATGGCGCGGGCAACCCAGGCGACTGCTCCTCCATGCCGACCGCAATGGACACTTCTACGTGCTCGATCGCACCAATGGTGCGTTCCTGTCGGGAACGCCGTTTGTCTATCAGAACTGGAATCGTGGCTTTGACGCGAAAGGCCGCCCGCAGCAGGTTCCCGGCTCGAACTCGAGCCCTGAAGGCAGTTTTCTCGTCTATCCGACACTCGGTGGCGGCACGAACTTCCAGGCGCCCTCGTACAGTCGCCAGACTGGCTGGTTCTATCTGGCTTACGCAGAGAGCGGTCAGCAGTACGTCAGCGCCCCGGCGCCTCCGGTGACGGGGCAGCAGTACCTCGGGCGGAACACGCGCGCAGCATCGCCAGCATCCCGCAGCCCCGATCAGCCACCGCCGACAGCCGGCGTCAAAGCGCTGGACCCGGCATCAGGCAAGACGATGTGGGACTACAAGATCTTCCAGAGCTCGACGACAAATGGCGTGCTGGCGACAGACGGCGGCGTGCTGTTCGTGTCGACGCGCGACGGCAACCTGACGGCTCTGGACATGAAGACCGGGCGCCATCTCTGGCACTTCCAGACTGGTGGCGCCCATGCGGCCTCGCCCATGAGCTACGCGGTCGACGGCAAACAGTACGTCGCCCTCTCGGCCGGCAACGTGCTCTTCAGCTTTGCTCTGCCCGACTAGCAAAGGCCGGGACTCTGTCCCGGCGCCTGCCCATTACAGCCTAGAACAGGAACTTGGCGGCAAACTGAATCTGCCGCGCCGAGCCCGAATCCCCTGTCGGGAATCGCGTGTTTGTAATCACGCCGAACGCAGTGCTGTTCACGATGGCAGTTCGCCCGGGCTGACCGAGGTTCGCCCGGTTGAACAGGTTGAAGGTTTCGACTCGCAGCTGAACGCGCGCCGTTCCCGGGAGCGCGATGTTCTTGATAATCGAGAGATCGACGTTGCTGAATCCGGGTCCGACGATGTAGTTGCGCGGCAGATTGCCCATGTGGAACGTACCATCTGGCGACACCGGCAGCGCGAAGACCGACGAGGACGTGCAGGACCCCGCGGTGCGTGGATCGCAGACGCTGTTGGCGAACCACTGATTCACGTCGCCGACGATCTTCGGATCGCCGACGAGATCCGGCCTCAAGCTCTGCACTCCGGTAAAGTTATTGATGTTGGTCAGGATGTTGACCGGGCTGCCGCTCTGGCCCTGGAACACGCCGGTGATCTGCCAGCCTTCGACGAACTGATTGCCGCGGAAGGGCAGCTCGTACGTCCCGTTGATTGAGAAGCGGTGGCGGACGTCGAAGTCCGACGGACCCTCGCTGCCTTTCAAGTCATAGCTGTCCTGGAGCGAGCCATTGTTGTTTGCTCCGGTCGCATCGTACGAATTTGTATCGGTCGACTTCGACAGTGTGTACGAGGCGCTGAACTGGACACCGCGGCTGATCGGCCGGTTCCCGGTGATCCAGAGACCCTTGTAGTTGGACCAGCCCGTGCTCTGAACTTCGGTGATGTTACCGATCGGCGCCCCAGGGGAGATCGGGCTCGTCGGCGACAGCCTCGGATAGGGGCGGACTCCGTTGATGAACTGATTGATGTTCACTGGAATCCGCTGGCGGTCACCGTGAGATCCGAAGTAACCCACCATCACGCCCGTGCCCGCCAGCTCTTGTTGGACGTTGACATTCCAGGTCTGCAGGCGGCCCTGCAGGTAGTCCGGGTTCGTCGTCGTCGGCGCGAGGCCAGCTGCTCCGGCCGTTGTCAGTGCGCTGTCCAGGCGAACGTTGCCCGCGACGTTCAGCGGCGTCGCCAGCGGCGGGTTCGAGGCCGACCCAATGACGTAGCCGGTGTTCGTTTGGTTGGTCATCACTGCATAGGCGCCGCGGACGGTTAGACGGCCGTTGCCAGTCGGACTCCAGATGGCCCCGACGCGCGGCTGGAAATCGTTGGTGTTCTTGTGAATCTGGTCGATGCCCGACCCCAGCTGCACTAGCGACACGGTATCCGCGTCGAACACGACCAGCTTGTTGTTGGCTTCGCTCGGCGATCCGATGAAGTCGTAGCGAAGGCCGAGATCGAGCTTCAGGTTGGGGCCGAGCGACCACGAATCCTGGATGAAGCCGCCGAACGTGTTGATCGTGAGGTCGAACGAGCGGTCGCCGAGCGTGATATTGAAGCGATTGCCTTGGCCGCTCTGAAAGGCCGCGACGCTCGCGAAGTCGAACTGGCCGGGGTCGCGGGTGAAGCTCTGTTGGTTCGTGCGCCGGTACTCGCCACCGACCTTGAAAACGTGCGCGCCATAAAGGTACGTCGCGGTGTCGGCGGCGGCGAACGTCACGACAGTCCGACCCTGCGGGAAGCCGAAGGGACCACCGAAGTTCAGGGCCAGACCCGTGATAATAATTTGCGGGAGCGCGAGCGGCTCGTTGACGCCGATATTCATCCCCAGGTCGGCCGGGTTGACCACGAGGTTGGGGTCGAACGAGATGTTGATGCGGTTGTAGCCGACGCGTGCTTCGTTGACGAGCTTTTCGTTGACGATGTGGGTTTCGTTGATCGTCAGCACCTGGCGCTTGCCTTTGCGCGTGTCGCCGAAACCCGGAACGCTGTTGAGCTGAGCGTTCGGCTCCTGCCGCTTGTCCTTCTGGTACGCGTAGTAGCCGTGCAGGTCGTCGTTCCGGCGCAGGTTGTGGCGGACGTCAATGGTGTACTGATCGATATTCACCGGCGCGATGCCGGCGGCGATGAGCCGACCTTCGCCGCTCGCGCCAACGGTGTTCGGGAGCGGGATGTACTGCAGCAGATTGCGCGAGACCGGATCGGTGACCGCGTCGCGCTGCGCCTGCGTCAACACGCCCGAATTGAGATCGACGCCCTGGGTGTGGCGAAGGCCTTCGTAGCTGAAGAAGTAGAAGGTCTTGTTCTTCACCAGCGGCCCGCCGACGTTCACGCCGAACTGCTTGCGATTGAACGGCGATTGCTCCAGCGGCTCCTGGTTGAAATAGTTGCGCGCATCGAACTTGTCGTCGCGGTAGAAGTCGAATACTTCGCCGTGGATGGCGTTGGTGCCGGAGCGCGTCGCGACGTTGACGATGGCGCCGGAGTTGCGTCCGTACTCGGCGCTGAATGTCGAGTTGTCGACCTTGAATTCTGAAACCGTGTTGATCGATGGCTGAAACGTTATCTGCGAGTTCGAGAGGTCGTTCAGGTTGATCCCGTTGATCATGAAGTTGACCGCGGTCTCCCGGTTGCCGGCCGACATGAACGAGAACGCGCCCTGGCCGCGAAGAGGCGCGCTGAGACCCGCGTTCTGCGGCGGTGTCACGCCGCCGGGCATCAGCGGCCCGAGGTCCACGAAGTGGCGGCCGTTCAGCGGAATCTCCTGAACCGTCCGCTCGGCCATGACCTGACCCACCGAGACGCGAGCCGTCTCGATGAGCGGCGCCGCCCCGGTTACGGTGAGCGATTCGGCGACGGCGCCGATGCTCAGCCTGAAATCGATGACGGTCGTCTGGGCAACGCCCAGATCAATCTCACGCGTCTGGTCCGTGAATCCTTCGATGCGGGCCATGACCGAATAGCGCCCGGGCGGCAGGGCGGCGGCCACGTACTGCCCCGCGGCATCAGAGGTCGTGGTGCGCTCGGCGCCCGTGGCCTCGTTCCGAATCGTCAGCGTGACGCCAGGCATGACGGCGCTCTGCGCGTCGGTGACGGTGCCCTGCAGCGTCGCGTTCGATTGGGCGTGAGCCGGTGTGTTCAACAACAGAAGGCCGACGAACGCCGATGCGAGAACGATGGCAGCGCACCTCATCTGTCAGCTCCTTTCCGAAGGTTGTCTGGCGCGTATTATGCGCACGGGATGAAGCCGCCGGCAGCGGTGATGATCAGCGGATTCCGCGGGAACGAGCCTCCGATCCTGAATTTCGGATGCCGAGGTACAAGCTTGTCGTAAGCGGCGGTCAGCGAAGCGGATTCGGCAGCTTGGCGGTGCCCCGAAGAGCCCCGGCGGTCATGGTGTTCGCCTCGTCGAGAATCTTGAGGAAGGCGCGCTCGCTGTACGCCAAGCCGACCGCGGGCACCAGGTCCGGCGTGTCCAGGGTCGTGTGATAGATCACGTGATCGATGATGTGAAAGGCTGGGGCGAAGCCGGTCAGCGCGCCCAGCGCCCCGCCGGCGTTGCGCTCCGGAACTTTGTAGACCGAGACGTTGAAATCCTGAAATGTCTTCCTGACCAGGTCCTGGAAGGCCGGGCTGCCGCTCGCGTACCAGCGCCGGGCGCTGATCGCGTTCGACGTCATGATGTCCTGATTGACCATGTAGAGCAGTGTTTGCGACGTGTGCTCCAGGTTCAGGATCAACGCCACCTTGCTCCAGTCATAGGTCTTGATGACAAGGGAACGGCCATGTTCGCCGTGATGGTGATCCGGCGTTGCCAGAAAGACCATCGTGCGCGGCCGCCGATCCCGGGGCAGCGCCGCGTAGTGCCGCGCGATGTCGATGCCCGTGGCCATGCCGCTGGCGTTGTCCATCGCTCCCTGGAAGAAGCCATCGGCGTGCGTGACGACCATGATTTGCTCGTCTGACGCTCCCGGTAGCACGGCATAGACGTTCTCGGTCTTCAGACCGGCGCGATCCTCGATGTCCAGCGTGACGCTGAGGCTGACCTTCTGGCCCGCCGCCAGCATGTCGCGCAGCATGAACCCCTCGTCCTGGCTGATAGTCAACGTCGGTACGGCGTCCGGACCCTCGGGTGCGCCTTCCGGGTTGAACTGCCCGTTCCCCGGCACCGCCATCACGTTGATGATCATGGCGGCGCCGGCCTTCGTCACCAGCGTGTCGGAGTTGAAGATGCCGGCGCGATCGCTTGCCGAGTGACTGCGGCCGCCAGGCACGAACGTGCTGTAGACGAGCACGGCCTTTCCCTTGAGATCGCGGCCGATGAGGTCCGGGGCGGCGCCGACGCCGACCCACACCGCATCGGCGGTGATGCCGTTGGGCGGCGTCGGTCTGGTCCCATCAATCGGAAACAGCGTCTGCAGTGAGCCGTGCTTGCCGCCGGCCGTATAGGACGCCGTCAGCTTCGTCGGGTACCACATCGGCGGCAGGTCCACCGGCTGTCGACGGACTTCGAGGCCGAGCTTTTCGTACTCACTCGCCATGTAGTCCATGGCCATCCGGTGATACTTCGTGCCGGGGATTCGCCCCCAATACAGCTCTCCATCGTCCAGGCTCATGAGGGAGATGGCAGTGAGCCTCTTGATGTGCTCCTTGATGCGATATCCATCGACGTCGGCGTAGGCTTCCTGGCCCGGCTTGAGCGGATAGACCGGATACTCGGAGTCCGGGATGAGGAGCTTGTCCATGTCCCGGGGCAAACCGAGACCGTACGTCTTCTCAACCTTGGCGCCCGGACGCATCTGTCCCTGGAGAGCGACCGACGTCACGGATATGGCCGCGGCGAGCACGACTGCGATCCGGTACGACCGAGTCATCGGCATCTCCAGTTGATCGACCGAGGTTACTTTCGTTGAAAGACGGCGAACATCGCACCCTGCGGGTCGTTGAGGATCGCGAATCGGCCAGCGTTGGGAATGTCCTGTGGCGGCACCATGACCTTGCCGCCGAGAGACGTGGACTTGGCTGTCGAAGCGTCTACGTTGTCGACCTGGAAGTAGGGCATCCAGTACGACGGGATATGCGCCGGCATGTTTGGCGGCTTGGCCATCATGCCGATGGTCGGTGTGCCGGCGACGCTGAACTCGGTGTACTCCATCGGGGCCGCCTCGGAGTGCTTGGCCGTCCAGCCGAAGAGCTGGGTGTAGAACTTCTCGGCCGACTTCGTGTCGCTGGTGGTGAGCTCGGTCCAACAGAGCGTGCCTGGCTCATTGAGGATCGTCGCGCCGATGTGCTTGATCGGTTGCCAGATCTGGAAGACCGCGCCGGTTGGATCCTGCAGGACGGCCATGCGGCCGGCATCCATGACATCGAAGGGCGACGCGAGCACTTTGCCGCCCAGGCCGACCGCCTTCTTCGCCGCTTCGTCGGCATTGGTCACCGTGACGTACGAGTTCCAGTGAGGAGGCACGCCCGCCTGTTTCTCCGCCGCCTGCTGCGTCGCCGCCGCGCCGATCGGCTTCCCGCGCAGCTGAAACATCGAATAGACCTCGGTCGGGCCCATCGGCTGTTCGTTGACGTCCCATCCGAACAGCGACTTGTAGAACGCCACACCGCCCTTCTGGTCTGACGTCGAGAGCTCCGGCCAACTGAACGTTCCCGGCTGGTGTGAAGTGAACTCCGCCACGGTTGCCTCCTTGCCGTGGGGCCGCGAGAGTGGCCCAAAGATCCGGAGTATAGCCGAGGGGCCACACAGTCGCAGTATCGTTGTCGTGAAATCTCTGCCAATCAGGTACGCTGCATTCATGAGAGAAGCCGTCATCGTCGCCAGCTCGCGGACACCGTTGGCCAAGTCGCACCGCGGCTCGTTCAATCTCACCCGTCCGGACGATTTGGCGGCGCATGCCATCCGCCACGTACTCGGCAAGGCGCCGTCGCTTTCAGCCGACGAAGTAGAAGAAGTGATCCTCGGCTGTGGACAGCCACATGGATCCGCCGGGCACAATGTCGCCCGGGTGGCCTTGTTGCGAGCGGGATTGCCGGTGACGACACCGGGCGTCACCGTGAACCGTTATTGCAATTCCGGGCTTCAGGCAATCGTTCAGGCTGCCCATCTGGTGCTTCACGAGGGCGTCGACGCGGCAATTGGCGGCGGCGTCGAATCGATCACGATGATGGAGCGCGACAACACGCCCAACCCGTGGATCGTGGAACATCTCCCGGCACTTTACATGGCGATGGGGGACACCGCGGAGGTCGTCGCCAAGCGGTACAAGATCAGCCGCGAGGCGCAGGACGAGTATTCGCTCGCGAGCCAGCAGCGCACGGCGCGCGCTCAACAGGAAGGATTTTTTTCTGGCGAGCTGGCCCCGCTTCAGGTGCGCCGCGCTGTGCTGGACAAGAAAACCGGCCAGGTGAGCGGGGAAGAGGACGCGTGCGTCGACCGCGATGAATGCAACCGCCTCGATACGACGCTGGAGGGGTTGAGCAAACTGCCAGCCGTGTTCGATGCGAAGAGCGGTCAGGGGACGGTGACTGCCGGCAATTCGTCGCAACTGTCCGACGGCGCGTCGGCGACCCTGGTGATGTCCGCCGAACGCGCCAGCGCCCTGGGAATCGAGCCGAAGCTGATTTTTCGAGGGTACGCCGTCGTCGGCTGCGAGCCAGACGAGATGGGCATCGGACCGGCGTTTGCGGTGCCGAAGCTTCTCAGGAAGCACGGGCTTCGCGTCGATGACATCGACGTGTGGGAGCTGAACGAGGCGTTTGCCTCGCAGGTCGTTTATTGCCGGGATCGGCTGGGTCTGCCGATGGA
>Ga0111539_10007170_pt1 | contig 14291 bp, 6 predicted proteins | sample RhiMethybrSRZTD1_FD_79667 | JGI IMG/M metagenome (GOLD analysis project Ga0111539, IMG submission 79667) | Populus rhizosphere microbial communities from Tennessee, USA - Rhizosphere MetaG P. TD hybrid SRZTD1 (version 2) (version 2) | ecosystem: Host-associated > Plants > Roots > Rhizosphere >...
AGCCACGGCGTCCCCCAGGTCCACTTTGAGGGATGAGTTCACGTCGCCCCGGATGAATTGGGGCTCGGAGGCCGAATCCTCGAGGAAGACGAGGCCGCCGACCAGCTCGGGGAAGACCGAGGCTCCTGCCATCACGAAAATGTTGTTGAGGGGCGGGGACCCGACCTCATTCCGGAACTCCACGGGGGAGCTGCCGGCGGCTGCTCCCGGGACTGGCCGCAGCCGCGCGTTGAGCAAGAGCTGATCGGTGCCCGGCGGAATGGCGCGATCGTCGATCGGAGGCAAAATGTCGAAGAGCACGGTGGTCGTGACCGTTCCGTGCTCGGCGTCGATGTTCGGGATGAATATGTCCGGCTCGAGCGGCCCCGAGATGGTTCCGTCCAGATCAACGCTCGTGACCTCCAGCACGCTCGGGTCGTAGGCGAAAATCGCGGTGAACGCTTCCGCTTTCTCCACGTTCGACCCCAGCACGGTGAGCACACCGTCGCCGTCGAGGGGCACGTGCACGTCCTCGAACCGGAACTTGTTGTCGCTCGGCGGTGGAGGAGTCTCTTTCGGCGGCAGCACGGTCACGGTGCCTGCCTGCAGCTCGGCCAGCGTGCTCTGCGCGTCGACGACCACGGCCGTGGCGACGGGAGGGTCTTGCGCTTCGCTCAGGATCGCGACCTGGGTGCCACCGAGGGGCGCAGTCTCCGGCACGTCGAACTGGAGGCGGAAGAGGAGCTGGTTCTCTCCGGCGGGGATCACGTGATTCTCGAAGGGCTCCAGGAACTCCACGATCGCACTGAAGCTGACCGCGTGCTGCTCGGCGTGCTCCAGGTACTCCGTGAACTCCACCGGTGCGGCGCCGCTCGTTGTCCCCTCGATGCTTACGCTGCGCGGGGTGATGGCTTCTGCGTCATAGCCGAGGACAACCGAGTAGCCCTGGAGGGGCTTCGTATTGGTCAGTCGAACGAGCGCCGCGGCGTTCGCGTCTTTCTGCCGGACCTGAGCGTCCTCCACTTTCAGCAGGTAATGGTCGCCCCCCACGGGCGGCACAGGGGCCGCCACGGGCAGAAGCGCATGGATCTCGCGCTCCGCTCCCGCGATGACCTCGAGGGATCCGTCCCCGGTGATATCGGCGGCGACTGGCAGGAGCGCGCCCGGCGCAGCGAGGAGCGTCCGAGGCTCCTGGAAATTTGGTATGCCCGCTTCGTTCAGATAGAGGTACACCTTGCCGGGCGCGGCAGCGGCCAGCATTACGTCGAGGGCACCGTCGCCGTCGAGGTCGGCCAATTCGAATCGACCGGCATCGAGCACGTCTTCCACGCCCCCGCCGGCGCCATCCGGGGCCGTGTCGGGCGCAGGCTGGGTGACTTGCCACGCGCCCGCGTCGCCCTGCGTGAGAATCCGGAACGCGCCGCCGCTGCTCGAAGCGCTCAGAGCGGCGAGCACGAGCAGCTCGGGCCGGGGGTCTCCTTCCAGGTCGACCGCGGCAACTTGATCGGCGGGCACTCCCAGCGTGATGTTTCGGGGCGCAACGAACAACTCGGGCCCGGTACCACGGGACCAGTAAATCGTGACCTGGTCAGCCTGCCGCGAGGCAAAAGTCAGGTCGAGGTGGCCATCGAGGTTCAGGTCCGCAAGCACGAGGTCGCTGCGCGCCAGCCGGGCGGTGCCCAGCGTCTGGGAAATGGGGTGATCGAGGCCGCCGAGACGCGTCCAGAGGCCGGCGTCGGTGTCCGCCACCACATCCGGGACGCCGTCGTGATCGAGGTCCTCAACTGCCAAGGCACGCACCGCCGACCCCGCGGGGACCATGGGGCCGACTTCGAAGTGGAGCTCGTTCGGAGCCGCGTACGAAGATCGGGCGAGATTCGTGTAGCTCGCAACGCGATCCTGCGTCCCCACCAGCACGTCGACGTCGCCGTCGGCGTCCAAATCCGCGAGTGCGAGCGCCGTGACTCGCGAAGTGGTGTCGATGCGGAGCGCCAGGGAGAAATTCCCGTCGCCGCGGGAGAGCTGCAGGTCGACGACCGTCTCGTTTTCCATCGCGTAGGCGAGATCCGCCTTGCCGTCGAGATCGAGGTCGGCGCTCTTGAGCCAGCGGACCGGGCGCAGCGTGCTGAAAACGACGTCTTTGCCGCGGGCGGTTGGCGGCGCCGCCGCGCGCGCCCGGAACTGGAATGCATGCCCCGAGAACGTCTCCTCCTCTGCGCCGCGGATCGCCGATCCCACGTGGGCCACGACCTCCTGGCCCGGCGCGAATGGCTCGAGCGGCGTTGCGCGGAGCTCGACTCCGCTCACGAGCGCGACGGTCGCCGGAACCCGACTCCCGGCGCTCGTAAGCCACATCGCGTCCGCACCGACCGTGTCCGGGTCGATCGCCTCGCCAAAGAAAAGGCTGACGGAGTCTTCGAGCCCCACGCCGGCGGTATACGCGGCCGGTTGGCTCGAGATCACTGTGAGGGGCTCGGGTCCCGGATCGGGCACCGCCGTGGCGTCCTCGACTTGAAAAACGAACTCGACCGGGCGGAGCGATGCATTCGCCGTGGAGTGGATCGAGCCCGTCAGGCGAACTTTGACTTGCTCCAGCACCTGCCGCCGGGCCGAGGGCGTGAAGCGCGCCGTGCGTGTCACCGGGTCGTACGAGTATGTCCCCGCCGCGCGGCCGGAGGCGGAGCCCTCGACGATGAAGCTGCCCGCGTGAAGGGTGGAGGCCTCGACCTCGCTCGAGAAAGTCACGTCGATCGGCGCGTCCGGCGCGACTCCCGTAGCGCCTCCCACGGGAGAGGTGCTCTCTACGCGAAGCTGCGCGACCGCGTTCGAACGGGTCGAGCCGCCGCCGGAGCTGCGCTGGCACGCCGCCAGGCCGAGGGACGCGATGAGTGCGGATGCTGCCAAGAGATGGCGCCACGTCGAGGTGGGAAGGAAGCTCATGAGGTCACGTGGGACGGGGGGAAAGTTCGGCAAGAAGCTGTACAGTTGCTGGGGTCGTCAGACCTTTGACTCGCAGGAAGGAGCGTCATACCATGTGCGGCGGTCGTGCTGGAGAAAGGCACGAGAGCAGCACGTAAGCCAAGCGAATCGGTTTTCCAATGCGCGATTTGTATCAACAGAGAGAGCAAGAGCTGGGCCACAGGGTATGGACCATCGTACAGCTCTTCTATCGCGCCCACGCTGTCCTGCGGGACGAATTCGAGAGCTACGAACGGAAGGTCCTCGAGTACTCCAGAGCTACGGGTATACACCGCAACGACTTACGGCTCAAGTCCAAGGAGCTCGGCAGCCTCCTCGACTTCAAATCTCTCGAGCGGCTGAGAGATGATCATATCCACGAGCTCAAGGGCCTCTGCCACCTGGTGTTCCGCGGACAGGATTCGACCGACCTCTTCGACCGCTATGTCTCGGACATCTTCCACGAGATCTCAATCCTCAAGGAAGAGCACTACAACGTCAAAGTCTACGCGCCGCTCTACGAGCGCGATCACAACGAGGTCGAGCTCAAGCACATCCTCGACGAAGCTCACACGCTCTTTCCCCAAAAGCTGAGGCACATCAAGTACCTGTTCGACCGAGCGCAGACGCGTCTCGAGGCGCAGCTCCCGAGCTTCTGCTGCTATCGCCTCTTCATTCGCTCGCTCTACCTCCATCGCGACGATTTCGTCGCCACGGCGTACCCCGACGGCTTGCGACAGTTCTACCGGTTCATGTACGCGTGCGGACCCGGTGAGGGCTACTACGAGGTCGGGAAGAGCTTCTACGAATCGGGCTTCTGGCAGGAGGCGACAAAGGCATTCCGGCTCGCGCTGGATGCTATGTCGCGCGAGACGCCGCCGCCCCCCGGGGCGCCTGAGTCGATTACGGCCCGTCGCGACGAGATCCGGCAAGACGCCGCCGAGAAGTTGGCGATCCTGTCGAAGACTCCCGCGGAATCTCCCGTGCCCGCGACTGAGGAGCCTGCCGCGCTGGGGTAGCTCCTGCCCGCTCCTCCGCCGGCGCTGCGACGCCATGAGCTCCGAACATTTTGCGGACCGCCTGACGTCTGCGATCGAGACGAAGCGAAGCTGCCTCGTCGTCGGCATCGATCCCGTGCTCGAACGGCTGCCGCGCGAGCTTCTGGGCGTGCCCGCCGGCTCGAAAGGGGCAGGCTACACTGCGAAAGCATCGGTGGCCGTCGGCCTCTTCACGACGGGAGTGATCGAGGCCGTCAAGGATCTCGCCGTCGCCGTCAAGCCGAACTCCGCTTTTTTCGAGCGGTTCGGCGCGGCGGGCTGGGAATGTCTGAAAGAGACCTGCCGCTTGGCAAAAAAAGCCGGCCTGCTCGTGATTCTCGACGCCAAGCGAGGCGACATCGGCCACACGGCGGAGGCGTACGCCGACGCTCTCCTCGGGGACGTCCCGGACACTCCGGGGCCTTATGTGGATGCGCTGACGGTGAACCCTTACCTCGGCACGGAGTCTCTCGAGCCTTTCTTCGCCGCCTGCTCGGCCCGCGGGAAAGGGCTCTTCGTTCTCGTCCGGACTTCGAATCCGAGCGCGGCCGAGATCCAGGATTTGGCCGTGGACGGAGAGCCGCTTCACCTCCGCGTTGCGCGCCTCGTGGCCCGGTGGGGGGAAAGCTCGCGCGGAGCTTCCGGCCTCAGCTCGATCGGCGCCGTGGTGGGGGCGACGGCGCCGGAGGAAGCGCGACGGATCCGCGAGGTCCTGCCCGGAGCTTACTTCCTGGTCCCCGGCTACGGTGCCCAGGGCGCCGCGGCGGCCCTTCTGGGAGGCTGCTTCCTGCCGGGCGGCGGCGGCGCAGTCGTCAACTCGTCCCGCGCGATCCTTTTCGCACACGAGAAGCGCGCCGGCCGCTGGACCGACGCGGTGCGGGAGGCTGCGACGGAAGCCCGCGACGAGCTGAACCGCACGCGGTTGCCAGCCGGCGGCGGCCGATAGCGGCCGAACGCGGTCCCATCCTGTTGCGCTGAGCAGCGGCTACAACCTGCTCGAGTCCAGATCCGGATCCTCTGCGCCTCCGTCCAGGTGCTTCCGATACCGGAGGTAGGCTTTTATGAACTTCAGGATATTGCCGTCCAGGACTCCGTCGGCGTTTCCAACTTCCAGGCCCGTCCGCAGGTCCTTTACGAGCGTGTAAGGCTGGAGCGTGTAGGACCGAATCTGGTGGCCGAAGGAGATCTCGCCTTTCTCTCCGTAGAGCCTTTCGACTTCGGCCTCGCGCTTCTCCTCCTCCATGCGGATCAGCTTCGCGACGAGCATTTTCATCGCCGTCGCGCGGTTGGAGTGCTGCGATCGCTCGTTCTGGCACTGGACGACGATACCCGTCGCAAGGTGCGTAATCCGGACGGCAGAATCGGTCTTGTTGACGTGCTGCCCGCCGGCGCCGCCCGCGCGAAACGTGTCCACGCGGATCTCGGAGGGGTTGATGGTGATGTCCTTGTCGTTCTCCGGCAGGTCCGGGATCACGTCGACGGCTGCGAAAGAGGTCTGCCGCCGGCTTTTGGCGTCGAAGGGCGAGATCCGCACGAGCCGATGGACTCCAGCTTCTGACTTGAGGTAGCCGTAAGCGTAGGGCCCTTTCACCTGGTAAGTGATGCCCCGCACACCGACTTCCTCGCCCGGCACGAGGTCGACCTCGTGCATATCGTACCCGTTCCGCTCGCAGAAGCGCGTGTACATGCGCGCCAGCATGCGGGCCCAGTCGCAGGCTTCCGTGCCGCCGGCGCCCGCATGGATCGAGAGAAACGCGTCGACGCTGTCGTGGGGCTCGTTCAGCGTGGCTTTGAGCTCGACATCCTCGAGCTTGACTTCGGCGGCGTCCGTCTCCTTGCTCAGCTCCTCGAAGCTCGATGCTTCGCTCGATTCATTGGCCATCTGGGCCAGCTCGTGGAGGTCCGAGACGGTCGACCCGATCTCGCGCACCGGATCCAGCTGCTTTTTCAGCCGCTTGACCTCGGAGATAACTTCCTGCGCCTTCTCGCTCGACTCCCAGAAGCCCGGCTGCGCCATCTTGTCCTCGAGGGCGCGAACCCGCTTGTCCCCGTCGTCGACGTGGAGCGCATCTTCAAGGATCTTGATCCTCGCCTTGAGGCGCGTCAGACGCTCGATGAGTTCCGCGTACATGGGACTGAAGAGCAGGAAGCTGCTTTCCGTTAGAGACGCAGCAAGTGAACGGGCCTTCCTGGGGACAGGCAGCGCTCCCTTCCTGGGGGACGGAACGGAGAGCGGGATCGCCTTCGCCGCCGATCCCGGCAGGAACGCTCCGGATGGCTTCCTGCCTCAAGAAAGAGCGTGAGCTTAGCTCTCCATGGCCGCACCTTCAAGGTGTTGCAAGGGCCGGCCGCGTATGCTAAGTTCGCGCAATTTTCTGAATGGCTGCTGATCGTAGCACTGACCTCGTGTACGGAAGGGTCGACAAGAATGCCACGCCGCACTGACCTCGATTCGATCCTGATCGTCGGCTCCGGCCCCATCATCATCGGCCAGGCGTGCGAGTTCGATTACTCCGGCACGCAGGCTTGCAAGGAGCTCCGGAGCGAGGGTTATCGCGTCATCCTGGTTAACTCGAACCCTGCGACGATCATGACGGACCCGGAGTTCAGCGACCGGACCTACATTGAGCCGCTGAACGTCCCGAGCCTGACGCGCATCATCGAGAAGGAGAAGCCGGACGCCATCCTGCCGACCCTGGGAGGGCAGACCGGCCTCAACCTCGCTTGCGACCTCTGGCGGGAAGGCATCCTCCAGAAGAACGGGGTGGAGATGCTCGGCGCAAGCTACGAGGTTATTCGCAAGGCCGAGGACCGGGAGGAGTTCAAGAAAGCGATCCAGCGCTGCGGCCTCGATCTGCCACAGAGCGTCGTGGTCCGCCGGCCCGAGGAGATCGACGGCGCCCTTCGCGATGTGGGAGTGCCGGCCGTTATCCGCGCGAGCTTCACTCTGGGCGGCACTGGAAGCGGCATGGCTTACACCGTCGAGCAGTTCCGGGAAATGGTTGTGTTCGGCCTGCAGGCCAGCCCCATCTCCGAGGTGCTCGTCGAGGAGTCGATCGAAGGGTGGAAAGAGTTCGAGCTCGAAGTCATGCGAGATCGGGCCGACAACGTGGTCATCGTCTGCTCGATCGAGAACTTCGACGCGATGGGCGTCCACACGGGGGACAGCATCACGGTCGCGCCGGCCCAGACGCTCACCGACAAGGAGTATCAGGTGATGCGCAACGCCGCGATCTCCATCATTCGGGAGATCGGCGTCGAAACCGGCGGGTCGAACATTCAGTTCGCCGTCGAGCCTGCCACGGGCCGGATGGTCGTCATCGAGATGAACCCTCGTGTGTCCCGGAGCTCCGCCCTCGCCTCGAAGGCGACCGGTTTCGCCATCGCGAAAATCGCGACGCGGCTGGCCGTTGGGTACACGCTGGACGAGATCAACAACGACATCACGCGGAAGACGCCGGCCTGCTTCGAGCCGTCGATCGACTACTGCGTGGTGAAAATCCCGAAGTTCGACTTCGCCAAGTTCCCCGACACCGACCCCACGCTCACCACGAGGATGAAGTCGGTGGGGGAGGTCATGGCGATCGGGAGGACTTTCAAGGAGTCGCTCCAGAAAGCGGTGCGCTCCCTCGAGGTGAAAGCGCCGGGGCTCGGCTTCGGCGGACCGCGGGACGATTCCTCCAAAGTCCCGATGGAGCTGCTGCGGGAGCGCCTGCGCGTCCCGAACAGCATGCGTCTTTTCTTCATCCGTCACGCTTTCCGCCGGGGCATGAGCGTGGAGGAGGTGCACGAGCTCACTAAAGTCGACCCATGGTTCCTCGACAACATTCAGGAGCTCTGCGAGGCAGAGGAGGAGATCGGCGCCGTGAAAGCGCTCGCGGATGCCCCCGAATCGCTCGTGCTGCGAGCAAAGCAGCTCGGGTACGCCGACCTCCAGCTCGCTACAGCGTGGGGCTCTAGCGAGAGCGAAGTCCGCTCGCGGCGGAAGTCGTTGCGCATCGAGCCGACGTTCAAGCTCGTCGACACATGCGCCGCGGAGTTCGAAGCGGCGACGCCCTACTACTACTCCACGTACGAGAGCGAAGACGAGACGCGGGCCACCAAGGCCCGCAAAGCGATGATCCTGGGCGGCGGGCCCAACCGCATCGGGCAGGGCATCGAGTTCGACTATTGCTGCGTCCACGCCGCTTTCGCGCTGCGCGAAGAGGGGTGGGAGACCATCATGGTCAACTCGAATCCCGAGACCGTCTCGACGGATTACGACACCTCGGACAAGCTCTTCTTCGAGCCTCTGACGCTCGAGAACGTCCTCAATATCTACGACAAAGAGCAGCCGAATGGAGTCATCCTGCAGCTCGGGGGGCAGACGCCGCTCAACCTCGCGCAGGGGCTGAAAAGAGCGGGCGTCCCCATCCTCGGGACATCCCCCGACGCGATCGACCTGGCGGAGGACCGGGAGCTCTTCAAGAACCTGCTCCACAGCCTGGGGCTTCTGCAGCCGCCCAACGGCATGGCGAGCTCGTACGCGGACGCGCTTTCGGTCGCTCGCAGAATCGCTTACCCCGTTCTCCTGCGTCCTTCGTTCGTCCTCGGCGGCCGCGCGATGGAGATCGTTTGGGACGACGAGCAGCTCAAGACCTACATGTCACGGGCGCAAGACGTTAACCCTGGAGCGGCGGTTCTGATCGACAAGTACCTCGAGGAGGCGATCGAGGTGGATGTCGACTGCATCGCCGACGGCGAGCAGGTCGTGGTCGCGGGGATCATGGAGCACATCGAGGAGGCGGGGATTCATTCGGGAGACTCGAGCTGTACCCTGCCGGTGTACTCCCTGAACGAGACGGTGCTGAGCGAGATTCGCCGCGTCTCGAAAATCCTGGGGAAAGCGCTGCACGTGCGCGGCCTCATGAACATCCAGTACGCCATCAAGGGCGACAAGGTGTTCATCCTCGAAGTGAACCCCCGAGCGTCCCGCACGATCCCTTTCGTTTCGAAAACGATCAACGTGCCGCTCGCGAAGCTCGCCGCCAAAGTCATGATCGGAAGGAGGCTGGCCGAGCTCGGCTTCGAGAAGGAACCGCAGGTGACGCACATGTCCGTCAAGAAATCGGTCTTTCCTTTCAACCGGTTCCCCGGCACCGACATCATCCTGGGCCCCGAGATGAAATCGACGGGCGAGGTCATGGGGATCGACGACGACTTCGGCATGGCCTTCGCCAAAGCGCACATGTCGGCCAACCAGGACCTGCCGCTCACCGGCATGGTCTTCTTGAGCGTTGTCGATCGCGACAAGAAGTACATCCCTTCCATCGCGAGGGATCTCCAGGCGCTCGGGTTCCAGCTCGCCGCGACGCCGGGGACGAAGAAAGCTCTCGCGGCGGCCGGGATCGAGGGCGTTGAGGAGGTCCAGAAAATCGCCTCGGGCTCGCCGAACGTACTGGACCTGCTCCGGTCGAAGAAAGTGAAGCTCGTGATCAACACGCCGTCGGGGCGCGGCCGAAAATTTGACGAGGCGAAGATCCGCGAGGCGACGATCAACGTCAACCTGCCGTGCATCACGACGATCCCTGCAGCGCGCGCCGCCGTGTACGGGATCCGGGCGCTCAAGTCGCGCGACTTCCACGTGCGACCGCTGCAAGACTATTTCCCCAAGTAACGCGCGCTCGTGAGGCGCGCAGGGCAGTGTGGCCCCCGCGGCAGCGTCGCCTTACAATGCCGGCTGAAATGTCAACCATCTGGAGCACGAACATGTCGAAATCGTCGCTGCGTCTAAGCGTGGGTGCTTTCATCCTCTCCTTCGGCTTCGCGGCATGCGGAACGGTTCCCTCCAGCGCTGACGACAAAGCGATCGGCGGGCCCCCCGCCACAGCGCCCGGCGCTCGGCCGGCGGGCGATCCAAAAGACGCGCTCGAGAAAGGCGTCGGCTGGCTCGTCGCGCAGCAGAACCCGGACGGCGGCTACGGCCCGTACGGTGACCAGGCCTATCTGCGACTCAAGAACACTTCGGACGTGGGCCTGACGTCTTTCGCGCTCTATGCGCTCGCGAAAAGCCCCCGCGGCAACCGTCCCGCCGATGGACCCTACATCGCGAAAGCCGTGGAGTTCCTGCTGGGGCGCCAGCAGGCGGACGGAGGCTTCTACGATCCCAAGGACCCTACCCTGCAGAACTACAAGACCTGCGTGACGCTCATGGCGCTCAACGCGCTCGACCGCGTCAAGTACGCCGCGCAGATTCGCAAAGCGCAGGCTTTCATCAAGGCGCAGCAGTTCACGGAAGAGGATGGCTATAAGCCGAACGAGAACCTGGGATATGGGGGCATCGGCTACGGCTCCGCGCAGCGTCCCGACCTCTCGAATACCCAGTTTGGGCTGGAGGCGCTGCACGACTCGAGCCTCTCGGGTTCCGATGAGCTCTGGAAGAAAGCCGTCGTTTTCATCGCGCGCACGCAGAACGCGAAGACGGTGGACCCCGTCTTGAAGGACCTTCATATCGGCACCACGCAGGACGGCGGGTTCCGTTACGCGCCCGGCGAGACGCGGGGACCCACAGAGACGGCGGCCGACGGCACAAAGATCTTCTCATCGTACGGCAGCATGACGTACGCCGCCTTGAAGTCGCTCCTGTACGCGAACGTCGACCGAAACGACCCGCTCGTGCGCGACGCATTCGCGTGGATCTCGAACCACTTCTCGGTGAAAGAGAATCCCGGGATGGCGACCACCGCCAACCCGAAAGCAGGCCAGCAGGGGCTGTTCTACTACTATCACACCATGGCGAAGGCCCTGAGCGCTTACGGCCAGCCCGTGATCAAGGACGAGAAGGGCATTGAACACGTCTGGGCGCGCGAGCTCGCGGACCAACTAATTGCGCTCCAGAACCCCGACGGGCACTGGCAGAACACCTCGGAGCGTTGGCTCGAGGAGGTGCCCGTGCTGGCGACTTCGTTCGCGCTCGTGTCCCTGGCGGAATGTGCCTCGCAGCTCGAGAGCGCCAAGAGTCCCGGCGCAGCGCCCGCGGCTCCGGGGGATGCCAAGGGGTCGAAGTAGCTTCTTTCGTTCAGGACCGAGTCCCAGCGCAAGTCCGCATCCCGCGTCGGACGTAGGTCCCCCCTTTCCCTAGCCAACCGAACTACCATGCAATCCCTGAGGAGCCGGCGCGGGCTCGAGATCGCGCCATTCCGAGCGCTTCGCTACTCCCTCGCGAACGGCGATACGCCCGCGGCGGTCACTGCGCCTCCGTACGACGTCCTCTCGCCCGACGACCATCGCCGGCTGCTCGAGCTGTCGCCGCACAACATCACGCACCTCACGCTCGGTGAAAAGCCCGGCGGCATCTCCAGCTACGAGGAGCGGAAGAAGCTGCTCGATGAATGGAAGCAGCAGGGCGTGCTGCGCCAGGACGTTGACCCTGCGTTCTACGTGAACGTCGTGGACTACGCCGTTCCCGGCTCAGGCCGCGGCAGCGAGGCGACGCGGCAGCGATTCGTGGGGCTCGTCGCCCTCGGCCGCCTGCACCCTTTCGAGGAAAGCGTGATCCTGCCTCACGAGCGCACGTTTCCGAAAGTGGTCGACGACCGATTGAGCTTGCTCGACGCCACGCGCACCAACCTCGAGAGCATTTTCCTCCTCTACTCCGACCCGGCCGGCGGGATCGATCGCCTCCTCGAAGCTCACACCCACGGAGTGCCGCTGCTCCGAGTCGAAGCGAGGCCCGGCGAGTTCCACGAGATCCACGCGGTGAGCGACCTCGCCCTCTTCATTCGGCTCATCGTCCTCCTGGGGTCGCAGAAACCGATCATCGCGGACGGCCACCATCGCTACACGACCTCGCTGCGATTCTGGCGCGAGGGCCGCGAGCGGGGGGAAGCCGTGCCCGGCGCCGGCTGGCAGATGATGACTTTCGGCAACCTGCGGGGCGGCGGGCTCTCGATTCTCGCGACGCACCGCCTCGTCAAGCTGCACAACGGCACGCCCGCGGACGCTCTCCGGCTCCTCGCGAACCGATTCCAGGCAGCCGCTCCAGAGGACGCGGACCTGAGGATCGAGACGCGAGAGCGGAGCCTCGACGTGCGCTTCCCGGCGGAGATCAAAGCATCGCGCCGCGGCGTTGCGCGTACGAACTACGCATTGCTCCACGACGTCGTCCTGGGGGAATGGCTCCGTGAGATCGCCGACGAGGAAGGCATACGCTATTTCAAAGAGGGTACCGGCGAGAATGACGCCCTCGCGCGCGGCGAGGGAGACATTCTCTTCCGCATGAAGCCAGTCGACCCGCTCGAGTTCGAGAACGTCGTCCAGGGCGGTGAGGTATTCCCGCACAAGACGACGTTCTTCTACCCGAAGCTCTGGAGCGGCCTCCTGCTCTGGCCGCTCGAGGAGCCCGAAAGGCTCGCTCTCAAGTAGCGGCCGCCTACTGCGCGCAGGGACCCGCCGCGCTCAAGTTCACGCCGGCTGCATGGGCCTTGCAATCGTTGTCGTACGTGATGCCGTCGCACCCGCACACGGGGTCGAGGTCGTCGCTGCAGTCCGAGGGTCGCGGCTCGCAGCTTCCATTCCCGTCGCAGTCCCCGACCGCCTTGGCGCAGTACTGTCCGCCGCCGCAGAAAGCGCCCGTCGTGCATTCGATGTTGCCGATTTCGCACTTCCTGCCGCTCGCGATGCTCACGCCCGCCTGGGCGGCGAAGCACGCATTCAAGTAGGTATTGCCGTCGCAGCCGCACACCGGCTCCACCAGCTCGGGGTCGCATTCGACCGGCACGGGAGTGCAGACTCCGAGCCCGCCGCAGAAGCCTTCACGGAAGGCGCAGTAGGAGCCTTCTTCACAATCCTTATTCGACTGGCAGCGCGGGATGCCGTCGCAGGCGCCGCGGTAGGCGACGGCCACGCCGGACCTCGCCGCTTCGCATTCGTTGCGATAGGTTTGGTCGTCGCACCCGCAGATCGGGTCATCCGGCTGCGGCTGACAGTCCTCCGGGGACGGATCGAGGAAGCAGAGCCCGGGATCCGCGCAGAAGCTCTCTTTTTTGAAGCAGTAGTAAGGCTCGCTGCAGTCGTCGTTCGACATGCATTCGCGGCCCTCTTCGCACGAGCCTGTCCGCAGGACGGTCACGCCGGCGACTGCAGCGAGGCACGAGTTGCCGTAGGTGATGCCGTCGCAACCGCAGACGGGGTCCTCGGGCAACTCCACGCACGCCGCGGGGTCCGGGTACGGCCTGCAGAAGCCAGGGTCGTCGCAGAAGCCGTCCGGCCGCGAGCAGTAGGAATCCTCCTCGCAATCTGCGCTGGTGCGGCAGTCGCCCTGGGCGTCACAAGGACCCTTGCGGGCCACGCTGACTCCCGCCGCCCCCGCGAAGCAAGAATTCCCGTACGTGCGGCCGTCGCAGCCGCAGACGGGGTCGAAGATCTCCGCGCAGAGGTCGGGTCGGATCTGGCAGACGCCGGCCTCATCGCAGCGCTCCGGCTCCTTGAAGCAATACTCCTCAGGGTCACACTCCCCATTCGAGTTGCATACGGCGCCCTGGAGGCACTCTCCGCGGTAAGCCACGGAGACACCGGCGACGCCCGCGAGGCAGTCATTCGAGTACGTGACGCCGTCGCAGCCGCAAACCGGATCGAGGATTTTCGGGCAAGCGTCCGGCATGGGAGTGCACTGGCCGGGGTCATCGCACGCGCCTTCGCTGCGCAGGCAGTAGGAGCCGGGGTCGCACTCCTCGTTCCCGAGGCAACCCCCGGGATTGTTGCAGTCGCCGCGGTGGACCACGTTCACGCCGGCCGCTGCGGCTTCGCATCGGTTGCCGTAGGTGTTGCCGTCGCAACCGCACCAGGGATCGAAAAGTCGCGGGCAGGCATCGGGTCGCACGACGCAGACACCCACGCCGCTGCAGTCATCGACGTCTTTCTCGCAGTAGCTGTCGAGGGGGCAACAGTCGTTCGTCGTGCAGGGCGCTACCGCTATTTCTTCGACGGCGCCGCAGGGCAAGTACTCGATGCATCCCAGCGCGTCCGGAGTGGGATCGGCGCCGCAGGCCGCGATGGGCGGTGGGATCGGAGCCTGGCCGAGAAACAGATAGCCGACCGTAAATACAGCGTCGCTCAGGTCGATCTTGCCGCTATCGTCCGCGTCGGCAGCTTCGAGGCAGCCCGGTTCTCCCGTTCCAAGGAAAAGGTGCCCGAGCGTGGCAATGGGGTCGCTCAGATCCAGGCGGTTATCCTGGTTCGAGTCGCCGCGCTGGAAAGGGGCAGGACACTGCGCTGCGAGCGGCACAAGCGATATCAACGAAACAACGGCGACGACGGCAGCCGCCGCGCCGAGCGGTG
>Ga0111539_10007172_pt1 | contig 14289 bp, 9 predicted proteins | sample RhiMethybrSRZTD1_FD_79667 | JGI IMG/M metagenome (GOLD analysis project Ga0111539, IMG submission 79667) | Populus rhizosphere microbial communities from Tennessee, USA - Rhizosphere MetaG P. TD hybrid SRZTD1 (version 2) (version 2) | ecosystem: Host-associated > Plants > Roots > Rhizosphere >...
ATCTTCGTCAATAGACAGACAGTCGCAATCGACAGTCGTCCATATCCGACAGCCGCGGTATTACGAAGTGAACTACGTAGATCCCACGAGGGCCGCAACCGCTGCGTCGTTCAGTGCCTCTGGGGCGACGTGGGCGTCGCGCTGCACCAGCTGTATGAGAACGCCGCCTGTCGTCCTTGGGTCGATGAAAACCTCACGAAGCCCGGGGGCCGTCATGCACGGCGCCCCGAGCGGCTTGAATCCGCGCCCTTCCAGCTCGGCTAGGGTGGAATCGAGGTCGTCCACCCGAAGCGCCAAGTGATGAAAAGAAGAACCGTGCTCTCGCAAATACGTTTGGACGGGTCCCTCGCCCGTGGGCGCGTTGACGTGCAACTCCACGTTGCCGACACGGAATGTATGAATCCTCATTCCGGCGAGGTCGGTCGAACCAATCGGTTCGGCTCCCAGCAGGCGGCTCAACATGGAGGCAGCCTGGTCTGCGTTTTCCACAATGGCAGTGAGGTGGTCGATCTTCATACCGGCACCAAAGGGGTTATGTCGTGTTGTCGTGAATGAGTGACATTTGTCGGACTGCCTCGATGCGGCCGTCTCCGATGATGCGCGTGTCGGCGTTCTGTCGAATATCGAGCACGACCGGGAGGCCGTCCGCCGTGAGCTCGTCGAGCAACTCGCTGGTGATTTGGCCCGCCCGCTCGATGAGCCGCCCGCGGGCCCCGACGGATTCGGCCCACTCGGCAAAGTCGATGTGGTTGGTACTCCACTCTGCTTCGCGGCCGAAGGTTTGCCGGTATCCGTGATAAACCATGTTGTAACGAGCGTCGTTGTAGACGGCGTAGACGATGGGGAGACGGTGCTTGATGGCAACCAAGAGCTCCATGCCCCCCATTTGCATTCCACCGTCGCCGCAAATGCAGACCACGCGACGGGAACGATTGCCAAGAGCCAAACCGATAGCCGATCCGATCCCCGAGGCCATCGAGGCGAGGCCGAGGTGGGCCACGAAACGGTTGGGCGAGTTTGCAGTCAGGTAGTGTAGTGCGAAGAGGGTATGCTCGCCGATGTCGGTCACGAACGTGGCGTCCGGCCCGGCCGCGCGCTCCAAGTCCGCAATGACCCGATGCGGAGCGATGGGAAAGGAATCATCCTCTGCAAAGGTCGGCACGTCGAAACAAGATTGTGCCCGCGCTTCGGCTATGAGCCTCCAACGCCGCGGTAGCGGACGTTTGAGAAGCCTGGAAGCGAGCGCCTCGGCAAACAGCCCCACATCGTAGCCGGCTCCGATTTCGGTCGGAAAGTTACGAGCAAAGACCGACGAATCGATGTCGACATGGATCAGGATGCCGTCCTGTGCCACCGGAGGAGTTCCCGCCACGCTGACGTCGTCGAGATCGGACCCGAGCACGAGCGCGACGTCGGGTCCGGCCTTCATGTACCGCCTCGCCCACCAGCTGGCCCCCGTACCGCAAGTGCGCAGGCTGAGCGGATGGGATTCGGAGACGATTCCCTTGCCCTGTGGAGTCGTAACGAACGGGGCTCCTATGGCGTCGATCAGCTTGGCCACTTGGGCCGCGCGGGTACGGCACCCCGCGCCGACGATGATGAGCGGACGCTTGGCGCCCTCAAGGTGACGCGCGACCGCGTCGAGCAGCGCCTGATCGGGCTGGGTGCGCGACGGTTCCACCTGCGTCGCGGGCAGGTGCAGCGCCGGCGCTACGGTTCGACCGCCGGCGCGGTCCACGGACAGAACGACCAGAACGGGTCCCGGATTGACGGGATTCATCGCTGCCTGGACGGCCGCGGCCACCTGAGCGCTGGCGCTGGCGGCATGCGAAACGCGAACGACGGTCCGCGCAATTCCGCTCAGCATGCGCTCGATACCGACGCCCGCGGCGCCGCTATCCTGAAACAGTTTCTTTCCGGTGGTCGACCACGGTACGTCACCACAAAGAATGACCATGGGGACGCGCTCGAGATGAGCGGCCACCACGCCGGTCACCATGTTCGTGGCGCCCGGACCGGCGCTGACGACGATGGCGGAAACCTTCCCGGTCGAGCGATAAAGGCCCATGGCCGCAAAAACGCCGTTGGTCTCTTGCCTGGACTCGATGAGCGTGGCGGTCTTGCTGGTGAGGATCGCGTCGAACACCGGGATGATGGGGCCGCCGGGCACGCCGAAGAAAGTGTCGATGCCCATGGCCGCAAGAAGCGCGACCACCGATTCGGCCGCGGTGCTTCGCTGCCGGTTCACCGGAATCGGTCCACTTTCGAGCCGTGCGTCCTTCGACGGCTGTTCGATGGGCAGCGGTTTGGAAGACGTCGAACTCCTCATGAGTCCCTTCTGTTCCGCCCCGGCAGGGCGAGCCAAGTCATTGTCCGGGCGATAGCATTCATCTCAGCCCCCTTTCGCCTGCTGCACGCCTCTTCGGTTCGCGGGTGCTCGAAGCGGGCTTCTCGAATCCACCCGACTCGCGCGGTGCAGCGTCGGCATTGACGATTTCTAGAATCTGCTCTTGGGAAAGAACCTTGTCGCTTTCCTTCGCCAAGGTCATGCACTGGCCGACCAGATCGCGGTTCGTCGGCAACCCGTGCTGCGCGAGGTAATAGCGCACGTTCGACTCCCCGCTCATGGGGCCGATATCGACGATGTTGGCTTTGCCGACCATCGATGCGGGGACGCTCGAGTAAATGTGCTCGCCGATCGCGTCGCCCTTGTTGGCGGCTTTGGCGATGGCGCTGGCATGCACGCCAGTCGCGGTGCGGAACGCGTCGGCTCCGACGACGGGGCATTGCGGGGGAATGCTCACCCCCATCGAGCTTGCGGCGAGCTCGACGTATTGGCAAAGCTTGGTCAAGTCGGCGTCGATCCACCCCGCCAACCGCAGGTTGACGAGCAAGAGCTCAATCGCGGTATTGCCCGAGCGCTCGCCGATGCCGAGGGCCGTACCATGGCAACGCTCGGCTCCGGCGGCCCATGCCGCAAAGCAGTTGGCGAGCTCGAATCCGCGGTCGCGGTGCCCGTGCCAATCGATCCCGACGACAACGCCCATTTCTTCGATGAGCTGCGCGACGAACCTCACCAACCTGGTGGCGCCTTGCGGTGTCGCGTACCCGACAGTGTCCGCGATGCAAACGCGCTTGGCACCATTGCGAATTGCCGTTCGGTACAGGCGGCTCAAGACCTCTGGCGTCGAGCGGGTCGTGTCTTCGGTGACATAAAGAACAGGCAAGTCGCGCGCGCTCGCAAAGCTCACGGCGTCGGCCGTCAGGTGCTCGACCGCATCGAGGTCCCATCCTTCGACGTACTGGCGGATGGGGCTGCTACCCACGAACACGCCCACCTCGATGGGAATGCCGGCGCGCTGCGAGAGCTCAATGATGGTCTGGACATCGCTACGACGCGTGCGCGCGGCACAGCACGCCTTGATGGGAAGTCGTTGGTCGGCAATCTCACGCGCGAGGCGCAGGGCGTCGTCGAACTGGCGAGGGTGCGCGCACGGAATCCCGATCGAGGCCGTTTCGATCCCGAGCTCGGCCATGAAGTGGAGCATCTCGATCTTCGCCCCGATGGACGGATCTCGCACCGAGGCCGATTGCAGACCATCGCGCAGCGTTTCGTCGAGCAGCTTGGGAGCCCCGGCCCGCAAGCTGGTGGAGAAAGCGCCATTCCAATCGTGAATCAATTCCCTGGGCGCGGGCGGCCATGCCGAGTCAGGTCGCTGCGAATCGGGCGCTATTCTTTGCGGCGAAACCTCGACCGAAACGCAGTTGGATCTTGTAGGTGCAATTGTCGGCATTCCGTTCCTAACTGCGTAAAACCCCGATGACCGATCGGCCTCAGCCTTTCCTTTGGTGAATTTCCGGCAGGGGTTGCGTCGTGAAGAGGCGACGAGGCCCAGCATCGAGGCACGAATGCTCAAGGTCGGGGCCATCGGCATCTAACTCTCCAAGGAGAATTCCCTGCGTCGATCTCGCTCGACGACCCACCGGCTCTGCCGTCGCAACCATGTGCGCGCCCGTATGCGAAGGCAGCGCTGTACGGCTGGTGGACTCGAAGGGGGACATCCTTTTGCTCCTACAGAACGACGCGCTCCAAATTCCCGCGCGGTTGGTGATCGGCCAGCTCCCCCCAAGCTCAATTAACCCGGCCACACCACCGTCGCGAGCGCCGCTACCCATATGCGGTTAACAGCACCCGTAACCCCCCTTTCTACGGGTGAGCGCCAGACGAACTTGAGCGCTTTCCCTGCGAATTGAGCGAGGAAAATGCGCCAAATTCTAGACGCAATGCCAGCTGGAAACCGACAACCGCGAGACGCCGGGAGTGCACCCGACGAAGGCGCCAATGTGATGCGCGTGCGCGCGGTCGTCGTAGCCAGTGATGCAGAAGTCGCCATCTCCGGCACTGAGGGTAAAATTTCGCCGCAAATTACAGGGTAAGACGCGCTACCCACTCGCCGCTTTCTTCAAACGTTCTTATCGAGTCGAAAGCGAATTGGCAATCGCCATCATAACTTTTCGGCGACGGATTTGTCGCTAGCGTCGAGACCGGCGGCTTGGCTTCGCTCAGTCCAGTGTGCGGACATGTAAGCCCGACGCCAGACTAGAGAGACCAGGCGCGCTCGATTGAGGGAGGACCTCGCCCTCACTTCGTCATCGCTCTGACGGCGCGCGGCGACATTCTCGGCGCGGGCCCCACGTAGCGGACGTTGTCGCGCGGCAGCACCTGCAAACATGCCGCAGCCTGCTGCGATCCTTCGAACGCGTTGGCCCAAAAGCCGGCCGCCCCGAGCGCCGTCATCAGGGGGCCTATTTGCGCAGGGGAGAATCCCATGTCGAGACCCACGGCGGCCAGAGCGGCGGGGATGTTCGGCCTTACATTGCCGATTCGCCAAAAGACATCGGAGACCTTCTCGAACAATCGCCAGTACGGCAGCTCGCCGCGGCCCAGCGCGGCGACGCGCTGAGCGAGCAGGTCGACGCGTTCATCACGCGGGCGGAATGGTACCCAGAATCCGGGCGGTCGACCGTTATCGACAAGCAGAGCGCGGCATTGCCGCTCTACGACGCTGTCGTCCACGTCGAATGGGGAGACGCCGCCCGGCGATACTTCGTCGCGCAGGCGGCGCAGCATTTCCGCCGCTCGACCGGCGGTATGATGTCCGATCGGCGCGTCTTCCAGACTGACGGTGAGGGCGGCGACCGCCGCATTGCACCCACCATAAGCCGAAGCGATGCGTATCAGCTTGAACTGCCAGATGCGCGGATCGGCGGCACTGAGCACGCTCGCCACGTCGTCCAGCATGCGGCGCTCATCATCGGTGACGCGCCGTCCCCCTATGCCCAGAGCGATCAAGGCGCTTGCGCTCTCGGATCCCGCGAGCTCGCGCGCGACGGAATGACCGCAGAATTGATTGTCTCCCCATTCCGCGTGACCGACGCGTGTCGCCAAAGTGGGCCTCTCGCGGTTCATGGCCCCTCCTCGTAGACGAAGGCGGGAACGTCGATGGGGTACTGAGCGAGGTCGCTCGGCGCGTGGGAAAGGGCCTCGGCCATCGTGATGGCAAGGCCGGACATGACGAGAGCCGTTTCCATTTGCTCGGCCCGGCGAAGTCCGGCGAAATGCAGCGTGATGAGGAGCGCCGCCCACCGCTGAAGACCAGTGCCGAGGGCGGGTATCTCGACACCGGCAGACGCCAGCGCTCTCTTCAGGCGGTCGAGACAATCCCGATCCTCGGCGGCGTCGGAGCGATAACGGGCCGGCGGATCGTCGTCGGGCGCTTCCAACCAAGTGAGGAGCTCGCCGTGCTGGGCGATCACGTGCCGTGCTCTTTCGGCGAGCGCGATGCTGGCCACCGCGACGATCGAGCTGGGTCTTGCGCCGATGAGACGAGCCAAGACGGCGGCGTGCGTCGGGGCTTCGGCGATCGCCACGGGAGCCAAAAATTGAAGGGCGATGTCGAAAGCGCGCCCTTTCGCTTCATCGGGGGGAGCACCCGTGAGCGCCATTTGGGCGAGCTCGGGAAATCGGTAGTGGAGAGCGAAGTCGGCTTCCACACTGAATCCCCGCACGCGAGGATCGGGCCCGGGCGTGACGACGCGGGCTTCGATTTCGTTGGGCGATGGTCGGTCCTCGATGGGACCGTTCGGACGACGCTGGGGCATCGCGAACACCTACTTCTCGATGAATCCAGCCAACGACTGCACGCGGTCGCCGAGCGGCGGCGGAACCTCGGGATCGACGCGAACCTCGATGACCCACGGCTCGCGACGAAAGAGGGCGTTTCGAACGGCGTCTTGAATCTGCCCCGGCTTGTCGACCACCGTCGCCGAAAGGCCCATGGCGCGCGCAATCTCCGCAACGTTCAGCCGGCGCGTGTATTGCGAAGAACGAAGGGGCTGGTTCTTCGGGTGCAGCCGCTTGCTGCCGAAGAACGTAATGCTTTGCATGTTGTTGTTTTCGACAATCCAGATGACGGGCACTTTGTATTCGGCGGCCGTGATGAGCTCCATGCCGTTCATCGTGAAGCATGCGTCGCCGACGATGGCGAACGTGGGACGGCTCGGGTCCGCCAGCGCGGCGCCAATGGGAGCCGCCGTCCCGTGGCCCATCGATCCGAAGCCGAGGTTCAGCACGAAACGCTGCCCTTCGCGCAAGCAAAGATGATGGACGTTCCACAGCATGTGCCCGCCGATGTCGGAAAACACGACGGCGTTGTCGGGGAGCACGGTTTCGAGATCGCATCTCCAGCGCGCAGGAGTCAGCGGTACCGCGCGCGAGCTGCGAAGCTCGGGATTCATGTAGCGCTCGTGACCGCGTCGCAGAGGCGGCGCCTTGGCCCAGGTCGATTTCGGCACCTGCCCGTCGCGAATGGCGCGATGCAGGTGGTAGACGATCTCGACGAGAATGGTCTGCGCGTCGCCGACGAGCGGGATGTCGACCGGATAGTTGCGTCCGATCCTGTCGACGTCGATATCGAGCTGCAGCAGCGTCTTGAACGCGCCGAGCGCTGGGTTCCAATTCAGCGTCGAGGTCTCGCTGAGCGACGCCCCCACCGTGACGAGCGCGTCGATCTCTTTACCCAGCAGAAGATCGCGCGCGTCGTTGTGTCCCGCGAATCCAAAGACACCCAGCGAAAGCTCGTGATCTTCCGGAAAAAGACCTTTCGCGCGAGGTGTGGTGGCCACGCGCGCGGGTAGGATCTCCGCCAAAACGCGAAGGTGCTGCTCGGCCCCGGCGATGCCAACGCCCGACCCCGCCAAGAGGGTCGGCCGCTCCGCGGCGAGGAGCACTTCGACGGCGCGCTGAACGGCCGTTCGGTCGAAGGTGTTGGTTTCGGGCCGGTAGGTCTTGGGGTCGAACCAATCTTCGGTCAGTGGTTTTTCCCACAAATCGACGGGGAAGTTCAGGTGCACTGGGCCGGGACGCCCGGTGAGCGCCTGCCGCAGCGCGCGTCGCAGATGTCCCGCCATCGTGCCGGCCGATGTCACCATCGCTGAGTACTTGGTGACCGGTTGAAACATGGCGACGATGTCGATGTCCTCGCGCGACGTTTCTTGCGCTGCCCCTTTTCCGAGCGCGTGGCTCGCCGCCTGGCCGGTGACCACCAACATGGGGACGCCGTCGGCGAAGGCGCAGGCAACCCCCGTCATCAAGTTCGTCGCTCCGGGGCCCGAAGTACCGGCGCAAACCGCGAGCTTGCGCCCCATCCGCGCATAGCCATCAGCCATGAACGCGGCGCCCTCTTCGTGCTTGCTGACGATGACGCTAAGATCCGCGTCGGCTTCGATGGCCTCGAAAAAGGGGTAGAGGAGGCCGCCCGGAATGCCGAACACCACCCTCACCCCCTCCGCCTTGAGGTAGCCCAGGAACACGTCGACGAGGCGCGGCGTCGGCCGCTTGGGCCTCGGAAAGGCGGTAACGACGGCCAAGGGTTACCCCCCTTCGAACTTGCGTACCGTAGCGGGCTGACGGAGCTCGGCCTGATCTTCCGCGCTCTCGGAGTCAGGGAGATCGTCGGATTCGGACTCGCCCACGACCGCCGCACGCTCCTTGTTGAGCGGAAAGTGCGCCCAGAAAGTCGTTCCCTTCCCGCTGTGCGTCATCACGTCGAGCCTGCCGCCGACCGATGCCAAGAGCTGCACGACCACCGAGAGGCCCGCGCCGTAGCTGTAGCCCCCGGGGCCACGCTGCATGGGGCGGAAGATCTTGCCCACCTCGTCTTCGCGCAGCTTGCCGCCGGTGTCGGAGATCTTGATGGTGAGGAAATCGGGCGTCCCCGCGACTTCGACGACGATGCTGCCGTGCTCGGTGAACTCGGCGGCATTGAGGAGGAGGTTGTCGATGATACGGTTGAAGAGAACGATGTCGATGGTGATCGACTCGGGCGCGTCGCGAACCGAGAAGACGCTGACGCGCACGTCTTTACCGCGCACGAGCGCTTGAAGACGATTGCGCAGCTCGTCGGCGAGCGGCGCGACGGGGACGGTGCGCGAGCAGAGGGAGACGATGTTGCCGGGAGCGCTCGCGAGCCGCGCGATGGTGCGCAGCTTTCGATCGAGGGCGACCACCGTTTGACTCAAGCGGTCGACGGTGGGGCGCGCTTCGGACGGCGCAACGCCGCGCAGCTGCTCGAGCCCGGAGCGAATGGTAGAAACCGGGTTTTCGTTGCTGGCCGCGGCGCGCTTCAGCTGGACCACCGGGTTGGGGTGCAGCTGCTCGACTTCGGCAACGAGCTGCTTCAGGCGGTCGACTTTGTCGACGACCTCGTCCTCCATGAGATGGCCCCACGTCTTTTGCCGTTGGGTCAACTCGAACAGCTCGCGACGAGCGGCGACATCGTCGCGCGCCGTCTGGAGATAGGCGGCGTTGATACCTTCCTGCGTGTGTCGGTTGGCCAAGTAGGCCGCGCGCAAGTCGTAGAGCAAACCAGCGAGCCCCGCGACGACGACCCACGCCATCGACGGTGTCTGCCCAGCAGCATGGAGCGCGGCGATGCCTCCGCCCCCGACGGCCAGCCCGACGGCGGCCGATATCCAGCGCCGCGCTTCGTAATAGTGGACGTGGTAGCAGCAGCATTCGTCGCCATGCGCGACGCATGACTCTTCGGTGACATGTGCTGCGGGGAGACCCCACAGCTTGGGCACCCCGGCGACGGAGGCTTGCCGCGTGTAGCAAATGAGGCGGCTTTCACGCCGGGTCGTCCGGTAACGCAGGCGAAGCTCACCGCGCCGGATGAGCTCGACGTCGAAGCGGCTGATCCGCGTGAGCAGGTGGGGAATGTGTTTGCACCCGAGCTCGTAAGCCATCGTGGGCGAGAACGCGCCCATATAGAGGCGAAGCGCGCCGCGCGGCGCATCGATCTGGTAGCCGCAAGCTTCTCGGAACGTGCGGTCGTCGGGCATCAGCTCCCGCGCCAGCACAAGCACCGATTCGATTTGCTCGAGGGAAGCCCACCGCGTCGTCGCGTCGAGATCGGCGAGCGTGAGACCGCTGGCGTTGGCGATTCGATCGAGCTCCGCGCGACCGTAATAGTCCGCCACGTAGCTCACCACGGGCCGGATCACGCGCAGATTGAGATCGGCAGATTGAGGAAATTGCATGTGGGTGTCCAGGCGACCCCCTCGGACAATTCAATCTACAATAAGCAAGCCCCCGTGGATACGGTTTCCGCCGATTGCGGCGAACTTCAAACTCGTGTTCGTACGGTGTTTCTTTTTCGCTACCGCATCGACAAGCAAGGTGCACGAGCTCATGTCGCGTTCTAGTGGGTGCGGTCTGTGACTGTCCCCGCTATACCGATGCCCCGTACTGAGCGGACAGGCAGGTGCCTTGGGGCAAGATCGACTTGAAGGGCGCGGGGCAGTGTTTGGACGCGCTTCGGCGCGAGGTCAAGTCCTCAAAAGATGGAGCGGCGGTTACTCGAGCGATCCAAGCGTTTGGCTCCACCCGATCACCGCGCTCGGAACGGCATCGAGTCGCGATCGCGGCCGACCCAACATCTTCACTTTGCCGGATTCGGCTAGTGGAGCTCGCCCGGCCATGCCGAGAAGCGAAGCGATGAGCTTGCGTACGCCGATTTCCGAAGACCCGTAGGCGGCTGCCGGCGGATTGTCCCATGCCAGGGCTTCGCCGACCGACACGGTCGCCGAGCAAGGGCCGCCGAGCCCGCCTCGAAAACACGCGCCGAACACGCGCTCGCCGAAGAATCCGAGATCGCCGAGATCGTTCGACCCTAGCGATTGCTCTGCGCGCGTGAGGACGCCATGCGAACGGTAGGTACAGGCGTTGCTGAACGCTCGGCCCGCTGCATCGAGGGGAGCCAGAGGCGAGACGCGCGCCCGGGGCGCGGCATCACCCGATCCCGCCGTCGTTTCGCGCAGCGCGAAGCGGGGCGCGTGACGAAGACCCGTCGGAACGATGCGCGGCCCCGCACCGTCGACGGCGTCGCGGACCGCCCCGCATCGACCAAGCGGCCCGCAGCTGCATCCATAGGTGAGCGACGCAGGGCGATGCAGCCAATGGTGCTTGCCGGCCGTCGCGTAGATCCTCGGGTGCGTGCCGGACAATGCGTTGTCGGCAAGGGCGCTCAGCGCGGTGCGCTCGTCGATGCCTTGTGGCCCGAGAGAGTGGATGGAGAGAGGGGCACCGAACCAGCGCCGATCGCGCTCGAGCCAGAGGACGTCGACGGTAATGGCTTCGGCATCACCGTTGTGATCGTCGTTCAAACAAGGAAACTCGGTTCCCAGGGTGTAGCCCCCGTCTTTCGCGAAAAGAAGCGCGAAGTGAAGCCGAATCACCCGGGGGCCGATGGGGTCGGCGCTGAATACGACGCGAGGCTCGTCGGGCGCGAGCGCGTTCTCGCGACTGTCGAACAGAATTTCGGGGACGAAACACCTGGCGAGGGCCGTCTCCACTCGGTCGTCCAGCCCATTGCCATCTTCGTCGAGGGGGCAATCGTCTCCCGTCGCCAGGCGAAGCCAGTCGAGAATCGGCGCGCGGTCGAGCGGGCAATAGGCGGGCGGCAAATCCGCAGCCCGGGCGGGGGCGACTCCCATCGCGACGGCCGGGACGAGATACACCGCCAGGGCGCGGAAGGCCCGCTCGAATGGACCGCGCCGACAACTCGCTGCCATGAAGCGATTTAAGTTTGGCGTCCCCGTCTCACCAAGTCAAAAGGCGGCGCGATCACTCGCGCATGAAAACGCCGGCCCCCTGCTGATCCTCACCTTGATAATAGAGGGTGTCGCAGCGCAGGCTCGGCACGGCTTCTGCGAGCGCGCCGAGATCTTTGAAGAGCGTAAAGGGTGCGTCTAGCGCATTGCGCCACGCAGCATGCTCGGAGTTGGTCGATTCATCGAAGAAGAAGAGTGTGAGGTCGTCGGCAGCGGTGCCGGTGGGTCGGCGTCGCTTGCCCGACGCGGTCGGGCGCAGCTCGTCGTTGGGGAGGATGGCGGGAAGTCCCCAGCTGCGCTGGACGGAGTCCCACACCGATTCGTACATGACCGACGGCTTGCTGGGCGGCGTCATCACGAAGAAGAACGAGCGTTTATCGCCGCTGAGAACCGGGTCGGAAGCCAGCGCTCCCCCCTCGAAGGCGACCTTGACCTGCGTGAACTCGAGCCCGCTCGACGGGCCCCATTCGCCGGTCGTGCTGGATTTTTCGAAGCCCACGAATGCGCCGCGATCGGCGCGTATGGCGATCACGGTGCGGCCGGTGGGGGACAGCGCGACTCTATCGGTCGCGAGCGCCGTCGTGTTCACTTTGACGGCGGGTCCGAAGTCGTCCTTGTATGTGGCGCGTTCAGCCAAATAGATGTCGCCGCTACCCGAGGTCCACGCGGCGGTGACCTCGTCGGGATCGATCGATCCGAAGCGACTGAGGTGCTCGTTGGGAATCGATTCGACCTTTCCCAAGGCCGCTGCGAACGTCCTCGTTGGCTTACACCGGAAATTTGTTTCGGTGCCACCATCGGGGGGAACGCCGCCGTCGCCGGCGGAGCCACCCGAGCCGCCCTTTCCCGCCGCGCCGCCGCTGCCACCCGTTGCACCCGCGCCGCCTGCGCCGCCCGTTGCGCCCGAACCCCCAGTACCGCCCGTTGCACCCGAGCCGCCGGTCGCGCCCGAGCCACCGACGCCGCCTGCTCCACCTGTGCCGCCAGTCGCACCCGAACCACCGGTCGCACCCGCGCCGCCTGCGCCACCCGTCGTGCCGCCGCCCGTTGCACCGGCACCGCCCGATCCGCCGGCGGCACCCGCGCCACCAGCTCCGCCGGATCCGCTCGTCCCGGCGCCGCCGCCCGGGCCTACGCCGCCACCCGACCCCGAGCTTCCTCCTGTGGACGATCCTCCGTCGCCGCCCGATCCGCCGCCATCGACGTCGCCGCCGCTCGATCCTCCAGAGCCTCCGACGGACGTGGTGACGGGCGGCGAAGGACCGTCACCGCCGCTGCACGCCGCTGCGAGCAGCGCCGCGATGCTCAAGACACCAAAGACCGAACGACGGCGCGGAATCGGCAATCGGTTACTCCGCGTCGACGCAGTCATACTGCACCTTCCACTGGATCAGCGTGGGGGACGCCTTCTTGTCGGTCGTGGGGTTCAACGTGATCGTCATGCGCAGAATGTTTTTCGAGATCTGCGGAGGGGACACGCCGCGCAAGACGCCGCCGGTCCCCGTGTCGAGAAGCGCGACGTCCCATGCCGGCAACGCGGTGCTGGCCGTATCGGTGACGACGGGCACCATCGTGGCGGTAGCGAGAGCCGCGAGCGTGTCCGCGGTCTGCGCCTGAAGAACGATCGATGCCGTGCTTGGGATCTGATCCTGCCAGTCGAACTCACGCCACGCGGGGCGCTTCCCCTTGTCGCACGTCGCCGTGAAGTCCTGCGTAAAGGTGACCGGGTTGTAGACCGTGGTCGGCGTAGGGGGCACCCAGTTGTCGGGCGAGACGCACGCGGTCAAGTCGAAGAGCATGAACTCGAGCGCTTTCTCCTGCGCTGAAAGATCGCCGTTGCGGCACGCGAGCGGGAATCGCGAGCTCGTCGACGAGCAGCGGCCCGCGACCGCGCCAACGCAACCGATGCTGCGGCCGGGACAATCGCCGTCGCTGTAGCAACCTGTGCATGACCCGGAGACGCAAATGGCGCCGTCACACTGCGAGTCGGCGGTGCAGGTCTTCTTGCAGGAACCCACGGATGACCCGCTGCACACCTCGGACTTTCCGCAATCGTCGTCGGCGGTGCAGGAATGCGATCGACAAACGCCGCTGTCGCAGCGGCCGCTGCCGCAATGCCAGTCCTCGGTGCACTGGCACTTGTTGCTGACGCAGGTTCCGCGATCGCACTTGCCAGAGCCGGAGTTGCCTGTGCAGCTCGCCGGTACGCAAGAACCTGTGGAGCCTCCGACGCACGAGGCGCCGTTCATGGAGCAATCGCTGCTCGTGCTGCAGCTCTGCACCTCGCAAGTGCCTTTGACCGGCGGCGTGCACGTCGCGCCGAAGCCGCAATCGTTGTCGACGTTGCACGAAGTGCTGGACACGAGCGCGTCGGCCGACACGTGGAAGTCGCTGAAGACGACGCGGCCACACTGGTTGGTCGGCATCGCCGCGACGGGCGTATTGAACGTCATGCTGAGCAGCATGTCCGTCGTCGATGAGCTGGCCGACTTGCCGTACATCCAGCGCTGGCTCGGCGGGTTGATGGCCGATTTGGCGTCCCAGCGAGGCTCGTTGATCGACATCTGTCCGATGGTGGTCGATGCGCCGACGTTCTGGAGCCACTGCGCGAACGCCTCCCCTTTGGGGAAGGTCCTGTCCACGTTGCCCGTCATCGGGTCGTTGTAGCCGCCGTGGTCGATGTACCAGTTGGCCGTGCCGTAGAAGGCGCTGTTGTTTTGGGGCACGCCGAGCAGCGTCGTGGCGAGCCACTGGTAGCCGTAGTGCGTCGTGAAGATGCGACCGCCGACGTCGGTGTAGCTGACGAGGTTGGCCGTATCGCTGTTGTGCGCGTTGTTCTCGAACCCCTCGCACGGCAAGAGCACGACGTCGTACGTCTTCAGCGTGGTCAGGCTACCTGTCAGCGTCGAACCGGCAGGAGCGGTCCCCGGATCGCGATCCTTGCCGTTGAACCGGTAGTAGTGGATACGCGCATCCGTCGTGGTGGGGAACTGAATCTCACTCGCGTCGATGCCGACCTTGAGCAACAAGCATTCGAACGGGTCGGCGCTGCCCGACGCGAGCGCCATCTTGGGAATGTCGGCAAAGCCGCCGGCGCCGTCGGTGCGGTTCTTGGGC
>Ga0111539_10007173_pt1 | contig 14287 bp, 11 predicted proteins | sample RhiMethybrSRZTD1_FD_79667 | JGI IMG/M metagenome (GOLD analysis project Ga0111539, IMG submission 79667) | Populus rhizosphere microbial communities from Tennessee, USA - Rhizosphere MetaG P. TD hybrid SRZTD1 (version 2) (version 2) | ecosystem: Host-associated > Plants > Roots > Rhizosphere >...
CGCTGAGTTTCTAGTTGGATAGTTGGATAGTTGGATAGTTGGATAGTTGGATAGTTGGATAGTTGGTAGTTGGTAGTTGGTAGTTCGTGGTTCGTGGTTCGTGGTTCATAGGGCGCCCCTTCAGGGCGCCCTTTTTTGTACCCCTTGCAATCTAACTATATCTGTAGTTAGATCAGCGGCGTTAATAGTCAGCCCATGCCACGCACCTCTCTGACGCGCCCCGAACTCCAGATCATGGAAGTGCTCTGGGACCGTGGTGCCTGCTCTATCCGCGAGATCCACGAGGCCCTGCCGGCCAGAGGTCGGCCAGCGTTCACGACGATTCAGACGGTGGTCTACCGGCTCGAGAAGAAGCGCGCGCTGCGCTGCGTCAAGCGCATCAGCAACGCCAACATTTTCGAGGCGACGATTTCCCGCGACCAGGCGCACATGACGCTCGTCGACGAGCTGCTGGCGCTGTTTGGTGGCCGACCGAAACCGGTCATCGCCCGCCTCGTGGAATCGGGGAAGCTGACGCTCGACGACATCAAGGAAGCGGAAGCGGCGCTCAAGCAACACCTGAAGAAAGGCGGTGGACGATGACCTCCTGGCTGCCGTTCGACCTTCTGGATCATCTCTGGCAGTCGACGCTGTTCGCCGCCGGGGCATGGCTGGCAGCACGGATGCTCAGCGCCAACGGCGCGCGTGTGCGCTACTGGCTCTGGTTCGCCGCGTCGATGAAGTTCCTGATTCCGCTGTCATGGCTGGTGAGCATCGGCGAGCGCTTCGCGTGGCGGACGGCGCCAGCCGCAACACCGGCAGCCGTGTCATTTGTCATCGATCAGGTGCTGACGCCCGTGACGACGACGGCGGCAACAGCGCCCGTGGCGTCCATCGGGTCGCCAACACCGGTGATGCCCTGGCTGCTGCTCGCTGCGTGGGGCGCCGGCGTCATCTTCGTACTCAGCTCCTGGTGGAAGCAATGGCTGCCGATCAGGCGCGCGCTCGGTGACGCACACGCCGTCGACGTCGCCGACACATACCACGGCCGCGACCTCATCGTCCTGGCTTCTCCGTCGATGGTCGAGCCCGGCGTATTTGGCATACGCCAGCCCGTCCTGCTCATCCCGGAGGGAATGCGCGAACGGCTCGCGCCGGCTCAACTGCGCGCGCTGATCGCGCACGAGCACTGTCACGTCCGCCACCGGGACAACCTGACCGCGGCCATGCACATGGCGGTCGAAGCGCTCTTCTGGTTCTATCCCGTCGTCTGGTGGATCGAACGTCGACTGATTGACGAACGGGAGCGAGCCTGTGACGAGTACGTGCTGCGCTCCGGCAACTCGCCGCGCGATTACGCAGAAGGCATTCTCGAAGTGTGCCGGCTCGCGAAGCAGCATCCACCGGCCTTCGTGGCCGGCGTGACCGGTTCCGATCTCAAGCAGCGAATCCAGTCGATCCTCCGGCGGGAGATCGGCCGGCCGCTCGGCGTCTTACGCGCGGCTGCACTTTGCGCGTTTTGCGCGGTTGCCGGTCTCGGACCGATCGTTGCCGGTGCCGTGAATACCTCTGCACAGCAGCCCGATCAGCCAGTCGGTATCACCGAGGCGACGTTTGACGTCGCGACCATCAAGCGGAATGTGTCTGGCGTGGAGACGTGGGCGCTCAATCCGCGGCCGACCGGACAGTTCGAGGCGATAAACGCCCGCATGTCCGACCTCGTCATCGCGGCGCATCTTCTCCAGGACGACCAGGTCGCGGGCATGCCGTCGTGGGCCACGAGCACACGCTACGACATCGTTGCCAAGCTCGACCCGGAGATTGCGGCAGCCTCGCAGCCGCCCGGACTGCCGCCCACGTGGTCGCTTGCGTTGCGAGCCCTGCTGAAGGAGCGTGTGCAGCTCGCCTTTCACCGCGAGATCGCGCAGCGGCCAGTCTACGCCTTGATGCTGGCCCGGTCGGACGGGAAATTGGGACCGCGCATCCGGCCGGCGGAGTTCGAGTGCGACGCGTTGAAGGATCGGGCCGTCGCTGCCGCGCGCGTTGGTGGTCCATCGCCGTACCCGCCGACGACGGCGACGCGAATCGCGTGTGGAGTGCGCCCGAGTCGCGGACGAATTCTCCAGGGCGGCAACAGCTTGAACGAATTCAGGGCGATTCTCTCCAGGGTCGTCGGACGACCTGTGCTCGATAAGACGGGCCTGAAGGGCAAATGGGATCTTCTGCTGACCTACACACCCGACGCGCTGCTCCGCGCGGGCGAACCACTGCCAGCCGATTCGCCCGACCTGTTCACCGCTCTGAAAGAGCAGCTGGGCCTCAAGCTCGAAGCGACCACGGGTCCGGTCGAGATGTTCGTCATCGATCGAATCGAACGGCCTTCGGAGAACTGAGATGCCGAGGCTTCCCTTCTGCATCTGCGGCGTTCGCGGCGGCGAGTTGAAGAAACGAATCGACGAAATCATGCGCAGCCGCGTCCGATCCAGGCTTACGCGCGCGCGGCGTGCCGCCCTGACCGCCGCCGCTCTGTTGTTCGTCGCCGGACCGATCATGGTTGGCGCGCTGGCGGCGCGCCCGCAGCAGGCGCAGTCAACGACAGCGCCGACCCCAGAGGACAGGCGGCCGCGATTCGAAGTGGCGACGATCAAGAGGACTTCTGAAGTCACGGGACCCGGCGCGGACTTCACGGCGATGCCGGGTGGACGATTCCACGCGAGGAACAACGAAGTCGCGAATCTCATCGGGAATGCGTACGACGTCCCGCGTTACCGCATCGCCAATATGCCGGCCTGGGTGACGTCCGAGCGCTATGACGTGGAAGGCAAAGCTGTCGATCCCAACGCGACGCGACCGCAGTTGATGCTGATGCTGCAGACTCTGCTCGGTGATCGCTTCAAGCTGCGGTGGCACCGGGAAACCCGCGAGGGGCCGGTTTACGTGCTGAGCGTCGCGCGCGGGGGGCACAAGCTGCGCGCCTCGAAGGACTGTGTCAAGGAGTTCGATCCAGCCAAGCCGCCGCCTGCACCGCGGCCCGGCCGGGCGCAGCGGCTGTGCGGGAACAATTGGTTGAATGGGAACGGACCCAATATCGTGTGGTCCGCCTTCAGCATCGACATGGAGAAGGTGGCCGGTTCGCTCGCGGTGTTGACTGGCCGCACGGTTGTGAATCAGACCGGGGCGAGCGGGCTGTTCGACATCGACCTCGAGCTGCCGCGACTGCAGCCGATCGCCGGCGCCGACCTGGCGCCCGCCGACGCCGATGCGTTTACCGTCCTGCGCGAACAGCTCGGACTGGTCCTCGAGCCGGGCAAGGGACCACTCGAGTATTTCGTCATCGACGCGATAACCAAGCCGTCGGAGAACTGACTAGTTCAGACGCCCGACATAGCCGCTTAGCACAGGCACGCGGCGTCCGGCGGCCGCGGCGGCGACCGCTGGTGCCAGTTCGGGATCGACCGGTGCGAGCACGCGCAGCATGTCCCCTTCCATCGCCGACACCGGCACGCCGCGCACGTAGACGATGCGATTGGCCGCGGCGGCGCGGAGCCGTTCTCCCGGCGTGATGATACCGGTGAGGTTGAGCGGATCGGCGGCGCTGATCGTCACCAGCCGATCGTCCGGCGCTGTTCGTCGCACTTCACGCAGCCGTTCGACGGCATCGGGAAGCGCGAACTGTTCTCCCGAGAAGCCGCCGACGAACCGGCCGCCGCGGATCTCGCCGCGCGCCTCCAGGCGCCGATAGACCTGGGCCAGGTCACGCCATGGCACGGCTCCGGCCTCACGCGTCAGCAATCGCCGAAACACCACCCCGTAGCGGCGCAACAAGGTCCACGCAACGGACTCCACCACCGGCGCGTCACCGGCGTTCACCGCGAACCAACGGCCGGTTGCGTTGGTCGGCCGCGTACCGATGATCGTCCGCAGGCCAGCGAACCCGTCGGAGCTCACTGCCCCGGCGGCGACAAGCTCGCTGAGCGCCGAGCGCACGTCCGCTTCGCTCAGGCCGCACGCTGACGCGAGCTCGGTCGCAAACGACGCGCCTTTCGTGCGGAGACCCTCGAGCACCGCCGCCGCCACGGCACCGTAGGCCACGGCACCGTAGGGCGGGTCCCGCCGGAGACTGGATTCTGCGGAGGCGGACCCGCCTGTTCGGCTCGTCCTCAGATACAGCGCGATCGGCGTCGCGCCAACGACCTGCGTCGGCCCGCTCGAGAGGCGCGCCCACGACACCTCGCCGGTCAGACACAGCAGGTCGAGCATCGCCGGGTCGTAGCGCTCGACGCGGGCTGGCAGGACGTCGCGCTCCCAGGCGCGCGCCGGCAGCTCCACGCCGTCCAGCTGCGCGAGAACCGCACGCAATCCTTCCGCTCCGATCAGCTGCGCCCCAGGCTCGACATGCTGCCAGGCGAACAGGAACCGCATGAACTCCGCCGCGGACACCGGGGCGATCTCTGCGCGAAGCCGCGTCAGCGTGTAGCGGTGGATGCGTGCGAGCAGACGGCGATCGCTCCACTCGAGCGCCTCGATCCCAGTGAATCGTCCACGCAGTACGACACCTTCACCCTCGAGGGCCAGCAACGCTTCGTCGGCGTCCTCCTCCGAAATGCCGAGCGAGGATGCGAGCGCCGCGGCCGTGACCGGACCCGTGATCGCCAGCCGACCGCGCAGCAGCTCGACGATCGCCTCGCCGCGCGTCCACGTCCGGTTCGCGCGCGATGGCGGCGCGACGATGGGTGGATCGAGGCTGGCGTCCGGGTGAATCGCCATCAATTCTGGCAACCGCTCCGCGGCGACAAGAATCGTTCTGGCGGGTCCGCCTCGGCTGGCATCATTGCTCGGCGGAACCCGCCCTACACCAATTTGGCCTTGTCGGCCGGCTGCTGCGCCGGGAACGTGCGCACGGCGCCGACCCGGCATTGCAGTCGCAGCCCGTCCCGTACTGGCGAGCGTGACAAACGGCTCACTCTGAACCGTCGCCTCGTCGGCCTCGAGAAACCCGCTGGTCAGCAGCGCGTCGTGCAGTTCATCGGCGTCGCGCCAGTCGGGTCGCGCCTCGTCCACCACCCGCGCGATCGCATCGGCGTCGAGGGCGCCAAAGCTGGAGTCATCGCCGCCGCCGCGCCGCGACTGGACGGCGTGCGCCCGCCGCTCCTCCAGCGGCGCGTCGTCCAGGAAGGCGTACGGCCGCGCGGTGACGATCTCGTGCGAAAAGACGGACGGCTCCGGTGTATCGCGCGACACCAGTTGCAGGTCACCGCGGTGGATGCGACCCAACAACGCCGTCAGCCCGGCGATGTCCATCGCCTCTTCGAGACAGTCGCGGACCGTCTGTGCCACGAGCGGATGCTCCGGAATCTGACGGTCGCCCGGGATGTTCTCGAGACACGCCGCGGCGTCCGGAAAGACGGCCGCCATCAAGTCGTCCGCCTGCATACGCTGCAGCTGCGGCGGCACCTTCGAGCCGCCGCGGCTGCGCGGCACGGCGAGCGAGATCGTGGTGTTCCAGCGCCAGCGCGTGGCAAACACCGGCGCGTCGAGAAAGGCCTGAATGAGAATCTCCCGCACCGATGCCGGGTGCAGATACCGGAACACGTCGGCGAGCGGAAACGAGTGCTGCGGACCGAGCGACAGCATCAAGGCGTCCTCGTTGGCCGCCGCCTGCAGCTCGAAGTTGAACTGGCGGCAGAACCGCTTGCGCAGCGCCAGCGCCCAGGCGCGATTGATGCGGCTGCCGAACGGTGCGTGCACGACGAGCTGCATGCCTCCCGACTCGTCGAAGAACCGCTCCACGACCAGCGTTTCCTGCGTCGGGATCACGCCAAGCACGTCGCGTCCCTGGCGCAGGTAATCGACGGCTTGAGCGGCGGCTGCCTCTGACACCCCCGTCTCCGCCCGAAACCACTCCGTCGTCAACGTCCGGTCGGCATCGGCACGCAGATCGCTGACCGCCCGCGACAGCTCGTCGCTCCGCGCCGGCGCCTCTCCGAGCCAGAACGGAATCGTCGGCGGCGCGCCGTGCGCGTCCTTGACGCGGACGGTACCCATCACGACGCGCGTGATCTGCCAGGCGGCGTTGCCGAGCTGAAACACGTCGCCGGCCTGACTCTCGATCGCAAAGTCCTCGTTCAGCGTGCCGACGAACGTGTCCTCTGGTTCGAGGATGACTCGATAATCCGCCACCTCCGGAATCGCGCCGCCGGAGGTGAGGGCGAGCATCCGCGATCCGCGGCGGGCGCGGACGACGCGGTTGACCTCGTCGCGATGGACCAGTGCCGCCCGGCGGCCGCGACGGGTGGCAAATCCCTCCGACAACATGGTGATCACGCGATCGAAGTCTTCGCGGGCAAGCTCGCGATACGGCCAGGCACGCCGGACGAATGCGAACAGATCGTCCTCTCCTGCCTCGCGACATGCCAGCTCCGCCGTGATCTGCTGCGCGAGGACGTCGAGAGGTGCGTCGTGCGTGACAATGCGATCGAGCTCTCCACGGCGGACGGCGCGCAGAAGGGCGGCACACTCGATCAGGTCATCGCGGGAGGTGGCGAACAGCCGTCCTTTCGGCGTCCCGATGACGGTGTGACCGGCACGACCGACACGCTGCAGGAACGTGGCGATGCGATGCGGCGATCCGATCTGGCAGACCAGATCGACGTGCCCGATGTCGATTCCGAGCTCCAGCGAGGCGGTGGCGACGAGCGCCTTGAGGGCGCCTGTCTTCAGGCGATGTTCGGCGTCGAGGCGCGTCTCCTTTGACAGGCTGCCATGGTGAGCGGTCACCGCCGCTTCGCCGAGCCGTTCGCTGAGATGGCGCGAGACCCGTTCCGCCATCCGCCGCGTGTTGACGAACACCAGCGTCGTGCGATGTTCCTGGATCAACCCGGTCAGGCGGTCGTAGTACTCCTCCCAGACCTCGTGCTCCATCACCGCGCCGAGCGGCGACCCGGGAATCTCCAGCGCCAGGTCGAGCGTCCGGCGATGCCCTTCGTCAACGATCGCGCAATTGCCGCGTTCTTCGTCGACGCCGACCAGGAAGCGCGCCACTTCTTCAACCGGCTTCTGCGTCGCCGACAGGCCGACCCGCACCAGCGGCTGCGCGGCGACCTGCTGCAGTCGTTCGAGCGACAGCGCCAGGTGGGCGCCACGGCGCGTGCCGATCACTGCATGAATCTCGTCCACGATGACGGTCCGCACCGTTCGCAGGAGATTCCGGCTTCGCTCCGCCGTGAGCAGCAAGTAGAGAGACTCGGGGGTCGTCACCAGGATGTGCGGCGGGCGGCGCAGGATCGCCGCACGTTCCGATGACGTCGTGTCGCCGGTGCGGACGGCCGCCGTAATGCGCGGTGCCTCGACACCCGAACCCTCCGCCAGTTGCCGGATGCCACGCCGCGGCTCGGCCAGGTTCTTGTGAATGTCGGCGCTCAGCGCCTTGAGCGGCGAGACGTAGACAACGCGCACTTCGTCCGGCAGGGGTGCGATTGCCGCTTCGCGGACGAGGTCATCGATCGCCGTCAGAAAGGCCGCGAGCGTTTTGCCGGACCCTGTCGGCGCGGCAATCAGGGTATGCCGCCGCTCACGAATCGCCTCCCACCCGCGCTGTTGAGCCGACGTCGGCGTACCGAGCGTCTCAGTGAACCAGCGCGCAACCAGTGGAGAAAAGGCGGAGAGGGGCATCGAAGGATGATAACCAGTGATCAGTGAGCGGCCGCCTGCCGACGCTCCCGCGCCAATCGAAGAAACTCGTCGGCATCACTCCCGGAAAACGCACGGCGGGGAATGACGTGCGCCGACGCAGCAGATATATAGACGAAGATATACCTGTCGTCGTCTTCCACGCGATCGACACCTGCCCACGTCGTCCGCATCTGGCCTGTCGCCGTGGTCTCGAGGACTGCCTCGTCTTGTAGCGTAATCGTATGGCGGCCGAGCTGTCCCTGACCTGGCTTTTCACGGCGAACGAACTCCCGGATGGCGCGCTGCGTGAGATAGCGTTCGATTAGTGCGGACGCCGGTGCGATGACGACCAGCACCACGACAAAGGCCAGCACATTGAACCAGGTCAGGACGGGATATCCGGCAAAGAATGCCGGCAGCGTCGTGACGCCGAGCGCGATCAGCACGACGGAGATGTATCGGTTGCGCCGCGCCCGCTGTCCCGAGGGCGATCGCCGATAGGCACGCCACTGAAAGGCAAACAGGTCGTCCGGCGTCAGCTCGTACTCGACCTGTCGAGTGACCGTCACAGGTCACTTCTTGTAGCACACCTGAACGATTCGAACGATTCGAACGATTCGAACGATTCGAACGAACGCTATAATCCGCGTCCATGCGCGGGATCATTCTCGTCATCTGCCTGGTAACTACCGGTGCCAACGCAACGGCTCAGGCACCACCAGGCACGACCTCCGACGACGCCGCGATCCGGAATCTCGTACACCTGTTCACACAGGCCCGCGAACGCAGCGACGCCAAAGCGATCGAGGCGCTTCTCACCGCCGACGTGGACCAGTACACGAGCGCGGGAGAATGGCGGCGCGGCCGCGAACGCGTCGTCACGGGGATGATCGAAACCTCGGCGCGCAACCCCGGCGCGCGGGCAATCGAGATCGCGGCTGTCCGCTTCATCGCCGCTGACGTGGCGATCGTCGATGGCGGATACAAGACGGGCGCCGACGCGCGACAGCTCTGGACGACGATCCTCGTGAAGCGCGACGGCGCGGCCTGGAAGATTGCGGCCATTCGCAACGTCTCGCCGACGAGTTCAACGCGGTAAACACGGAGCGACGCGATGCGCATCAGCCTTGTTCTGGCGGTTTCGTTGGCGATGACTGCGGCGCTCGACGCGCAGTGGCTGAACTATCCGACGCGCGGCGTCCCGCGCACCGCCGATGGCAAGCCCAATCTCTCGGCTCCAGCGCCGCGACTGCCCGACGGCAAACCCGACCTGACAGGTATCTGGGAGCTCGAGCCGGACGCGCCCTGCCCGCCCGGCGGATGTCAGATTGACGGCTACCGGCCGGGGACGGAGTTCCGCAATCTGGGCGCGAAACTGCCTGGCGGCGCGCTTCCTTATCAGCCATGGGCTGCGGCACTGGTGAAGCAGCGTACGGCGGATGACGGCAAAGACGATCCCGTCGGCTTCTGTAAACCTGGCGGAGCCGTGCGGCTCCTGACCTACCCTCCGTATCGAAAATTCATTCAGCTCCCCGATCTGTTCGTGATTCTCTCGGAGCGCGACGTCACCTACCGGCAGGTCTTTCTGGATGGGCGGGCATTGCCGGACGACCCCAATCCCACCTTCAATGGCTACTCGACCGGACGATGGGAAACGGACGCGCTGATCGTGCAGACGAACGGCCTGCGCGAAGGCACGTGGCTGGATCGAAATGGCAGTTTTATCAGCGAGGCCGCCAAGATGACCGAGCGGTTCCGCCGCGTGAACTACGGCCGCCTCGACATCGACCTCACGATCGACGACCCGAAGGTCTACACGAAGCCGTGGACGGTGACGCTCCGACAGCGGATCGTTCTCGACACCGAGCTGATCGACTATCACTGCAACGAGAACGAAAAGAGCATGCAGCACATGGTCGGCAAATAGAGACGCATGGTCCCCTGTAACTGCCGTTGGCGCCATGAAACCTTGTGACCTCCCGCCCGTAAGATAGGCATAGCCGCCCTCCACCGCTCTCGAGGTCCCGATGAAACGAGTCCTGCCTGCCCTCTGTCTTGCCGTCGCCACCGCAGCCGCGGTTGCGTTGCCCGTCGCTGCGCAGTCCGACGCGTTCGAGGTCGCCTCGGTGAAGCCGAGCAATCCGAACCCATCGAATCCGCTTGCCGCGGTGCCGATGGTTCTTCCTGCACTCGGCCGGCTGACGGCGCAGAACGTGACGCTGCGGATGCTCGTCATGGCGGCCTATTCGAAGCAGCCGTTCGAGATCGTGGGCGGCCCGCCCTGGCAGACCGCGGACAAGTTCGACATCAATGCCAAGGCCGAGAATCCGACGCTCACCACCGATCAGATGCTCGGGCTGCTGAAGACACTGCTCGCCGATCGCTTCAAGCTGAAGGTGCACACCGAGACGCGCGAGGTGCCGATCGACGCGTTGATGGCGTCGCGCGCCGATGGCAAGCTGGGTGCGAAGCTGAAGCCGTCGACGGATAGCTGCCCTGACCTGAAGGTGCAACAGCAGCAGCAGCTCGAGGCGATCGCGAAGGGCGGAATTTCGGCGCTGGCAGCGTCGCTGGGCAAACCGGGCGAAGCCCGGCCGTGTTCGATTGCACCCCTGCAGCAGCAGACGCCAGGCTCGATCGGCATGAAGTTCAGCGGTCAGGCCATGTCTACGCTCGCGCTACTGTTGACCCAGCTGACCGGCCGTCCGGTCGTCGACAGAACCGGGTTAACTGGCGGCTACGACTTCGACCTGACCATCGACATCCAGACGCTGCTGCGCGTGTACCAGGAAATCGGCATCAGCGTCCCTATCCCACCGAACCTGCCAGAAGGGCCCTCGCTGACGACGCAGCTGCAGGAGGATCTCGGGCTCAAGCTCGATTCGCAGCGCGGCCCGGGTGACGTGCTCGTCATTGACAGCGCGGAAAAACCGACGCCGGACTAGAGAATTCCGGCGTTCGTCGTTCCCGGTTCTCACTTCTCGGTTCGTGTTCATGTTCGGTTCTGCGTTCCGCGTTGATTGTTCGGTTCAGGTTCGGGTGCACGAACCTGAACACGAACCGAGAAGTGAGAACGCGGAACCGCGAACCGCCAGTTGTAACGTTCCGCTTCGCGTAAAATCAATCGTTGGGGGTGCCCCACGGCGTCCCCTGGGAGTGACTATGCACCGGACGATGACCGCGATGCGCAGCGTGCTGCTCGGCGCCGCGGCAGCCGCGATTTTCTTGACGACGACCTACGCCCAGATCAACGACTCGATCCGTGGTCCAGCCAGCGAGGCCAACCATTTCATCGAGACGCCGAAGGGCTGGGTCCACCCGAAGACACCCTGGGGTGAGCCCGACATCACCGCCACGCTCAACATGATGCAGGCGGCCGGCATTCCGCTCGAACGCTGCGCGGGCGCGCGCGGCCCGTGCGATCCGAACAAAGTCTGGCGGACCGAGGCCGAACTCAAGCAGGCGATCGATCAGGCCGCTGGCCGCGGCGACCGTGGCCGTCAGCTGATCGCCGAAGGCAACTTCGGTGCGGCCCTCCTTGCCGGCGTTACCGACCCGGCGACGCCGCAGCGGCAGACCACGCTCATCGTCGACCCGCCGAACGGCCAGCTGCCGGCGCTCACGCCCGAAGGCAAGAAGCGCGCGCTGCAGATGCGCAGCGGATGGTCGCTGCCCGGCGAGTCACCCTCCTACGATGGCCCGCAGGACTTCGACAGCTGGGACCGCTGCACCACACGCGGCATGCCCTCGTCGATGATGCCGTATCGCTACAACGGCGGCTTCCGCATCTGGCAGTCACCGGGTGTCGTCGTGTTCGAGCTCGAAATGATTCACGACGCGCGCGTCATCTACACCGACGGCCGCAGGCATCCGGGCTCCGCCATCAAGGGGTACATGGGCGAGGCTGTTGGTCACTGGGAAGGCAACACGCTCGTCGTTGAGACGACGAACTACAAGGGTGGCCACGCGCCGATGATCAATCTGGCCGTTGTCGGCTCGCCCGCGGGCAACCGCTTCCCGCAGAGCGACCAGATGAAGACGACGGAGCGGATCACGCGCCTCAACAACGACATGTGGCTCTACGAGATCAAGACGGAAGATCCCGTCATCCTCACCGGGCCGTTCACCGTGCGCTACCCGATGAAGAACGATCCCTCCTACGAGTGGTGGGAGTACGCGTGCCACGAAGGCAACAGCATCGTGCCGAACTACACCAACACCTCCCGGCACGAGCGTGCAAACCCGGTGCAGGAGACCGCTGTTCCGGCCACAGAGCCTCCACCGCCCGGTCCCCCTGGTGCGGGAGGCACTACCGCGAAGCCGGCAAAGATTTCCGCCGACATGGCGAAGCAGCTCGCAGGACGCTGGGTTGGGCGGCCTCAGATCAAAACGATCGATTACGACATCGAGATCGAGTTCACCGCGAACCCGGACGGGACGGTGATTGGCCGTCTGATCAGGACCACCCTGCCGCAGGAGAAGCCGATCAATCAGCCATTCAGGAACTTCCGCATCGGTGGACGACAGATGAACTGGACGTTCCCCAACACGCAGGAATGGAGCTTTACGGGCCAGTTGGCCGACGATGGAAGCGCCATCACCGGCAACACGACCAGCGCGCAGGGCGGCATACCTCTGACCTTTAAAAAACGGTAGGCCTAAGGCCTAAGGGCTAAGGGCTGGTCGAGGGATAAGGGATAAGGGATAAGGGACAAGGGATAAGGAATGAGGCATGGGGCCGAAGGGGCTCCATGCCTCAACGCATGTACGTCTATGAGTGTCAGCCACAACGAAAAGGCCGATCGCTTTCGCGCTCTCCACCATGGTCCCGGCGCCTTCGTCATTCCAAATCCGTGGGATGTCGGCTCCTCGCGCATTCTCGCCGGGCTTGGCTACGAAGCGTTGGCCACGTCGAGTGCCGCCGCTGCCACTGCCCTCGGTCGAAGGGATCACGACCTCACGCGCGATGAGGCGCTGGCGCATGCGCGCCTGATCGTCGATGCGACGGACCTGCCTGTCTCTGCGGATCTCGGCAACGGATTCGGCGATGCGCCGGCGGTCGTGGCGGACACGATCCGGCTGGCAGCGGAGGTGGGACTCGTTGGATGCACCATAGAGGATGCGACCGGCAATGAAGAGAGGCCGCTCTACGATGATCAGCTGGCGGTCGAACGAATTGCCGCAGCCGCGGAGGCGGCACGTGCACTGCCGTTTCCCTTCATGCTGACCGCGCGAGCGCACAATCTTCTCTACCCCGCTCCGAGCCTCGACGACACCATCCGCCGGCTTCAGGCATTTGAACGGGCAGGCGCCGATGTCCTGTTTGCACCCGGCCTGCCGGATCTTGCCGCGGTGCGAGCCGTCTGCACGGCAGTGTCCAGGCCCGTCAACTTCATGGTGGGGATCCGCGGGAAATCATTTCCGGTGCGTGACCTTGCGGCGGCGGGAGTCAGGCGTATCAGCCTCGCCACCTCGCTCTATCGCGCGTCTATGACTGCTCTGATCGACTTCGCAGCGGTCGTCAGGACCTCAGGTGAGTTCGATTTCCTCGAGCGCTGCGTGACCATTCCGGAGCTTTACAAGCTGATGCGGATCTGACCCGTCGCGAGCGGCGAACTCTGGACCGTCGGTTGCAACAGCAGGGCGGGCAGAGGTGAAGCGCGTGCTTAAGAATCTGATCGTCCTCGCAACGTTGCCGGTTCTCCTGGTCGCCACCTTTGCCGCGGCCGAGGCGCCGGCGCAGGATCAGTCGAAGGCTCAACCGCAGATCACGACGACGGTGAAGCCGACAACGACCCTGACTGGCTGTCTGTACCGTGAGGATCAGGTGCCGGGAAGGAAGCCGGACGTCGCTGAGCGCGCCGGCATTCTCGAGGATTACATCCTCGCCGACACCACGGTCGCAGATCCGCAACAGCAGCCGAGGCCGGCGGCTGGTCCGGCGACGGGAACGTCAGGGACGGTTGCCTCGACTGGAACGATGTACAAGGTCGAGAAAATCTCTGGTGAGAAGCTCAAGACCCTCGTCGGCAAGCGAGTGGAAGTCGCAGGACACATCGATCCTGAAGGGCGCTCCCGGCTCGGCGTCGGCGGAGGTCCTCAACCTGACAAGGGCCTCGGTCCTGACACGCTGAGCCTTCCCGAGATCGAAGCCTCGTCCATTCGAGAAGTCTCTGGAAAATGTCCGGCGAGTCCGTCTCCAGGGAGGTGAGAGCTAAGGCCTAAGAGAACAACGAAGCCGTTAGTGGAAGGAATAAGGGATCCCTATTTCCTGGGAGCCTCAGACCTGCACGAAACGCGGTGGCTACAACCGAAAGCGCTCTGATTTCACGCGCCCTTTGCCGTCCCAAACCTCGAAGAGATAAAGAGCGCCTTGCGCAAGGGAGAAAGTGGGCGACTGCGGTATCTCGGCAGCAAACGCCTGATGGCCCGCAGTGAACGATGACCGGTTGGACCCAATCTGGAACTTCAGATTCCAACAGTTATTCCAGCACTCGCTTTGATTCGACAGCGGTCTCACATCCCAGACGACGACGTTGTCGGCGGTGTTTGTGATTAGAATCCATGAGAGTTCCGGAGCGATTCTGTCAAGCGCGTCGATGTAAGCGACGTTCTGATCATCGTGCGGTGCGTCGAA
>Ga0111539_10007174_pt1 | contig 14286 bp, 15 predicted proteins | sample RhiMethybrSRZTD1_FD_79667 | JGI IMG/M metagenome (GOLD analysis project Ga0111539, IMG submission 79667) | Populus rhizosphere microbial communities from Tennessee, USA - Rhizosphere MetaG P. TD hybrid SRZTD1 (version 2) (version 2) | ecosystem: Host-associated > Plants > Roots > Rhizosphere >...
CAAGCAGGCGAAGGGCGCCGATCCCGACGTTGTCCGCCTTTCCCAGGGCTTCGACCAGCTCGGGCTCGACAGCGAACACGACTACGACCCGCTCTGGCAGAAATGCCGCGAGCTCGGGGTCGCGCCGACTTTCCATACCGGCGGCCGCAGCTACGGCGAGCGGAACAGCCCGACCAATTTCACCTTCAACCACATCGGCCATTTCGCCGCGGCCCAGCACGCCGTGGCGAAGGCGCTGTTCCTGGGCGGGGTGACGCGGCGCTTCCCCGATCTGCGTTTCGCGTTTCTCGAAGGCGGCGTCGGCTGGGGTTGCCAGCTCTACTGCGACCTGATCGAGCATTGGGAGCGCCGCGGCGCGAAGGGCCTCGCGAACATGGATCCGACGAAGCTCAACCGGAAGGTGCTGCGCGAGCTGGTCGACAAGTACGGCTACGCCGACATCGCCGCCGAGCTCGACCGGCGCGACGGCTGGCCGATGAAGGAAGAGGATTCCCAGACCGGCGGCGTGCCGCTCGACGACTACCACTTCTGCAAGATCAGCCAGAAGCAGGACTGGATCGATCTCTTCGCAACGCCGTACTATTTCGGCTGCGAGGCCGACGACCGGATGAACGCGGTGGCGTTCGGCAAGATGATGCCGCTCGGCGCGCGGATCAACGCGATATTCAGCTCTGATATCGGGCATTTCGACGTCGTCGACATGCGCGACCCGCTGCCGGAAGCCTACGAGCTGGTCGAGGACGGCCACATCACCGAAAGCGATTTCTGCGACTTCGTCTTCGGCAATTCCGTGCGCCTGTGGGGGACGCAGAATCCGCGCTTCTTCGAGGGGACGCGCGTGGCGAGGGAGGCGGCGGCGTTGCTCAAGGACAAGACGCCGGCCCGCGTCGCCGCATAGTCAGGCGGCGCTCGCGACTTCCTTGAAGCGGCGCAGCGTCTCGATCAGGTCCTCGAACTTCGGCATGCGGTACATGGGATAGAGCATGACGAAGTCGGCGCCGAGCCGGCGCCAGCCGTGAGCCGCTTCTCCCCATTGCTGCGGATCCGCTTCATGCATCCGCAGCCAGCCCTCGAGGCCGAACTTCGCCGGATCGCGGCCCTGCTTGCTGATTTCCTCGCGCAACGTCCCGATCTTCTGCGCGGCCTCGGCATCCGGCGGCATGATCGGCATCCAGCCATCGCCGAGCCGCGCCGCACGTTTCACGACCGCATCCGACGAGCCGCCGAACCAGATCGGAATCGGCCGCTGCACCGGCGGGGGCACGATGGCGACGCCCTTCAGGTGGTGGAAGCGGCCGTCGTAATCGACCACATCCCCGGACCAGAGCTGGCGTAACACCCTCGCCTGCTCGGCCTGCCGCGCGCCCCGCGTTTTCCAGTCGGAGCCGAGCGCTTCGTACTCGACGTGGTTCCAGCCGTTGCCGATGCCAAGCCGCAAGCGGCCGCCGGAGAGGAGATCGACTTCCGCGGCCTGCTTGGCGATGAGGCCGGTCTGGCGCTGTGGCGCGATCAGGATGCCGCTCGACAGCCGGATTCTCGTGGTGACCGCGGCGAGGAAGCCGAGCGTCACGAAGGTCTCGTGGAAGGGATCCTTTTCGTTGTAGCGCGGCGTCCAGCCGTCCCTGGCAGTTGCCCCGAACACATGATCGGCCACCTCGATGTAGGCATAGCCGAGAGCCTCTGCCGCCTGCGCCCAGTCGCGGATTCTGGCGGGATCGCTGCCGATATCCCGTGTCGGAAACATGGCGTTGAGTTGCATGATGTGCGCGGCCTTTCCGTTACCTGTCCTGCTTCGGGAGGGTATGATATTTCATTACCCACTCAACGTCAGGGAGAAAATATCATGCCATCCGTCGGCAGCTTTCCGAACCGCGTTCATTACGTCAGCCACGACAAAACTGCGGCCGCGTTCGTCAAGGGCGCACGCATCATCGAAGACGACGCCTTGATCGTCATCGCGAACCGCGGCATGCAGCGCGGCTCCGAGATGCACGACGGAACCAATCACGTCTTCATCATCGTCGACGGCGAGGCGGAGTTCATCACCGGCGGTAGGATGACCGATCCCAAGGTGATCTCTCCGGGACAGACGCGCGGATCGGGCATCGAGGGCGGAACGGTGCACCACTTGAGCAAGGGCGACGTCATCACCATCCCCGCCGGGACGCCGCACCAGTGGAAGGATACTTCGAAGACCGGGTCGATCTGCTACTACGCGGTCAACTTCCAGGCCTGATCATGCGCTCACGACTCCCCGGCCGCGCTGCGGCTGCGGCATCCGTCATCACGGGAATTCTCATCATGGCCGGTTGCGCCAGCTCGTCTCAGGAAAAAACGATTGCGCTCGCCGAGCAGGGCAGCTTCTTCGTCGCCGGGCGCACGGTGCAGGGCAAGGGTGTCTACGATCCCGCGAAACAGACCGGCAACACCAACGAAGGCAATACGTTCTGGGCGGACCAGATGTACGTCCAGTTCCAGATCCCCGCCAACCCGCGGAAATATCCGCTCGTCCTGGTGCACGGCGGCGGGGGCACCGGCCGCGTCTGGGAAACCACGCCCGACGGCCGGGAAGGCTACCAGACGCTGTTCCTGCGGCGCGGTTTCGCCGTCTACATCGTCGATTTTCCCCGCCGCGGGCGCGCCGGCTTTCCGAGCTACAACGGTTCATTCGGCGAGGTGGACGGAACCACCATCGTCCCGAACCGGACCAACCGCGCCGGCGTTCAATACGCCTGGTCGCGCTGGAGACTGGGGCCGAAATACCCGGAAGTCTTTCCCGTGCAGCAGTTTCCGATGAAGGGCCTCGACCAGTTCATGCAGCACCTCGTCCCCACGGTTTCCGACGACCCCGAGATCATTTCGGGAGCACTCGTCGCGCTGCTCGAAAAGATCGGGCCGGCGATCCTGGTTACGCATTCGCAGTCGGGACTCTTCGGGTGGCTTGCGGGCGCGCGCTCGCCCAACGTGAAGGGCATCGTTGCCTACGAGCCCGGCTTCGTCTTCCCGAAGGGCGAGATGCCGGCCCCGATCCCGCTCTACAAGGGCACGCAGGTTGCGGGCACCGCCGTGACTCCCGCCGAGTTCGCCAATCTTGCGAAAATGCCGGTCCAGGTGGTGTACGGCGACAACATTCCGAAGTCACCGATACCCGACCTCGTGGCCGACGGCAGGCGCGCCCAGGAAGTCACCTCGCGGCTGTTCGTGCAGGCGCTGAACGGCAAGGGCGGCAGGGCGAGCGTCCTGTTGCTGCCCGACGCGGGTCTCTACGGTAACTCGCACTTCATGTTCTCGGACCTGAACAACATCGAGGTCGCGGAGCAGCTGTCGGCGTTCCTGCGCGTTCAGAAGCTTGATGAGCGGTAGCACGCCTTCAGGGGCGATTGGGGTCTGACCCCGGTGGGGTCTGACCCTCATGAAAGTGCGAGTCTAGGAAGCAACGAGTTGCGCGCTCGGCGTCGAGCGCGAGAGCTCCAGCTCCTCCGGCGTCATATCCTGCGGGACGTTGGCGAAGAGCGGCGTGGAGAGATAGCGCTCGCCAGTGTCGGGCAGCATGCAAAGGACGTTTGCGTTCTTCGGCGCCTCCGCGCACACGCGCAAGGCTCCGGCAAACGTCGCACCGGCGGTGATCCCGACGAAGATGCCTTCCTTGCGCGCCAGCTCGCCGGCGTAGCGGATCCCTTCCGCGCCCGGGACCGTAATGATGCGGTCGATGACCTTCATCGCTACCGCGTCCGCGGTCAGCTTCGGAATGAAATCCGGCGTCCACCCCTGCATCGGGTGCGGCTTGAAGGACGGGTGAGGCGCGGACGGAGATCCATCGGGATGCCTCGCCTGCTCGACACCGCTTCCCAGAAGCGGCGCGTCCTCGGGCTCACAGACGACAATCTTCGTGTCCGGCATCTCCTTCGCAAACACCCGCGACACGCCTTTCAGCGTTCCGCCCGTGCCGTATCCCGTCACCCAGTAGTCGAGCTTTTCGCCCTTGAAATCCGCGATGATCTCCCGCGCGGTCGTGCGCGAATGGATGTCGGCATTGGCCTCGTTCTCGAACTGGCGGGTCAGGAACCAGCCGTGCTTCTCGGCAAGCTCCACGGCCTTGATCACCATGCCCACGGCCCGTCCTGCCTGCGGCGTCAGCACGACCTTCGCGCCGAGGAAGCGCATGAGCTTGCGCCGCTCGACGCTGAACTGCTCCGCCATCGTGACTACCAGCGGGTAACCCTTCTGGGCGCACACCATCGCGAGCCCGATCCCGGTATTGCCGCTGGTCGCTTCAATAACGGTTTGTCCGGGCTTCAACTGCCCTGACTTCTCCGCTGCTTCGATCACCCCCAGCGCCAGGCGATCCTTGACCGAGCCCAGCGGATTGAACGCTTCGATCTTGGCGAAAAGGTTGACGCCCGGGGGGGCCAGTCGGTTGATTCTCACGACCGGCGTGTTGCCGATCGTTTCCAGGATGTTCTGGAATCTAGCCATGCGCGGCTCCCTAAGGTTGACGACGCGATAGTATAAAGGTGTCAGGAACCATGAGTCCTGTCGAAATGTTTCTGACACCACCTGTCCCAGGCTCCGTCGAGTCACTGGTCACGAGTCACGAGTCACTCATTTACTTCTTGCGCGGATCGTCCTTTGGATCGATATAGACCACGTCGAAGGGGCCGGTGCCGTTGATCTGGACGACGGTCTCCCCTTCCGTCCGGGCGTAGTGCGGCATGCCGGCCGGGAGGTGAACGAAGCTCGCCGCCGGCAGCGGCTGCAGGGATTCCCGGTCGATCTTTTCCCCGGACGCAATGGCGAACCGTCCCGAGATCACGGTGACGAATTCGTCCTTCGTATGACGATGCGGCGGGATCGTGAAGCCATGGGGAAACTTCAGGCGCAGCACGAACGGGCCCTCCTTCGCCGGGCTGCCCAGCAGGACGGCGGCTTGCGCGCCGGGCGGCAGGGTCGGAGGCGCAGGACCCCACTTGATGGCATCGCCGGACACCACCGTGTGATGGGACTCGGATGAATGCTGCTGCGCGGCGGCGCCCCAGGTCGCTACGACACCAAGCGCGAGGACTGCGAGGCGAACGGCAGTAGTGGAACGCGTTACGTATTTCATAGTTTGCTCCTATCCTGATGTTGAGGTCAGCAGTTTCGCGTCACCACGATCTCGAGATACTCGCTGGGTACGACCATGGTGCCGTCCGCCGACCGGTTGAACTGGCCGACCAGCGCCAGAAGGTCACGTTGGAGCGCCGATTGGCCTGCGGACTCGAGCGCGTCGAAGGCCTTGAGCATCGGCCCGTACCACGTTTTGAAGAAGTGCAGCCAGTGCTCCGGCGAGCGGTAGCGGAACACAAACCGCCGCTGGGCGCACTTGACCGAGGTTGCGTGCTGCTCGAAGAGTTCGGCGATCCGCGCACGCGTGCCCCATAGCGCGGGCGACTTGACGCCGGCCGGCGGTGGCAGATGCTTGCCGATGGTCCTGAACACCTGGCCTATGAAGCCCTCCGGCGTCCAGTTGGCGAGGCCGATCCTGCCGCCGTACCGGCAGACGCGGATCATCTCGGCCGCAGCGCGGTCCTGGTCGGGCGTGAACATCGCGCCGAAAGTCGAGACGACCAGGTCGAAGCTGTAATCCTGAAACGGCAGCGCTTCCGCATCGGCCTCGCGGAACTCCATGTCGAGGCGTTCGGCGGTCGCCCGCTCCCGCGCGCGCTCGAGGAGGGCGGGCACGTAGTCGATGGCCATCACCTCGCATCCACGGCGGGCGGCCGCCAGTGAGACATTGCCGTTGCCGGCGGCCACGTCGAGCACCTTCTGTCCCGAGCGGACGTCGAGCGCCTCGCACAGGTCCTCGCCGACGATCTGCAGGGTGGTGCCGATAAGGGCATAATCGCCGGACGACCATACCGCGCGCTGGCGCGCCTTCACCACCGCGAGGTCGGGCTGGCCGGCGGATTGACGATTCTGACTGATGGTTGCAGCTGCTTTGTCCATGACTCCCCTCCTTGACGGTGATTGGTGCTGCGATTAGAGCGTAATCACCGGGCGTGGATGCCAACGTGGTAGCTGGCGTGGGAAAGACCGTGGATTCGAAACGCCGGGTGGCGTCCGGCGGCGCACCGGCGATCCAGGTGCAGATGCTCGGGCCGCTGGCGATCCGGCGCGATGGCCGCGCGCTCAAGCTGCCGGCATCGCGCAAGGTGCGCGCTCTTTTCGCGTACTTGGCCCTCGCGCCGCTCGCCGTGTCGAGGAGCCAGCTTTGCGAGCTCCTGTGGGATGTACCCAACGATCCGCGCGGAGAGCTCCGCTGGTGCCTGAGCAAGATCCGGGGCATCGTTGACGAGAGGGGCTGCCGCCGCGTGGAGACCCGGGACGACACTATCCGCCTCGACCTTGCGAATTGCTTCGTCGATGCGGTCGAGATCGCCCGCGCCGCCGAAGCGGGCATAGCGACCCTCACGCCGGAGCGACAGCGGACGCTGGCCCTGCTCTTCAACGGCGACTTCCTCGAAGGCCTGGAAATCGGCCGCAGTCCCGCGTTCAACGGATGGCTCACCGCCCAGCGGCGGCGATTCCGTGCGTGCCAGGCCGCCCTGCTGGAGCACCTCGCCCGGAGCGTTCCCGACGACGAAGCATTCGGCTACCTGGAGAAATGGCTTCAGCTCGCGCCGTTCGATAGGCGCGTCCACGAGATTCTGCTGGCCGCGCTCGCCCGGCATGGCCGCATCCGGGAAGGCGAGGAGCACCTGGCTGCCACCGCCCGGCTGTTCGAAGACGAGGGCCTGGATTGCACGCCGATTCGCGACGCCTGGCGGTCAGCGAGAGCGCAGCGGACCGGCAGGACCGGCGCCCCGGCTGCAGCGCCGGAGCCGGCCATAGCGGCAGACAGCAGCCAGGACAACAGCGCCGCCGTCGCATCGCGTCGTGCGTCCATCGCGGTGATGCCGTTCGTGGACGCGACCGCCGGAGCACCGGTGCGCGGCGGACACGCCGACGCGCTTGCCCACGACGTGATCACCCGGCTCGCGCGGCTGCGCAGCCTCTTCGTCATCGCACAGGGCACCGTGTTCGCCCTGCACGAGCGCAGCATCGGCCCGGAAGAGGCCGGCCGCATGCTGAACGTGGACTACGTCGTGAGCGGAAGCTTGCGGCGCCACGGCAAGCGCCTGACCGTGACGGTCGAGCTGGCCGAGACGCGCACCGCCCGGATCGTCTGGACGGAAATCTTCAACCACAAGCCGGACGACGCGCTCACCGTCCTCGACGAAATCGGCGACAGGATCGTCGCGTCCATCGCCAGCGAGATCGAGACTATCGAGCGCAACCGGGCCATCCTGCGGCCGCCGAACTCGCTCGACGCGTGGGAAGCCCTCCACCGCGGCCTGTGGCACATGTACCGGTTCAGCAAGGCGGACAACGAGCGGGCGCGGCATTTTTTCGAGATGGCGGTGCGCCTCGACCCGACGTTCGCGCGCGCCTATGCCGGCCTGTCATTCACGCATTGGCAGAACGCTTTCCAGGGCTGGGCGAAGCGCGAGCCGGAAACGGACCGGGCGCTCGAAGCCGCCGGGCAAAGCCTCATGGCCGACGATCGCGACCCCGCTGCGCACTGGGCCATGGGCCGGGCGCTGTGGCTGCGCGGCGGCCACGACGAGTCCGTGGTCGAACTGGAGCGGGCGATCGACCTTTCCCCGAACTTCGCGCTGGGTCACTACACGCTCGCGTTCGTCCACTCGCAGGCCGGCGATGCCCGCGCCGCCATCGCGTCGTCGGACCACTCGCGCCATCTGAGCCCGTTCGACCCGCTGCTCTTCGGCATGCTCGGCGTGCGCGCCATGGCGCTCGTGCGCCTCGGCCGTCTCGAGGAAGCCGCCGGTTGGGCCGTCAAGGCCGCTGCACGCCCCAATGCCCACGCCCACATCCTCGCGATTGCGGCCTACAGCCTCGCGCTGGCCGGCTCACTCGACGAGGCGCGTACCTACGCCGCTGCGATCCGCAAGACGCTCCCGCGCTACGGCATCGCCGATTTCCTCGGCGCCTTTCGCTTCGATCCGCAGGGCGCGGCGGCATTCCGCAAGGGTGCCAGGCGTATCGGCATGGCGTGACACGGCCATTCATGAAGTCGCTTCTACCTGCTATTGCCGCGCTGGCAGCGGCCGGACCGGCGGCGCCCGCCGACAACTACCCGGTGCGCCCGGTGCGCTTCATCGTCGCGACCGCGGCCGGCGGCAACGTGGATATGGTCGCGCGCCTGGTAGGACACAAGCTCACCGAGAGCATGGGGCGACCGTTCGTCGTCGACAACCGCGGCGGGGCGGGCGGCGTGATCGCAGAGGAGATCACGACGAGGTCACCGGCCGACGGCTACACCCTCCTGCTTGTGTCTATCTCCCATGTCGTGAACCCGAATCTCGGCACGAAGCTGCAATACGATCCGCTGCGCGATCTCGCCTCCATTTCGCAGGTGACGTCGGTGCCGAACGTCCTGGTCGTGCACATCTCGGTGCCCGCGCGCTCGGTGCCGGAGCTGATCGCGCTTGCGAAATCGAAGCCGGGGCAGCTGAACTACGCCTCCTCCCACGGCACCACGCTGTTTCTCGGTGGCGAGTTGTTCAAGGCGATGGCCGGCGTCGACATCGTCAGCGTCAACTACAAGAGCGGCGGGCTCGCCGTGCCCGATCTCGAGGCCGGCCGCGTGCAGATGGCGTTCTCGGTGATGACGACCGCGATCAACACGGCGAAATCCGGCCGCATCCGCATGCTCGCCGTAACGAGCCCGAAGCGCTCGCCCGCTCTTCCGGAACTGCCTGCCATGGCGGAGTTCCTGCCCGGTTACGAATCGACCGGGTGGCAGGGCGTGCTCGCGCCCGCCGGCACGCCACGCGCGCTGATCGTGAAGCTGGCCGGCGAGATCGCGAATGCAATGCGCTCCGCGGATGTGCGCGGCAAGCTGCAGAGCATGGGCGCCGACCCGATCGGGAGCACGCCGGAAGAGTTCACGGCGTTCCGCAAGGCAGAGCTCACGAGGGTGCGCGCTCTGATGGCGAAAGCGGGAATCAAGGCGGAGAACCAACAAGAGCGTGACAGGTGATGGGCGCTCATCGCGCCTTTCGGGACAGGAATTTTCCGCAGGTATGGCTGTCGATCCAGTGGTAACCGGGACAGGACGCACTGTCGGCTGCGCCCGACATTTGTGTGCGCTGCCCCCATCCAGGCACTACACAACGTCAAGGAGACAGCCATGGCGACCCGAAGCAAAGGCAAATCGAATACCAGGCGCATTAACACCGTTACGCCGCACCTCGTCTGCGCCGGCGCGGCCAGTGCAATCGAGTTTTACAAGAGAGCATTCGGCGCAACCGAGGAAACGCGCCTTGATGGACCGGATGGAAAAATCATGCACGCCATGCTTCGCATCGGGAATTCACCCGTGATGCTGGCCGATGAGATGCCGGAATGGGGCAGCGTCGGGCCGAAGGCTCTCCACGGCTCGCCCGTCACCATCCATCTCTACGTGGACGACGTGGATGCGTTTGTCGCCCGCGCGGAGCAGGCGGGCGCGAAGATCACCATGCCGGTCGAGGACATGTTCTGGGGCGACCGCTACGGCAAGCTCGAGGACCCGTTCGGCCATCAGTGGTCCGTCGCGACGCACAAGCGCGACGTGAGCAACGAGGAAATGCAGAAGGCAATGCAGGAAATGATGAAGAAGGCTGCCTGACCTCTTGACCACCCCGGCGGACTTCGCGCGCCACCCCTCCTCGTCGGAGGAGGGGAGAAAAGCGACTGGAAATTCCCCTCCTTCATATAGGAGGGGTGCCCGCAGCGCGGGCGGGGTGGTCTGAGTTCACGAGCGCGCGGGCAAGACCGATACCCGCTGCGCCAGCGTGAGAGCGAAGTTCGCGGGCATCCGGCAGCTCCAGTCGAGCGTGTGTATCCGGTCGCTGATCCGCCAGCCGTCCTTCTGGCGGCGCATCTTGTCGAGGTAGCGCAGGCTGCGCACGGCGACCATGTCCACCCCGTTCTCCGGCTCGACGAGAAACGCTATCGCATTGGTCTCAGTTTCGGCCACATCGCCTTCAAGCCGGCCGAGACTGAAATTGCCCATGAAGTGCGTGGTTATCTTCATGGTGCCCGCTCTCAGCTTGTTGAAGTTCTGAAGGCTGCCCATCAGCTCCTCGATGCCCCGGGTCGGGGTCCGCTTGTCATAGTGGCAATGGACGTCGTCGGTGAAGCAGCTGCGGACCTGCACCGGGTCGCTCCGGTCCAGGCCCTGAAAATAGCGCGCCAGCAACTCCTGGATGGCGGCGCGATCGATCAAGTACTGCACTTCACTGGGGTGCTGGGCCATTCGTATTCTCCGCTTGTCGGGCTTGCGTCGCGGGTACGGTATCACTTCTCGCCAGTTACTTGTCACGCCTGTCTTAGGTTGACGTATCCTGCGAGCTGACGGGTCACCGGTCACCGGTCACTGGTCACGGATCAAAGGGAGCAGCCCGGTTGAAAGCCGTCCTGAGGAAGGCAGCAAGAATGGTCTCCGGAGTATTCCTCCGCGGCCTCGTCGTCATACTCCCCATCACGCTCACGGTCGCACTGGTCGTCTGGCTCGGGACCGCCGCGGAAGACTTCCTCGGCGGCCTCATCCGCAGCCTCCTGCCGAGCTGGCAGTACTGGCCCGGCCTCGGAATCCTGCTGGGCATGCTGATCGTTTTTGCGGCCGGCATCCTGGTGCACGAACCGATCACGCGCTGGCTGCTCGAGCAGATGGACGCGCTGCTGCGGCGCGTTCCGCTCGTGAAGAGCATCTACCTCAGCATCCGTGACATCGCCGGCTACATGTCTCAGGACTCGCGGACGGGCTTCAGGCAGGTCGTCGCGGTGCGCGTGCAGGGCATGCGCCTCATCGGCTTCGTGACGACGGAAGACGTACAGGGCCTGGCGGCCGCATCGGAAGAGGAAAAGCTGATCGCCGTCTATCTGCCGATGAGCTACGGCATCGGCGGCTACACGGTCTACCTGCCGAAAGCGCTGGTCGAGCCCGTCGACATGTCGCTGGAGGACGCAATGCGGCTCACGCTCATCGGTGGCGTGTCTGCGAAAGAGACAGGTCGGAAGTGAGCAGTAGCGCGAACTAACCGCGGTCGTTGTACGGATCGCCGGTTACGAACACGGCAACGTTGGACGCCAGCGAAACGTCGGGCGGCGCAATGCGGGCCAGCGGCACCACGGTCCGCGGCGTGTCGAATTTCCACTGAAACTCCCGGCCGCCCGGCGTGACGAACTTGACCGTCTCGTTGTGAGCGACGGTGACGGACCGGGTATCCGGCTGAATGCTGATCTCGTGGTCGTAGGGCATGCCGCCGGCGGGCCTGCCGTAACTCCCGCTGGCGCCGGCCATCAGGCCGCGCCCCCCGTTTGGCGACCGCGAGCCGTCGAACCCGTACAGCCACCGGGTGTACGGGGCATCGGGGATATCTGCTGCTGTGGTTGCTGCAGCGTCCTCTGCGGCGTTCACGGATACGATAGTCAGGGCCGACGTAATGCCAAAAAGTGCCGCAACGATGACTGAATGTGCTGATTTCATGGGATTCCTTCCAGGCCGTGGCCTGAGACTAGACCCTCTATTCAGCATGGAGCGTGCCAGAAGGAAATGTGGTATCGAATCAAGCGACAAGCGAGATCCGTAGGGGCAGGCCGCAGGGCGCGGGTGTTGCCACGGGCAGACAAAACCCGGGGTTACGCGGCAAGCGGTTGTCCCACAATGAAAACGTACGTCTCAGCAGCCCGACAATGTCGATTTTGCGGGTTTCCCGCCGACTAGTAGGTGAGGATCAACGAGATGAACGGGAGATAGATCGTGTCCAGGCTGCGCTTCAAAATTTCGATGTCCCTCGATGGCTTCGTCGCGGGCCCCAACCAGAGCGTGAAGGAGCCCCTCGGCGCAGGCGGCATGCGCCTGCACGAGTGGGTGTTCACGCTCAAGGCGTGGCGGGCGATGCACGGTCTCGAAGGCGGGGAAGTCAACGAGAGCAATCGGGTCGTCGAGGAGTCGCTTGCCGGGATCGGCGCGACGATCATGGGACGCAACATGTTCGGCGGCCACCCCGGTCCGTGGGACGCGAAGAATCCGTGGAACGGCTGGTGGGGCGCCAATCCGCCGTTCCATCACCCGGTGTTCGTGCTGACGCATCACGCGCGCGAGCCCCTCGTGCTCGAAGGCGGAACGACCTTCACGTTCGTCACCGGCGGCATCGCGGCGGCGCTCGATCTAGCGCGAAAAGCGGCCGGCGGCAGGGACATCTCGCTTGCCGGCGGCGCCAAGGCAGCGCAGCAGTACCTCGCAGCTGGCCTGGTGGACGAGATGGAAATCCATCTCGCGCCGGTGCTGCTGGGGAGCGGCGAGCGGCTGTTCGATGGTGTCGGCGCCGATCTGCACGGGCTGGAGCTGGTGCGAACGGTCGCTGCACCCGGGGTGACGCACCTCAAGTTCACCAAAGGAGATAGTCCATGGCCAAGGCAAAAGTGAAGGCGGTTCCGAAGGACATGCACGCTGTGACCCCGCATCTCGTATGCGCCGGCGCGGCCGAAGCGATCGAGTTCTACAAGAAGGCGTTCGGCGCCACGGAGGAAGTGCGGCTGCCGGGTCCGGATGGCAAGCTCATGCACGGGATGATCCGCATCAACGGCTCGGCGGTCATGCTGGTGGACGAGATGCCGGAGTGGGGCGCGCTCGGACCGAAAGCGCTCAAGGGCTCGCCGGTTACGATCCACCTCTACGTGGAAAACGTCGATGCGTTCGTCGAGCGCGCGGTGAAAGCCGGAGCGAAAGTCACCATGCCGGTCGCCGACATGTTCTGGGGCGACCGCTACGGCAAGATCGAGGATCCCTTCGGCCACCACTGGTCCGTCGCCACGCACCAGCGCGAGGTGAGCATCGAAGAGGCGATGGAGGCGATGAAGGCCATGGCGGGGAAAGCGTGACGCGTGACTCGTGACTCGTAGCAACCGACGGCGGAGGTTTGCCTCCGCCTGAATTACTTTGCCGTCGGCGCCGTCAGCATGAAACGGCGCTCGGGCGGGGTTCCCGCCTCGAAGTGGACCGGGGCCAGGGCCGGCACCACAACGTCGTTGCAGACCTTGCGTATGCGATACACCTCGAGGGGCGGCGACCAGTCCGGCTTGGCTTCGCACCGCACCTCCACGCAGGAGATGCTCTTCAACCACGAGCACATCCCGACTTCGGTACCGTCGGTCCTGACTATTTCAGTCAGGAACGGCGCGTTTTCGTAGTAGGGCTTGTTCGTCCCGTCTTCGGTGCGCACGTCCTGAAGCACCGTGTAGAAGGCGCCGTTCGGCTCCAGAAAGGCCAGGGTCTTCTGCATGAACAGGGAAAGGTCCTGCGCGTACGAGAAGCCGCCCATCACGTCGGTGATGACCTGAAATCTTCCCAGCTCCTCCGGCGAGTACTCGCGCAATCGTTTACCGAACAGATACTGAATCTGGTTCGCTTCGAGACTGGCGGACGTTTGATGCCACTGGGACGTTCTGCGGTCTTCTATCGACATCGCAATGGCTTTCGCCTTCTTCCCGGGCCGCTCCGCACCCTTGAGCAGCGTCCCGTCGTACTTCGCGGTGCAGTAGTCGAGTATCGCGCGGCCCTCGCCCGCCCCGATGTCCAGCCACCGGTCGCTCGGGCCGAGATTCGCCAGCACGCGCGTGAATCCGGCAGGAAGGACGTACAGATAGGACGAGAGCGACCTGCCGACCACGTAGCCTTTGGGTACATCTTCCCCGCGGCTCTGGTAGATGGCGGATTGCCTGGAAACTTCCTCCTTGGAGATCGTGCCGGAAGTTTGGGAATAGGACGCGCCTGCCCACAGGATTTGCAGGACAAGCAGGACGCCCACACGGAGTCCTGTACTCTTCATATCTGTCCACCAATTGCGCTGAGTTGAGAAGCGGCACGCCCAGGGATCGTCTTCCAGCGAACTCAGGGGCCGCGCTACGGGAAGTGTAGCGTACCGCCACGTCCCCGGCTCGACGGGATCGGCTCAGTTCCCCGGCTTGCCGCCCCTGGCGAATCACTGCAGGGCTATGTATGCGCGGGCGCGCGCCAGCTCCGGACGCTGCGAGTCCGCGTTTTTCGCCAGCACCATCAGCTTCTTGTAATGGTCGGCGGCCTTGCGGCGATCGCCGGCGGCTTCCGCGGCGCGCGCTATCCCGAAGACCGTGCGATAGCGGTTGGGGTAGGCCTTGAGCGCGGTTTCGAACTCGCGCAACGCCGGCGCGGCCCTC
>Ga0111539_10007175_pt1 | contig 14285 bp, 12 predicted proteins | sample RhiMethybrSRZTD1_FD_79667 | JGI IMG/M metagenome (GOLD analysis project Ga0111539, IMG submission 79667) | Populus rhizosphere microbial communities from Tennessee, USA - Rhizosphere MetaG P. TD hybrid SRZTD1 (version 2) (version 2) | ecosystem: Host-associated > Plants > Roots > Rhizosphere >...
AGGTTTTGACGGCCTCATTGCCGCTTCAGCTTGAAACGCTGCACCTTGCCGGTCTCCGTCTTGGGCAGGGCGGCCGTGAATTTGACGGAGCGGGGATACTTATAGGGCGCAATGGTCGCCTTGACGTGGTCCTGCAGGCGGGTGGCGCAGGCGGCATCGCCGACGACGCCGGGCTGCAACACCACATGCGCCTCCACGATCTGGCCACGCTCGGGATCCGGTACGCCGATCACCGCGCACTCGACCACGTCCGCATGCGTCAAGAGCGCCGCTTCCACTTCCGGGCCGGCGATGTTGTAGCCCGAGGAGATGATCATGTCGTCGGCGCGGGCCACGAATTGGAACACGCCGTTGCTGTCGCGGCTGAAATCATCGCCGGTGAGGTTCCAGCCCGCGCGCACGTACGTCGTCTGTCGCTCATCGGCCAGGTAGCGGCATCCCGTTGGACCGCGTACGGCGAGATGCCCCACCTGGCCGTCGGGCACCTCCTGCATGTCGTCGTCGACGATCCTGGCCTCATAACCGCTGACCGGCCTGCCGGTGGCGCCCGCCGTGGCCTCGCCTAGCCGGTTACTGATGAAGATGTGCAGCATTTCGGTGGCGCCGATGCCATTGAGAATGGGCTTGCCGGTCTTGCGCGTCCAAGCCTCGAACACGGGTGCCGGCAACGTCTCGCCGGCGGATACGGCGAGCCGCAAGGAGGACAGGTTGGCGCCCTCGTCCATGGCGATCATCATGGCGCGGTAGGCCGTCGGCGTGGTGATGGCGATGGTGGCCTTGTAGGTCTCGATAATGTTGATCATGTTGGCCGGCGAGGCATTCTCCAAGAGCGTTGCCGTCGCGCCGAAGCGAAGCGGGAACACCGCCAGGCCCCCCAGCCCGAACGTGAAGGCGAGCGGCGGGGAGCCCACGAAGACGTCATCGGGCGTCACCGCCAAAATTTCGCGCGCATAGCCGTCCGCCATGATCAACAGATCGCGGTGAAAGTGCATGGTGCCCTTGGGCTCGCCCGTCGTGCCGGAGGTGAAGCTGAGGAGGGCAACATCGTCGCGCCCGGTTGCCACGGCCGCGAACTTGACGGGCTTATTAAGGGCGATGCGGTCGAGCTCGGCGTCATGATTGGATGTGCCGTCGAAGCCGATCACCTTTTTCAGGAAGCGGCTATCCTTGGCGCAGGCCACCAGCTCGTCGGCAATGCGACTGTCGCAAAGCGCCAGCCCGATCTGGGCCTTGTCGACGATCTTGCTCAGTTCTACCGCCCGCAGCATCGGCATGGTGTTGACGGCCACCGCACCCACCTTGGTCGCGGCCAGCCAGGCCGCGACCATCGCGGGGTTGTTGCCGGAGCGGATCAGCACGCGATTGCCTGGCTTGACACCGAAGTCCTCCACCAGCGCGTGCGCCAGGCGGTTGGTCCAGTCCGACAGTTCTTTGTAGGTGCGGCGCCGGCCATTGCCAATGAGGGCGACGCTGTCGGCAAAACCCCGCTCGACCATGCGCTCCGTCAACTCGACGGCGGCATTGAGGTAGTCCGGGTATTGGAACTCGGGTCGCGTCAGCAGGAGATCCGGCCAGGCGGTGCGCGCGGGCAGGTTGTCACGCGTGAAGGTGTCGACGTGCGCGCTGGGGCCGAGCGGCGCCGGCTCGGGGCGTGCGGCCTGACCTTCGCGCGCGCTGGCGAACGTTGCGCGCGGAAACATGTTAGCGGACATGGGTGCCTCCACTGCTTCGTCTGCGAGCCAGGCGCGGTGCCTCAGCCTCGAACCGCGTGCCCTTTGGCGCGGCGCTCTGGTGGGCGCGCGAACCGCCATCTGCGGGTGCAACCCCGGACGGCGCACGCGCGAGCAGGCGCAACAGGGTCTCGACCTCGGCGCTGCTCAAGGGCGCCAGAATTGCGTCGATCCAGCCCGCGTGCGCCGCGGCCATGGCAGCGAAGCGGGTGAGCCCCTTGCCGGTGAGGCGCACGAAGGTTGCGCGCCGGTCGCCCGCGCGTGCCAATCGCTCGACGCTTTCGTCTGCCACCAGGCGCTCGACAATGCCGGTAACGTTGCCATTGGACACCATCAAATGCCGCGAAAGCTCGCTCATCTTCATGCCGTTCGGGGCGCGCGAGAGCGCGGCCATCACGTCGAATTTCGGCAACGTGGTCGCGAACTCGGCGCTGAACCGGCGCCGCAACTCGGCCTCTATGCTGCGTGAGGTTCGCAACAGCCTGAGCCAGAGCCTGAGCTTTTGCTTGTCGCCGGTATCGCGCCGGCTCGCACGCCGCTGACCGCTCACGTTTCTCCTCCCGATACGGAGATCGCCTGTCCGCTGATCGATTGCGCCGCCGCGCTCACCAGGAACAACACCGTGTCGGCGACCTCTTGCGGCTGCACGAAACGTCCCTGCGGATTATAGCGGACGAGCTCGGCGCGTGCGGCGGCCTCGTCGCGGGCCGTGCGGGCGACGATCCGCGCCAGGGACGCTGCCAACAGCGGCGTCTCGGTGAAGCCCGGGCACACGGCATTGACGGTGATGGATCGGGGCGCCAGCTCGACGGCAAGCGCGCGCGTGAGCCCAATCACGCCGTGCTTGGCGGCGCAATAGGCGGCGGCATAGGCGTAGCCTTTGATGCCGGCGGTCGAGGCAATAAAGACGATACGCGGCAGGCGCGCCTCGGGCCGCAGGAGGTCGGGCAGCGCGGCTTTGACCGTGAGAAAAGCCCCCGTCAGGTTGACCGCCAACATGCGCTGCCAATGGCCGACATCGAGCCCTAGCACCGGCGCGCTTTCGGCGGCGCCGGCGTTGGCAACGACGATATCGAGCGGCCCGTTGGCCTGGCGCGCCTGCTCGACCATGGCGGCGCTGTCGCCTTCGCAAGTGACATCGGCAATGATGGCGCGCCCACGTTTGAGGCCATGCGCCACCTCTTCGAGCGGCTCGCGGCGCCGCCCTACGAGGGAGACCGCGGCGCCGGCTTCGGCCAGCGCTCGCGCAATCGCCGCGCCGATGCCGCTGCCCGCCCCGGTGATGAGCGCATGCCGATCCTGCATCATACCCGCTCCGGGGAAAGCCGCGCTGCCAGTCGCTGCAGCTGTTCGCCGCCCGCGCGATAAGGCTGCGGCCAGGCCTCACCTTGATAGCCGAGTTGGGCCGCGGCGCGCAGCGTCCAATAGGGGTCGGCAAGATGCGGTCGGGCCAAGCAGCACAGGTCGGCTCGTCCCGCCATCAGGATCGAATTGACGTGGTCGGTCTCGTAGATGTTGCCCACCGCCATGGTGGCGATGCCGACCTCGTTGCGGATGCGATCGGAAAACGGCGTCTGAAACATACGGCCGTAGACGGGCCGCGCCTCGAGGGACGTTTGTCCCGCCGACACGTCGATGATGTCGACGCCGGCTGCCTTTAGCATACGCGCGATCGCAACGGCATCCACCGGGGTGATGCCGCGTTTGCCCACCCAGTCGTGCGCCGATATCCGCACCGAGATCGGCTTTGCCGTCGGCCACGCCGCTCGCACCGCATGAAAGACCTCGAGCGGGAAGCGCATTCGGTTCTCGAGTGACCCCCCGTAGGCATCGCGCCGGCGGTTGCTGAGCGGGCTGATGAAGGCCGACAGCAGGTAGCCGTGCGCATAGTGCAGCTCCAACATGTCGAAGCCCACGCGCGCCGCCATTTCCGTGGCGCTTACGAACGCGTCGCGCACCGCCTCCATGTCGGCGCGCGTCATCTCGCGGGGAATTTGATTGCTGGGCGACCACGGCACCGCGGATGGCGCCAAAATCTGCCAGTTGCCCGTGGGCAACGGCGCATCCATGACCTCCCAGCCGAGCTGTGTTGAGCCCTTGGGCCCGGAATGTCCCAGTTGGATCGCCACTTTGGCGTCGGTCTCGGCGTGAATGAACGTGACGATGCGGCGCCAGGCGGCGGCATGCGCTTCGTTGTAAAGGCCCGTACAACCTGGCGTGATACGGCCCTCGGGCGTGACGCACGTCATCTCGGTGGTCAGCAGCCCGGCGCCGCCCTTGGCGCGTTCGGCGTAGTGCACGAAGTGCCAGTCCGTCGGGGTGCCATCGACGGCGCGATACTGCGCCATGGGCGACACCACGATGCGGTTCTTGAGCCGCAGCTGGCGCAGGCGGAAAGGCGTGAACATCGGCGGGCGCGCCGCCGCGGGCCAAGCGCCGGTCACCCGCTTCTCGAACCAACGTTCGGCGCCATCGAGCCAGCGCCGATCTCGCTGGCGCAAGTTCTCGTGGCCGATGCGCTGCGATCGTGTCAGCAGCGAGTAATTGAATTGCACGGGATCGAGGTTCACATAGCGCTCGACCTGCTCGAACCACTCGGTCGAATTGCGCGCGGCGCTTTGCAGCCGTAGCACCTCCGTGCGCCGCTCGTCCTCGTAGCGGCCGAAGGCCGCGGCCATGCTGGGCTCGCTCGAGAGATAGCTGGCCAAGGCAATGGCGCTTTCCAGCGCGAGCTTGGTGCCCGAACCAACGGAGAAGTGCGCCGTTGCCGCCGCATCGCCAATCAGCACGATGTTCTCGTGCGACCAGGTCTGGCAGAGCACGCGCGGGAAATTGAGCCAGGCCGATCCGGTGAGGTGGCGCGCGTTGGCAGCTAAGCGATGACCGCCGAGTTGGTCGGCAAAGATCTGCTCGCACCGTGCCGTGGTTTGCCCAACGTCCATGCGCTCGAAGCCAAGACGCCGCCAGGTCTGCTCCGAGCACTCGACGATGAAAGTCGCGGTATCGGCGTCGAATTGGTAGGCATGCGCCCAGATCCAGCCATGCTCGGTCTCGGCAAAGATGAAGGTGAAGGCATCGTTGAATTTTTGGCCCGTCCCAAGCCAGATGTACTTGCAGGCGCGCACGTCGATATCGGGCCTGAAGATATGCGAAAGCCCATTGCGCACCTTGGAATTGGCGCCGTCGGCGCCCACGATCAGATCGTAGCCGCGATAGTCTTGAACGCCGTCGATCTCGGTTTCGAAGACCAGCCTGACGCCGAGCGCCCGCGCCCGGTCCTGCAGGATGTTGAGCAACCGCTTGCGGCCGATGCCGCAGAAACCGTGCCCGGATGAGCGCGTGATGGTGCCTTTGAAGTGCACGGCGATATCGTCCCAGTAGACGAAGGCCGCATGGATGGCCTCGCTGCTTTCAGCATCGACGGCTCGCAGGTTGGCCAAGGTCTCATCCGAGAGCACGACGCCCCAGCCGAACGTGTCGTGCGGGCGATTGCGCTCGACGACCACGATCTCGTGCGCCGGATCGGCGAGCTTGATGGCGATGGCGAAATAGAGGCCGGCCGGCCCTCCGCCAAGACAGGCGATGCGCATTGCCACCTCCCCTTGTTGCAGGAGCGGCGACCAGCCTGCCCGAGGCCGGGGAGATATTTCAAGCATGAAATTTTAAGATTGAAGTTTGTTTCCCGCCGCGCCAGTGCATTACACTGCCGGCCTCGAGGCAAGCGGTGTATTAGGCGAGGTGCCATGTCTCGGCCAACCCAGCGGCTGCCCGCAGTCGTGTTCCTGCACGGGATCGGCGGCTGCGCCCGCCTATGGGCGCCGCAGCTGAGCGCCTTCGCGGCGGCGGGATTTGTGCCCTTGGCCCTCGATCTTCCGGGGTATGGCAGCCGCGCCCCCGTCAAGGCCATGGAGTTCGACGCCCTGGCCGCCGACGTGGAAGCGGCGATCGACCGGGAGTGCCTCGAGCGGCCCGTGCTCGTTGGTCACTCGTTCGGGGGCATGGTGGCCCAGGCCAGCCTGCGGCGCCGGCCGCACGCCTACCGCGCGGTGATCCTCTGTGCCACCAGCCCGGCCTTTGGCAATCGGCAGGGCGACTTCCAGCAAAGGTTCGTGGCGAGCCGCCTCGAGGCCTTGGACAACGGGCGCACGCTGGCGCAGCTGGCGCCCGGACTGGTCGATGGCCTCGTCGGCCCGGCTCCCGACCCTGCGGCCCGGCCGCAGGCCATCGCGGCCATGTCCGCCGTGCATGCCGACACCTATCGCGCCGCCGTCAGCTGCCTTGTCGGCTTCGATGAACGCGCCAACCTGCCGGCGATCTCAATTCCCGTGCTCTGCCTTGCCGGCCAATTCGACCGCACGGCGCCGGCGGAGATGATGCAACGGATGGCCGACAAGATAGCCGGCGCCGTCTATCATTGCCTGCCGGGCGTCGGACACCTGGCGAACCTGGAGGCGCCGGCCGCCTTCAACGCCGCCTGTCTCGATTTTCTTCGCCGCACGTGCAAAGCCGAGCCGGTGTAACGGAAGCCATCCATGCCCGATTACGACCTCGAGCAAATCGATTCTGAGGCGCCAATTTTCGAGGCGGGCGCCTTTCGCTTGGCCGAGGCGGACGCGGCTCTGATCGACAAGGTCCGCCGCTTCGGTCGCCGTGTTCTCGCCCCCCGCGCCGCCCAGCACGACCGCGATGCCAGCTTCCCGATCGAAAATTTTCGCGACATGCACGCCGAGGGCCTGCTTGCGATCTGCGTGCCCAAGGCGGCAGGCGGTGCAGGCGCGGGCTTCGCCGCCTATTGCCTGGCCGCCGCAGAACTCGGCCGTTATTGCGGTGCCACCGCGCTGTCCTGGAACATGCATGTGTGTTCCACGCTATGGACAGGGGCGCTCGCCGACGATCTTAGCATGAGCCCGGCGGAGCGAAGCGAACACAACATGCGACGCGCGCTACACTATCGCCGCATCGTCGACGAGGGTGCGCTCTATTCGCAGCCCTTCTCCGAGGGCGGTGCCGCCGCCGCCGGTGCCGTGGCTTTCGGCACGGAGGCCAAGCCGGTCGAGGGCGGCTTCCTGGTCAACGGCAAGAAGATCTTTGCTTCGCTGTCGGGGGCCGCCGACTACTACGGAGTATTGTGCACCGAGCGCGCTGCCGGCGCCACCGCGAGCCGCCGCAATACGCTCTACCTGGCGCTGCCGGCGACCGCGCAGGGCGTTTCCGTGGTGGGCGACTGGGATCCGCTCGGCATGCGCGGCACCGTCTCGCGCACGCTCCTATTCAAGGACGTCTTCGTCCCCAGCGACGCGATGCTGATGCCGCGCGGGGTCTACTTTCGGGCGGCCACCTGCTGGCCCCACATGTTTTTGACGCTGTCGCCCACCTATCTGGGGCTGGCGCAGGCCGCCTACGATTTCACGGTCAGATACCTGCGCGGCGAGTTGCCGGGCACGCCCCCGGTCAAGCGACGCATGTTCCCCACCAAGCAGATTGCCGTGGCCGAGATGCGCATCGTGCTTGAGCAGACCAAGGCGCTGTGGTTCCAGGCCGTCAGCGAGGCGCGCGCCAACCCCAATAAAGAGCAGGTGCTCAGGGCCTACGCCGCGCAATTCACCGTCATGGAGAATGCCAATGCGCTGGCCAGCAAGGCGATCCGTACTTGCGGCGGGCAGGCCATGTTGAAGAACCTGGCGCTCGAACGCGTTTATCGTGACAGTCGCTGCGGCTCGCTGATGCTGCCCTGGACGGCCGAGATCTGCCTCGACCGCCTCGGGCGCGAAACTCTCTACGAAGCCGGTGAGAGCGATGACTGAGGGCGGGCATGGACCTCTCCGATCTCATTGACCGCAACGCCGCCTTCACGCCCGACAAGGCCGCAATTCGTTTCGCCGGCGCCACGCTGACCTATGCCGGTCTGGCCCAGCGTATCGCGCAGACCGCGCGCGCGCTCAAATCGCAGCTCGGCATCGAGCGCGGCGACCGCATTGCCATTCTCGCCAACAATCACCCGGATTATCTGGTCCTGCTCTACGCCTGTGCACGGCTCGGTGCCATGCTCGTCCCGCTCAATTGGCGTCTGGCCCTGCCCGAGCAGCGCTACATCCTGGCCGACGCCGGGGTGAAAGTCCTCTTCCTCGAGGAGGCCTACGCCGCTGTCGCCGACGCCTTGACCCAGGCATTCCCCAGCGTGCGACTGGTCGGGATCGATTTCGTGCCCGCGGCAGGCCTATCGTTTGCGCGCCTGCTTGCTGCCGGCAGCGGCGAGGGCCGCCATCGCCGCGTCGAGCCTGCCTCGCCGTTGCTGATCGTTTACACTTCCGGCACCACCGGGCGCCCCAAAGGCGCGGTCCTGCGGCAGGAGGCGTTGCTCTGGAATGGCCTGATGAGCCAGCACATGCACGACATGACCGCCAATGATCATGTACTGACCGTGTTGCCGCTGTTCCATGTTGGGGGATTGAATATCCAGACCACGCCGGCCCTGCAGCTGGGAGCCAGCATCAGCCTCATTGCCCGCTTCACGCCGGAGGCGGCGCTGGCCGCCATCGCCGAGGCGCGACCGACGCTCCTGGTGTTGGTACCTGCCACCATCCAGGCCATGCTCGAGAGCGAGGCCTGGGCCAGCACCAGCTTGGCCAGCCTGCGCGCCGTGACGACCGGATCGACGCAGGTGCCCCAGCGCCTGGTCGATGCCTTCACCCGGCGCGGGGTGCCCGTGCTGCAGGTCTACGGCTCGACCGAAACTTGCCCGATCGCCGTCTATACCAGGCTCGCTGGCGACTGGCGCCGCCCCGGCTCCACCGGCCTACCGGGACTCGGCTGCGAGGTTTTGATCCTCGACGAGGATGGCCGCGAGGTCCCGGCGGGCACGGCGGGCGAGATCGTCGTACGTGGCGCCAACGTCCTGGCGGAGTACTGGGGCAATGCCGCGGCCTCGCGCGAGGCCCTGCGTGAGGGGTGGTATTACACGGGCGACATCGCCAGCCGCGACGCCGACGGGCATTTCTTCATTCAGGATCGCAAGAAGAACATGATCATCTCGGGGGGTGAGAACGTCTACCCGGCCGAAGTCGAACGGGTGCTGCATGAGCACCCCGCCGTCGCCGAGGCGGCGGTGATCGGTCGTGCCGACCCAAAATGGCAGGAGGTGCCCGTCGCCTTCCTGGTCCGCCGGCCGGGCGCAGGCGCGGAAGCGGCGGAGATCGAAAGCTTCTGTCTGACCCAGCTGGCACGCTACAAGGTTCCGCGCGAGTATGTCTGGGTCGAGAGCCTGCCACGCAATGCCATGGGCAAGGTTCAGCATTTTCGCTTGAAAGCGCAGCTGGCGGCCGCGACCAATCCTCCAGGCACGGAGCAAGCTTAGAAATGCGCATCGCCGTCTTGGGTGGGGGCAACGGCTCGTTCGCGGCGGCGGGAGATTTCGCGCTGGCCGGGCATGAAGTGCGCCTCTGGCGCAGGGATCAGCGCGCCGTTGCCGCGCATCGTGCGGCGGGCGGCGGCATTGTCATCGCCGATTTCCGCGGTCGGCACGCGGCCCGCCCCGCTCTAATCACCACTGATATTGCCGACGCCGTGCGTGGTGCCGAGCTCATCTTATGCCCGACGCCGGCGACCGCCCAAGCAGACATTGCCGCTCGGCTCGCTCCCCACCTCGCCGAAGGTCAAGTGGTTTTCCTGCCGCCGGGCACGTTCGGCTCTCTCCTGTTCGCCAAGGCGGTCTACGCGGCCGGCAATCCTGCCGAGGTTGCCTTCGCCGAGACCGGAACGCTGCCCTGGCTTACCCGCAAGCACGGCCCCTTCGAGGCCGCGATCACCATCCGCGCCAAGCGTCTGCCGACGGGCGTTTTCCCGCTCCGCCTGGCCGAGCCGGCGCTCGCGGTGATTGCGCGCGCCTTTCCCGGCGTGATCGAAGCTTGCGGCGATGCGCTTTCGGCCAGCCTGATGAACGCCGGGCCCATCATCCATCCGCCGCTGATCATCATGAACGCCGCGCCCTTGGAGCATTTCGAGCGCTGGGACATCCATAAGGAGGGCACGCAGCCCGCCGTGCGGCGCGTGAGCGATGCGCTCGATGCCGAGCGTATCGCCGTTCGGCGGGCATTGGGCTACGCTGAGCCACATTTTCCGCTCGCCAACCACTACGCTGAGGAGGGCGAAGAATGGATGTATGGCCGCGGCTCGCACGATAAACTGACCCAGTCCGGCGACTGGCGCGAGAAGATCGTTCTAACCGAGCACCGATATATGCGGGAAGACGTGCGCCTCGGTCTCACTTTTCTGGCTTCCGTGGCGGCACTCGCCGGCGTCCCCGTGCCGCTGGTCGGTGCCTTCCTTGCGCTGGGCTCGAGCATCTGCGCGGAGGATTTCATGGCGAGCGGCCGCTCGCTCGCGAGCCTAGGCTTGGCCGGTCTGAGCGTGGCCGAACTCAAGGCGCTACTGGAGCGAGGGTTTCGGTGAGCGCGCCAGCCATTGCCTGTCTCGGCGCCGGTCGCATGGCACGCGGCATCGCCGTCGTATTCGCTTATGCCGGGCATCCGGTCACGATCCTCGACGTGAAGGCTCGCACGGCGGCGGCGTATAGCCAGCAAGCCGCGGCTGCCCTTGCGGACGTGCGCGCCACCTTGCTGAGTTTTGCCGAGTTTGGCCTGTTGCCGCCGGGCGCGGTCGACGGCATCCTGGCGCGGGTCTGCGTGCTGCCGGAGCGCGACGCGGCGGCGCCGATGGCGCAAGCCGCCGTCGTGTTCGAAGCCGTGCCGGAGCTGCCCGAGCTCAAGCGGCAAGTGCTCGCGCGGCTTTCGCCACTTGCGCCCGAGACCATCATCGCCTCGACCACCTCCACGATCCTGGTCGATGACCTAGCCGACGCCGTATTTAAGCCTGAGCGCTTTCTCAATGCGCATTGGCTCAATCCGGCGTTTCTGGTGCCGCTGGTGGAGCTTTCGCCCGGTCTCAACACCGAGCCCGGCGTCACCCAGCGCCTGAAGACGCTGCTGGAGAGCATTGGCAAGGTCCCCGTCGTCTGTGCGGCGCGCCCCGGATATATCGTGCCGCGCATTCAAGCTTTGGCGATGAACGAGGCCGCGCGGCTTCTCGAGGAGGGGGTTGCGAGCGCCGAAGACATCGACAAGGCCATCAAGTACGGTTTTGGCGTGCGTTTTGCCACCTTGGGCATGCTCGAGTTCATTGACTGGGGTGGTGGCGATATTCTTTATTACGCTAGTCGCTATCTGACCGGCGCGCTCGGTAGCGAGCGCTATGCGGCACCCGAAATTGTCGAACGCAACATGCGCGAGAATCGCGTTGGGCTGAAGACGGGCAAGGGTTTCTTGAACTACGAGGCCCTGGACGTGGAGGCCTACCGCCGGCAGCGGCTCGAAGGCTTCGTCAAGCTGCTCGGCCATCTCGGCCTGATGCGGCCGCCGGTGTTGCCTTGACTTGGCTCAGCCGAATACCTCGCTCAGTACGCCAGCCCTAATGATCTCGCTGCCGTCCAGCGCAATGGTGGTGCGCATGACGGGGATGTCGAAATGCCCGGCGGTATAGCGGCCGGCGAACTCGTTGGCTCCCGTCGAAAATAGGAAATTCCCGGCCACGGCGCGCAATTCCGTGCCGTTGAAGTGCTGGCGGTCGTACATGCTGAGCGCCTCGTAGCGCGCCTTAGGATTGAGGCCAAAGCCAACGTGACTGACGGCATAGGCCTTGCGCTCTCCCCAGGCGGCAAGGTAGCTGCGCATCATCTCCGCATCGGCGCCGACGCCCTCGATCTCGCGCACGTAATCGGCCTCTAGCGTGAGCCGCAGCGGGCTTTCCAGGTAGCGCTTGAAGGTCAAATTGACGTCGCCGCGGTCGAGCACCAAGGTGCCATTGACGCTGCCACTGCGGCAGAAGGAGACGACGAGGCCGCCTGGCCAATGCGCCAGCGTGCCCGGCCGATCGGTCCAACCCCAGACGCCGACCGTGGAGGCTCCGGCCATGTCGATATCCAAATTGGTGCCGGCGGCCGAAGTGACCGTCATGCGCCTGGCGCCGCGCAGCATCTTTGCCGCCGTACGCACGCGCTTTTCCAGCGCGGCATCGGGAAACATGCGCTCGAGCGCTTCGGGATGCTCGTTGGAGATGACCAGGATGCGGGAGCCGGCCTTCAGGATGGCCGGCGTTTCCGGGGCGTGCATCAGGCCCTCGATGGTGCAATCGACCACGAACCCCGCCTGCGCCAGCGCCGTCACGACCGGGACCAGCTTACCGATCGCCTCGCTGGCCCCGGTCGAGCGCACGGGAACCGGGTGGATATTGCGCGGGGTCGGCACCACCACGTGAAACGGCTTGGCGCCAAGCCGCAGCAGCGCGAGCTCGGCGAGCTGGACGTTCAGCTGTCGCGACTGCGTTTCCGACAGGATGGCCGCGCAGTCACCGGGTTTCAGGGCGCAGCGCTCGAAGATGGCGCAGAACGCGTCAATCCATTTGCCTTCGATCCGATCGGCGAACATCGCGCCCTCTTGGGTTAGCGCCAGCAGCGGTAATCATAGGCAGGAGCGCTGGGCCTGGGCAACGCTTCACCCCTCCTCCGGGAAGCCAGCCAGCAGCCGTTTGCGCAGGCCATTGAAGCCGGCGTTGAGCAGGAGGCCGATGATCGAGATGGTGATCAGGGGGACGAACATGTCGACGGTTTGAAAGCTGCGCGAGGCATAGACGAGGAGATGGCCCAGCCCATCCGTCGAGCTCAGCATTTCCGCGAGGAAGACGACAATGGCCGAGATGATGAGCGCGACGCGGGCGCCGGTTAGGATCATCGGTAGGGCGGCGGGCAGCACCACGGTCAGCAACGCCCTGTGGCGTCCGGCGCCGGCCGCGCGCGCAGCCCAGACCAGCTTCGGCTCGACGGCGGCGGTTCCCTGATAGGTGGCAAGCAGGATCGGGAACACCGCGTCGGCAACAACCAGCGCGATCTTAGAGGCATGCTCGAAGCCGAGGAGCAAAACGAGCGCGGGGTAAAGGGCAATTTTTGGCACCGGCGCCAGCACGCGCCAGAGCGGCCTGATCAGCGCCTCGGCCCAGCGGTTGCTGGCGGCGGCAAGGCCCAACGTCAAGCCGATGAGTAGCGCAATGCCGAAGCCGGCGAATAGGCGCAACAGCGTGGTGGCCGCATGCGCGAGGAAGACGGGATTGTGCACCTGCTCGAGAAGACGTGCAAACACGGCGGCTGGGGCGGGCAGCAGGGCGGCGGGCGCCAAGCCGGCGGCGGCAACGCTCTGCCAAAGCGCCAGCAGGCAGGCAAGCGGCAGCGCGCCCAATACCGGCAGGCATGTACGCCCGGCCCTCAAGAGGTCCCCACGGCGATTTCATGGGTTGGCTCGGCCCATTGCACGAGGCTATAGCGCAGTTTTTCAATGAGGACGTCGAGCACAAAACCCAGCAGGCCGACGATGACGATCATGGCATAGACAGTGGTGTACTGCGCCATATCAAGGGCATTGAAGAGGATGCTGCCGACGCCGGTTTGGCGCGCGATCATCTCGCTGGTCACCATGGTGATGAGCGCCAACACCAAGCCCGTGCGAATGCCGACGAAGACTTGCGGCAAGGCGGCGGGCAGGACGACGCGCCAAAGCCGGGCGGCCCTGCCCATGCCCATGGCCGCCGCCGACCAGATCAGCTTCTCCTCGACGGCACGCGCGCCCTGATAGCTGTGGTAGACGACCGGCAGGCTCACGCCCAGGGTGATGACAATCGTCTTGGACGCATCGCCGATGCCAAGCCACAGCATGATGATGGGCATCAGCGCGGCCTTGGGAACGGGGTAGATGATCATCAATAACGGGTTGAAGGCGGCGGCGAGCCTTTCGCTGCGCCCCATGCACAGGCCAACAGGCACCGCCAGCAGCAAAGCCAGTATAAAGCCCGTCAGCATACGCCGCAGCGAGGCGGCGATATTGAGGAGCGCCTCGGCATCGCCAAGGATGGCGGGCAGCTCGCGCAGGGCATCATAGGCCGGGGGCAGTCCGGTGATGCCGAGGAGGCGCGCCGCCAACTCCCACAACGCCAACAGGCCGATTGACGCGAGCAACGGCACAAAACTCGAAGGGGAGGAAGCCCGCGCGTGCATGCCCGTGCCTATCCTGGTGTATCCATCAGCCGCTCGATTTCGACGACCAACGTTTGATAACGCCGATCAACCAGCAGTTCGGCGCGCTGGCGCGGACGCGGCAAGTCGATGCCGATAGTGGCTTTGAGGCGGCCGGGAGAGCGCGTGAGCACGATCACGCGGTCGGACAGGAACACCGCCTCCTCCACACTGTGCGTGACGAACAAGACGGTCTTGCGGGCGCGCTCCCAGATCTCGAGCAGCTCGCGCTGCAGACCGGTGCGTGTGTGTGCATCGAGCGCGCCGAACGGTTCGTCCATCAGCAGGATTTTTGGATCATAGGCCAGCGTGCGGGCGATAGCGACGCGCTGTTTCATGCCGCCCGAAAGTTGTTTGGGGTAGAAATCCTCATAGCCGTTAAGATGCACGAGCGCGATCAGGGAACGGGCTTTCTGCTCGGCGAGCGGTTTGGCGACCCCCTG
>Ga0111539_10007176_pt1 | contig 14284 bp, 10 predicted proteins | sample RhiMethybrSRZTD1_FD_79667 | JGI IMG/M metagenome (GOLD analysis project Ga0111539, IMG submission 79667) | Populus rhizosphere microbial communities from Tennessee, USA - Rhizosphere MetaG P. TD hybrid SRZTD1 (version 2) (version 2) | ecosystem: Host-associated > Plants > Roots > Rhizosphere >...
AGGTCGGCGAATGGCCGACCTACAGTGGCGACCTCGCGGCCACGCGCTACTCGCCGCTCGATCAGATCAACGCGAGCAACTTCAACAAGCTCCAGCTCGCGTTTCGATTCAAGACCGAGAACCTCGGGCCGCGGCCCGAGTTCCAGTACCAGGGCACGCCGCTGATGGTGAACGGGCGGCTCTTCATTACCGCCGGCACGCGGCGCGCCGCGGTGGCGCTCGATGCGGCGACCGGCGAAATGCTGTGGATGCACAGCCTCAACGAAGGCAAGCGCGGCGAGGCCGCGCCCCGCCAGTTGTCCGGCCGCGGGCTCTCCTACTGGAGCGACGGCAAGGAAGAACGCGTCATCTACGTCACGCCGGGCTACCAGATGGTCGCACTCGATGCGAAGACCGGCCAGCGCGTCAAGGGCTTCGGCACCGACGGCATCGTCGATCTGAAGTTGGGCCTCGATCAGGAAGGCCTCGATCTCGTGACCGCGGAGATCGGACTGCACTCCGCGCCGATCATCTCGAAGGACATCATTGTCGTCGGCGCCGCGCATCGCGAAGGCGGATTCCCGAAGAGCAAGAACAACGTGAAGGGCTTCATTCGCGGCTTCGACGTGCGCACCGGCAAGCGCGTGTGGGTGTTCCACACGATCCCGATGAAGGGCGAAGCCGGCTTCGACACGTGGGATCCGGACGCCGCGTCGTACACCGGCAACGCCGGCGTGTGGGCGCAGATGAGTGCCGATGAAGAGCTCGGCATCGTGTACATGCCGGTGGAGCTGCCGACGGGCGATTACTACGGCGGTCATCGCCACGGCTCGGCGAAGGGACCGGAAGCGAATCTCTACAGCGAGAGTCTTGTCGCGGTCGACATCAAGACGGGCCAGAAGAAATGGCACTACCAGCTGGTGCACCACGGCATCTGGGATCACGACATTCCCTGCGCGCCGATCCTGATGGATCTCGTGGTCGACGGAAAACCGGTGAAGGCCGTGGCGCAGCCAACGAAACAAAACTGGCTGTACGTTTTCGATCGCGTGACCGGCAAGCCGGTGTGGCCGATCGAAGAGCGCCCGGTTGAGAAGGGCGACGTGCCCGGCGAGTGGTATTCGCCGACGCAGCCGTTCGTCACCAAGCCGCCGGCGTACGAGCGGCAGGGCGTGACGATCGACGATCTGATCAACTACACGCCGGAACTGCGCGCCGAAGCGGAAAAGCTCGTCTCGCAATACAAGATTGGACCGATCTTCACGCCGCCCGTTGTCAGCAAGTGGGAAGGGCCGCGCGGCACGCTGATCATCCCCGAGGTCACCGGCGGCGCCAACTGGCAGGGCGGCTCGTTCGATCCGGAGACGAAACGCTTCTACATCTTCACGAACGTGGCGATCGCGTCGCTCGGTCTCTTGCCGCCCGAGAACAACGCCTCCGACATGCTGTTCGGCCGCGGCGTGGCGCGCAATCCGAATCCGCCGGCCCCGGCTGCAGGCGGCGCGCCTGGTGGCGGCGGCGGTGGCGGCTTGAACGTGCGCGGCCTGCCGCTGATCAAACCGCCGTACGGCACGATCACCGCGATCGACATGAACAAGGGCGAGCAACTGTGGCGCATCGCGCACGGCGACACGCCGGACAACATCAAGAACAATGCGGCGTTGAAGGGCCTGACCATTCCGCGCACCGGCCGTCCCGGCCGCATCGGCGTGCTGACCACGAAGACGTTGCTGATCGCGGGTGAAGGCGGCTTCAACACGACGCCCGATGGCCGCGGCGCGTACCTGCGCGCGTATGACAAGGCCACCGGCGCGGACGTGGGCCAGGTGTTCATGCCGGCGCCGCAGACCGGATCGCCGATGACCTACCTGCTGAACGGCACGCAGTACATCGCCGTCGCGGTCAGCGGTCCGGGATTCGCGGGCGAGTTGCTGGTCTACAAGCTGGCAAATTAATCGCGTCAGTTAGCCTGCAGGCGAAGAGCGGTAATCTTCGCCTGCTCTTCCGCGGCAATGCGCAATTCGGATGCGCGATCGTTTGACATGCGCGAGAGGAGAAGCGCCAGCATCTCCGCCGCGGATTTTCCCGTCGCGCACACGATGAAGATGAAGCCGAAGCGATCGAAATAGTCGGTGTTCGCCTGCGCCAGCGCCTGCAGGACATCGGCGCCGGCGATGCCGATCCCTGACTGCTCTTTCGACGACAGATCGTGCGTCTTCGGGAAGCGGGCTTCGAGCGCCGCGCGATCGCCGATGCGCGGATGATGCGAGAACGCCTCGAGCCAGTCCGCCTCCGTCAGTCCGAACCATTCGTTCCGGGCCGCGAACAACAGCTTCGCGTCGTTGGCGAACGGGCGCCGCGCCATCATGCGGTCGACCCACCTCGACGATCCGCAGGCACGGAACAGCATCTCGCGCACCACGTCGGCCGGCGCTTCGTTAATTTCGCGTAGTCGTGCCATGAATGCGCAGGCGGCTGATGCCGCCGTCGGGAAACATGTTCAGCCGCACGTGCGAGAACGGTCCCGCGTGCCGCAACTGCCTGCCCGAAAAATAGTGACGCTTGTGTGCCGACAACTTCGTTTCCGGAAGTATCGGCATCCAGTCGCCAAGTTGCAACACCTCGAGGCTCGCCGTTGGCGACATCCGTCCTTCGAGCGACGCGCGGTCCGGATAGTTGCCCTTGAAATGATTGGTGTCGATCTCGATCTTCGAGATCACGCCGGGATGTCCGAGCCGGACGATCGCCCAGTCGTGGCCGGGACCGCGCCGGCGGCGCGTCTCCCACCCGTCGCCCATGTTCTTCGCGCGGCCGGGCATGATCAGCGCACCGCGCGTGCCGTAGTGCAGATCGCTCGCCGCCAGGAACAAGCCGCCATTGGTAATCAGCGCAAGATCGATTTCGCGCTTGCCGATCTTCGACCAGTCCACCGAGACCTCGCCGTAGACGCGCAACCGCGCCACGCCGCCATCGGGATAGATGCTCAACCGAACGTGCGTCCACGGACGGCGATCCGTGATCGGAAACAGGTTGTCGCCGTTTCCTCGAAGCGCGGACTTCTCGAGCAGCGTCGTCCACGGCGCCCCTTCGATCGCATGCAGCGCCGGCTTCACGCCCGACGGCATGTCCACGGCTTCGATCGAACAATGCGACGGATAGTTGCCGGTAAAGTGACTCGTGTCCACGTTCACGCCGTGCACGACGCCGCGCGTCCCCAGCTCGACGATGCACCAGTCGTGACCGGGCACGCGGCGGCGGCGCGACTCCCAGCCGTCCATCCACTTGCCCTTCGACGTGTACTTGCCCGGGATGAAGATCGCCGGTTCCGGCTTGACGAGGTTCGCTTTCGGCGCGAAGAAGTCGTCGTTGGTCGCGATCGCCCGGCCGCCAACTCTCGCCGACGCGAGGTCGGCGAGGTTGATAAACTCATGCCCTGTCGTCATCGGGAGCCTCAATGCCCTCAACCACTTCCAAGCCGGCCCTGACCGAAACGTCGTACGGCAAATCGCGGATCCGTCTCGTGCAGCTGACGCGCCGCGGCGATCGTCATGAGCTGCGCGACCTGACCGTGGCCGTCGCGTTCGAGGGCGACTACGACACATCCTATACGGACGGCGACAATCGCGACGTGCTGCCGACCGACACGATGAAAAACACCGTGTATGCCCTGGCGGCGCGCGAGCGCGCGGGCGAGCCGGAAGCGTTCGGCATGCTCCTCGGGCGCCACTTCATCAGCCGCAACCCGAAACTGGCACGCGTCAACGTGGACCTGATCGATCACGGCTGGAGCCACGTCGCCGACGGCGCGCGCGAGCACGGCCAGGCGTTCGTCCGGCGCGGACCCGAGGTGCGGACCGCGCGGATCGTGACGAGTCACGAGGGTGTGACGGCGGAAGCGGGCATCACCGACCTGATCATCATGAAGACGTCTCGATCCGCGTTCGCCGATTTTCCGCGTGACGAGTTCACGACGCTGCCGGAAACCCACGATCGGTTGCTTGCCACGGCGCTGACCGCGACCTGGACGTATCGGGATACCGATGTCGAGTTCGGGCCGGTGTTTCGCACGGTGCGATCGACGTTGCTCGACGCCTTCGCGCGCCACGACAGCCTGTCGGTGCAGCACACGCTCTACGCGATGGGCGAAGTGGTGCTCGACAGCATCGACGTGGTCGAGCGCATCACGCTCGAGATGCCGAACCGGCATCACCTCCCTGTTGACCTCACCCGGTTCGGTTTGGAAAACCGCAACGAGATCTTCGTCGCCACCGAGGAGCCTCACGGCTTGATCAAGGCCACGCTCACCAGGCCTTCGCTCATTAGGCCAACGCTGCCCCGCTGACACGATGGCGTCGAGTCTCATTCGCAGTAAGCGTGTCGTCCTTCCGGATGGCTTGCGGCCGGCGTCGATTCGCGTCGACGCTGGGCGGATCACGGCGATCGAGCCTTACCAGGGCACGGCCGAAGACGCCGCTGCAACGGTCACCGGCACGGTCATCGATGCGGGCTCGGCGGTCGTGATGCCCGGTCTCGTCGACACGCACGTCCACATCAACGATCCGGGGCGCGTTGACTGGGAGGGCTTCGAGACGGCCACGCTTTCGGCAGCCGCCGGCGGCGTGACCACGCTCGTCGACATGCCGCTCAACAGCATCCCCTCCACGACGACGGTGGCTGCGCTCGAAGAGAAGCGTCATGCCGCGACCGGGCGATGCCATGTCGATGTCGGTTTCTGGGGCGGTGTCGTGCCCGGGAATGCCCGCGAGATCGAGCCGCTGGCGCGCGCCGGCGTGCTTGGCTTCAAGTGCTTTCTCAGTCCGTCGGGCGTCGCGGAGTTCGATCACGTCAGCGAATCCGATCTGCGCGAAGCCATGCCGATCATCGCGAAGACGGGACTGCCGTTGCTGGTGCACGCGGAGTGGCCCGCGCTGCTGCGCGAGCCCGATCGGCGCGCGGATCCGCGAAGCTACTCGACATGGCTGGACAGCCGGCCGGGCCCCGCGGAAATGGCGGCGATCGATCTGCTCATCGAGTTGTGCGAGCAAACATCGGCACGCGTCCACATCGTGCACCTCGCCTCCGCCGACGCGCTGGCATCGATCGGCGGAGCCCGCACCAGGCGCCTGCCGCTGACGGTGGAAACCTGCCCGCATTACCTGACGTTCGCCGCCGAGGACATCGCCGACGGCGACACGGCGCTGAAATGCGCGCCGCCGATTCGCGAGGGCGAGCATCGCGAGCGATTGTGGCAGGCGCTCACCAATGGCTTGATCGATCTGATCGTCACCGATCACTCGCCGGCGCCGCCGGCGCTCAAGCATCTCGAGGACGGCGACTTCCTCGCGGCGTGGGGCGGCATCGCGTCGCTGCAGATCACGCTGCCGATCGTGTGGAGCGGGGCCGCGGAACGGCGCATCCCGCTGCCACGCCTGGCGGAGTGGATGTCCGCTGCCCCCGCCCGCCTCGCCGGGCTCGAAGGGCGCAAGGGCGCCATCGCGCCTGGCTGCGACGCCGATCTGGTGATCTTCGATCCCGAGCGGGAGATGATCGTCGATCCATCGCGCCTCTATCATCGCCACGCGGTGACGCCATATGATGGCGCGCGGCTGCGCGGCGTGGTCATGGCGACGATGCTGGGCGGCGAGATCGTGTTCGATCACGGCGAGTGCATCGGGCCGCCGATGGGCCAGACCATTTCGCGACGGTAGACATCCGCATGAGTGCAATCACCACGCACGTCCTCGACACCGCGCTCGGCCGTCCCGCCGCGGGCATCAGCGTCGTGCTCGAGCGCCGCGCCGACGACGGCCGCTGGGATCATGTGGGGCGCGGCCACACCGACAACGATGGCCGCCAGCGCGCGCTGTATCCGGCGAATCAGCCGCTGCAGCCCGGCGTGTACCGGCTGACATTCGACACGCAGAAGTATTTCGACACCGACGATATCGAGACCTTCTACCCGGAAGTGGTCGTCGTCTTCGAGACCGCGGCCGGCGAATCCCACTATCACGTGCCTTTGCTCCTGAGCCCCTACGGTTACAGCACGTATCGTGGTACGTAGGGCTTGTGGTCTTGAGGTCCTGAGGTCTTGACTTGCTGAAAAGCGCGAACGAGAAGCTGGCGCGCCTCTATCCGGGTGACGCGATCGGCCGTCAGCCCGTTCATACCTTCATCGCCGGCGGCGACACCTTCACGCGCGATTCGGCGCAACGCGCCGGCGAGGAAGCGACCAGGACGCTCGAGACCTTCGCGCCAACCGCAAAGGCGTTCGCGGAGATCGTCGGGATGCCGGGTGACGTCATCCTCGCCGAGACCGTCAGCGCTCGCGTGTACAAGAAGCTCGAGCGCGAGCCGATCGAGGACTTCCGCATCGATTTCGAAGACGGATACGGCACGCGGCCGGACGCCGAAGAGGACGGCCACGCGAAGGCCGCGGCGCTTGAAGTCGTCGCGGCGATGAAAAGCGGCACGCTGCCGCCGTTCATCGGCATCCGCATCAAGCCGATGTCGCGCGAGCTGCACGCGCGCAGCCTGCGCACGCTCGATATTTTCGTGACCACGGTCGTGAAGGCGGCGAGGCGATTACCGGACAACTTCGCGGTGACCCTCACGAAAGTGATGGCACCCGAGCACGTCACCGCCGTCGCCGAGCGGTGCGCCGCCCTCGAGCGGAAGCTGAAGCTGACACGCAATGCGATTCGCTTCGAGTTGATGATCGAAACACCGCAATCGATCTTCGGGCCGGATGGCCGCGTCGCGCTGTTGCGGCTCGTCGCCGCCGGCGGCGGCCGCGTGCGCGGCGCGCACTTTGGCGTCTACGACTACACCGCGCTTTGCGGCATCACCGCGGCCTGGCAGCATCCGCGCCATCTCGCCTGCGACATCGCGCGTGAAATCATGCGCGTCTCGCTGGCGCAGACCGGCGTGATGATCGCGGACGGATCGAGTAACCTGCTGCCGATTCCGCCGCACGTGCCTGCGGCGTGGAAGCGTCACTTCGACGACGTGACGCATTCGCTGGTGAATGGTTATTACCAGGGCTGGGACCTGCATCCTGGCCATCTGCCGACACGTTATGCGGCCGTCTACGCGTTCTATCTGTCAGCGCTTCCAGCAGCGACGACGCGCCTGAGGAACTTCTTCACCAAGGCAGAAAAGGCCGGCGCTGCGTTTGATGATGCCGCAACGGGTCAGGCGCTCGTGAACTTCCTCAACCGCGCGCTCAGCTCCGGCGCGATTACGCCGGAGGAAGCCGCGCAGACGGGGCTGAGCGAATCCGAGCTGAGGACCGGCTCCTTCCTGAAGATTCTTACCGGCAGGGAGAAAATGGGGGACGGACCCCTTACTTCACGGGAATCCAGAAGGAGGTCTTGATCAGGAAGATGTTCGGTCCGGGGGCGGTGACGGATCGGAACGCGTCACCAACGTTGACCGGCGTGCCGATCATCTCGGTGCCGGCGCGATCCTGTTGCCACACGACGTAGAGCGTCGATCCGGCCCGCCATTCCCAGCGCAACACGACGTTGCTGCGAAACGACAGCGTGTTGAAGTCGCGATAGCGGAGATTGATCGTCGCCGCGCCGTCGGTGACCACCTGGCTGCCGTCCGGATTGATCGTCAGCGTCGTGCCGTTGGTGCCGTACTTCAACCGCTCGCGGCTGCCGGGAGTGAGCAGCTCGCCGTAATCGTAATAGTGCCCTGACGCCGCAAACGGTTCGGCGTAGACATCCAGGTTCACGTCCGGCTTGAGCGTCAGCCCGAGGCGGTACTCCATCGACATCGTGCTGCGATCGATGAACGCAAACACGTAACGGCTGTTGTAGGTCTCCGGGCGGCCGCCCGGCAGCGTGCTGATGTACTGCTGCGGCTCGGTCACGCGATCGTAGAAGGGCTGCACCGCAAACTGCCAGCGCGGACCGGGACGCATCGAAAACGTTCCTGTCACCCTTTTCACCTCCGCACCATCGTCATTGCGCTGCAGCGTCGCGCTGCTGCTGATGCGCGTGCGCGAACTGGCGCGATTTCCAAAACTGATGGTGGTGGTATAACCAGGGCCGCGCCCCATCAGCGGGCCGCCCCTCGTCAACGACACACTGGTGGTCGCCCGATCGCGTGAGAACTGGATCTGCGACGTCCAGTAATTCAGCCAGGTGACGTTTGCGATAGCGCGCACGCGACCGCTTTGCATCAAGCCGCGCAGCGTCGTGTCGGTCATCTGGTCGATCTGAAAGTAGTAGTTGCGGAACACCTTGCCGGGCTGCGTCTCGCGATAACGAATGTTCGCATTGGTATTCAACCCGTCGGCGCCGTTCAACTGCGCGAAGTCGTTGGCCTCGAAGTCCACGGAGTCGATCTTGGTGTTGGCGCCCCACAGCCAATGCCGGCCGCTGACCTTGTCGAAATTCATCTGGATCGACCAGCCGGCCAGCGAGGTCTTGGTGGGATCGAGCGGCGAATAATCGCGATCGGGCCGCTGCGCGTAGTGCGAGCTCGATCGCTGCCAGCGCTCGACGGCCTTCTCGGTGCCGTTCAGGAAGGCGCCGCCGCCCGAGGCGCGGAATTGATACTGCCCGTCCTTGAACCGCAGCAGCGTATCGGCCGCCGCGCCAATCGCGTTGCGCGAGTAGAGATCGGCAAGCGGACTCCCCGCGTCGAAATCTCGATGCACGTAGTTGACGACGAAGCCGGCGGTCGATGCCGAGGGGCCGAACTCCTGCAGCATGCGTCCCACGAAGTGATACGCGTGCGGCGACACCTTGATCGAACGCTGATCAGCGATGCCCGCGCTGGCGACCTGCGCTTCTTCATCGTCCGTGACCGCGCCGATGAAGCCGAGCGAGGTCTTCGATTGCAGACGTCCGGTCAGTTTCGCCGCGGCAATGATCGTGTTCTGGTTCGGATAGTCGACGTAATCGCCAGACGCGGGACCGATCGGCCGCGCGCCGATGCGCCGCGAGTAATAGAAGTTCGGGTGGCCAATGTTGAACAGCTGCGCGCCCTCGAGGAAGAACGGCCGCTTCTCGGGAAAGCGCGTTTCGAACGCGGTCAGGTTCACTTCCGCGGGATCGGCCTCGACCTGGCCGAAGTCTGGATTGAGCGACGTCTCGAGCGTCAGGTTGGGGCCGAGCCCCATCTTGACGTCGGCGCCGACGCGGCCTTCGATGTTCTTGCCATCGTCGAACGGATTGCGGACGTCGCGATCGCGGTTGATGGTCGCTCCGCCGGCGACGTACGGCGAGGCCTCGATGCGCCGCGGCGGCACGACGCCGTTGATGCCGCTGATGTCGCCGAAGCGCGACGACCACGCGCGCACGGTGCGCGGGATCAGGATCCAGTAATCAGCTTCGTCGAGCGTTGGCCTGAAGCGATACAGATTCAGGCCCCAGGTCAGCGCCGACTGCGGATTGAATCGCAGCTGCGAGAACGGAATCCACAACTCGGCGGTCCACTGATCGCCGGCCACGTTCGTTTCCGCGCGCCACACCGGGTCGTAGCCGCTGTCGAACGAATCCTCCTGATCCGCGGAGTGATAGCGATCGATGCGAACGCCCGCGGCGGTCACGCCGTAGACGAATGCGGTGCGGCGATCGAGGAAGGTATCGAACGACACCAGGATGTGCTCCGCCTGATCGATGTTGTCGCGGCGGCCGAGCGGCGCCTGGATTCGCCCGTCCTTGCTGAACATCCGCGCGCCGACATAGAGCACGTCATCGTCGTACACGATCCGCACGTCCATCGCGTCGGTCGGCGCTGCTCCTTCGGTTGGCTCTTTCTGGATGAAGTCGGTAATCGGCGACGCTTTCTCCCACGCCTCGTCATCGAGACGGCCGTCGACGCGGATCGATCCGTTCGGTACGCGCGTCGCCGTCGCCTGCTTGCGATTGCCGGCGCCATTGACGGAAGTTTGCGCGGACGCCGACGCCGCGAGGGAGAGACAGAAAAAGACGACGCCGACCGAACGCATGGGATGTAAGAGTTTATCCACGGATTACACGGATTTCACGGATGCGCGGCCCCGACTCGCGGCGCCCGGCTTCGCCGGGCGCGTGGCCGCAGTCAACGACAGCAAATTCGAGTGACTCCAGCAACGGTCCCGATCACTCGAATTTGCTGTCATCGGCTGCGTCACGGCGGAAGGCCGTCGCGAGTCGGGGCCCGGCGTCGCGGTGACCATGCGCACGTCGGCGACCAATCCGTGCAATCCGTGAAATCCGTGGATGACTTAGGTGGTCTTCACGCGGCCGCCGTCGATGGCGAGCGCGGGCTCGAGCTTCGATGCATCGGCGGGGTTCTCGACGCCGACGAGAATGTAGCCGTCGGACACCTCGGGGTCGTACATCCTGCCGCCGCGGCTCGGAATGCCGGCGGTCACGAGCAGCGTGATCACGGTGGCGATGATGGCGCTGAGCATCGTCATCTCGAAAATGATGATCAGATTGGTCCAGTTCGGCGCGATCGGCATTCCGGCCGTGATCAACGGCCACGAGCGCTGCGAGGCACCGAGCAGATAGTAAGTGAGCAGGAGGCCTACGGCGCCGGCGGCCGTCGCGATCCACGGCATCGCCGTCTTGGCGTCGCGGTGCCCGAACTCGAAATGCTCGAATGGCTCCGACGAGATCACGGTGATGTCGGCGTCGGTGACGCCTGCCGCGCGCAGGTTGTTGACCGCCTTCTGCGCCACGTGCGGATCGGCATACAGGCCGTAAATCGCCTTCACGATGCCGCTCCTGGCGACGAGGACGCGGGCGCGGCATCGATACGATGCGGATCCGCGGTGACGACGCCCGCTTGAGGCGCGTGCACGAAGTCGCCGGCCTTCAACTCCCAGATCGAGATGATCGGGACGAACTTCGCAAACAGCGTGTAGAGCAACAGCATCGCCGCGAAGGTGGCCGCCGTGATGAAGAGCTCGACCGGCGTCGGCGAGAATGTGCCCCACGAGTACGGCAACTGTTTGTGCGTCAGCGACGGCACGACGATCAGGAAACGCTCGAGCCACATGCCGACCACGACGCCGCACGACGCGATGACGCAGCCGAGGATGGTTCGCGTCTTCGAATTGGTCAGGATCGCCATCGGCAGCACGAAGTTGCCGACGACCATCGTCCAGTAGAGCGGCGCGTATTGCCCTCTCTGCGTGGCCCAGAACACGGCCATCTCGTGCGGCTCGTTGCCGTACCACACCGTGAGACGTTCGTTGAACACGAAGTACGCCCACAGGATGCTCATCAACAGCAGGAGTTTGCCGAGATTCTCGAAATGCATCGGCAACAGGTAGTGCTCGAGATGCAGCGCCTTTCGCAACGCCGCCATGGCGATGATCAAGCCGGCGATGCCGCTGAAGATCGCGCCCGCCACGAAGTAGGGACCGAAGATCGTCGAGTGCCACATCGGCACGTTGGCCATCGAGAAATCGAAGGACACGATCGTGTGGACGGACACGGCGACGGGCAGAATCGCGATCGCCATGATCTGCATCGCCATCTCGAGACGATTCCACTGCTTGGTGGTGCCGCGCCAGCCGAACGACAGCGTGCCGTAGACCTTGCGCCGCCACCCGGTCGAGCGATCGCGCACCAGCGCGAAGTCGGGGATCATCGGCAGGAACAGGAACAGCACGCTGCCGGTGAGATAGGTGTTGATCGCAAAGAAATCCCACGCGAGCGGCGAGCGGAAGTTCGGCCAGATCTCGCGCGCGCTCGGATACGGGAACAACCAGAATGCCAGCCACGGCCGCCCCAGGTGAATGATCGGGAACATCGCGCCGATCATCAGCGCGAACACCGTGATCACTTCCGCGCACCGCGTCACCGGACGACGCCACGTGGCGTTGACGAGGCGAAGGATCGCCGAGATCAATGTGCCCGCGTGGCTGATGCCGATCCAGAACACGAAGTTCGTGAGATACAACGCCCAGAACGTCGGCCATCGCTTGCCGCTGAGGCCGATGCCGTACCAGAGCTGGAAGCCCCACGCCAGGGCGCCGCAGGCGACGACGGTGCCGGCGGCCAGCACCACGGCGTAGAACCACACCGAGGTGTTGAACAGCGGACGAACCAGATCGTCAGCGAGCGGCTTATTGAGTGTCCGATTCATGCCACGGCTGCTTCTGGAGATAAGTGATCTTCGGTTCGGCGCCAAGATCCTCGAGGAGCTTGGTGCCGCGCGATGACTGCGCCAGCCGCGCGACGCGGCTGTTCGGATCGTTCAGGTCGCCGAAGACGATCGCCGTCGTCGGACACGCCTGCGCGCATGCCGGCTGCAATGCGCCGTCGACGATCGCGCGCTTCTCAGCCTTCGCCGCCGTCTTCGCGGCCTTGATGCGCTGCACGCAGAACGTGCACTTCTCCATCACGCCGACTTCGCGCACCGAGACGTCCGGATTCAGCTGCAGATGCAGCGGCTTCGGCCACTCGGGATTGAAGAAGTTGAAGAAGCGGACGTTGTAGGTGCAGGCGTTGGCGCAGTAGCGCGTGCCGATGCAGCGGTTGTAGACCTGCGCGTTCAGCCCGTCTTCGTTGTGATGGGCGGCATAGGTCGGGCACACCGCCTCGCACGGCGCGTTGTCGCAGTGCTGGCACAGCACCGGCCGGAACTTGACGCGCACGTCCGGGAAATTGCCCTCGTAGTAGCGCTCGACGCGCATCCAATGCATGGTGCGGCCGCGCGCCGACTGCTGCGGCGACACCGTCGGGATGTTGTTCTCGGCATGGCAGGCCGTGACACAGGCCTCGCAGCCCGTGCACTTGTCGAGATCGACGGCCATTCCCCATCGATAAGGCATCTCAGATCTCAGATCTCTGATTGCTGATCAATTGTTGATTTATCGAAATCATCATTCTCACTTCTGAAATCTCACTTCTAATGTTCGTCTCCTCGACCGTGCGTCCAGTCGGGCCGCTCGCGCGTGGCCCCGCCAAAGAGAATCAAACTTTCCCTGTCAGGATCACCGACGCGCGCGATCTTGACGCGCGTCGCCGACCACGCCAGCGTGCCGGTCTCCGCGATCGTCGCCGGCGCAAGAATCGAAATCGGATTCACGCCGCGATTGGTCGCGTAGCGGGTGAAGTTGGTGTGGCCCTGGCCCACCGGCATCGCGACCGCATCCGGCGCGATGCCCGGATTCAAGAACGCCGGCGCGCGCACGCTGCCCTGTGTGGAAGTGATTTCAATCAGATCGCCCTGCTCGATGCCGAGCTCACGTGCCTTCTGCTCGTTGATCTCGACCCAGCTGCACCACATGCCCGACGTCATCGGATCCGGCATTTCCTGCAGCCACGGCAGGTGCGCCAGCGATCCGTCGTACAAACCTTGCGATGCGTACGGCATGAAGTGATACGGGAACTGCGACGCGTCGCCGTCGAAGACGGGCTCGGCGAATTGTAAGGGACCTGGGGCTTGGGGCTTGGGGCTTGGGACCGGCTTCGAAGCCTTTGCCTCTTGATTCAAATACTCCTCAAAGGTATTCGGCAGTCCTGTGAGCGGTTTCACGAGACCCTTGGCTACTTCCAACAGCACATCGGGTGTTGAGCGCGTGTCGTAGAGCGGGCGCATCACCGGGCCGAACTTCGACGGCGCGGCTTTCGCCGATCCACTCTCTGGAGCAGCGTCCACCCACGATTCAAGGAACGAGTGATCCGGAAGAATCAGGTTCGCGAGCGCGCTCGTTTCGTCGATGAACGATCCGAAGCTGACGATGAACGGGATCTTGTTCAGCGCGTCGGCAACTTTCCACGCGCCGGGCGATCCGAACACGGGATTCACGCCATCGATGAAGAGGAGCTTCGGCGGATTATCGAGAATCTCTTTCAACGGCCGCGTCGGCACACGCGATGACGCGGTCGCGAACGAGATGCCGCCCGGCTGATTCACGGTCTTCGCCACCTCATTCAGCCGGTTCACCGCCGACGCCTGGAACAGCCCGTTGGTGTGCGCCAGCGGCGCGCCGCCGATGATTGCCATCGACGGGCCAAACGTGGCGAACTCGCGCTTGATGCGCTCGATCGTCGCGACCGGAACGCCGGTGCGCTCCGACGCCTTTTGCGGCGTCTCGTCGCCGGCGATCGCGAGCGCGAGCAATCCCTCGGTGCCGGGCCGGCACGCCACGAATTCGTCGGCGTTCGCCGCGGTCTGCGACAACCGCGCATCGACGTGCACGAACTTCGGCCGCATGCCCTTCTGACCCTGCCGCATCCGGCCGTAGGCGGCGCTGTGCGCGACCGCGGAATTCCAGGTGCCGAGGAAATCCGCGCCGAACGACATCACGTAGCGCGCATTGGCGAGATCATAGGTTGGGAGCTGATGC
>Ga0111539_10007177_pt1 | contig 14283 bp, 16 predicted proteins | sample RhiMethybrSRZTD1_FD_79667 | JGI IMG/M metagenome (GOLD analysis project Ga0111539, IMG submission 79667) | Populus rhizosphere microbial communities from Tennessee, USA - Rhizosphere MetaG P. TD hybrid SRZTD1 (version 2) (version 2) | ecosystem: Host-associated > Plants > Roots > Rhizosphere >...
ACACGATGCCGATCGCAGTCAGGACGATGGCCTGTTTCATGCGGTGAATCCTACCCCAGCCTTGAGGTTTCAGGAGCTTGCCGCGCGAACGATCGCAAACCGAGATAGCGGGACAAGATGTACGGCGTGACATCGGCTTCGGCGCCCATGCCGAATCCGATCACCGCCGCGGCGATGATGCCCAACATCAGCGAGTGTGCGCCGGCAAGCAGGTACGTGCCGAGTGCCGCGATCGACAGCAGACAGAACCCGACGCGCGGCGCGAAAAAGCGATCGAGCAGCCAGCCGGTCGTCAGCCGTCCCACCAAGCTCGCCGCGCCCATCGCGGAGAGCGCCAGCACCGCACCACTCGGTGGCACGCCGCGATCGGTGAGCAGGGCGGCCATATGCGTCAGCGCACCGTTCTGCGCGATCGATTGTGCAAAGAGGACGATGACGAGAATCCAGAACACGGATGAGGTCAGGCCTTCGCGCACGGTTGCGCCACCCAGCACCGGCGCCGTACCGTGAGGGACAGGCCGCTCACGAATAAAGCGCGCGACGATCGGGACACCCACCACGACAACGAGCGCACCGAGGCCAACGCAGGCCTGCCGCCAGCCGACCGAGTGGATGAGCGCCTCCGCCGCGGGTGGAAGCACGATGGCACCGACCGCGCCGCCAGACATCACGATGGCGAGCGCGTTCCCTCGGCGTCTCTCGAACCAGCTCGACACCGCCCGCGAGTACGCCATCTGGGCCGTGCCGTTCCCAACCACGCCGAGCACGAAGAAAATCGCATAGAGATGCCAAAGATGCGGCATCAACAGCGATAGCGAGGCGAATGCCGCGCCAAAGACGATCAGGCACGGCACGATGATCCGCGTGGGATTTACACGATCGAAGAGGTACCCCAGCGGCGGCGAGCAGACTGCCACCGTGATCGCGGCAATGCCAAATGCAGCCGACACCGCTTCGCGCGACCAGGCAAACTCCTCGGCCAGCGGCTTCAGCAGCACGCCGAATGTGTAGACAAGCAGGGAGGCAAAGCTGACGAACACGCCAACGCTCGCCGCACCGGCCACGCGCCAGCCTTCGAAGCCGATATCCGCTTCACCGTGGGAGTCCGCCACCCGGGCCAAACTGTAGCGAGCACCCTCGGCCGCCTCAATACTGCGAACTGGTTACGTTCTTGCGTGTCAAACGCGCGCTCAGCAGGTTAGACTGCTTAATGAGTGGTAACACCTCACTCTTTTTAGAGGTATCGACCATGAGTTCACGCTCGCACCTTCGAGGCCTTGCCTATCTGTGCCTCGTTGTTTTCCTAACAATCGGTTTCCCACTTCCAGCATCAGCCGACGGCGCCGGCGAAGCAGCCGCCGCCGCACAGCAGCCGGCACCAACTGACTATCGGCCCATCCGGCGGCTCGGAGGTGCGACGCGTTTCACCAGGCCGGTGAACACCGTCGGCGAGTTGCAGAAGATGTTTTCGCAGCCGCGTATCCAGAGCGATGTCCGCGCCGTGCTCGAGATGGACAACCTGGGCGCGAACACCGAGGAGATCAACAAGATCCTCGGCGGCGGCATGGTGATGGAAACGACCATCGGGCCCGGGACGACGATGGAATGGATGGCGCGGCGGCGCGGCGGCCGGCCCGACATCTCCCGCAAGGTGCGCTGGGATGGTGCGAACCCGCTCGAAGGCTTCATGTTCGAGATCGACAACCTGACGGAGACGTTGACGTTCTTCGTGCCGAAGATCTGCGGCAACCTCTCACTTCTGAAACGCGAGCCGAGCCGCGAAGCCGCGCGTCGCGCGGAAGAAGCGCGGCGGGCCGAGGAGGCAAAAAGAGCCGCAGCGGCAAAGGCGGCCGCTGACGAAGCCGCGCGAAAGGCTGAAGAGGCGCGGAAAGCTGAAGAGGCGCGCAAGGCTGAAGAGGCGCGCAGAGCCGAAGAATCCCGCAAGGCTGCTGAGGCCGCGAAGGCGGAGGCCGCTCGCAGGGCCGCGGAGGCAGCCGCGAAGAAAGCCGAAGAAGATCGGCTAGCGGCGGAAGATCAAGCACTGACGCTGCGACCGTTCTTCGCCGGGTACTTTGGCAAGCAGCAGCGGCAGTACGACGAAGACGATCCGGCCGGCCTCGGATTCACCCATCCGGATAACACGGTTTCCGCGTTCGGCGACAAACTCTTCGGCGTCAAGGGCGGTGTCCAGGTCCGCGTGGCCGGAGATTTTGAGACCGGTTTCATGTTCACGCCGGCGCTCGGCGTCGCGATCAATCTCGAGGAAACCGACCGCACGAGCCTCTTTGGCGACCTCGAGGTCGGTTACACCTTCGCGAGCGGAGTCTCGCTGGGCACCGGCCTCACGCTGTGGGACTTCACCCACGGCGACCAGTTCACGTTTGGATGGCTCGGCTCAGCCGCCTTCCCGGTGTGGAAAAACACGACGAAGAGGCACAAGCTCGACGTCAGCTTCGAGTGGCGGCAGTTCTTCGATCGCATGAGCGACCCAGATGTGAACTATCAGTTCTGGGGCGGACTCCGGTATATGTTCAAGTAGACAACGGAGTCGACAGAGGAAACGGGATCAACACGGAGCAACGGAGAAACGGAGTATTTGAATAACTCCTCTCCGTTGCTCCGTTGCTTCGTGTTAACCCGTTATCTCCGACATCTCCGTGACCTCTGACAGATCACTTCAGCAGCCGATCGTAATCAGACGGCGTATCCACATCCCGCACACAGCCTTCATCGTCCACAGGCACGTTCACGATCTCGTGCTCGTGCGCGCGCACGACGGATTTGGCGCCCGCGTCGAGCGGTGCGCCGCGAATCTCGTCGAGCACGGCGCGATCGAAGATCACGGGATGACCGTGCCGATCGCCGATGGCCGGTCGCACGATCGGCGCGCGCGAGCGGCGCCACTCGTTGATCACGGCGACCACCGTCGAGACGCGTACGAGCGGGACATCGACGAGGGTCATCATCACGGCCTCAGTGCGGGGAGTCACGACGGCATCCATGCCGGCGAGCAGTGACGACAACTGGCCTCGTGATGGATCGGGATTGCGAACGATGCGAGGCGACGGCATCAGACGATCGCGCGTCAGGGCATCGATGACCTCATCGTGATGCCGGCCTGTGACGATCACCAGATCGTGCACGTGCGCCTCACGCAGCGTACGCACGATGCGCCCGACGAAGCTGTCGCCGTCAGGTGTGAGGAGCGCGGCCTTTGGCGCGCCCATTCTGGACGAATCGCCGGCGGCAAGAATCACGGCGGAGAGCACGAGTCATCCTAATGTGAAGCCCTGCTATTCGTATAACTTACGGCCACCTAACGGTTTCGGGCGTGCTTGACTTCGCTAAGGGGACTTCCCTACACTGGCCCAGCTTCTGGCGAAGCATCGGAGGTACACGGCTATGCCGACCGGCACAATCGCTCGTCTGCTCATCGACAAGGGCTTCGGCTTCATTCGCGATGAGGGCGGAATCGAGCACTTTTTTCATCGCAGCGCCGTACGCCAGGCGGTCTTCGAGCTGCTGCGCGAGGGACAGCGCGTAGAGTTCACGGCGGAGGAATCCACCAAGGGGCCACGCGCCGGAGACGTTCGTCTTATCGAAGGCTGAGCCCCGCGTCCGGGATACCGGCCCTGGAGGCCGGCTAAATCCACGTCGCCGCCCGTCGCTCCCGCCCTCACGCAATCCCGAGTCTACGAGAACCAGCGGCGCCACACGGATGACGATTTCAGTGTGCCTGTCGCGGGGTGCAGCATGAGCACCTCGCCGGCGGCGGCACGCGCGAAGTCCTGATCCGCGGTCAGCACCAGTGCGGACATACCGCGGGCGCGGACGACTCGCTGGAGATCTGCACCAAAGCTCGCCGCTTCCTCGGCGACAAGCGTCGCGTTGGGATGCTCAGCCAGCAGGACGCTCGGATTCATGGCCAGGGCGCGGCCGAGGCGCAGACGCAACCGGCCGAGCGGTGGCAGGACACCGCTCTGACGCTGGAGATCCGATGGGTCAAATCCGATTTCCTCGGCGAGCGCGGCCACGCGCGTCTTGAGATCTGCCGACAGATCCTCGACCGACAAGGAATACGGGATCGCCAGGTTCTGCTCGACGGTGAACTGCTCGACCAGCACCGCACGTTCCGTCAGCAAGCCAAAGCGGTCGAGCGTCTGCAGCCAGGACTCGCGATCGGCGATCGCAGTCGTGAGCTGTCCGAACACCCTGATCTCGCCGCTGTCAGGCACGATGGCCGCGGTGATCAAATCCACGAGGATCTCCGCCGTCATGTGGTCGAATCCGCAGAGCGCCAGTGTCTCGCCCTCGTGCAGGTCGAGCGACTCGATCCGCAGCGGGCGCAAGCTGCGATAGTCCTTGGTGAGCTTGCGAATCTGAACGAGGCTGTCAGGCGGCGGCATGTCGATGCCGTTCCGCGTGCAACCGCTGCCAGCACTCGAACGGCAGGGTGGCGCTTCCGATCGAGACGCCGTGCACGGGATCGCCGTGATAGTCGGAGCCGCCGGTGAGCAACAGACCGAGCGCGTCGGCGATCCGGTGATAGCGGTCGGCGGATGCCGGGTCGTGATCGGAGTGATAGGCCTCGAGCGCGTCGAGACCGGCGTCGCGCAACGCGGGAATTCTGTGGTCGATCAGCGTGCGACCGGGATGCGCCAGCGACGCCAGGCCGCCGGCGCTGTGAATGGTCTCGATCACAGTTGCAGGCGACGGCCCTGACCGCGGCACGAATGCGGGTTGATCGCGGGCGAGCCACTTGTCGAACGCTTCGCGGGTATCGGCGACGTGACCGGCGGCGACCATCGCGCGCGCAACTTGTGGCCTGCCGATCGCGCGTCCGCTCAGCTGTGCCGTCGCGGCCAGCGCCTCACTGAGATCCACAGGCATGCCCAGCTCCGCGAGGCGTCCCGCGATCGTCTGCACGCGATCGACGCGTATGCGTCGCTGACCGGCGAGAAACTCACGGAACGACGCATCGGTCGTCCTCAGAAAATACCCAAGCACGTGGATGTCGCGGCCGTCTTCGACGGCGGTGATCTCGATACCAGGAATGGCCTCGATCCCGTTCTCGGCGGCGCGCACGCGCACCTCATCCACGGACGCGGTCGTGTCGTGATCCGTCACTGCCATGACAGACAGGCCTGCGCCGGCAGCCTGCTCGACGAGCGCGAGCGGACTGCAGCGGCCGTCGGATGCTGTCGTGTGAAGGTGAAGATCGACCAGATCTGGTCGACGGGTCACCGCGCGCTCACGCGTGCGGTGGCGGCCGACGAGCGCGTGCCGCGGCGTGCGCGGCCCTGTCGTTTGACGAGCGCGCGATATTCGCGGATCAGGAGATCGAGGTGATCGCGCTCCTCGTCGGCGAACTCGAGGAAGATCTGCTTGCCCTCCGAGTCCTCGAACCGCTCGCCGTACTTCTTGAAAAACCGGTGCGACCCGCGTTCGCAGCGGATGCCGATCATCAACGCCTGTTGATCGTTGACGCCGCGCATCAGCCGATCGGCGCCTTCCGCGAACAAGCCGTTCGCGGCGCCCTTGAAGAACAGGAACGTTGGCCGCGATTCGAGCTGTGGATCGCGGCGCAGCAACTCGCCGTATCGCGTCTCGAGCTTGCCGAGGTGTTCCTTCTCCTCCAGGGCGAGGTCCTGGAACACTTTCCGGCCGCGCGCGTCCTTCGTCACTTTTGCCGCGCGAGTGTAGAAATCGAGACCGCTGCGCTCGGTCGCAATCGCAATGCGCAGCGCATCACGTGCAAATACCATATCGGTGTGACCGCCCTCGAGGCTCGAGGAGCGTCCGGTGCGGCATTCCTCGCAGGTGCCGTAAATCTGCACCACACTCTGCGACGCGCTGAAACTTCTCGCCGCCGCGACTTCCTCGACGAGCCCCTCGATGTCCGAGCTGAGGAACTCGAACGAGCGATGGCAGGTCTTGCAAATGAGATGGAAGTGCCGCGGCTGCCGGTACGAGTGCTCGAAACGGAATCGGCCCTCGCCGAAATCGACCTTGCGGGCAATGCCGGCGTCCACCATCCACTGCAAGGTGCGGTAGACGGTGGCGCGGCTGATGCGGTGATCTTCTTTGCGGATCAGATCGACGAGATCGTCGGCGCTGAGATGCCCTTCCTGACGCAGGAACACGTTGACAATCTGCTCCCGCTTGCTGGAGCGCTTGCCGCCCGTGGGTGTCAGTCTGCTGAGATCAGGGAGGGAACTCACGGTGCGGCCCTGACCTTTCCCTAAAGAATTGTTTAGACGCTGAACGACGATCCGCACCCACACGTGGACGTCGCATTCGGATTCTTGATCGTGAACCCGCCGCCCGTCACCGTGTCCACGAAATCAACTTCGGCGCCCTTGAGATAACTGATGCTGACCGGATCCACGAACAGCCGAACGCCGTTCGATTCGTACACCTGGTCGCCGGTGCCGCCACCCTCTTCGATCATCAGCCCGTACTGGAAGCCCGAGCACCCGCCACCCTGCACGAACACGCGAAGGCCGCTACCCGCCTTGCCTTCCTCAGCCAGCAGCTCGTTGATCTTCGTCGCTGCCGTGGGGGACACGTTAATCATCGATATCTCTCCCGTTGGTGGGTTCGCGTCAACGAACTACCATCCAGAATTATAGCGTCCGGCAGAGCGGTCGGGCAAGCACTACCGGCCCGCCTGACCGGCCTATCTTACTCAGCGGCAATTACTTACCGATAGCCGCCAATTCTTTGGCCGACTCCTGCTCGAGGTCCTTGTGCAAGCTGTGCCCGTGGGCGTCCATGGTGACGATCGCGGGAAAATCCTCGATGGTCAGGTGCCACATGGCCTCAGGCGTTCCGAACTCCATCAGTGAGACGCCATCAACGCTCTTGATGGTGCGGGCGTAGAACTGAGCCGCACCGCCGATCGCGTTGAGGTAGACGGCGCCCGCTTCCTGCAGAGCCGCGAGCGTCTTGCCCCCCATCCCGCCCTTGCCGATGACCGCCCGCACGCCGAACCGCTTGATGATATCGCCCTGATACGGCTCCTCACGAATGCTCGTCGTCGGACCCGCGGCTGTCACTCGCCAGCCGTTGGCATCCTTGGCCACCACAGGCCCGCAGTGATAGATGACCGACCCGCGGAGATCGACCGGCGGCTCGTGCGACATCAGGTGATGGTGCACGGCATCGCGGCCGGTGTAGGCGCGCCCGGAGAGCAGCACGACATCGCCCACTTTGAGCGATCGCACCTGCTCCTCAGTGAGCGGCGTCCGAAGCACGACTTCACGTCCAGTTCGCGGGAACCCTGACTGATCGGCCATGTGGACGACGGGGGTCGAGGCGTCGCGATAGAGCCACCGCGTGATCTCGCCGCTCTTCGCGTCGAGCACGACCCCGAGGCGTCGGTAGGCCCAGCAATCGTAGGCGACCGAGACGAAGAAGCTCGCGGGCAGCCGATTCAGCGCGCCGATTTTGCAGCCGATGAGCGAGATGCGTCCGCCGAATCCCATCGTGCCGATGCCGAGCCTGTTCACCTCGCCCATGATCGACGCCTCGAGATCCGCGAGGCGCGGATCCGGATTCACATCGTCCAGGGTGCGAAACAACTGTTCTTTGGCGTCCACGTAGCCTGACGTGCGATCGCCGCCGATGCAGACGCCGACCGCGCCGGGCGCGCATCCCTTACCCTGCGCATTCCACACCGCGTGGAGGATGCACTTGCGTACGCCTTCAATCGAGCGATCGGCGCGGCCCAGATTCGGCAGCTCCTGCGGCAGCGAGTACTGCGCGTTCATGTTCTCGCAGCCGCCGCCTTTGAGTATCAGCTTCACCTCGATCTCCTCGTCATTCTCCCACTGCTCGAAGTGAATGATGGGTGTTCCGGGACCAAGGTTGTTGCCAGAGTTCTCGCCGGTGAGTGAGTCCACGGAGTTGGGGCGCAGCTTGCCTCGCCTGGTGGCTTCAGCCACCGCCTCCCGGATCTGCTGCTTCATGACGATCTGATTCGCGCCAACAGGTGTCTTCACCTCGAACGTGGGCATGCCGGTGTCCTGGCAGATGGCGCCTTCCTCGTCGGCGGCGACGTCGATGTTCTGCGCGATCACGGCCAGGGCCTGCGAGGACTGTGTGCCGTCGCGCTCCTGGCCCATGGCGACCCTCATCGCCGCTCGCACATCAGGTGGTAGATCGGTGGAGGTCCGCACGACGAGGGCAAGCACGCTGTCGACGAAGGCTGCTGGCATCCGCCCAGTATAATTTGAGGTGATGGCCCGGATCGAACGCGATCCCCTGGGCGAATACGCCGTTCCCGATGATGCGTACTACGGCATCCAGACGGCACGTGCGGTCGAAAACTTCCCGATCAGCGGCCTGCGAGCGCCGGCGCCACTCATCACCGCCACCGTCTTCATCAAGAAAGCCGCGGCCCAGGCCAACGTTGCGCTCGGGCGGCTCGACGCGCGGATCGGCGGCGCGATCATTCAGGCCGCGGACGAGATCCTCAAAGGCACACTGACCGACCAGTTCATCGTGGACGTGTATCAAGCGGGCGCCGGCACCTCGCACAACATGAACGTCAACGAGGTGCTCGCCAATCGCGCGGCCGAGATTCTCGGCGGCGCGAAGGGCGAATACCGGATCGTGCATCCCAACGATCACGTCAACATGGGACAGTCCACCAACGACGTGTTCCCGACGGCGACGCGTCTGGCGTTGCTGCTCGCGCATCAATGGCTGGTGGACGCGGCGCACGGGCTCGCCTCGTCGCTCACGCGCAAGGCCGACATGTTCGCGTCGGTGCTCAAGGTCGGTCGCACCCATCTGCAGGATGCGGTGCCGATCACACTTGGCCAGGAGTTCAGCGGCTACGCGGGCTGCATCGATCGCGCGGCGGATGATGTCGAGCGCGCGTCTGACGCCTTGAAGGAATTGAATCTCGGTGCGACCGCGGTCGGCACGGGACTCAACGCCGGTGACGACTACAGCGAGCGCGCACTTGCGAATATCAGCGTGCACACGGGCATCGACGTCCGACCGGCGGCGAATCGCTTTCGGGTCACGCAGAGCATGGGCGATGTGCTCGCCTACTCCGGCGCCATGCGGCGTCTGGCCGTGGAGCTGTCGAAGATCGCGAGCGACCTGCGGCTGCTCAGTTCCGGTCCACGCGCGGGGCTGGCGGAGATCGTGCTGCCGCCCGTGCAGCCCGGTTCATCGATCATGCCTGGCAAGGTCAATCCATCAGTGCCCGAGATGGTGAACCAGGTCTGCTACCAGGTGTACGGTTGCGATACGACCATCTGTGTCGCGTCGGATGCCGGGCAACTCGAACTCAACGTGATGATGCCGGTGATCGCGTGGAACGCGATACACTCGTCCACCATTCTCCGCAACGCGATGATCGCACTGCGCACGCGAACCGTGGACGGCATCGAGGCCGACGTCCAGCGCTGCCGCGAGCTGCTCGAACGCAGCACGGCGGTCGCCACGGCACTGAGTCCCTACATCGGATACGCCAAGACTGCCGAGATCGCGAAGGCCGCTGTCGCCACCGGGCGCTCGATTCGCGATCTGGTGCTCGAACACGGGTTGATGAAGGCGGCGGAGCTCGATCGCATCCTCTCGGCAGAAGCGATGACGCGGCCAGGCATCGCGGGGAAGCCATGAGAGCGCTCGCGCTGATTCTGGCGCTCGCGGTCGTCAACGCCCAAAGCCCAACGACCAACGCTCAAGGCCAACAGCCACCGCAACCGCGGCATGGCCAGCTGTTCCCGCCCCAGGATCTCGGACTGCTCGAGCAGCCCGATCGCACGCTCTGGCAGAAACCGGATCAGATCATGGACGCGGTGCATGTCGCCGACGGATCGACGGTGGCCGACATCGGCGCCGGCGCCGGCTGGTTCACGATCCGCCTTGCACAGCGGGTCGGACCGAAGGGCAAGGTGTACGCACAGGACGTGCAGCGTGTCATGCTCGACGGGATCAAACGCCGCGTTCAGCGGGAGGGTCTTGAAAACGTCACGACGGTGCAGGCGCTTGGCAACGATCCGATGCTTCCCGCAAAGACCCTCGACGCGATCTTGATGGTTGACGCCTATCAGGAGGTCGAAAACCGCGTCGACTATTTGCGAAACCTGGCGAACGCGCTGAAGCCGACTGGCCGTATCGGTATCGTCAACTGGAAGCCGGGCCGCGGTGGGCCTGGCCCAGACCCCAATGAACGCGTCGCGCAGTCCGTCGTCGAGGGGGATGCGGCCGCGGCTGGCTTGAAGGTGATCGACCACGAAGATTTGCCGTACCAATATCTGCTTGTACTTAGTCGGTAGGTGGTAGTTGGTAGTTGGTAGGTGGTAGCAAAGACTTCTCTGCCATCTACTGACTACCACCTACCAGCTACCACCTACCAGCTAGTACAATCGCCCGTCATGACGGCGACCACTTCGGACACATTGCTCCGCGTTCTCGCGGCGCGGGGTGACTCGACAGCCACTCCACGCGGCATTCAGATCGCGTCGGTGCTCTTCATCACCGCGCTGACAGCAGCTGCGGCGCAGATCAGCGTGCCGCTGCCGTTTACCACGGTCCCGCTGACGCTACAGCCGATGGTCGTGCTCGTGGGAAGTCTCGCGCTGGGCTCACGGCTCGGCGCCGCGAGCCAGATCCTGTATCTCGCCGCCGGCATTGCCGGTCTGCCGGTGTTTGCCGCATCGGCGACGCTGCCACCTGGAGCGCTTCGCCTGCTCGGACCGACCGGCGGCTATCTGATGGCATATCCGCTGGCGGCCTTTGTCACCGGCTACCTCGCCGAGCGAGGCTTCGATCGGCGCTATCTCACGTCAGTGCTCGCGATGCTGACCGGCTTGGCGATCATCTTCACGTCAGGTGTGCTGTGGCTGGGTCTCTTCGCACGGACTCTGACGGACAGTGCGCCGGTCGGCATACAGGCCGCGCTCGCGACCGGACTCTATCCATTCCTTCTGCCTGACACGATTAAGCTCGCCATCGCTGCTGGTTTCGTTCCGGCACTGTGGCGTGTCGTCGGGCGTACCGACGAGCGACGCGAGTCGGACGGGCCGGCACGGGCCCGCTGAACGGCCCGCCATGCGCACCGCGCTGACCATCGCCGGAAGCGATTCCGGCGCGGGCGCAGGCATTCAGGCCGACCTCAAGACCTTCGCTGCACACGGCGTCTACGGCACGTCTGCAATCACCGCGGTCACCGCGCAGAACACGCTCGGCGTCACGATGTTCGAAGCGGTATCAGCCGATCTGGTCACCGCGCAGATCGAAGCCGTGGTGGCCGACATTGGCGCACATGCCGTCAAGACGGGGATGCTCGCCAATGCGGCGATCGTCGAAGCCGTCGCCGCAGCGATCAAAGACCTCGACGTCCCCTTCCTTGTCGTTGACCCGGTGATGATCGCGAAGGGCGGCGATCGGTTGATAGATGAGGAGGCCGTCGGCAGTCTGAAGACCGAGTTGCTCCGTGAGGCCTTTCTCGTCACGCCCAATATCCCGGAGGCTGAGGCGCTGAGCGGGCTGCGCATACACACCGACGAGGATCGGCGCGAGGCGGCGCGGCGCATTGCTGCCATGGGCGCGACCGCGGTGTTGATCAAAGGCGGCCACTACCCAGGCGACGACATCGTGGACCTCTTGTTCGAGCACGGCGAGTTCGTCGAGTTCCGTCACCCGCGCGTATCCGGTCGCCACACGCACGGCACGGGGTGCACGTTTGCCGCCGCGATTACGTCTCATCTGGCGTTGGGACGAACGCTGCGCGACGCGATTCCGCGTGCGCAGCGCTACATCGCGGATGCGATCCGGCATGCGCCGGATCTCGGCAAGGGACACGGGCCGATGCAGCACTTCGTCAACTTCAAAGTGCAAAGTGTAAAGTGAAAAGGCAGCGACTTGCTTTTGTCAGCGTGCTTGTTTCTGTCAGCGTGCTTGTCTTGAGCGTTCCAGCAGGCGCGCAGAGCCTGTCTCCTACGGTCACGCTTTCAGACGAGGAAGGCGTGGATGTGCTCGGTGCGTTCGGTGATTCCGTGAAGCTGCTGCTGATTGAGCACACCATTCGCATCGCGGCGCAGGAAAAGACACGGCGCGAGCTAGGCGGCGCGTTCTGGTCCGACTACCGCCGCTCGCTGCGCGTCCCGCACCAGTGGGAAGACTCCGATGCGTGGTGGGTGAACTACATCGGCCATCCGATTCACGGAGCGTCGGCCGGATATATCTGGCTCGATCACGATGCGAAAGCCCCGGCCGAGATCAGCTTGAGCCGACGCTACTGGGCGACACGCGCGCAGGCCGCGGCATGGACGGCGGCCTACAGCGTGCAGTTCGAATTCGGCCCGTTGAGCGAAGCCTCGATCGGCAACGTCGGGATGCGCCCAGAGACGACGGGGTGGGTGGACCATGTGGTCACACCGGTGGGTGCCTTCGGCCTGATCGTCGCCGAGGACGCGCTCGACCGGTTCCTCGTGAAGTGGATCGAGGCGCGCACCCACAACCGTGTCGCCCGCGCGAGCCTGCGTCTACTTTTCAATCCTGCCCGCACGTTCTCGAATGCCGTTGGTGGCAAGCTGCCCTGGTACCGCAAGGACCGCTCCCTGAGCTGGCAATAAGGGCGGCAACGCGGGGCGACGCGCCCTCCCCGCTCTTGCCGTCGCTATACTGAACGTATGTCGGTCCCGCTCGTGGCGGTCACCAGCCAGGTTCTCGATCTGCAGCGGCTTGTCGATGAGCTCGCAAAGACCGGCTCCGGCGACGGCGCGATCACGCCGTTTGTGGGACTGGTCCGCGATCACAACCAGGGACGCCGCGTCGAATACCTCGAGTACGAAGCGTACGATACGCTGGCCGTTCGTGCCCTGAACCGTATCGTCGATGAAGCGCGGCAGGCGTGGCCGGATACGCGCGTCGCCGTGCACCACCGGACGGGGCGGCTGGAAATCGGCGAAGCGAGCATCATCATCGCCGCCGCGTCGCCGCACCGCGCCCACGCGTTTGCCGCCTGCCGTTACACGATCGAGCGCGTCAAGCAGATCGTGCCAATCTGGAAACACGAGCACTTCGCGGGCGGAGACGTGTGGCTCGAAGGCGCCACCGCCGATCCAGAGGATGAGGTCGCACGAGAGACGGCGTATCGAATCGCATGCGCGTAACCATTCGGCTGTTTGCGCGGCTCAGAGATTTGGCCGGCTCGGGTGAACTGGTCCGGGACGTCCCGCACCCGGCGACCGTCCAAACGGTATGGAGGACGCTCGTCACGGAGATGCCCGCGCTGGGTGAATACGAGCGGACCATGTCCGTCGCGGTGAACGCCGACTATTCGCGGATGACCGCGTCGGTCAACGAGGGCGACGAAGTCGCCTTCCTGCCGCCCGTTTCCGGCGGCTGATACGTTACGATTTGTAGTGTCCGGCTTAAGCCGGACCGATAGATGTAGTGTCCGCCCTTCAGGCGGACGGCGAAAACATGTTCGACAAACTCACGACCGTCGAATCTCGTTACGAAGAGCTGATGGCCCGCGTCGGCACGGTGGAAGTGCAGGCCGACCCCGCCGAGTTCAAGAAAGCGCGCAAAGCGTTGTCGGAACTCGAGCCGCTGGTCGAGAAGTTCCGTGAATACAAGGGCCTCGAGCAGGACATCGCCGGAGCCGCGGAACTGGCCAAGGGCAGCGATGCGGAAATGCGCGAGCTGGCCGAAGAGGAGCTGAGGACGCTCACCGCCCGGCGCGAGGTGCTGCTGGGGGAGCTGAAGGTCCTGCTCATTCCGAAGGACCCCAACGACGAGAAGAACGTCCTTCTCGAGGTTCGCGCCGGCACCGGCGGCGACGAGGCCGCGTTGTTTGCCGGCGACCTGTTCCGGATGTACACGCGCTACGCGGAACGTCAGGGCTGGAAGCTCGACGTCCTCTCGAGCAGCGACACCGGCGGCGGCGGACTCAAAGAAGCGATCGTGTCCATCGAAGGCCGGGGCGTCTACAGCCGATTGAAGTACGAAAGCGGTGTGCACCGCGTGCAGCGGGTGCCGGCTACGGAAGCCAGCGGCCGCATCCATACGTCCACTGCGACGGTGGCGGTGCTGCCCGAAGCCGAGGACGTCGACATTCAGATCAACGAGAAGGACCTGCGCATCGACACGTTCTGCTCGAGCGGTCCCGGCGGTCAGAGCGTGAACACCACGTACTCTGCGGTGCGGCTCACGCACATTCCAACCGGCGTGGTGGTCTCGCAGCAGGACGAGAAGTCACAGATCAAGAATCGCGCGAAGGCGATGAAGGTGCTGCGCGCCCGTCTCTACGAA
>Ga0111539_10007179_pt1 | contig 14281 bp, 9 predicted proteins | sample RhiMethybrSRZTD1_FD_79667 | JGI IMG/M metagenome (GOLD analysis project Ga0111539, IMG submission 79667) | Populus rhizosphere microbial communities from Tennessee, USA - Rhizosphere MetaG P. TD hybrid SRZTD1 (version 2) (version 2) | ecosystem: Host-associated > Plants > Roots > Rhizosphere >...
CGCGGCGTCGCCAAGGCATCGATTTCGTCGTAGTCGAAGTGAGTGGCCAGCGTGGGTCCGGCGATCGGCGCGGAAGTTTCCGACACCTCATCTGGTCCACCCCGTGTCGCTTCGTCCCGCAGCGTGACGCGCAGTTCAACCGTGGTGCCGATCAGCACGGTCGTCCGCCGCGTGACGGGTGTGAAGCCTGGGGCTTCGAAGGCAATCTCGTAGGTTCCCGGCGGCAGCTGCAGGAAGCCATACGATCCATCGTCGCGTGGAATGGCGGTGCGTCGGCCCTGCAGTGCGGACGATGCGAGTGTGACGGTCGCGCTGCGAACGGGCGCGCGCTGATCGTCGAGAACGGTGCCGCGGATCGCCCCCGCCACGCCACCCTGCGCCAGCATCCTGACGCCGATCCCCACGACGCTGGCGATGCACGCGAACGACCAGACTGCCAGCGCTCCCGCACGTTTCGTAACCCTCGGGGTCATTGTCTTTTGGTGTTGGGATTGAATGAGCAATGCCGCACCGTCTATTAGAACACGTACAAAACAATGGCCTTCGACCGCCGTGCCGGCTGGCCGAAGGCCACTTGTGTCCGCCGGGATCGCACTACCTCTGAACGGGCGCGCTGCTACGCTTGTGATGTTCGGGCATCCAGGGTGGACCCGCTCTTCGACTCACAGAGTGCCGCGAACTGCTTCAGCGTGTGGAACACGAGATCGCGTGGACTGATCTGGACTCCAGCGCGCCGTTCGAGGGCGGTCACGACCTGGATAGCCATCAGCGAGTGGCCGCCCAGGTCGTAGAAGTTGTCGCGCGCGTGGATCTCGTCGACGCCGAGCAGCTCGCGCCAGATTCCGGCCACGATCGATTCCCATTCGTCGAGCGGTTCGGCGTCCTGAGTTTCGGAACGAACGAGCAGGGCCGGCAGGCTCCGGCGATCCACCTTGCCATTCGACGTGAGCGGCAGCGCATCAAGCGCCACGAGCGACGTCGGGATCATGTAGTCGGGCAGCCCTTGTTGCTGGAGGAACGCGCGCATTTCGGCAGCAGTGGGCCGTGGACCATCCCGATAGACCAGAAACGCGTCGAGGCGGGTACCCGTTCCGTCATCGTGCGCCAGCATCGCGACGTCTTTGACGTGTGGATGCCGCCGCAGCGAAGCCTCCACTTCGCCCAGCTCGACACGAAACCCGCGGACTTTCACCTGGTTGTCGGCTCGTCCCAGGAACTCGAGCAAGCCTCCGGGCAGCATCCGGACGCGGTCGCCCGTCCGGTACATCCGTGCCCCGCCCGGGCCCCAGGGATCGGGCAGGAATTTCTCGTGCGTCAGTGCGGTGTCGGCGAGATATCCGCGTGCGACACCGGCGCCGCCAATGTAGAGCTCTCCAGTCACCCAGAAGGGAACGATCCGCCGCTGGCCATCGAGCGCGTACACCTGGGCGTGGTCGAGCGGGCCGCCGATGGGCACGGTCGCGGCCGGAGGACGGCCGTTGTCGTCCGGCACGCGGTACATCGTCGACCCGACAGTCGCTTCAGTCGGACCGTAATGATTGAACACCACGCATGCGGGGGCAAGGCGGCGCACCTCGTCGACCAGCTCCCACGAACACATCTCTCCACCAAGGACCAGACGCCGCTTCGGAAGCACAGACGCCGGCCGTGGACCGGAGAGCAGCGCCTTGAGGTGTGACGGCACGATTTTGAGCACGTCGATGGTGTGACGCTCGGCGTAAGCGGCGAACGCGTTTGGATCGGCCGCGCGTTCTTCCGTCAGGATATGCAGGGCCCCGCCACTCGTCAGGGCCGGGTAAATCGCGGTGTTGCCGAGATCGGCCGCGAACGTCGTCACGGTCGCAAACGAGGCGCCAGACGGAATGTCGAGACGCGCCGTCACCGCGTCGACGTAGCTGGCCAGCTGCCGATGCTCGATGCCGACGCCTTTCGGCGTGCCGGTCGATCCGGACGTGAACAGCACGTAGGCCAGGTGGTGCGGTTCGACCGTATTCACCGGAGGAGTCGTTGCGGCGTCGAGCGCTTCCGCTGAATCCAGAAGCACCGTTCGCAGCGACGAGGGAAGCAGTCCGGCAAGCGCGCTGCGCGTGACGACCGCGGCCGCGCCGCTTTCTTCGAGCATCACGGCGAGGCGCGCCGACGGCAGTCGCGGGTCGAGTGGCACGTAGGCGCCGCCGGCTTTGAGAATGCCCAGGATGCCGACGGCGATTTCCGCCGATCGTTCGATGCACAACCCCACCAGGACGTCCGGTCCGACGCCGATACGCTGGAGACGATGCGCGAGCTGGTTCGAGCGGGCGTCGAGCTGCGCGTACGTGAGGTGTTCCTCTTCGCATGCGACGGCCATCGCACCGGGACTGGCGGCCACGTGAGTCTCGAATCGTTGATGCACCAGTGCGGCCGGCGCGGTGGTCCTGGCGCGACCACACTGCGCGACGATCTCGCTCTCTTCCGAGTCCGGAAGCAGGCGGAGCTCGCCGATTGGCGTTGCGGGAGCGGCCACGGCGGCGGCGAACAGCGTCTCGAACTGCGCGGCGAGTCGCGTCACATCCTCCTGCCTGAACGCGCCGGCGTCGTACTCGAGCCAGACGTCCTCGAGGTCAGCGGGACCGCCACTGCAGCACAACTTCAGCTTGAACCGGTCGACACAGGCGGTCGCGTCGTCGATCTCGAATGTGACGTCCTCGACCGCGTGGCGCAGGTGCCAATCCTGGCGCTCGAACACCAACGGAAAAAACGGCGTCCGTCCAGCGCGATCCTGCGGGACGAGCCGCCAGTCGAGGCATTCCGCCCACTGCTTCGCCTCGCGAAGCGAGTCGCCCAGCCGGCGCATGGCCTCAGTGAAGGGCACATCGGCGGGCAGGTCGCCGCGCAGCGGCAGAGACCGGGCGAACAAGCCGACCGCGCTCGCCAGTTCCGCGTAGGCGCGCCCGTCGGACAGATACGAAACGGCGACGCTCTCGATGTCCAGCGTTCGCTGCAGCAGGCACTGCCAGCAGGCGAGTAGAAAGAATTCCGCTGACACTTCTCCCGCCGCGAGCCGCGCCGCCGTCAGGCGTTCCCTGTCAAGCCGAATCGCGACGCGTTGCGGACTGAATGCCGTCCCGCCGGCGCCTTCGCACTCGAAGGGCAACCGGTTCGTCGTGTACCGCGACAGATCCTGCTGCTCCCAGAACCGCCGGCCGATCGACGTTTCAGGCGACTCCAGCGTGTCGTTCAGCCAGATCGACACGTCCGGATACTGCAATCCTTCTTCAGGGAGCGCAGTCGACTGGACCCGTGCCTCGTAACACCGGACGATATCGCCGACCAGGTTTTTCATCCCGGCGAGGTCGCAGCGGAGTCCAGGCACGTCGATCGTCAGCAGATGCTCCCGTGCCGACAGCGACACCAGGTGCACGATCAGGTGAGAGGTCGGGTCGGTGGCCAGCGCTCGCGCTGAACCTTCCCTGATGCTTTCGATCGTGCTGGCCTGCCGTTCGGTGTCGACGAGCGTCAGGTCGTGGTATTCGACGCTCGCCGTCACGGCCTCGACCGGTGCGATCACCTGGAACGGCGTCGAGACTTCTTCCGGTGCGAAGAATCTCGTTCGAATGATCTCGTGGCGGCCGGGCAGCGCGTCGATCGCGGCCCGAAGAGTTCGAAGGTTGACGGGGCCGCGAATGCGAACGACGCACTGTGCCCCGTACGGCGAGCCGCTGTCGCGCTCCCGCGTCAGCTTCCACAAGTGGCGCTGCTGCGGGGAGAGTTGAAATCCTTCGACGTTGACGTCCTGCATCGCCCTGGCTCCCGCTGGTCTACATTTCCACGCACGTGTCCGCGTGACCGTGCCGTTCGGCCATGCCGGCAAGCAGCCGCCGTGGCCCTTCGTACGACTGGCGTCCATGTGCCGTTCGCATGTTGTCGAGCAGCAGCAGATCGCCGGCCTGCCACTCGAACACGACCGTTTCCGCCGCATACGCCTGCCGGATCTCGTCGAGTACCGCCGCGTCGATAGGCGAGCCGTCACCGTAGTAGGCATTCCGCGGCAGCTCGCTCTCGCCAAATCGCTGCAGCAGCAGCTCGCGCGAGGCTTCGTCGAGGCTCGACACGTGAAATAGATGCGCCTGGTTGAACCAGACCGGTTCGCCGGTCTGCGCATGAGGGGCAATCGCCTGGCAGACGTGTCGCGTGGTCAGGCGATCGTCCGTTTTCCATTCGAGATCCATCCCGACCTTCCCGCACAGCCGCTCGACCTCGAGACGCTCCGTGGTTTGAAAGACTTCCTGCCACGGGAGATCGACGCCATGGCCGTAATTGCGGACGTACATCACCTGGCGTGCCGCGAACGTGTCACGAACGCGTGGCGAGATGCGAGCCAGCACCTTGCGGCTGTCGGCCAGCGGCGTCTGGCCGTCGCGCGTGGCCGGTGTCACGGCGTGGAACCAGAGTTTGAGGGGCCAGGCGCGCGCGTAGGACATCTCGTTGTGCATCGGAATGCTGCGGCTCGGCGGGTACTCGGTCGACGTGTAGATGCTGCCCGAAACGCGCGTGCGTGGAGTCGAGCGGTACTCATACTCGAGCAGCGTGCCCGAAAGCGCTTTCACGCAGTTCTCGAACGGCTCGGTGCCGTTCACCTGAAATCCTCGAAACAGCAGGCCGCCGTGATCGCGAAGCCGGTCGCCGACGACGCCGCGGTTGTTGCGGAGCCAGGCGGCCAGGTCGACATCGGGCACCGTCGGCTGCACGAGCCACGGCAGTTCGCGACCGTCGGCCAGCGGCTCAAATCGACAGACACTCCCGGCCGCCACGGTGATCGACGGCCGCTCGCCGCGTCTGGCGATGCGGAGCGCTGGCTTGACGTTCTCTACGCTCATGATTCTCTCGTTTCCATTCGGCGCCCGCGCGCCTGCTGCCGAAGCCTGTCGCGGACCGACTTTTGAAAGGTGTCCGCGTCGAGCATCTGGCGAGTGCGATGGGCGTTGTCCAGCGACTCCATCAACCGCGCAACCGGCACATCGCCGTTCGCCATCTCAGTGAGCGTTCGCACGAGGTCGTCGCCGATCCGGGCGATCGCAACCGCCGTGAAGCGGCCGGTGTCGTACAAGAGCTGCATCGACAAGGTTCGGCCGGGGACGCAGCGCAGCGTCAGCGGCAGGCTGTTCCGAATCAGCGCCCGCACGTCGGTGATCTCGAGGTCACCGTGCCGCTCGGAATCGGACCCGTACCCCACGTTGTTCTCGAAGACGACGATGCTTTCGAAGAGCGGCAGCCGTCGTGGCACGTCGCTCCAGCGCTGAATGAGGGAGAGCGGGGCGAAATCGTATTCGCGCGCGCGCAACTGGTGGAGCTGCGCGTCTCGCAGCCACTCGACGAGCGGCATCGTCCGCGAGATGGTGACGCGGACTGGCAACGTGTTGATGAAGAGCCCGAGCATGGCCTCGACGCCGTCAAGATCGGACGGTCGCGCATTCACCGTGGCACCGAACACGACGTCGTCGCGTGTGTTGGCATGGGCCAGGAGCAGCGCCCAGGCTCCGCAGACAACGGTGTTGAGCGTCAGCCGATGGGTCCGCGCAAACTGTCGCAACTGTCCCGTTGTCTGCTCGTCGAGCGGCAACTGCTGTTCCGCGTAGTCGCGGGCTGCCGCCGCTTCGCCCCTCGACCCGGCCCACAACGGCGTCGGCTCCCTGAAATCAGCGAGCTCCGCGCGCCAGAACCGCTCGGCGTCCGCGAGATTCTGCGCCCGAAGCCATTCGATGAACCGGCGGTACGGTTCGGCGCGGCCAAACTCCGGCAGTGTCCGCCGGCGGTTGCCTTCATACGCGGCGAAGACTTCGGCGAAGAGCAGCGGCTTGCACGAGCCGTCGAGCAGGAGATGGTGATGAGCGACCACGAGCTCGTAGATGTCGTCGGCGCAGCGAACCAGCGTCAGCCGCAGCAACGGCGGCGTCGTCACGTCGAAGCCGCGACGGTTTTCCGATTCGAGCAGGGCGGTCAGACGCCGCTGTTGCTCCGGCGCGCCGAGATCGCGCCAGTCTTCCTCGACAACCGGCAGCTCGACGTGCCGATGCACTTCCTGTACGGGTTCCGGCCGATCGTGCCAATGGAAGGTCGTCCGCAACGCCGGATGGCGGGCGACGACCATGCGCCACGCATCGAACATCGCTTCCGCGTCCAGGCGTCCTGACAGGCGGTAGCAGACGACGATGCAGTACATCCCCGGTTCGGATGACTCGATCGTGTGGTACAGCATTCCCAGCTGCATCGGCGACAGCTCGTAGGCGTCGTCGATCGCTCGCGGGAGCTCACGTGAGCGTGTGTGCAAGAGTGTGTTCACCCGGTGGCGCGTTCGGGCTCTCCGGGTTCAGAGGTAAGATCCGTCGGCAGATTCCCTGTCATGCCGACCGTTCCCGATTCTGTCGCCAGCGAAGAAGCGATCGTGTTCGGCACGAACGTTCGGCTTGTCGGCATCGCGACCGCGCCGTCGCCGGGGACCATGAATCGAGAGCGGACCGGCGTGATTCTTCTGAACGCCGGTGTCGTGCACCGCGTCGGACCGAGCCGCCTCTACGTCACGCTGGCCCGCCGGCTCGCGCAGCGCGGCTTCACCGTCCTCCGCTTCGACCATTCCGGGATCGGCGACAGTCAGCCGCGCGACGATCAACTGACGTTCGATCAGAGCTCGGTAAACGAGACCGTCGACGCGATGAACTGGCTGGCCGCCGAGCGACAGTGCGCCAGGTTCGTGCTGATTGGCCTCTGTTCCGGCACGCTGACCGCGTTCCGCGCGGCGCAAATCGACTCGAGGATCACGAGCCTGGTCCTCTTGACGGCCTTGCTGCTGGACCCGTCCACCGTCCCTGAAGAAGTCGTGGCCGAAGCCGCCGATCGACGGATCGCGAGGAGTTACCTGGTCGAGAAGGCGGTCAGCGCGCGGGCGTGGCGTAAAGTCCTCGCCGGGGCGATCGACTACCGCAAGGCGTGGCGCGTCATTCGCCGGCTGGTGCTCGGACGGATCCGGCCGGCGCCGGTGGCGCCCGGCAACGTCGAGTTGATCGCGCAGATGCACGGCCTGCTGCAGCGGGGCGTTTCGATGCAGTTCATCTATGCGGAGCCGACCACCGTTCTCGAATGGTTCCGGATGACGATCGAGCCGCAGCTGCCCCAACTGCGCAGGCAGGGGCGCATCGACGTCGCGCTCGTCAAGCAGGCGGACCACACGTTTACCAGGATTCGACATCAGACGCAGGTGATCGACCGCGTTTCCGAGTGGCTGACGCCGTGTACCTGACCGCCCCCCAGTCGTCCCACTACGATCCGTCGAGGTTCGATGGCAGCTCGCCGCTGGAAAACCATTTCGACTGGGACCTGTACTATCGGTTCAAGGACGAACGGGAGCGGTTCTGGCGCAATCGCATCGACACCGATCCCGGGTTTCGCGCCCAGGTGGCGGACCATTTCGCAGCGTTTCAGCGATCGATCGAAACGACCATCGGCCTGCTGCAGCCGGTCGAGAGCCCGCGAGTGCTCGACATCGGTCTGAGCTCCGAGCAGCTCGATCGCGCCGTACTGACACGAACGACCGGTGAAATTGCGGTGATGGACGTGCAGCCCGAGGCTGGCCGGTCGTACGAGCGCGCGTTCGCTGGCCGCGGCTCGTTCATTCTCAGCGACGTGGTTTCCTACGCCAGAGACGACGCGCACCTCAATCAATTCGATCTCGTCTACAGCGTCGGATTGATCGAGCATTTTCCCGACAAGGCCGACATCCTCGGTGCGCACGTGCGCCTGGCGCGGCCGGGTGGCCTGGTGCTGATTTACGTGCCGATTCACACGGACGCCAATCGCGCGCTCACGATGCTCGCGACCGAGTGGGAGAATTTCGGCCATCGCGAGCTGATGACCCCCGACGAGCTCCAGCAGGTCTGTGCGCGTTCCGATCTCGAGATCGTGGCCGCACAGGCGGTCGGCTTGTTCGCGGCGGTCTGGGGTCGCAAGCGGGGCTAGCGGCCGAGTGCCGCGCACGCTGACGACTCGCCAGCGTGCTCCAGCCGCTCGGCAATCGTCCGGCCCATCGTTTCGTACCCGATCCGGTTGAAATGGCCCCAGTCGCCGGGTCCGTGAACCGCATGCTCCCGGGCTTCGCGGCGCATCCGCGGGCGGAGATCCAGGAACTCCGATCCCACGCTCCCCGCGACCGCCAGCACACGATTGCAGAGGTCATCGCTCCGACCCAGGAGCTCCGACATCGCATACCGGCGCCCCGCGCCATCCGGACGCCCGATTTTCACCGACGGACCATCGAGCTCGTATGACACGAGCGGCGACGGGATATAGACCGTGAGAAATTTTGCCGCGCCGAGGCGCCGCATCACATAGCGCAACGACTCCTGAAACACCAGCAACGTCCGATCGAGGAGCTCGTCGTTGTACATCATCGGCGGCGCCATGAGGCGCGTCGGAGGGCGGATGTGCCGTCCACCGACGCGAAGGTCGACGCGCTCATCGGCGTCGCCGATCGTGGTGGACGCCTCTTCTGCCGCCCCGATCGACCGGTACGCGACCCAGGGAATCTTGGCGATGTACAAGCGCGTCGTCAGATCCGCCTGTTTGATGCTGGCGAGGAGACCCTCGTCCTGAGGTGTCTCTCCGGAAATGAGGCGTTCGAACAGCGCGACCATGTTCGCAGCGGTAAAGGCATCGGCCTCCCGCCAATACCGACCGAGGAACCGCATGTTGTCGCGGAAGTCATTGCCCTCGTACACATAGACGATGACCGTCGCCGGGTCTTCGATCGCATACCCGCGAGACCGCAGCATGTTCAGCCGCGTCAGCGGCCGGTAGACGTAGCCGTCGAAGCTGGCGCCGCCCGGCGTCCCCAACGACACGACGTCGCGCCCTGTGACGTCGTGGATGACGTGTGTGCTCTGAAACGGCGGGTTGCCGAACGGGTTCTGCCGCACCGCCTCGTGATACCAGTCCCCGACGCCCGCCGCATACGAGTCGCCGAGGATGGCGATGTAGTCGTGCGGAATCGTGTCGCGCTTCGACGACTGCGAAAGAATCTTCACGTCCTCCTGGAGGAACGGCGCCAGGCTCAACGGCAGACTGAGAGCGAATACTCGAAACAGTAATTCGATCGCGACGAGAGCAACGATGACGCTCGACAGCGTCAGCAGGGCTTTCGCGCCCTTCATTCGGCCCGTAGCGGGCGTGGAAGCCACGCGCCCGGTCACCGGCGCGGTCAACACGTCCGAGCCAGTGGACTGGTTTTCCGGCCCGCCGATGTCCATCACGAATTTGTATTCAATCGGCCGCCGCAATCGGGACCGGTCGCGACGACGCGTGCCGATCGGAGTGCTAAAATCTGTGGACCGTGTTGAACAGGCATCCTTCGACGCTCGCAGCCGCGCTCGTGGCGGTGCTCGCCGTGTGCACGGCGTGCAAGCGATCGCCGAGTGGTCCGACGGATGCTGTGGTGCTGCCGCCGGTGACCGATACTTCCACGCTTCCGCAGCTCGCCTGCGCGGCGCCCACCGTCGGCCAGACGGGACCGACGTATTACATCGCCATCAACGAGCCGGGCGCCGACAACGATCGCTGTGACGGGCTGGCGCCGGTGAACCAGGGCAACGGACGCTGTCCGTTCAAGGATTTTTCGTCCGGCCGCACGTTCGGTCTGCTTCGCAACGTGTCGGGTGTACGGCTCGAAGTCCGAACCGGTGTGTATACGTTCGTCAACGAAGGCCTCTCCGTCATCGGCACCGGCACCAGCGAATCGAGCCGCGTCGTGCTGACCGCCTACCAGAACGATGCGGTCGTCTTCGACGGACGCAACGAGCTGCGCGAGCTGATTCGCGTCGGTGGACGCTTCACCGCCGTCGAGCGCGTGACGCTCCGCAACGCCGGCGGCTACAACATGCAGGTCGGCGCGGGCAGCGATCACCTCGTGCAGTGCAATCGATTTCTCGCGAACTTTGCCAGCGATTCGCTGAAAGGCACCGACGGCGCCGCGCGGACGATCGTGCGCGGCAACGACTTCAGCGCGTGGGATTCGCAGGCGATCGACCTGACCAGCGTCCGCGACTGGACCATCATCGGCAACGAGATCCACGATCCCAAGTCGTCGAGCGCCAACGCGATCGGCGCCAAACTCGGCTCGCGCGGCGTCCTGATTACGGGGAACCGGTTCCGCAACACCCGAGGGCTGTCGTTCGGCGGCACCGCCATCGCGCATGCCGACGACTTCGAAGCTTACGACATGGTGGCGGAACGGAACACGTTCGAGAACATCACCGGGCAGCTGGTCAAGTTCTACTCCTGCTCGAACTGCATCTTCCGCGACAACGACGGAAAAGCGATCGGCGGCGGGTTCGTCCTCGGCGGCGATCAGCTGGACGGACCGAGCGGCTGCACCGGCGGCTGTAAGCCGACGGTGGGCGCGACGATTCAGCGGAACCGCCTGACCGATTTGCGCGGCAACCCTTCCTACACATTCTGGGGATTGTTCCGGAAAGAGGCGGAAGGTCTGACGGCTGCCGGCAATCTGTACTGCCTTCCCGCCGATCAGAATCCCCGGTTCCGCATCGACAACCAGGATTTCTTCTCTCTCGCCGACTGGACGCGTTTGATCGGCACCGACACGACGTCCACCGTGGCGCGAAGCGACCAGGGTCTCTGCAACACCTGGTAGGAACGGTTGGGTCGGCCTCACGGCTCTACGGAACGATGATGATGTCGCCGGCGCTGACGTTGACGTTGGTGTTGCCTTTGCCGGGGCTGACGCTCGACGTATAGCGGGCGGCAATCCGTTCGAAGAGCCCATCGGGTGTTCCGCCGCGTCGCAGGATGTAGATCCCATCCGGATCCGCGTACTCCGTCAGCCCCCCGGCGAGCGCGAGCACGTCGAGGACCGTCGTCGGCCCCTCGAGGTTGTAGCGACCTGGCTGACGCACCTTGCCGAGAATCGAAACTCGAAGGTTGGCGACCTTCGTGACGACGACCGTGACCACGGGCGCTGTGACGAATTTCGCCAGCGCGTCCTGGAGCCGTTTCTGGACGTCCATCACCGTCGACTCCGCGACGTGGAGATCGCTGACGAGCGGATAGGAAATCCACCCGTCGGGGCGGACCGTGACCTGCAGCGACAGATCTTTGTTCCGCCAGACGAAGACGTCGAGGACGTCGCCGGCGACGATTCGATACGTCCCTTGACCTGACGCCGGCGGAGTCTGCGCGCGCGCGTGAGCCGGCGCCGCCAGCAGGATGCATCCCAACACGATTGCGATTCTTGACATACTCGAACCTACTCCATCCGAATCGGTCGCTTGACGGTTACGCCGAAGGCCAGGCGTGTGCGCGTCCTCGACCTGTCGATCGACGTCACGGCGAAATCCGCGAGCGCCAGCGCGCGATCCTGGTAGCGATGGGTGAACGCCCCGTCCAGGCTCATCCAGCTGGAAATCATGAAGCGACCTGTCGTGTCCAGCCGGTACGTGTTCGCGCGCTGCGTTGCCAGGGAGTTTCGATAGACCCCCGGCCGCACCGAGAGCTCCAGGCGGCGTTTGACCGTCCATATGGCGCGCCCCTCCACGCTTTCCGTGTCGATGAACCCCGACGCGCCGAAGCCGATGGTCTGCGTGCGGCCGTAGGCGATGGTGAATCGTTCGCTGTTGCGTCGATAGGTCAGTGATGCGAGGAGTTCCGGCTGCCGCTGCCATTCGACCGGCGTCGAGGTGGTCGCGTTGATGACGGCGGGCACTGTTTGCGCCAACCGCGGCCCGGCGATGACGTCGGCCGTCAGGAACGGGGTGAATGCCTGGGTCCAGCGGATGCCGACGGCATGCGACCAGAACAGCCCGCGGGTCACCGTCTTGAGCGTGCGATCCTCGCCGTCGAGCAGCCTTCCGGTGTATTCGACGGCCAGCGTGCGTTTTTCGGTGTTGTGAATGCTGAACCGCGTGCCGATCGCGTGTAGAACGCTGCGGGCGCCCGGCCGGACCTCGGTTGCCTCACCGAAATCGTCGAGCGTGATCGTATAGCCGGCGCCCACGCGCGACCGCTCCGAGGTCTTGTGCTCCGCGGCGAGGTTCGACACGAACCGCGTCGTGCGGCGATCGCTGATGATGAGTCCGGATGCGTCCAGCAGTTCTTCCGGCCGCCGCGTGGTGATGTATTGCGCCCCGCCGGAAATCAACGACCGCTCGCTCGGTTTCGACTCGAAGCCGAGGACCGCAAGTTGCCGCGCCAGGACGTTGTCCAGCGTCGCGAGGCGCCGCTCGTGCAGCAGTTCGCTGTCGAGGGAATACTGCACGTTGAAAAACCCGAGCGGCCCCCGATAGCGTGTTTCGAGCGACGGCGTGAATCGTCCGTAGCCGCTTCTCGACGTCGAGGTGCCGGCGACGAGCAGGTTGTCTTCATAGACGCCCACCGTCTGAAGACTGGGGACGATTGACCACCCGGCCTGATCTTCGGGCCTGGGAACCTGCTGGGCCACGGCCGGGGCCGCCGCCATGGACACGGCAGCAAGCACGCCAATCGCGAGGGTCACGTACCGCATCACGATCGGACCTCCTGAGCGTAAGTGAGCCTGGCATAGGCCCTGGCATCGGTCGGTGTCGGATCGACCACCGTCTGGCGCAGTCCCGCGACGGCAAGGAACGCCGCCGCGTAGATGGCGTTAGCGACGAGCATCGTCGCCTGGAACCCGATGGTCATCCCGAGCAGCACGCTGGCCAGGCTGCCGATGACCGTGAACAACCCATTGAGTCCCCAGGCCCACGCGACCGCGCCGTGCGGGTGACGCTCCACGATGAGAATGCCGAGCGGGAACGGCATGCCCAGAAAAAACCCGAGCGGGAAAATCAGCGCCGCGCCTACGCCCAACCGAACCGCGTCCGGTGAGGCCAGGAAGTAGTCGAACACCATGGGGTACAGAAACGAGAACGCGCTCCCGTAGCCGAGAATCGCCCAGAAGGGCCACGACCACCGCGCCGCAGGAGAGATCCCGAGGAAGCGCGAGGCCGCGCTGCCGATGCCGGCGCCGAGCAGGAGCGTAAACAGCACCAGCGCATAGGTGTAAACGGGATACCCGATCAGCTTCATGAAGATCTGAATGAACACCAGCTCGATCAGGATGAACCCGCAGCCGAGACATGCGAAGTACACCATCGATAGATACTTCGCGGCTGGCGGCGTCTGACGTCTCTCGGACTTGTAGAGCGGGACGACGATGAACACCACCGCGAAGAACAACGAGACGACCGCCGTGACGATCAGATGGATCAGATCCATCGGCACGCGCTCTTTCCGCAGCTGCGAGTTGAGCATCCCGGCGGTCGCGGCGTCGACGTAGGTCCCGGGATCGGCGGCGAGCGGGCGGGCCTTCTTTCTCAGGAAATTGAAGAACGGCTGGTCATCGACCGCGGGTCGCACACGAACGCCCGATTTCGCCAGCACTTCCCGCGGGACGTCTCCAGAAAAGAATTCAGGCGGCAGAAAGCTCTTCGACGGATTCGTCGGGTCCTGCAACATCAAGAACCGGTATTCGTCGCTGCCGACCTTTGCGTAGAACGCCCACAGGTCGTCGACTTCAGCTCGGGTCCACGGCCGCATCCGGACGAGCAGCGTCGGCAGCGTGTCGCGCTCCGTTTCCATCCCGAGGACTACGACGTGCTTCTGAAAATCACTGCGTCCCAGCTCTTTCCACGCGAGCGCCGCCGTCGTGATCATCCGGGAAAAACCGAAGTGGTTGATGTGGAGGACGCCGTCGGTGCCGAGATGCGTGAAGTACTCCCGGTACGCTTCGGCGGTCTGCAGGTAGTTGGGAGACATCGCACCCGTTCCCGCCGCCACGCTCGAGCTCGTGTGATTGCTGTGAATCTGGATGATGTCGTAGGTCGAGGCCGTCCCCCGCAGGAAGCTTCGCCCTTCGGTGGCGTAGGCCGTGACGCGCGGGTCCTTGAAGATGCCGCCGGAATACGCGGCATACGGGCCGGTCATCAGCCGCACGACCGATCCGACCAGTTCGACGGCGTCCACGTGCGAGGCCCCGTACATGAGCGCCGCCTTGGTCTCCTGGCCGCCCGCGCTGCCGAGCACGAGCACGCGCTGACCCGAGTCGCGCTTCGCGCGATGCGAGGCGAGGACGCCGCGGTGCCAGAAGTGGTGGTGCATGGGCGCCGTGCCCCGCTCGATCGCCGCCCGCAGGTCCGCGTAGTGTCCGTCGAAGGAAAAAATGTGGCTGCTCTGCGTTCCGCCGTCATACGCGATGTGCTTGCGGCGCGCGGCCGGATCCGCC
>Ga0111539_10007181_pt1 | contig 14276 bp, 9 predicted proteins | sample RhiMethybrSRZTD1_FD_79667 | JGI IMG/M metagenome (GOLD analysis project Ga0111539, IMG submission 79667) | Populus rhizosphere microbial communities from Tennessee, USA - Rhizosphere MetaG P. TD hybrid SRZTD1 (version 2) (version 2) | ecosystem: Host-associated > Plants > Roots > Rhizosphere >...
GTGGGGCTTCCCGACGCGACGGTCCGCGAGAGCCGGGACCGCGTTCGTTCGGCGATTCGCAACTCGGGCTTCGAGTTTCCGCACCATCGCATCACGGTCAACCTGGCGCCAGCGGACGTGCGCAAGGCGGGATCGTCGTTCGACCTCCCCATCGCACTTGGCCTCCTCGCCACGTCGGGTCCACTTACCCGCCGCGCCGTAGACGATACGGTCATCGTCGGCGAGCTGTCGCTCGATGGCGGCATCAACGGTATTCGCGGCGTGCTGCCGATCGCGGTCGCCGCCCGTCGTCTCGGATTAAGGCGTCTTCTGCTGCCTCCTCAGAACGCTGCCGAAGCAAGCGTCGTCGAGGGGCTCGACGTCTGCATCGCGCGCTCGCTGCCGGAAGCCGTTGACGCGCTCAACAGGCCGGACGAGGCCGAGCGCGCGCCATCACTCCCCCGCGTGGCTGCCGCACGCACGCACTCGCGTGAGGGCGACCTCGCTGATGTTCGCGGTCAGCTGCTCGCGCGTCGTGCCCTCGAAGTCGCTGCTGCCGGTGGTCACAACCTGCTGCTCAAAGGTCCGCCCGGCGCCGGCAAGACGATGATGGCGAGGCGACTGGGATCGATTCTCCCGCCGCTCACCTTTGACGAAGCGCTGGAGTGCACGGCGATCCACTCGGTCGCGGGAACGCTTCCGCCCGGCGTGGGCCTCCTGAGCGAACGTCCGTTTCGCGCGCCGCATCACACCGTGTCCAACGTGGCGCTCGTGGGAGGCGGCACTTTCCCGCGTCCGGGTGAGATCTCGCTCGCCCATAACGGCGTGCTTTTCCTGGACGAGATGCCGGAGTTCGATCGCCGGGCGCTCGAAGTCCTGCGCCAGCCGCTCGAGGAAGGCCGCGTCACGATTGCGCGCGCGGCGCGAACCGCCGTCTTCCCCGCTCGCTTCGTTCTCGTCGCCGCGATGAATCCATGTCCCTGCGGCTTCCATGGCGACGAGCACCGCGTGTGCCGCTGCACGCCTGGCCAGATCGCCAAGTATCGCGGCCGCTTGTCGGGTCCGCTCCGCGATCGTATCGATCTGATTGTCGAAGTGCCGGCGGTTCCCGTGTCAGCGATTGCCGACGGCGAACCCGGCGAGCCGTCCGCAGTCGTGCGCGAACGAGTGCTGGCCGCGCGGACCGTGCAGCACGAGCGATACGTGTCGTCCGGCGCTCGAACCAACGCTGACCTGCGTGGGTCTGCAGTCGCCGCGACGTGCAGACCGGATCAGGATGGCCGGCAGCTTCTCAGTCGCGCCGCGACTCGCATGGGCCTCACGGCGCGCGGCTACGACCGCGTGCTGAAGGTGGCACGCACGGTGGCAGATCTCGCAGGCGCCCGCAACGTGGACGCAGAACACGTCGCCGAGGCGCTGCAATACCGATTGGTGGAATGACGGACTGGGTGCGGAAACACATGGTGATGCATGGAAAGAACGGTCGGTCGTCGCATGTTCGTCGGTTCGGTGGCTGCAGGGATTCCGCTGGTCGTCAGCAGCGCAGCCCACTCGTTGGCTCACTCCGCCACGGGTCAGCCGCATATCCATCGCGGTGTCGGGGCAACCGACACGGTGTTCGAACACGCCACCAGACAGCTGGCGGCGCTTGTGAACAAGGTCCGTCGCAGCGGTGTGGCACCTGAAGACGTTCGTCTGGCAGCAGCGCACTTCGGCACGCTCGCTGTGTACGGGCAAGGCGCCGGCATCGACACGCAGACCAGCCGGGCGGTCCGGGATCTGATCCGCTCGAAGGGCCGTGATGCGGTGCTCGATCTCGACGTCGATCACGCACGAGTCGTGGCGGAGCTGAAGCCCTTTGGCGTCGATATCGACCGGCGCTGGCTGACCCCTCACGTGGTCGATCGGGGCATCCGTGCGCGAGCACTCGACGATCTGTCCCGCAACGGCGTCACCGGCATGTTTGCGCGCGCCGTCTCGGCGTTCGAGCACATCGCCGCCGAGCTCGATCGTCGCGGCGGCCGACTGACTGGCGTCCGGCTCGTTCAAGTCGATGACAGCTGGAAAGCCGAGTTCTGCGGCCGGCTCTGGCTCGATGTGAGCGTGCAGGCGGCGCATGCCGCGATGCTCTGCGCCGCGATGCTCTACATGCCGGGGATGGAGGCGGAGTGCGCATTCGCCCAGATGGCGGTGATGTTCTTCCTCGCGATCTACTACTCGGTCTGCTTCTAGGCCGTACGCAGAATACGCACCGTTTGAACGTCGCCGCCCTGGCTGTTCCTGCAACGTGTCACCCCGCTCTCGCGGGCTTCTCGAAGGAATTCGCGGCGGCGACGCCTCGAAGCACTTCTTGCATCAGGACACGGTGGCGGAACGGCGGGTTGGGTGCGGAAACACACGGTGACGTATGAACGAAACGGTTAGTCGTCGGGTCTTCGTCGGTTCGGTGGCCGCGGGAATTCCGCTGGTGGTGGGCGGAACACGCGGAGCGTTGGCGCAATCGCCGACCACTCAGGCGCACGCCCACCCGCCAACCGACGGGACTCCCGACGCGATGTTCGAGCACGCCATCACGGAACTGGCGGCGCTCTCCACTCGCATCCAGCGCCGCGGCGCGACGGCGGAAGACGTCCGCCTCGCTGCGGCCCATCTCGGCGCGCTCGCCGCCTACGGTCAACAGATCGACATGGATACGCCGACCAGGCAGGCCACGCGCGACCTGATTCGCACGAAGGGGCGCGACGCCGTACTCGCGCAGGACATCGACACCTCGCGAGCCCGCGCGCGTCTCAAGCAGTACGGCGTCAACGCCGATGAGCGCTGGTTCGACACCCACAAGTCCGACCACGACACTCGCGTGAAGGCACTGGACGGTTTCGCACAGCAGGGAATCACCGGTCTCTTCGCGCATCTCTCGTCGACCTTCGAACGGATTGGCTCGACGCTGGACTCGCACGGCGGCAGCGTGGGCGCCCTCAGGCTCGTCCAGCTCGACGAAGCATGGAAGGCCGGCTTCTGCGCGCAGCTCGGAAAGGAAATCCAACGCCTCGAGGCTGAAGCGACCATCGTGTGCGGCATCGCCTGGTTCTACATCTCCCTCGAGGCGGTGTGCGCGGTGACGATGATCGCGCTTGGCATTCAGATGTCGGTCTACGTCGCGTACTGCCGCTAAAGAGCTGGCAGGACTGGAGGATCACCGTGACTTCGATCTGGTTGCTCGCTTCAACACTATCCCTGGTGACAACCGTGGCGTTGGTTGCCGCCTTTCAACAGTCTGCTGATCGCTCGCTTGTGTCGCTGGTCCTCTGGTTCGTCATCGCGGCGTCACTGGTGGCGCCGCTGGTGCTCGTGCGGAGTCTGCTCCGCACGAGTCCTTACGACGAGGCCACCATGCGCACCATGGCCTTTCGAATCATTCTCGTTGCGTATGTGCCACTGCAATGTGCGCTGGTGCTGGCGAGCTTTGGACGCTAGCCACGAAGCGCACGAAGACGGTTTGCCACGCTTTGTGGCTATTACGTCTTGGTGACCTCCGTGGCAACCGGGACTCGCCCATCCCACACGCTCTTGATCGCCGTCGCCGCAACGATGATTGCCCCACCCACGATCGTGTAAATGCCGGGATGCTCGCCTCGAATCAACCAGGTCCAGATGGGATTCAGCACCGGCTCGATCAGCAGTAGCAGCGACACCTCGAGTGCCGGCAGCACGCGCATCGCGGCAGTGAGAAACACGTACGCCAGCGCAATCTGGCAGACGCCGAGATAGCCGATCGTGGCCCACTCGGTGGCACTTGCCGCCGGCAGGGGCCACGCAAATGGCCAGGCCGCGAGGCTGGCGAAGAGATTTCCGAGCGCGACCGCCGACAGCCCGACGCCGGTGTGAGCGTGATCCCGTTGGATGTACCTCAGCCCAAGCAGCGTCAGTGCCCATGTGATGCTGCAGACCACCGCCAGCAGGTTTCCGGTGGTCGGATCTGGCGCCGTGGTCGTCGGCACTGGTTGGCCAATGACGCACAGCATCAACCCCGCCGCGACGCCGACGAGGAATGCGACGTCGCGCATGCGGAACCGCTCGGACAGGATCAGGGGGCCAAGGAACAGCAGGTACATCGGTGCCGTGCCCTGCAGGAAGATCGCGTTCGCCGCGGTCGTCAGCTTCGTGGAGAGCACGAACAGCGTCATCGTCGCCGCGTAGACGACGCCGGTCGCGAGCATGGCCGGCGACAACACTATTCGTCCCCGCAACAGCGCGAAAAGAGCGAGCGCGGCGATGCCGGACCGCAGTGCCGAGACCTGCAGCCCTGTGAAGGCGGCCACCTTGATTCCGGCCCCTCCGGTGGAGAACAAGACTGCGGCTGCAAACACCTGCAGCCGTCCGCGGCCGACGCTCATGGCAGACACCATCACGAGTTTTCGCCCAATGTTCGCCGAACTTGTCTGTTTGGTGGCGCTTTTATTCCTGTGGTAGGCTGACAGCGCGCCTAATCCTTCTCCCCGAGGCGCGAAAGCCCGATAATAGTACCGTCGGTGGGCGTGTCCCCCCGGTCGCCCCAGCAGACCGGTTTGTGTACTGAAAGCATGGCATCAAGGCGTTACACCATTTTGATCGCCGACCGCACCTCCGGTGTGGTACGCCGAATCACGTTCTCGGCCCGACCGGCTGTCGCGGTCGCGTGCGCGATGGTGACGCTGCCGGTGCTGATTGGAGTCGGCGCCGCCTGGAAGGCCAAGAGCGACGTGGCCGGTCTCTATACCAGCCAGCAGGCCCTCGAGCAGGAAAACGCCAGCTACCGCACCGCCACCTCGGAACTCTCCGGTCAAATCGAATCACTTCAGTCGGCCATCTCTGATCTCGGTGCGCAGGCCGCGCTCGACCCGACACTGGCGCGCACGATGGAGAAGCTGCCGGCGCTGGTCAAGGCGCGGGCCATGGGCGGCAACGTCACGCCGGCCGCTACCACCAAGCAGCAGGATTCGACCTACACGCGAACGCTGTCCGCCCTGTCGAATCCGGACGACACCTTCGGCCTGCTTCGCTCACTGCTCGAAGGCCTCGAATCGCGCCTGCAGTCGGTGCGCACCAACGTTGAAAAACGCAATGCGCTCGCCGACGCGACGCCGTCGATTTGGCCGGCGCAGGGGTGGCTCACCTCGCGAATGGGCCCGCGAACGGACCCCGTCAACGGCGGAAGCGACTTCCACGCAGGTCTCGACATCGCCGGCGACAAGGGTCAACCAATCTACGCGACCGCCGCCGGCGTCGTGACGCAGGCGGGATACTCGGGAGCCTACGGCAATCTCATCGTCGTCGATCACGGCTTCGGGCTCGAAACACGCTACGGCCACCTCTCCGGCTTCAACGTGCAGAAAGGCGCGCACGTGAAGCGCGGTGAGATGATCGGCCGCCTCGGCTCCACCGGGCGCACGACCGGCAATCACCTGCACTACGAGGTGATGGCCAACGGCCGTCTCCTCAATCCGCTCCAGCTCCTCACGCAGCAGAAGCCGCGCGCCCAGTAACGCCCTGAAAATCCGCGGTTTCCTTGCCGATCGGTAGCCCGAGGGCTACAATCGGTAGATATTCCTTCGTAGTTTGCTCCCACCATTCGAATGATTGGCCAACTACTCGCGAAGGTAATCGGTACCCAGAACGAACGAGAGATAAAGCGGCTTCGGCCGCTCGTCGCAGAGATCAGCGCGCTCGAGCCGACCATCCAGAAGCTGACCGACGAGCAGCTCCGCGAAAAAACGGTCGAGTTCCGCAAACGCGTCGCTGACGGCGCCAGCCTCGATGACCTGCTCATCGAGGCGTTCGCTGTCGTCCGCGAAGCCGGCAAGCGCGTGCTCAACATGCGGCACTTCGACGTGCAGCTCATGGGCGGCATGGTCCTCCATAGGGGCACCATCGCCGAGATGAAGACCGGCGAAGGCAAGACGCTCGTCGCCACCCTCCCGGCCTACCTCAATGCCCTCGAAGGCAAGGGCGTCCACGTCGTCACGGTGAACGACTACCTCGCTCGCCGCGACTCGGAATGGATGGGCCGCCTTTACCGCTTCCTCGGGATGAGCGTCGGCGTGATCCAGCACGACTTGCGTGATGAGCAGCGGCAGGTCGCCTATGGCGCTGATATCACCTACGGGACCAACAACGAGTTCGGCTTCGACTACCTGCGCGACAACATGAAGTTCGAGCTCGCGCACATGGTGCAGCGCGGACATCACTTCGCCATCGTGGACGAAGTGGACAGCATCCTCATCGACGAAGCGCGCACGCCGCTGATCATCTCCGGTCCGGCCGAGGAGTCCACCGACCTGTATTACGAGGTCGATCGGATCATCCCGAAGCTGAAAAAGGGCGCGGTCACGCAGGGCAACGTCAAGGCCGAGGACCGCGAGGAACTCGAAAAGACCGGCGACTACCTCGTTGACGAAAAGCACAAGACGGTGACCTTGACCGAAACCGGCATGGCCAAGGCCGAGCAGATGCTCTCGCACCGGCTGGTGCCAGGGTCCAACGGTTTGTACGACCCGGCCAACATGCCTCTGCTCCACCATGTCAACCAGGCGCTTCGGGCCCACACGCTGTATCGGCTCGACGTCGAGTACATGATCAAGGACGGTGGAGTTGTCATCGTCGACGAATTCACCGGCCGATTGATGCCGGGCCGGCGCTGGAGCGACGGGCTGCACCAGGCCGTCGAGGCCAAGGAGAAGGTGAAGATCGAGCGCGAGAACCAGACGCTCGCCACCATCACCTTCCAGAACTACTTCCGCAAGTACAAGAAGCTCTCGGGCATGACCGGCACGGCTGAGACCGAGGCCGCCGAGTTCAACAAGATCTACAACCTCGATGTGATCGTCGCCCCGACGAATCGGAAGCTGAAGCGGGTCGAGGAGCCGGATCTCATCTACCGGACCGAGCGCGAGAAGTACGAGGCGATCGTCAACGACATCATCGAGAAGCAGAACTCCGGAAGGCCGACGCTGGTCGGCACGGTCTCGATCGAGAAGTCCGAGCGGCTCTCATCGCTGCTGAAAAAGCGCGGCATCAGGCACGTCGTGTTGAATGCGAAGTACCACGCGCAGGAAGCCGAGATCGTCGCCCAGGCCGGCCACAAGAACAACGTCACGATCGCCACCAACATGGCCGGCCGGGGCACGGACATTCTGCTCGGCGGCAACGCCGAGCACGCGGCGCGACAGCAGTGCCTGGCCGAGCAGATCGCCGAACGCCTGCCCAAAGGCGAAGAGAAGTTCATCGACGACGAGGAGTTCGTCTACTTCTTCCACGTGGACGGCTTCTATCGGGTGCCGCGTGGAGATTGGGAGCGCATCTTCGCGCACTTCAGGCGTCAGATGGATGCCGAGCACGAGGACGTCGTGAACGTCGGCGGGCTCCACATCCTCGGCACCGAGCGCCACGAGGCACGGCGCATCGACAACCAGCTGCGCGGCCGCGCCGGCCGCCAGGGTGACCCAGGTTCATCGCGCTTCTACCTCTCGCTCGAAGACGACCTGATGCGGATCTTCGGCTCCGATCGCATTTCGGGTCTCATGCAACGGCTGGGCATGGAAGAAGGCGTGCCGATCGAGCACGGGATGGTGACCCGCGCCATCGAGCGCGCGCAGAAGCAGGTCGAGGCGCAGAACTTCGGCGTCCGCAAACATCTCCTCGAGTACGACGACGTGATGAACAAGCAGCGTGAGAGCGTCTACACGCTGCGCCGCGAGATTCTCGACGGCCATGTCCATCTCACCGAGGAAGAGGTGGTGGACACCAAGGAGTATGTGCTGGCGCTGGCCGAGGAGATTCTCGAAGAGCAGGTCGATCGCTTCGCCGGCAAGGCGCTCGACGACGAGGACCGCGACATCCCGGCGCTCATTCAGGAGATCTCACGTGTGTTCGGGGTGGACGCCGAAACGCTCGAGCGTCTCGAGCTCGACGACAAGAACGCCGACGAGATCACCGACACGGTCTGGGCGCTCGTCAAGACCAGTTATGTCGAGAAAGAAGGCGTCGTCGGCGCCGAGCTGCTCCGCCGGATCGAGCGCGACATCATGCTGCAGATTGTGGACGCGCAGTGGAAGGACCACCTCTACTCGCTCGACCATCTGAAGGAAGGCATCGGCCTCCGTGGCTACGGCCAGCGCGATCCGCTGGTCGAATACAAGAAGGAGAGCTACGGGCTCTTCCAGGACATGAAGGCGCGTATCGAAGAAGAGATGGTCCGCTATCTCTTCTGGCTGCGGCCGATCATCGGCGAAGGCGCTGATGCCGGCGCCGCGGTTGCGCCCCGGCCAGCGCCGCGCCGCCCACCACCGGCCAACGTCACGATGAATCATCCGGCCGCAGAGCCCGTGCCCGCCTTCGCAGGTGCCGCCCGGTCATCGTCTGCAGGCCGACAGGCGCCGACCCCCGCGCGCACCGGCGGTGACGATGTGATCAAGACGGTCAAGCGCGACGAGCCGAAGGTCGGACGGAACGATCCCTGCCCGTGCGGCAGCGGGAAGAAATACAAGAAGTGCCACGGGGCTGGATCTGGAGGCTGACACATGGAACTGAAGACCGCGTCATTGTCGCTGACCGAGACCGAGGTCGGCATCACCACGGCACTGACTTTCGACGACGTGTTGCTGGTGCCGCAGCATTCGACCTTGGTGCCGAGCCAGGTTGATGTCTCGACGCGGTTGACACGGAACATCAGGCTCAATGTGCCGCTCCTCAGCGCGGCGATGGATACCGTAACGGAGTCCGGTCTGGCCATCGCCATGGCCCAACTCGGTGGGCTGGGCGTGATTCACAAGAACCTGCAGATTCACGAACAGGCCGCCGAGGTCGATCGCGTCAAACGATCGGAGAGCGGCATGATCGTCAACCCGATCACGCTCGCCCCGACCAACCGCATCTACGAAGCGCTCGACTTGATGAAGAACTACCGGATCTCGGGCGTGCCAATCACCGAGGACGGGAGCAAAGAAGGCCGGCTGGTCGGCATCCTCACCAACCGCGACCTGCGCTTCGAGACCAACGTCCACCGCGAGATCAGCGAGGTCATGACCAAGGACCCGCTGTTCACAGTGCCCGTTGGCACGACCCTCGACGAGGCGCGCTCATTCCTGCATCAGCACAAAGTCGAAAAGCTCCTGGTCGTGGACAAGGACTTCCGTCTGAAGGGTCTGATCACCGTCAAGGACATTCAAAAGGGCATCAAGTATCCGAATGCGTGCAAGGACGCCCTCGGCCGGCTGCGAGTCGGCGCTGCCCTGGGCAATTCGAAAGACGTGCTCGAGCGTGCCGGTGCGCTCGTCGCAGCAGGCGTGGATGTACTCGTGATGGACACCGCGCATGGGCACAATCAAGGTGTCATTGATACCGTCGCTCGGCTGCGTCGCGAGTTCCCGCACACCGATCTCGTGGCCGGCAACGTGGCGACGGCGGAAGCGACCAAAGCACTGATCGAGACCGGCGTGGACGCCGTGAAGGTCGGGATTGGCGCCGGGTCCATCTGCACGACTCGCATCGTCGCAGGCATCGGCATGCCGATGATCAGCTCGATCCTGGAATGCGCGAAGGCGGCGGCGGCGAGCAACGTGCCGATCATCGCGGACGGCGGGATCCGCTATTCCGGCGACATCGTGAAGGCGCTGGCCTGTGGCGCAAGCTGTGTGATGACCGGGAATCTCTTCGCCGGCACGGATGAGAGTCCAGGTGAGCTGATCCTGTTCCAGGGCCGCAGCTACAAGGAATATCGCGGCATGGGCTCGATCGGCGCGATGCGCCAAGGCAGCCGCGATCGCTATTTCCAGGACGAGTTCGATCTCGAGGGCGGCAGCGCCGCGGGTAAGCTGGTGCCGGAAGGCATCGAGGGCCGCGTCGCGCACAAAGGCAGCGCGCAGGCGGTGATTCACCAGCTGATGGGAGGTCTGCGTGCCGGCATGGGCTACTGTGGCAGCGGCACGATCCCCGAGCTGCAGCGCAAAGCGACGTTAATCCGCATCACGCCGGCCGGCGTCCGTGAGAGCCACGTCCACGACGTGACGATCACGAAGGAAGCGCCGAACTACCGGATGGAGTAGAGCGCGGGTTTAACCCGCGCGGACCGTTATCCGGCGGCTGTTCTCGTCCACGATTTCGATCTGAACCGCGCGCGCGCCAGGGAGCGCGTGCGCCAGGCGATCCGGCCATTCGATCGCCAGCACGCCATCGGCAACGCCCATTTCCTCGAGGCCGAGATCCTCGGTCGCCACTTTCTCCAGACGATAGAGGTCGGCGTGGTAGAGCGTCAGCCTTCCACCGCGGTACTCGTGCACGAGGGTGAACGTCGGGCTGCTGACGTCCTCAGGATCGACCCCCAGACCAGATGCCAGGCCGCGCACAAACGCGGTCTTCCCTGCCCCGAGATTTCCCGAGAGCAGAATCACATCGCCGGCTCTCAGGCTCGCGGCAAGCTCACGCGCCACATCGGCAGTCTCGTCCTCGGACCGCGTGATGCGGAACTGTCCGGCGCTCACGACTCCTCGGTCTTGCCTCGCACCAGCGTGGTCAACGCCTCGCCGAGGTGATCGAGCAGGTCGGTTGCGGTCATGGCCGCCTGCCCTTCTCGAGCCTCCGCCAGATCGCCGGCGGCGCCGTGGAGAAAGACGGCCAGGCGGCATGCCGCTTCGGCGTCGAGCAGCTGCGCCAGCCACGCGGCAATCACGCCGGTCAGGACGTCGCCGGTGCCGCCCGTCGCCATGCCGGGATTGCCGGTGGGATTGATGAAGACATGCCCGTCGGGTGTCGCAATCACCGTACGGTGCCCTTTCAGCACGACGTGAACTCGATGCGTCGTCGCGAAGTCGGTGGCGACCTCGAGGCGGTTGTTCTGCACGTCGGTCACGGATGATCCGATCAACCTGGCCATCTCGCCGGGATGTGGCGTGATGATGACGTTGCGCTCCTCGCTGCCGGTCAGACGTCCTGGATCGTCGGCGAGTACCGTGATCGCATCCGCGTCGAGGACGATCGGACAGGTTGCGCGATCGAGCAGCGCGCGCACGAACTCGGCGACGCCCGGTGAGCGGCCGAGTCCGGGGCCACAGGCGATCACGTCGTGTGTCTGCTCGAGCAGGCGATCGACGGCCGCCGCCGTCACCATTCCGGCACCATCGTCGGGCAAATCGACGGTCATGAACGCCGGCCCCATAGAGGCGACGATCGGTAGACAGACCGCGGGCGTCGCCACCGTCACGAGGCCTGCGCCGGAGCGCAGCGCCCCCATCGCTGCGAGATACGCCGCGCCGGTCTTACCCATCGAACCAGCGGCCAGCGTCAGGCGGCCGAAGTCGCCCTTGTGCGAATCGGCGGCCCGCGGCCCAATCAGGCCGCGAAGCTGCTCTGGGGTGAGCAAGTCCACGTGCGGTCCCTCGACGGACTCAATCACCTCGTGAGGGATGCCGATGTCGGCGATCACGACATCGCCGGAATAGGCCTCGCCTGGCGGCAGGACGAGCGGCAGCTTTGGCGCCGCCAGCGTCACGGTCAACGAGGCATCGATGCAGTCGCCGATGAGATGCGCCGTATCGGCGGACATGCCGCTCGGAAGATCGACAGAAACGATCGGGATGTCCGCGGCGTTGACGTCAGCGATCACCGTCTCCATCATTCCGCCGACGGCGGAGCGAAGCCCGGTCCCGAAAATGGCGTCAACGATCAGCGAACAGCGGGCGATTTCCGAGAAGTGCAGCTCCCAGCTCTGTTCGTCGTTAACTTCGACGACGGTGACGCCGAGGCGGCCGAGAATGTCGAGATTGGTCCGGGCATCGCCGCGGATCTCGGCGACCGATCCGATCACGAAGACCGCGGTGTCGATGCCGCGCTGGAGCAGCGTGCGTGCGACGACGAAGCCGTCGCCGCCGTTATTGCCGCGGCCGCAGAGGACGGCCACGCGGCCGTCGAGGCAGGACTCATATGCCGCCTCGATCGCGGCCACCACCTGGCGGCCGGCATTCTCCATCAGCACGAGTGAAGGGATTCCGATCTCTTCGATGGTGTGACGGTCGGCCTCGCGCATCTGCGCGGCATTGAGGATTCTCACGACGTCTGCTCGAGCGGCGGACAACTGCAGAACAAGTTTCGGTCGCCGTAAGGATTGTCGATGCGACCCACCGAAGGCCAGAACTTTCGCTCCTTCACCCACGGCAACGGATACACCGCCTGCTCACGGGTGTAGGGATGCGTCCAATCGCTGGCGAGAACGGTGGCCGCCGTATGCGGCGCATTCTTCAGCACGTTGTCGTCGGCGTCGGCCTTGCCGGAGACGACTGCGTCGATCTCGCCGCGGATGTGAATCATCGCGTCGCAGAACCGATCGAGCTCCGCCTGATCCTCGCTCTCGGTCGGTTCCACCATCAGCGTGCCGGCGACTGGAAACGAGACCGTAGGAGCGTGGAAGCCGAAGTCGATCAGCCGCTTCGCAACGTCCATCTCGTCCACGCCGGAGGCTTTGAAGCCTCGTAAATCGAAGATCAGCTCGTGCGCGACGCGACCGTTCGCGCGCGTATAGAGCACCGGATAGTGCCGCTCGAGTCGTGCCTTGATGTAGTTGGCGTTCAGAATCGCGTAGCGAGTGGCGTCGGTCAGACCCTGCGCGCCGAGCATGCGGATGTAGGCGTACGAGATCAGCAGGATGCTGGCGCTGCCCCATGGCGCCGAAGATACGCCGTGAATCCCCTTCTCGCCACCAACTGTCGCCAGCGGATGCCGCGGCAGGTACGGCGCAAGATGGCGCGCGACGCCGATTGGACCCATCCCGGGACCGCCGCCGCCATGCGGAATGGCGAAGGTCTTGTGCAGGTTCAAGTGACAGACGTCGGCGCCGATTGACGCAGGGCTGGTCAACCCGACCTGCGCGTTCATGTTGGCGCCGTCCATGTACACCTGGCCGCCGTGTTCGTGGACGATCTGGCAGATCTCACGGATGTCGTCTTCGAACACGCCGTGCGTCGAGGGATACGTGATCATCAGACACGCCAGACGATCGCGATGTTCGCCCGCCTTCTTGCGAAGGTCGTTGAGATCGACGTTGCCGTTCGGCGCGCTGGCAACGACGACCACACGCATGCCGGCCATCGCGGCGCTCGCCGGATTGGTGCCGTGCGCCGAAGCGGGGATCAACACGACGTCGCGAGCCGACTCGCCGCGACCGTGGTGATAGGCGCGGATCACCATCAGACCCGTAAACTCGCCCTGCGCGCCCGAGTTCGGCTGCAGCGAGACCTCTGCGAAGCCGGTGATCTCGCAGAGAGCGGCCTCGAGCTCACGGAACATCTGCAGGTAACCCTCGGCCTGTTCGTCCGGGGCAAAGGGATGCATGCGGCTGAATCGATCCCAGGTAATCGGCAGCATCGCCGTCGCTGGATTCAGCTTCATCGTGCACGACCCGAGCGGAATCATCGAGGTGTCGAGGCCAAGGTCTTTCCGCTCGAGCGACCGGATGTAGCGCATCATCTCGCTCTCCGATCGGTGCGTGTTGAAGACTGGATGGGTCATGAACTGACTCGTCCGGCGCAGCGAGGGAGGCAGATCCTCGGCGCTGTGCAGTGCCAGCACGCCCTTGGGCAACTCGAAGAGGTCCGAGCGCGGGGATGGACGATGCAGCGCTGACGCGAACACGCCGAGCACGTCCAGGACGTCGTCGGTCGTCACCGTCTCGTTCAGCGCGATGTCCACCGTTCGCTCGTCGGGATAGCGGAAGTTGATGCCAGCCGCGTGCGCACGCCGCTGGACCTCCTCGAGGCCCGAAGGCACGTCGATCCGGACCGTGTCGAAGTAGTGGGCGTTGCGTTGCTCGAGGCCCATCAGCGTGAGCGACTGTTCGAGCAGTTGAGCCATGAGATGCACGCGCGACGCGATCGCCTTGAGGCCATCCGGCCCGTGATACACGGCATACATCGCAGCCATATTGGCCAGCAGGGCCTGCGCCGTGCAGATGTTCGACGTCGCCTTCTCGCGGCGAATGTGTTGTTCACGCGTCGCCAGCGCCATGCGGTAGGCCGTCCGGCTGTGCACGTCTACCGAGACGCCGATGATCCGCCCTGCCATCTGGCGCACGAATGATTGCCGCGTCGCGAAGAAACCGGCATGCGGCCCGCCGAATCCGAGTGGCACGCCAAAGCGCTGCGACGTCCCGAACACGACGTCGGCGCCCATGTCTCCCGGTGGCGTGACAATCGCCAGTGCCAGAAGATCCGCCCCGACGGCGACGAGTACGCCACGGTCGTGCGCACTCTTGATGAACGGCGTAAGGTCCTGGA